>Ga0315904_10000017_pt1 | contig 315813 bp, 294 predicted proteins | sample LakEriMetagenome_6_FD_203529 | JGI IMG/M metagenome (GOLD analysis project Ga0315904, IMG submission 203529) | Freshwater fungal communities from buoy surface, Lake Erie, Ohio, United States - Buoy 12 MA120 | ecosystem: Environmental > Aquatic > Freshwater > Lake | place: USA: Lake Erie, Ohio...
ATCGCAGCCCGCCCATTGACGACCTTGGACAAAGTCGTTCGGTCGACGCCCAACTGGGCAGCTGCTTCGCCCACCTGCAGATTCAAGGCAGGAAGGATGTCGTCCCTCAAAGTGAGGCCAGGGTGGGGTGGGTTGAACATCGAACTCATAAACACCTCAGTGGTAATCCTGGTAGTCCACCAGGATGGCATCGCCGTTTTCAAAAGCAAAAGTCAGACGCCAGTTGCCGTTCACGCTGACTGACCAGTGGCCGAAGAGGCCGCCCTTGAGGGGATGCCAGTCCCACCCGGGACGGTTCATGTCTTCGGGCCTTGTGGCCGCGTCCAACGCAGACAGTTGCCGAGCCAGGCGCGGGGCATGAGCGGCTTGGATCCCGGCACGCGAGCCGGACTCGAAGAAGCGCTCAACGCCCTTGTCTGCCCCGCCAAGTGCCTAGCAAAGACGCGCCTCACGGGGCGTTTTTTGTTTCTACATACCCAAAAGCATACCCAAGAATTTTGGCTTCATGCGTCTGCGATTTCATCAGTCGGAAACAGTCATTCGGCCTTGCGTGTTCGTAGTCGTCATGCGGCAGTACTTGATGGAGACGCATGCAACTGCAACCCGAGTGCCGCGATGACCTTCATGATGGTCGCAAATTCGGGGTTGCCCTCGGCCGATAGCGCCTTGTAGAGGCTCTCGCGCCCCAACCCCGCGTCGCGGGCGATCTGACTCATGCCTTTGGCGCGTGCAATATCGCCTAGCGCCGCGGCAATCAGTGCAGAGTCCCCTTCTTGAAGTGCTGCTTCCAAATAAGCGGCCATGTCCTCGTCGGTGATCAGGTGCTCGGCAGGGTCCCAGACGCGGGTCTTGGTTTTGGGCATGGTTACTACTCCTTCAGGTCTTTTGCCAGGGCCTTGGCAGTGCGGATGTCTTTGTCCTGTGTGGACTTGTCACCTCCTGCCAGCAAGACGATTACAACTTCGCCCCGCTGGATGAAATAGACCCGGTAGCCGGGCCCGTGATCGACCCTCAGCTCCGAGACGCCATCCCCAACATGTGTTGCCTAGAGACAAGCGTCGGATGCGGATGTCGATGCGGGCACGGGCGACTCGGTCGCGCAGTCCAGAAAACCATTTGGCGTAGGCTTCAGTCTGCTGGATCTGAATCATGTGTCAGTGTATCCCATGGGAAACGCATTCGTCAAGCTCGGCTTAGAGCAGATTGTGATTTCGAATCCCCGGCTCCACCAAAAATAGGGGGCGTCAAAAACTGAACGAGTTGGTTAAACAATGGCTTCTGACCCGCCAGAACAAGCCCTGCTGACTCGCTCAGCCGAGCTTCCAGGCGCTCAGAGCCCCGCACCACGCGGGGCTTTGCGTTATGGGCCCCTGACTGACCCCACGGCCACCCACCCCCGAAATCCGTCTCAAACCCCGTTTCGTCTCAGGAGCTCCTGACTGAGCGAGTTCGAAAGCCAGATTCTTGGCTGTACCCAATGCTCTTCACATTTGTGCCTGCAGGTGCGGCAGGGCCTTCCCCCAGGCTAGGAGTCGATAGGTACGCGGGCAAGCGATGAAGTAGGGATCGCCCTCAATCAGTTCAACTGCACGGGCACGATTGGCGACTTCAAATACCCACAAGCCTCCCACGTAGCTCCCTCCAGGCTCGTTTCTGAGCCCGCCCGCCATCGGAATTTCTGCATGGTGTTCTTCGAGGTAACGCAAATGATCAGACTCCAGCCTGTCGCGTACCTCCGACATCTCTGTCGAGTCGTCAAAGATCGCAACAAAGCGCATATTCAACGTCCCACCTGGGCCGGTGCAGCGTGCAGTTGCAATCCAAGTGCAGAAACGACCTTCATGATTGTCGCGAACTCGGGGTTGCCGTCGGCCGAGAGCGCTTTGTAGAGACTCTCGCGCCCCAGCCCTGCATCACGGGCAATCTGACTCATGCCCTTCGCGCGTGCAATATCGCCGAGCGCAGCGGCGATCAGTGCAGGGTCCCCTTCTTGAAGCGCTGCTTCCAGATAGGCTGCCATATCCTCGTCGGTGATCAGGTGCTCGGCGGGATCCCAGATGCGTGTCTTAGTTTTGGGCATGGTCACTACTCCTTCAGATCTTTTGCCAATGCCTTGGCGTTGCGGATGTCCTTGTCCTGCGTGGACTTGTCGCCTCCGGCCAGCAAGACAATCACGACCTCGCCGCGCTGGATGAAATAGATCCGGTAGCCGGGCCCGTGATCAACCCTCAGTGCCGACACGCCGTCGCCCACAGGCTTGACATCGCCGGCGTTGCCGAGAGACAAGCGCCGGATACGGATGTCAATGCGGGCACGGGCGACGCGGTCTCGCAGTCCTTAAAACCATTTGACGTAGGCTTCAGTCTGCTGGATCTGGATCATGCCTTAATGTATCCCATGGGAAACATTTCCGTCAGCTCGGCTTGGAGCAGCTTGCGAGTTCGAATCCCCGACCCCACCAAAAACAGGCGCTCAGAGCCCCGCACCACGCGGGGCTTTTTGCTTTTGAGGCCCGAATGAATCCTTCACCCACCGTACAAGATAGGCAGCCCTTGAACCGCAGAAAAGTCGCGGTCATGTGTCACGAGAGCAGCGGCACCCATGTCGAGCGCAGTAGCCAGTTGTGCGGCGTCGGGTAGTTTGAGTCCGTACTGAGCCCGTAACTGAGCAGCCTGGATGGCCACCGCTACCGAGAAGGGCATGATCTGGTATTCGCCCAGGGCTTTTTCGTAGCGCTTAGCCAACGCCACTTCTCCTGCCTTGTAGGGACCCGTCAGTATTTCAGCCAGCGTGATGGTGGACAACGCAAGTTCGACACGGCCTTCCTCGGCCGCCGCAAAAAGCCCCTCGAAGCGCGGTGCGAAGTCAGGATGGTCCTGCAGCAGGTAAATCCAGGGAGCAGTGTCCACCAGGACAGTGGCGCCTTCTGACAGGACACTCCAAGAGCGGTCTTGGCGGCGGCTGGTGGACTTCTTCAGGTTTGCCATTCGTCGCGCATGTCGGCCACCGTCTGGCCTGCCCCCTCAGGCCACATATGACGTCCCGTTCCACGCAGGGCCAGGATGCCGCCCTTGCGCATTCGGCTAGCCTGCTGTGTCCGCAAGAACGACATGGGGACGACGGCAGCCATCGGCTTGCCGTGTCGAGTGATCACGCTGGTATGCCCGGCACGCGCCTCAGCCGCTATGTGCGGCAGTTGCGCGCGGGCCTGCTCGAGCCCATAGGTCGCTTTCATTTCGGAACCTCGAAAAATATGTACGGACTGTACGGACTGTACGGAATAGCGGAATTGGAGTCAAGCCTTCGATAACTTTCACGTCATGTCGCGGTCATGCGGGAGAGGTCAGTTAGAACCCCGGCCCCCGTCTAAAAACGATGCATCCGGACCTGAGCGAGTTGGTGGGGTCGTCCTGACTGCCTCGCCATAACAAGTCCTGCTGACTCGCTCAGTCGGGTTGTCAGGCACTCAGAGCCCCGCACCACGCGGGGCTTTTTGATTCTGTCGCGTGCCGTCAAAGCCCACGTCCGGAGTCTGCGAACCCATTTCATTTTTACGTCTAACGCTATTTAGTTAGTTTCAAAAAACCCCTGTTGGAAAGATATTCAAGTTGAAGATAGACTTTTCGCATGGGTTTTCTTGCTCGACTTTCTCTGATGATTTTCCTTCCGGCGGGTCTGGCTTCGGCGCAGGTCATCGGGGATATTTCTTTCGGCAGCTCGCCTGCAGTCGTGAACCAACCCGTCAAGATCATCATCCGCAGCGAAGGTACGGCGGCCGGATGCGGACTGGAGGTCAACCTGGGAGACGGCAACGTCCGCAACGTGCGCGCGGAGGAATTCCCGGCCACGCTGGAACACACTTATGTGGACAGCGGGCAGTTCAGTATTTCTGTGACCGGCAAATTCCTGGTCAGGGGGCTGCGGTCCTTGCCAGCTTGCCAAGGCCAGAAAACCGTACGGCTGTCGGTGCAGGGTGACCCCACTGCATCACGAGGCCTGAGGCTGCCGCCCTGCCCGGCGACTGGTGTGAGGAACAACTGCGCTGGCGAACTCACCCTGCCGGACGGCCGCAAATACGCCGGGGAATGGCAGCGTGGCACCGCGAATGGTCAAGGGGTCCTTACGGCGCCGGATGGGGCGAGATACGTCGGCGAGTTTCAGAACGGCGAGTTCCAGGGGCAAGGGGTGCTGACGACGGCCACGGGCGACCGGTTCGTGGGCCAGTTCCAGAACGGCAAGGGCAATGGCCGGGGCACTTTCACCTCGAACAACGGAACGCGCTACGAGGGTGAATTTCGCGACAACCAGTTTCATGGGCAGGGCACCGTGACCTTGCCCGGTGGGGAGAGGTACGTCGGCGAGTGGCGCGATGGCAAGACCAACGGGCGTGGTGTCTTCACCGGCAATGCCATCGAGTACGCCGGCGAGTTCCGGGACAACGAATTCCATGGAACCGGGACCCTCAACCACGCCAACGGGACCCGGCACGTCGGCGAGTTCCGCGCAGGCAAGGCCAACGGGCAGGGCATCCTGTACAACCGCGACGGGTCGGTCAGCAGGTCGGGCACCTACAAGGACGATGTGCTGGTCTCTTCGCACCCGGTGGCCACGGCCCGGTTCCCCTTCAGTCCGGACCAGCGGCAGGCGACCGCTGCGGCGAGCATTCAACCCACGCCCGTTCAGCCCGCCCCGGCGCCTTCGAGCGCAGGCCGGACGGCGCCCGCGGCCTCCGGCAACACCGAGGACCGGATCGAGCAGGGGATCATGAGGATTTTCGAGATGGCCCTGGGGCAGGCGGCCAATGAGCGTACCGGGAGCGCTGGCGCAGGCGCAGGCGCCGACGCGCGGCAGCGTGACCTCGAGCTGGAAACCGAGCGCAGGAAGCGGCTGGAGGCAGAGGCGCAGCTCGCGCGGGAGCGGGAGCGTCTTGCCCAGGTCGAGCGCCAGCGCCAGGAGTCGGTCCGCCGTCCTGCCGCTGAACCCGAGGCTTTGCCTGCAGCGATACCGGTATCGGCCAACCGCAAGGCGCTGGTCATCGGGAATGACTCCTACAAGCTGGTCGACAAGCTGAGGACGGCCCGCGAGGACGCGCGTGCCATCGCCGAGGGACTCAAGCGGGTGGGCTACACGGTCACCTTGCGGCTGGATGTCTCGGAGCGGGAGATGAGGACCGCCATCCGCAATTTCGTCGCGCAGGTGGAAGGTGGCGATGAGGTCGCCTTCTTCTTCGCCGGCCATGGTGTCCAGCTCGGGAGCTCCAACTACCTGATCCCCGTTGACATCGGGGGTGAAAACGAGGCGCAGATCCGCGACGAGGCGATCGCGCTTCAGCGTGTCCTGGATGACATCAGCGACAGGAAGGCGAAGTTCACGCTCGCGCTCATCGACGCCTGCCGCGACAACCCGTTCAAGGTGGCGGGGCGTTCGATCGGCTCGTCGTCGCGCGGACTGGCGCCGACCAGCGCAGCGACGGGCCAGATGATCGTGTTCTCCGCGGGGACAAACCAGAAGGCGCTGGACAGCCTGGGCGACAGCGACACCGCGAAGAACGGCGTGTTTACCCGCGTGTTCCTGCGGCAGATGTTCCGTGCGGCACCGATCGATCGAATCGTGAAGGACACCCGGACCGAGGTGGTGCGCCTGGCCAAGACCGTGGGCCACGAGCAGGTGCCGGCCATCTACGACCAGGTGATCGGGGAGTTCTTCTTCGTCAAGTAGCGGCGCACGTGCCCTGACCGACGCCCGGTTCGCCACCGGGCCCCTGATGGCCGCGGCAGGCCGGGAGATTCCATGCAGTTCATAGACACACCCGTGCTGCGAGTCGGCTACGAGGAATGGAACCCGAGCGCCGGGCGCACGGTGGTGCTGCTGCATGGCTGGCCGGACAGCCCGCGCACCTGGGCGCAGGTGGCGCCCGCCCTCGCGGCACAGGGCTGGCGGGTGATCGTGCCGGCCCTGCGGGGTTTCTCGCCCACGCGTTTCCTGCGGCCCGATACGCCGCGCAGCGGGCAGCTTTCGGCCCTGGGGCGCGACGTGCTGGAACTGGTCGACGCCTTGCGCTTGCAGCGTCCTGCGCTGGTGGGGCATGACTGGGGCGCGCGCGCCGCCGCCAACGCGTGCGCGCTGCAGCCGGGCGTAGCGAGCCATCTGGTGATGATTTCGGTGGCCTACGGCACCAACCTTCCTTCCCAGAACCTGTCGCTGGAGCAGGCGCGAAGCTACTGGTACCACTGGTACATGGCCACGCCGCGTGGCAAGGAGACGGTGCGCACCTCGGGACAGGCCTTCGCGAAGATCATGTGGGACACCTGGGCGCCCCCTGGGTGGTACTCGCAGGAGGAGTTCGAGGCCACGGCGCAGGCCTTCATGAACGGAGACTGGCCCGAGGTGACGCTGAACTCCTACCAGCACCGCTGGGGACATGCGCCGGGTGATCCGCGCTACGACGCCGACGAGGCCCGCCTGGGCGTGGTCTCTCCGCTGGAGCTGCCGACCCTGGTGCTGCATGGCGGCGCCGACGGTGTCAACGCGCCCGAGTCGTCCGAGGGCAAGGAGGCTTACTTCCGGGGGCGCTATGAACGCCGCGTGATGCCCGGCATCGGGCACTTCCCGCAGCGGGAGGCGCCCGAAGCGGTGGCCGGCGAGTTGATTCGCTTCCTGGCGCAGTGAAGCCGCCGCGCCCGCCCCGCAGCCTCAGCCCGCCTTGGGGCCGGCCAGCAGGTCGACCAGCTGCGACACCATGAGATCGCCCGCGCCGGCCTTCAGCGCAGCGTCCAGCGTTGCCAGCACGCCGTCGGCGATGTCGCGGCTGGCACCTGCGTCACGTGCCATGGTCTGGTAGTAGCCCAGGTCCTTCTGGGCGTTGCTCATCGAGAAGCGCAGGCCGCTGGTGTCGCCCGCCAGCAGGTAGGGGCGTACCCGCTCCAGGGCCACGCCGCCCGCCCCGCCCTTGGCCAGCACGTCCACGAAAGCGGGGGCCGTGACGCCGTTGCGGCGCGCGCAGGCCGCCGCTTCCGAGATCAGGCTGACCATGCCCAGGGACACGAAGTTGTGCAGCAGCTTCATGCTGTGGCCCGTACCCGCCGGCCCCGTATGGGTGATGTTCTCCGCGAAGCACTGCAGCACCGGGCGGCAGGCCTCCAGCAGTTCGGCGTCGCCACCCACCAGCAGGTTCAGCCGCCCCTCGGCCGCCTCCTTGGGCGTGCGGGTCATCGGGGCGTCGAGAAAGCGCGAGCCCGCCGCCTGCACCGCCTGGGTCATGCGCAGCGTGGAGGAGGGGATGGACGTCGAGCAATCGATCACGACGCTGCCGGGATGCAGCCCCTGCAGCACCCCGCCGGGCCCGGTGAGGACGGCCTCGACCTGGGGCGAACCGGTCAGGACCAGGATCACCAGATCGGATTCGGCGGCCATCGCCTCCAGTCGGGAGAAGGTCACGGCCCCACCGGCCTTGAGCGCGTCCAGCGGCTGGTTGCCGGGATGCTCGAACAGCGCCAGCTTGTGGCCGTGACGCTGCAGGTTGGTGGCGATGCCGTGGCCCATGAGACCGATACCGACCATGCCGATCTTCTTCATTGCTTCTCCCGTGGTTTGGACAGGGGCGCCCGTCAGCCCTTGGTGGTCGGATTGCGCATCTGCATCATCAGGTTCTCGTATGCGCCTTCCGAAAAGCGCGACCAGAGGATCTGGTCGTCACGGAACTTGGCGAAGCTGTTGTAGATCTTCTGCCATTTCGCATTCTTGCCCGACAGGTCGGCGTAGATCTCGTTGCAGGCCTTCCAGGCGGCAACGCCCACCTCCTTGGGGAAGGGCTTGACCTGCACGCCGTTACCCACCAGGCGGCGCAGCGCGTCGGGGTTGCGGGCGTCGTACTTGGCCTGCATTTCCACGTGCGCATCGCTGCACGCCATCTCGAAGATCTGCTGGTAGTCCTTGGGCAGGGCTTCCCAGGTCTTGGCGTTGACGTACATCGTGATCTGGCCGCAGGGGTCCCAGTAGCTGGGGTAGTGATAGACCTTGGCGATCTTGTAGAAGCCCAGCTTCTCGTCGTCATATGGACCGACGAACTCCGCGCCGTCGATCGTGCCCCTTTCCAGTGAGGTGTAGATCTCGCCGCCCGGCAGGTTCTGGGGCACCATGCCCAGGCGCTGGAGCACCATGCCGCCGAAGCCGCCGATGCGGAACTTCAGGCCCTTGACGTCGGCCAGCGACTTGACTTCCTTGCGGAACCAGCCACCCATCTGCGTGCCGGTGTTGCCGCAGGCGAAGTTGACGATGTTGTAGTCCCGGTAGAACTCGCGCAGCAGCTGTAGGCCGCCACCGCTGTACATCCAGGCCGTCATCTGCCGGGAGGTCATGCCAAACGGGATCTGGCCGTCCAGGGCGAAGGTGGGGTCCTTGCCGAAGAAGAACACGGAGGCGGTGTGCGCGCAGTCCACCGTACCCTGTTGCACCGCGTCGGCGACTTGCAGGGCGGGGACCAGCTCGCCGGGGCCGTACACCGTGATTTCGAACTTGCCGCCCGTGGCAGCGGAGACCCGCTTGGCAACGGTGTCGGCGCCGCCGTAGATCGTATCCAGGGTCTTGGGCCAGCTCGAGGCCAGGCGCCATCGGATCTGGGGCTGGGCCCGCACGATCGCCGGGGCCGCGAGGGCTGCGCCGACGGCGGCGGATTGGATGAATGAACGTCTTTCCATGGAGGTCTCCTTCGTAAAACTCCGGGGGTTGGGGCAGGGGGACGACAGATTGCAGTTGGACCGGTCTACTGGTATGATGACTGCATGAGTGACGATTATGGGAGTCCGATGAGCATTCGTCAACCCACGCCCGCCGCCGTCAGTCCTATCGCCCGGCGCAAGCTCTCTCACGAGGTGATCGATCGCCTGCTGCCTCGTATCCGCTCCGGCGAGTTCCCGGTCGGTGCGCTGCTGCCTTCCGAGCGTGACCTGATGTCGGAACTCCAGGTCGGTCGGCCCGCCGTCCGAGAGGCCTTGCAGTCTCTGGAACGCATGGGTCTGGTGAGCATCGTTCACGGCGAGGGCGCCCGGGTCCTGCCCCTGTCGGCCGACAAGGTGATGCGCCAAATCTCCGATGCGGCAATGCACCTGCTGTCCGGGTCTAGCGACCTGCTCGAGCATCTCAAGGAGGCGCGTCTGCAGTTCGAGGTGGCCATGATCCGCGCGGCAGCCGAGCGCGCGACGCCCGCACAGATCGAGCGCCTGCGCCAGGTGCTGGAAGCCCACAAGGCATCGCTCTCCGATCCCCAGGCGTTCCTGGCCACCGACTTGGCCTTCCACCGCGAGATCGCCACGATCTCGGGTAACGCGATCTACATGGCGGTGTCCCAGGTGATGCTCGAGTGGCTGGAACACTTCCACCGCGAAGCCGTGCGTGCGCCAGGCGCCGAGAGGACCACCCTCAATGAACACGTGAAGATGTTCCACTGCATCGCCACGCATGACCCTGAAGGCGCGCAGGCCGTGATGGTGACCCACCTGCGCCGGGCCAACAGGCACTACCGCGCCAGCAGTGCGCCGCCTGTGGCGGCCAAGAAGAAAAGGAAGTCCACTTGACTGCTCCGACCTGGCTTGAAGTTGCCATCAATGGCCCCTGGTCCCGCTCGCGCCAACCCAATATGCCGGTGCAAGCCGACGAGATCATCGAGGCGGCCCTGGCGTGCGCCGCCGAAGGCGCATCGATCATTCATTTCCACGCCTATGACCCGGTATCGGGGCGACAGCGCGATGACTATGAGATCTACGCGCCCATCATCGAGCGGATACGGGCCCGCGCAGACGTGATCTGCTATGGCACGCTGCCCTTTGCCGGAAGTGTCGATGCGCCCAGCCCCCTGACGCCGGCGCAGCGCTATGCCGCCGTGGACAAGCTTGTGGCTGCTGGCCTGATCGAGTGGTCGGTGGTCGATCCAGGCTCCACCAACATCAGCCATTACGCGGACATTGCAAAGGGCAAGGAGGGGTTCGTTTACGCCAATCCCGAATCCCATATCCGCTACGGCCTGGGTCTGGCGCAACGCCATGGCATCACGCCCTCCTACGCGATCTACGAACCCGGCTTCATGCGCCTGGGCGCGGCGCTGCACCGGGTTCATCCGGGTGCGCCGACTCCCATCTACCGCCTGATGTTCTCGCAGCACATCGCCTTCGGGCTGCCGCCGGCGCCCTGGGCGCTGGAGGCCTACCTGCAACTGCTCGCACAGGAGCATCCACAAGCGCCCTGGATGGTGGCCGGGCTCGGCGTCGAACTCGACGAGCTGATGCCGGTGGCCGTCGCCCGCGCAGGGCATGTGCGCGTGGGCCTGGAGGATGCCCCGATGGGGTGTCCCCACGACAACCTCACCCTGGTGCGCCGCGCACGCCAGCGCATCGAATCGGCCGGTGGCCGCCTGGCGAACGCCGAGCAGGTGCGCCAGCGCCTGCGTCAGGGCGCCTGATCCTGGAGTTCCCAATGAGCCTCTTTCCAGGTTTCGAGACCCGCCGCTTCGAGTCCGGCGGTGTCAGCCTCCACTACCGTACCGCCGGCACTGGCGAGCCCGTGCTGCTGCTGCATGGCTACCCGCAGACCCATGCCTGCTGGCACCACGTCGCGCCATCCCTGGCCCGCCGCTACACCGTGGTGTGCGCCGACCTTCGCGGCTACGGCGATTCGTCCAAGCCTCCAGGTCTGCCGGATCACTCCAACTACTCCAAGCGGGCGATGGCGCAGGACATGGTCGACCTCATGGCCTCGCTGGGGTTCGAGCGCTTCCACCTGGTCGGCCACGACCGCGGCGGTCGGGTGTCGCACCGCCTGGCTGCCGACCATCCGAAGCGCGTGCACACGTTGACCGTCTTGGACATCTCGCCCACGCTGCGCATGTTCGAGCGCACCGACATGGCGTTCGCCCGCGCCTACTACCACTGGTTCCTGATGCTGCAGCCGGCGCCGCTGCCCGAGCAGATGCTCGCGGGACAGGTGCCGCACTACATCCTGGGGCGGATCGGAAAGGACGAAGCCGACCTGAGCAAGTTTTCGAAGGAGGCCGTTGCCGAGTATGTCCGCTGCTTTGCGGATCCCGCAGCCATCCACGCCAGCTGCGAGGACTACCGGGCCGCCGGCACCATCGACTTGGAGCATGACCGCGCCGACCGCGCTGCGGGTCGCAGACTTGAGATGCCCATGCACGCCCTGTGGGGCGCGCACGCGGTCGTGGGCACGATGTTCGACTGCCTGGCCGACTGGAAGCAGGTTGCTACGCAGGTGACCGGGCGGGCTTTGCCCTGCGGCCACTTCCTGCCCGAAGAGGCCCCCGCCGAGACGCTGGCCGAGATCGAGCAATTCCTGGCGGCGCACCCGATGGGGCGTACGGCATGAGCGGGAAAGGGGCGTTCGACACCCGCCACCGCAGCCGCGTCCTGCTTGACGGACCTGACCGCGCCGTTGCCCGCGGCATGCTCAAGGCGGTCGGCCTGCGCGATGACGATCTGCGCCGGCCCCAGGTGGGCGTGGCCCACTGCTGGATCGGCACCATGCCGTGCAACCTCAATCACCGCGACCTTGCTGTGCAGGTGATGGACGGCATCCGCGAGGCCGGCGGCACACCGCTGGAGATCAACACGGTGGCGATCAACGACGGCATCACCACAGGCACCGAGGGCATGAAGACCTCGCTCGTGAGCCGGGAGGTGATCGCCGATTCGGTCGAACTCGTCGCGCGCGGCCACATGCTCGACGCGCTCGTCGTGATCGCAGGGTGCGACAAGACCATACCCGCGATGGCGATGGCGCTGGGCCGGCTGGACCTTCCTGGTCTGCTGCTTTACAGCGGATCGATCGCCTCCGGTGCCTGCCGTGAACCCAATCGTCTGTTCGGGCAGCGGCGCCTGACGATCCAGGACCTGTACGAGGCCATCGGCGCCTTCAACGCCGGACACATCGACGCGCGCGAGTTCAAGGATGTCGAAGACCATGCGTGCCCGGGCGCCGGCGCTTGCGGCGGCCAGTTCACGGCCAACACGATGGCCACCGCCTGCGAGATGCTGGGCCTGTCGCCCATGGGCCTGAACGGGCTGCCCGCACTGGACGCGGCCAAGGGTGCCACAGCGCGCGCGTGTGGCCAGATGGTCATGAACCTTCTGCGCGAAGGCACCACCCCGCGCGCGCTGGTCACGCGGCGAAGCATGGAGAACGCCATCACCGGCGTGATGGCCACTGGCGGTTCGACGAATGCGGTGCTGCACCTGCTGGCGATCGCGCGTGAGTTCGGGATCGAACTGGTGATCGATGACTTCGACCCGATCTCGCGCCGCACGCCGGTGCTTGCCGATATGCGTCCCTGGGGCCAGTTCACTGCGCCCGAACTGCACGAGGCCGGCGGCATGCCGGTGGTGGGCAAGCGCCTGGTGGAGGCGGGCCTGCTGCACGTCGCAGAGCGTACGGTCACCGGACGCACGCTGGGCCAGGAGATCGCCCGCGCCCAGGAGCCTCCCGGCCAGCAGGTGATCCGCCCCCTGGCCCGTCCCCTCAAGACCCAAGGCGGCCTGGTGATCCTGCGCGGCAATCTCGCGCCCGGAGGGTGCGTGATCAAGGTGTCGGGCCAGGACAAGGACTCGCACCGCGGGCCGGCGCGCGTGTTCGAGCGCGAGGAGGACGCCTTTGCCGCAATCAAGTCCGGCAGCATCCGTCCGGGTGACGTGATGGTCCTGCGCAACGAGGGCCCGCGTGGCGGCCCGGGCATGCGCGAGATGCAGCTGGTCACCGGTGCCCTCCAGGGCGCCGGGCTGGGCGACACGGTGGCCCTGGTCACGGATGGCCGCTTCTCCGGCGCCAGCCGGGGTTTCGTGATCGGTCACGTGGTGCCCGAGGCGGTCGACGGCGGGCCGATCGCGGTGCTGCGCGATGGCGACCCCTTGCTGATCGACGTGGCGGGCCGCCGGCTGGACGTGCTGCTCACGCCTCAGGAACTGGCGCAGCGCCTGGCGGCATGGCGCGCGCCCGCGAAGCCGCCTGCGGCGACGGGCGTGCTGGCCAAGTACGCCCGTCTGGTGCGCGATGCGTCGCAGGGCGCGGTGACCTCGGCCTGATCGGGCAGTGGACCATGAACCAGACGCAGTTTCACCCCGGATTGACGGCACAGCCACAGGGGGGCATGCCGGCATTTTTCCAAACCGCCCGCATCGGCTGGGACTCCACCCGGCCGCCAAGGCGACAACCCTGAAGATGAAGGAGACATCATGAAGCACTGGAAGATTCAACTGGCCGCCGCCGCGGCCGCCCTGCTGCCCCTGGCAGTGACCGCGCAGCAGGCGGGTGGGGATTTCAAGGACCGCACCATCCGCGTGAGCCACGTAGTACCCAAGGACCACCCGTTCCAGGTGGGCATCGACAAGTTCGCCGAGATCCTGGCCCAGAAGACCGGTGGCAAGCTGAAGATGCGGGGCTTCCCGGACGGCCAGCTGGGCGCCGAGCTGCAGTCGATCTCCGCAGCGCAGGGCGGCGTGCTGGAGATGACCCTGGTCTCCACCGCCGCCGCCGCGTCGGTGGTCAAGGAGTTCGGCGTCTTTGACCTGCCTTTCCTCTTCACCGACTACAAGGAAGTCGACCTTCTGCTCGATGGTCCGGTCGGCCGCCGGCTCCTCGAGCGGCTGCAGGAAAAGAACCTCGTGGGCCTGTGCTACTTCGAGAACGGCTTCCGGCACGTGACGAACAGCCGCCGGCCGATCACGAAGGCCGATGACCTCAAGGGCCTGAAGATCCGCACCATCCAGAACGCGGTGTTCATCGACATCTTCAACACCCTGGGCGCCAACGCCACGCCGATGCCCTTCACCGAGGTGTTCACCGCCCTCGAGTCCAAGGCGATCGACGGGCAGGAGACGCCGTACAGCAACATCTACGGCAACAAGTTCTACGAGGTGACCAAGTACATCAGCAACACCGGCCACATCTACGGCGGCGCCGTCGTGCTGGCAGGAAAGAAGTTCTGGGACCAGCTGTCGCCCGCGGAACAGAAGCTGATGCAGGACACCTGCAACACCGCCCGCGATTTCGAGCGCAATTTCCAGCGCACCGAAGATCCCAAGCTGCTCGCGCAGATCCGCGCCAAGGGCGGTATCTACACCGAACTGTCCTCCGCCGAGCGGGCCCGCATGCGCGAGATGCTCAAGCCGGTCTATGACAAGTACGCCCGCACCCTCGGAGAGGACGTCGTGCGCCAGACCCTGGCGGAACTCGAGAAGCACCGCGCGTCGGCCAAGTAAGCCGTCCGTTCGGACCAGGAACCGGCGTGGCCATCGGCGTGGCCGGTTCCGTGTATTGAAGGAGAAACTAGATGAAAAAGATCGTCGTGCTAGGCGCTGGCGGCAAGATGGGATACCGCTGCTCGTCCAACCTGCGTGGCGCACCCTATGAGGTGATGCACGTGGAAGTGAGCGAAGCCGGGCGCGAACGGCTGAAGGCGCTGGGTATCACCTGCCTGTCAGCCCAGGATGCACTGCCCCAGGCCGACGTGGTGGTACTGGCTATCCCGGACAACGCCATCGGCCGGGCCACCCAGGCGCTCGAGCCCCTGTTCAAGAAGGACGCGATCCTGATCGCGCTGGACGCTGCCGCACCCTTTGCGGGCGAATTGCCTGACCGCAAGGACCTGACGATCTTCGTCGCGCATCCCTGCCACCCGCCGATATTCAACGACGAGACCGACCTGGAGGCCAAGCGGGATCACTTCGGGGGCTCCAAGGCGCGTCAGGGCATCGTCTGCGCGATGATGCGCGGGCCCGACGCGCACTTTGACCTGGCCGAGGACGTGGCTCGGCGGATGTACGCCCCGGTGGTGCGCTCGCACCGCGCCACCGTGGACCAGATGGCGATCCTGGAGCCGGTGCTCTCGGAGACCGTGTGCGCCACCTGCCTGACCATCATCCGCGAAGCCACCGACGAGGCTGTGCGCCGCGGCGTCGCACGCGAGGTGGCGCACGACTTCATCCTGGGCCACCTGAACGTCGAGCTGGCGATCCTGTTCGACCAGATGCCGGGCGTACGCATGTCCGATGCGGCCAACAGGGCGGTCGAGCGCGCCAAGGCGGAGATCTTCCAGCCGGACTGGAAGAAGGTCTTCGAGCCCGACGCCATCCGCGAGAGCATCCACATGATCACCCGCGTCGAGGCCTGAATGGCCGGCGCGCAGGTGACCTCCGTGATGGCCAAGCTGGTCGATCTCTACTTCCGTTCGCTCAAGGCGCTGGTGGCGCTGTGCCTGGCGCTGATGGTGCTCCTGGTCCTGGGCAACGTCATCCTGCGCTACGCGTTCAACACCGGTTTGACCCTGAGCGAGGAGCTTTCGCGCTGGCTGTTCGTCTACCTCGTCTTCCTCGGGGCGGTAGTCGCCTTGCGCGAACGGGCTCACCTGGGCGTGGACAGCCTGGTCAAGCGCCTGCCCGCGGCGGGCCGACGCGCCTGCCTCGTCGTGAGTCTGGTGCTGATGCTCTGGGCCAACTGGTTGCTGGTGAAGGGCAGCTGGCTGCAGACCGTGATCAATATGGAGACCACCGCGCCGGCCTCAGGCGCGCCCGTCGCCGTGGTCTACGCGGTGGGCATCGTCTACGGCGTATCGGCGGGCTGCTTCATGCTCTGGGAGCTGTGGGCCGTGCTGACCGGACGCCTGTCCGATAACGAACTCGTGATGGTGCGTGAATCCGAGGAACTGGACGCGTCCGGGCAACCGGCCGCGCCCGCGGCTTCGAGCCGCTGAAGGAACCCGCATGCCTGTGGCCATCTTCCTGTTCTCGCTCCTGGGCGCCATGGCGCTGGGAATGCCGATCGCCTACGCGCTCCTGGTGTCCAGCATCGCCCTGATGCTGCACCTGGACATGTTCGATGCACAGATCATCGCGCAGAACGTAATCAACGGCGCCGACAGCTTCGCGCTCATGGCGGTACCGTTCTTCATGCTGGCCGGGGAGATCATGAACTCCGGCGGCCTGTCACGGCGCATCGTCAATGTCGCCATGGCGGCCTTCGGGCATGTGCGCGGCGGCCTGGGTTATGTCACCGTGGCGGCTGCGTGCATCCTGTCGGCGCTCTCTGGCTCGGCGCTGGCCGATGCGGCGGCCCTGGCCACCCTGCTGGTTCCGATGATGGTGCGGGCCGGGCATGACCGCACCCGCTCTGCCGGCCTGGTGGCGTCGGCCAGCATCATCGGTCCGATCATTCCGCCGTCCATCGGCTTCGTGATCTTCGGCGTGGCCGCCAACCTGTCGATCACCAAGCTGTTCCTGGCCGGCATCGCTCCCGGCCTCTACCTGGCCGCGGCGCTGGTACTCGCCTGGTGGTGGGTGGTGAGGACGGAGAACGTCGAGCCGCCCCCGCGCCGAGCGCCCGGTGAACTGCGCAAGGCGATCGCCGAAGGTGTCTGGGCTCTGGTCATGCCGCTGATCGTGCTGTTCGGGCTGAAGTTCGGTGTCTTCACGCCGACCGAGGCCGGTGTCGTTGCGGCCGCCTACGCGCTGTTTGTTGCGGTCTTCATCTACCGGGAGCTCTCGGTCAGGGACCTGTACCCGCTGCTGGTGCGTGCTGGCCTGACTACGGCGGTCGTGATGTTCCTGGTGGCGGCCGCGCTCGTCTCGGGCTGGCTGATCACAGTGGCCGACCTGCCCGGCAAGCTGGTCGCGATCCTGGAGCCGCTGATCGCCACCCCGACCCTCCTGCTGTTCGCGCTCATGGTGCTGGTGCTGATCGTCGGGACTGCCATGGACATGACGCCCACCATCCTGATCCTCACCCCGGTGCTGATGCCTGTGGTCAAGGCGGCGGGCATTGACCCGATCTACTTCGGGGTGCTGTTCATGATCAACAACGCCATCGGGCTGATCACGCCGCCGGTCGGCACCGTACTGAACGTGGTGGCCGGCGTCTCGCGCATGTCCATCTCCGACGTCACCCGTGGCGTCTGGCCCTTTGTCATTGCCCAGACTGTCGTCTTGTTCCTGCTTGTCCTATTCCCCTCACTGGTGACGGTCCCGGCCCGATGGCTCGCGGGTTGACGCCGCCCTTCCCATAGATCTCCAGAGGATTCCTGCGTATGCTGAAAAAGGAAGTCGCCCGCGGTCCGCGCGGGCATGTGCTAGTCATGGATTCGATCACCAAGGTGGCGCCGCAGGACGAAGGTGCCATCGTCGTCTCGGCCTCGCACGGCGGCCTGAGCTCCGGCGAGTTCGCGCTGGAAGTGCCCTTGCGGATCGTTTTCTTCAACGATGCCGGTGTCGGCAAGGACGAGGCCGGCATTGCCGCACTGTCGATGCTGGAGGACCGCCAGGTGGCCGGTGGCACCGTCTCTCACATGAGCGCCCGCATCGGTGACAGCCAGGACATGTGGGACCACGGCGTGGTCTCCCACGTCAACGCGCGGGCCCGTGCCCTGGGCATCGCGCCGGGGCAGGTCCTGCGCGAGGTCCTGACGCAGCTCACGCAGGCCTGAGCCAGCGCCTGCCTACACCGACTGCGCTTTTTCAAAGAGATGCAGATCGAATGGGGGGCAAGTCGCCCTAGCGGCGGGTGTCTGGACCCAGGGGATGGGTCGGGCTCGTGTTCTGGGCCGCGCCGTCAGCGCGTGATCATCACCACCTGGTCGGACGGCACCTGCACCTTGATCTCCACCAGTTCGCCCCCCGTCTGCAGTCTGGCATAGCCCACGCCCTCGGCCACCAGCCGGCCAGGCCTGGCAGCGGGCACGGGCGCCTTGGTGGTCGCCTTGTCCTCGCGAGGCAGGCCGCCGTCGCCGGTGCAGGCCGATAGCAGCGCGGGTTGGGTCAGTTCGACCCCGCGCACGCGGGCAAGGTCGGCCTTGCTGCGAGTGGCCAGCGCGCGGCCGGCCTCGTCCAGCAAGCGGACTTCCCGGAACTGTGGTGCCCAGCGTCCCTCGGCATCGAGCCGCCCGGCGCTGATGCAGGTGGCATCGGAGGCCTGGGCGCCTGCTGCCGCCGCGAGGGCGAGGACTGCCAGCCCCCGGGTGGTCTTCAGTCGAAACGAAACTGGCTTCATCGCTGGCTCCTCGTGTTGTGCGACGTCATTCACGCTTTCTTAGAGCGCCGGTATTCGCGCAGCCATCCCAGGCCCGCCGAGGTCGCTCCCGCGGGAATGTACTCGCAACCAACCCAGCCCGTATAGCCCAGGGCATCGAGCCGGTCGAAGAGGTAGCGGTAGGCCACTTCGCCCGTATCGGGTTCGTGGCGATCAGGCACGCCCGCCACCTGCACATGCCCCACCCCGGCGATGTGCTTTTCCAGGCGCCGGGCCAGGTCGCCTTCCATGATCTGGCAGTGGTAGAAGTCCATCTGCACCTTGAGGTTGGCCTCGCCCACGTCGGACACCACGTCGTGCGCCTGCTGCTGGAAGTTCAGGAAGTAGCCCGGCATGTTGCGCGTGTTGATCGGTTCGATCAGCAGCGTGATGCCATGCGGCCCCAGCACGCGGGCCGCTGCGCGCAGGTTGGCGACGTAGGTGGCGCGGGCCTGCGCCGGGGACACGCCCTGCGGCAGCAGCCCGGCCATCGCGTGCAGGCTGCGGCAGCCAGTGGCCAGCGCGTAGGGCAGGGCCTGCTGCACGCTGCGCGCGAACTCGGCCTCGCGTCCGGGGTGGCAGGCCATGCCCCGCTCACCGGCGGCCCAGTCGCCCGGGGGCAGATTGAACAGCGCCTGGGTCAGGTTGTGGGACTGCAGGCGCGCCGCGATGACCTCGTGCGGGTGCTCGTAGGGAAAGAGGTATTCCACCGCCTCGAAGCCGTCGGCTGCGGCCGCGGCGAAGCGCTCGAGGAAGGGCACCTCGTTGTACATCAGGGACAGGTTGGCGGCGAATCGGGGCATGGCGCGTCGGTTTACCAGTGGGTGCCGAAGGCGCTGGCCAGTTCGGCGAGTTGTTCGGGGCTCAGGGGGGCGGGCCGGGGTTCGGTCATGAGCCACAGGCGCGCAGTTTCTTCGAGCTCCTCCAGCAGGGCCATCGCCGAGGCCGGGTCGGCCGCCCAGACGGTGGGGCCCAGGCGCTCGTGCAGCACGCCGCGCAACGGCGCCTGCTTCAGAAGTGCCTGCACCGCGTCGGCCATGCGCGGGTCGCCCGGGCGCAGGTAGGGGATCAGCGGGATGCGGCCCACCTTCATCACCTGGTAGGGCGTGATGGGGGGCAGGATGCTTTCCTGCCTCCAGACCCCGCGCAGGGTCAGGGCGACCAGGTGGGTGGAGTGGGTGTGCAGCACGCAGCCGGCGCCACTGGCGTGGTCGTAGATGCGCCGGTGCAGGGTGAGGGTCTTGCTGGCGCGCTCGCCCCCGAGTTGCGTGCCGTCGGTGCCGACCCAGGCCAGGCGGGCCGGGTCCAGGAAGCCCAGGCAGGCGTCGGTGGGCGTGATCAGAAAGCCTTCGCCTTGGGGCAGGCGCACGCTCAGGTTGCCGGCGGTGGAGTGCGCGAGGCCACGCTCGAAGAGCGAGCGGCCCACGCGGCAGATTTCCTCGCGCAGGTGACCCTGGCTTGCAGGGAAGGAGGGCGCGCTCACAGGCTGACCCCGGCCAGGCGCAGGGCCTGCGCGAAGAAGTCGGGTCCGCCGAAGTTGCCGGACTTCAGGGCCAGCCACAGGGGCTCGCCCTGCCAGCTACCTTGCGTCCAGGGGACGCCAGGGCAGATGGGAGCGCCGATGCGCAGCTGGCTCAGGCCCAGGGCCTGCGTCACCGCGCCCGAGGTCTCGCCGCCGGCGACGACCAGTCGGCGCACGCCAGCCTGTGCCAGGGCCTGTGCGAGACGGGCCATGGCGTGTTCGACCAGTTCGCCGGCGGCAGCGGTGCCGAGTTTTTCCTGCACGCCCTTGACGCTGGCGGCGTCGGCCGTGGCATACACCAGTACCGGGCCCCGGGCGAGCGCGCCCAGAGCCTGTGATTTCAGTTGTTCCAGATGCTGCGCATTCGACGCCAGCACCAGCGGGTCCAGGTGCAGGGCCGTGTGTCCAGCCGCCTTCCAGTTCGCCACCTGTCCTTGCGTGGCCTGCGAGCAGGAGCCCGCCAGCACCGCGGCCGGACCCTGTACCGGCGTGAGTTGCGCAGATCCCGCATCGGGTGTCAGCCAGCCGCGGCGCGCATAGGCCGGGGGCAGGCCCAGGGCCACGCCGGAGCCTGCGGTGATCAGGGGCATGTCTGCGCAGGCCTCGCCCAGCGTGAGCAGGTCGGCGTTGGCCACCGCATCGGTCACGGCCAGGCCCGCGCCCTCGGCGCGCAGCGCCTGCAGCCGCTCGCGCACGGCATCTGCGCCTCGGCTCACCACGGGCTGGGCCAGCAGCCCCACGCGCCTGCGTGTCTGCGGCTGCAGTACGCGCACCAGGTTAGCGTCGGTCATGGGCGTGAGCGGGTGATCGCGCATGCCCGAGTCGGACAGCAGGATGTCGCCCACGAACAGGTGGCCGCGGAACACCGTGCGGCCGTTGTCGGGAAAGGCGGGGCAGGCGATGGCGATGTCCGCCTTCAGGGCGTCCATGAGCGCGTCGGCCACCGGGCCGATGTTGCCCTGCGGGGTGGAGTCGAAGGTGGAACAGTACTTGAAGTAGATCTGACGCGCGCCCGCGGCCTGCAGTGCGTGCAGGGCCTGCAGGCTGTGGGCCACCGCCTGCGCGGGTGGGCAGGTGCGGGACTTGAGCGCGATCACCACCGCATCGGCGTCCGGCATGGGGCCCCGGGGCACCCCGATCACTTGCACGGTGCGCATGCCCGCGCCCACCAGCATGCCCGCGACATCGGTGGCGCCGGTGAAGTCGTCGGCGATGACGCCCAGGATCATTTCGCGCCTTTCCTGCCGGCCGGCAGCTCCAGACCGGCGAGCGCGGCGTAGTACTTCACCACCGCCGAATCGTCCTCGGCGCCGTGGCCCATGGCCGCTGTGGCCAGGTACAACTGGTGCGCGGACGCCGCCAGCGGCAGCGGGAAGTGCAGCTTGCGCGCGGCATCGAGCACGATGCCCAGGTCCTTCACGAAGATGTTCACCGCAGACAGCGGCGTGTAGTCGCCGTCCAGGATGTGGGGCACGCGATTCTGGAACATCCAGCTCATGCCCGCAGAGTTGCAGATCACCTCATAGAGCTGTGCCGGGTCGGCGCCCGCGCGCATGCCCAGGGCCATGGCCTCGCAGGCGGCGGCGATGTGTACGCCCGCCAGGTGCTGGTTCACCATCTTCACGGTGGACCCGATGCCAGCGCGGTCGCCCAGGCGGTACACCTTGCCGGCGCAGGACTGCAGTAGCTCCAGTCCGGCGTCGAAGGCGCGCGGCTCGCCCGAGGCCATCACCGTCATCTCGCCAGCCTCGGCCTTGCGCGCGCCGCCCGAGACGGGGCCGTCGATCAGGAGCAGGCCGCGCTCGGACAGGCGCTGCGCCCAGCCCGGGACGATGGCCGGATCGACCGTGGCCGAGCACACGACGACCGAGCCAGGGGCCATGGACGCGGCCAGCCCGTGCTCGCCAAACAGCACGTCCTCGGTCTGCGCGGCGTTCACCACCAGCACCACCACCACACGGCAATGCGGTGCGAGGTCGGCCGGGCGTTCGACGGCATGGCCTCCGTCCTTCGCGAAGGCGTCACGCACCTCGGCGCGCGTGTCGCAGCCCCAGGTGGCGACGCCGCGGCGCAGGGCCGAGCGGGCGGCGCCCCGGCCCATGGAGCCCAGGCCGATGACGCCGAGTGCGTGGGGAGCGGGTGAGGTCATTTGAGCGGATGCTTTCAGTGGAAAGAGGGAGCCAGCGGAACCAGGTCCACGATGTATTGCCTAGGGCTGGCCTGGTGCCGCAACATCGCGCGGCTTGCGCAGGTAGCGTCGCCGGCGGTCACGGCCCGCGGACTCGCGGCGCACGGCTTACATGCTGGCCGGAACCCCCATTGAATCCTACGAGTTACGGGCGGGCGGACAGGTCAGGGGTTTCCCGGGCGAGGGCCTTGCCGACCGGCTCGCATGCGATCGCGCAACGCTGGGGCGCCGCCCTGGTGCTGGAGGAGTTCGCCCGGCACTGCATCAGCCTTGCGCGTCAGCGTTGCGAGGCCGAGGGCCGTGCTGACTTCGTGGACCGGCTCGATCGCATCGGGCAGCGCATGGACTCAGGAGACTTCCATGGGTGACAACGACGAACTCGGGCAGAGCCGGCTGGACTCTCTGTATGTGATCGCAGACGTGGCATTTGACTCGGCCGAGTCGGCCTTGGGCGACCTGGAGGCACTGCTGGGCCTCTCGCCAGCCCCGACGCAAACCGATGCCGGCCTGACGCCAGGTCCCTCGGACGCTCCCACGAAGCCGTAGGCGGCGGCCGTCACGGCCAGGATGGATCGGGCGCGTTGCAGGATCTCGGGGCTGCGGGAATCGGGATTCGAAAGCGGGTGCTGCATGAAGATTTGTCCGAAAGCGGCCGCCAGTATCGAGACGCACGGCTCCGCACGGGGTGTCTGCACGCACAAATGGATGGCGTCCGACGCGCGCTACCGCGCGGTCTGACGAGGCCGCGCGCTGATGTCTGGCTTGGGCGTGGCCTGGGCGGGTTGCTGGTCCGGGACCATCAGGTGGTCCGGGGCCTGTCCTGCCTGATGCCGCGCCAGGATCCTTGTGTAGGCCCACTCGAGGTTGCGCGTGAAGCGGGCGCAATCGAACAAGGGATACGACAGGCGATGGGCCCGCAGCCTGGACTTGAGCTCGGCCAGCCTAACCGGGTCCTGGGCTAGCGCGACCGCCAGTTCCTCGTACGCGACGGACGTATGGGTGATGAGATCGGGCAGGCCGATAGCCTGCAGCAGGCTGGCCGCTACCCGGGCCTGGAACGAACGGCCTTGGCACGTCAGGACCGGCAGTCCTGCCCAGAGTGCGTCGCTCGCCGTCGTATGCGCGTTGTAGGGCCAGGTGTCCAGGAAGAGATCCGCCAGGGCGTGCCGGGCCAGGTGCTCGGGCGGGGAGAGGGGCTGGGCAAAGACCAGTCTGCCGGGATCCACGCCACGTGCTCCTGCCTCTCGGCGAAGGTTGGCCATGGTCAACTGCGAGTCGCTCAGGAGCCACAGGACGCTCTGCGGCACGCGAAGGAGGATGCGCATCCAGACATCGAAGGTCTGCGGCTGGATCTTGCGGCTGTTGTTGAAGCAGCAGAACACGAAGCCCTGCTGCGGCAGCCCGCAGACCTGGCGCGATGGCGTGGCATCGGCGATCCTGCGCTGCCCGTCGTTGGGCTGGTAGGTGTGCGGCAGCCAGATCACTTTCTCGCTGTAATGGGCCAGGTCGTCGTCCGTGATGAGCGTACGGTCCGCAACGATGTAATCCATGAAACTGGCACCCATGGTGCCGGGATAGGCCAGCCAATTGACCTGGATCGGCGCGCATCGTGCGGCCCAGACGTCGTTGCGGCCCGCGATCACCAGTCCGTTCAGGTTCACGGCGATGTCGATTCCGAGGTGCCGGCACAGGCCCACGATGTGCTCGTCATCTGCCTGGTGGACGTCGATGAATCGGTCGAGGGCCTTGAGGACCCGTTCGCGCATGGGATCGTCCGCCTTGCGTCCGAGCGAGATGCCCGTGAGCTCGAATCGGTCGCGGTCGTGCATCTCGAGCACCTGCGCCATCAGGATCGTCGTGGCATGCAGGTGGAACTCCGCGCACACGTAGGCGACGTGGATGCGACGCTTGCCTGGAGGGGCCGGCGCCGCGAGGGATGCCGGGAGATTGCAGGGGTGGCGCGCATGCCAACGTTCCGCGACCTGCCTGTGGAGTTCCGGTTCGTCCAGCAGGTGCAGCAGGTCGAAAGGACGCAGCACGCGTTCGCCCGATCGGATCGCTCTGCGAAGGGCCTGGATCCGGCCCACGTGGTCTTCCCAGTCGCACGCCCTGTCCATCGCCGACTCGGCGTTGATGCGGGCGTACTCGTGGGCCGGATCCAGGCGCAGCACGGCCTCGTAGATTTCCAGCGCGCTGTCTAACTGATCGACTGCCAGGTGAAGGTTTCCGAGCAGGCAGTTCGCCTGCACATGATTCGCCTCCAGGCCCAGGACGCATTCCAGATCCGCCAGGGCCTGTGGGAATCGTTGCAGCTCCAGCAGCGTGGACGCCCGCAAGGTCAGCAGGTCCATGCGATCCGGGTGCTTCGGTTGGCGCTGGAGCGCCGCGTCGAAGCAGTGCAGGGCTTCTTCGAAGCGCCGCAGCCGGTACAGGATCTTGCCGCGCGTCTGGAGTGCGGGGAGGGAGTTCGGCGCCAGTTGCAGCGCCCGGTCGGCATCGACCAGCGCCTGGCGCCAGCGTTGCAGGCGGCCCAGGGCGATGGCCCGGTTCAACTGGAGATCGGCGCGGCCGGGTGCGCACGTGATCGCCCGGTCGATCCACTCCAGCGCCTGCTCGTTTCGGCCAGCGGTGCCGTGCAGGATGCCGAGCAGTTGGAGCGCCTCAACGGAGTGCGGGTCTGCGTCGAGTATCCGGTGGCACAGGTGCTCGGCCTCGCTCAGGGCTCCGCTTGCGTGGTGGTGGACGGCGATCCCCAGGAGGATCGGCAGGCTCGGTGACGGGAATTCAATGCATTCGTCTGCGGGCATCGGCGGGGATTCCTGATGAGACAGGTACCGCACGCCATGCTTTGCAGGGCGGAGGGCCTGAAATGAGTTAAAAAGTACTCATCATGATGATAGTGACGCCGGGTCGGCAGCGCAAGCAAGGTGAGCTCAGTCTTCGATCGACGCGCTCCAGCGCGCGTCCCAGCCGCTGCGCGCCTGCTCGAGGTCACGGCGTTCGCGCTTGGTCGGGCGCCCGTCGCGGATCGACAGCGCGGGCTCACGCGCGTATCGGCGTTGTTCGGCGGCGCGTTCGCGCGTGGCGAGACTCTCGGGCGTCTCCTCGTACAGCTGCTGCGCCACCGGTGCCGGCCCGCGCACACCCGAGAGGCCGCGTACGACCACAGTGCGGACCGACGCGTCACGCCTGATGGTGACCGTGTCGCCGACCTTGACCTCACGTGCCGGCTTGGCCGCCTGCCCGTTGACCGCGACACGACCCAAGTCCAGGTCCTCGCTGGCCAGGGAGCGGGTCTTGTAGAAGCGCGCGGCCCACAGCCACTTGTCGATGCGCTGTCTTTCCATGCGGGTGAGGGTTGGATTGCCGATGTCATCAGGGTACGCCGCTTCGCGCACCCGGGCCTGCTCAGTCCTTGGCCCCCAGAGCCAGCGCCGCCTCGCGCGAGGCAGCCAGGGTCGCGGCATCCGGCACCACCTGCGTCGGCCAGCCGCCCATGTGCTGCTGCGCGATGTCGGCCAGCGCGGTGATCCAGTGCGGGTGGTCGTTCAGGCAGGCGATCGCGTGGTACTCGCGGCCGCCCGCGGTCAGGAAGGCCTCCTTGCCCTCCATGCCGATCTCCTCCAGCGTCTCCAGGCAGTCGCTGGTGAAGCCCGGGCAGGCCACGTCCACCCGCCCGACGCCGCGCGCCGCCAGCGCCTGCAGCGTGGGCTCGGTGTAGGGCTCCAGCCACTTGGCCTTGCCGAACCGCGACTGGAAGCTCACGGTGTACGCGCCCTTGTCCAGGCCCAGCCGGGTGGCCAGCAGGCGACCGGTCTTGTGGCATTCGCAGTGGTAGGGGTCGCCGCGCATCAGGGTGCGCTCGGGCACCCCGTGAAAGCTCATGAGCAGGTGGTCGGGCCGTCCGCGCTCGCGCCAGTGGTCCTCGATGCGCCGGGCCAGGGCCTCGATGTAGCCCGGGTCGTCGTGGTAGCGGGTCACGAAGCGCAGCTCGGGCACCAGGCGGGTGCGCGTCACCCAGTCGTTCACCGCGTCGATCACGCTGGCGGTGGTGGTGGCCGAGTACTGCGGGTAGGCCGAGAGCACCAGGATGCGGGTGGCACCAGCGTCCTTCAGCGCGTCCAGCTGCGAGGCGATGGACGGATTGCCATAGCGCATCGCGTAGCGCACCACCACCCGGTGGCCGCGCGCGTCCAACTGCTGCTGCAGCAGCGTGGCCTGGCGCTCGGTGTGGACCTTCAGGGGCGAGCCCTCGGGCGTCCAGATGGTGGCGTACTTGGCCGCGGACTTGCCCGAACGCAGGGGCAGGATGATCCCGTGCAGCAGTGGCAGCCAGACGGCGCGGGGAATCTCGACCACGCGCGGGTCACTCAGGAATTCACGCAGGTAGCGGCGCACCGCCGAGGCCGTGGGGGCGTCCGGGGTGCCCAGGTTGCAAAGGAGCACACCGGTCACGGGCGCACGCCCATGGGAAAAGGCGGGCTCGGTGTGAAAGGGGAGAACGGCGGCCATCCGTTATTCTCGCCTGCATGCTGAACCTGGGAAAAGTCCGGGCCATTTCCCTGGACCTGGACGACACGCTGTGGCCGATCTGGCCGACCATTGAGCGGGCCGAGCAGGTCCTGCTGCAGTGGCTGGTGCAGCACGCCCCGGCCACGGCCGCCATGTGCGCGACCCCGGCGGCCCTGCGGGAGATCCGCGACCACATGGTGCAGCACCGGCCTGACCTGCAGCACGACATGAGCGGGCTGCGGCGCGAGTCCATCCGGCTGGCGCTCACCCGCGCCGGAGACGACCCGGCCCTGGCCGAGCCGGCCTTCGAGGTGTTCTTCGAGCAGCGGCACCGGGTGGACCTGTTTCCCGATGTCCTGCCGGCGCTGGAATTCCTGGCGCGGCGTTACCCCCTGGTGAGCCTGTCCAACGGCAACGCGGACCTGCAGCGCGTAGGGCTGGCGAAGTTCTTCCGGGGGGCGGTCTCGGCCCATGCCTTCGGCGTGCCCAAGCCCGATCCGCGCATCTTCCACGCCGCGGCATCACTGGCCGGGGTGGCGCCCGAGGCGGTGCTGCACGTGGGTGATGACACCGTGCTGGACGTGCTGGGCGCGCAGGGCGCAGGCATGCAGGCCGCCTGGGCCAACCGCATCGAGGCGATCTGGCCGCATGGGGGCGAGGATGGGCGGGACGGACCGCTGCCCGAGTTGGAGTTCGCGAGCCTTAGCGAGCTGTGCGACGCGCTCTCATGATGTACGAGCTGTGCGACGCGCTCTCATGATGTACGAGCTGTGCGACGCGCTCTCATGATGTCCGAGCTGTGTCACGCGCTTTCGTGATCATCGCGCTGAGCGCCGTCACCACGCGCTGCCCCGACATCACTGCCCCTTCCAGCGTGGCGGGGTAGGGGCCTTCGACCCAGTCGCCGCAAGCCCAAAGCCCGTTGTCGATGGTGATGCCTGGACGCACCAGGCCGGGCGTGCAGGCGAAGGTGGCCCGCTTTTCCACCACGGTACGCACCGGCACCACCTCATGCCAACCCAGGTCGTGGGCCTGCGCGATCACCTGCCGCTGCAGCGTCTCGCGCTCACCCCGGCAGGCGCTGGCCACGAAGGCCAGCAGGCCCCGTGGCCCGCCCAGTTGGCTGCGGTCGAAGACAAATTGCGCCGGGGCCTGCGGACCATCCTGCAGCCGCAGCATCGGGGCGGGCAGGGTGCGCCCGCCCATGGCATACACCGTGGCGATCGCCTCCTGCCGCAGGCTGTTGGCCTCCTGGAGCCAGCCGGGCGCATCGATCGCGTTGTCCTCCAGCAGTCGGATCGCGTCCCAGCTCGGGCACGCCAGGACCACGGCGTCGAAGCGGTCCGCGTCCACCTGCCAGCCGCTGGCGGTACGGGCCAGCAAGGCGACGCGGTGGCCGGTGCGCAGGGTCGCCCCGTGCTGCGCAAGCCAGGCTGCAGCGGCCTCGGGCAGGAGTTGGCCCAGGGGGGCCTTGGGCAGCAGCAGCCAGGAGGCGCCCCAAGCGCCATGACCCGCGCCGAAGAGAGCATCGCGCAGAACGCGCAGGAAAACCTGCCCGCTGGCCTGGTCCGCGGGCGTGTTCAGCGCCGCGACGCACAAGGGGTCGATCACGTCGGCCACAACGCGCGCGGGCAGGTCGGCGCACAGGCGGGCCACGCTCACCTGCGGCGCACAGTGAAACCCCTGCGCGCGCCAGCCCAGGCAAGTGCGCAGGAGAGCCAGGCGCTCGCTCCAGCGCCACCCGCGTGCGGTGGCGATCCCCCAGCCCGTATCCAGCGGCGCGGGCCAGGCCGGCAGGGCGATCCCTGCCCCCTCGGGCGTGCGCAGGGACAGCGGCATGGCGTGCAGCACGTGCGCGGGCTGCACGCCCACCGTCTCCATCAGGGCCAGTGTCTGCCGGTAGGCCCCGATCAGGATGTGCTGGCCGTTGTCCACGTCGGTCCTGGTGCCATCGGGCAGGACGACGTCGAGGGTGCGGGCGCGTCCGCCCAGTGTCCGGGTGGCTTCGAAGAGCGTGACCTGGTGCCCTGCGCGCACGGCCTGCACCGCCGCCGCGAGGCCGGCCCAGCCCGCACCGACGATGGCGACCCGGGCGGCCACCCTAATAGCGCCCAAGGGCCTGCACCTTCCAGGCGAGCCAGAACTTGCGCAGCGGCGTGAGGCTGATGCGCTGGTGCAGCACCTGAAAGCGATTGCGTTCGATCTCGCGCAGCAGCGTGCGGTAGATGCTGGCCATCATCAGCCCCGGCTTCTGGCTGCGCCGGTCGTATGCAGGCAGCAGCGCATAGGCCTTTTCGTACAGCGCGTGCGCGCGCTCGGCCTGGAATTTCATCAGTGCGGTGAAGCGCTCGGAGTACTGGCGTGCGGTGATCTCGTGCGCCTTGACGTCAAAGCGTTGCAGCTCGCTCACCGGCAGGTAGATGCGTCCGCGCAGGGCGTCCTCGCCCACGTCTCGGATGATGTTCGTGAGCTGGAAGGCCAGTCCCAGCGTGTGCGCGTACTGCGTGGTGGCGTCGTCGGTCTGGCCGAAGATGCGCGCCGCGACCTCGCCCACGATGCCTGCCACCAGATGGCAATAGCGCTCCAGTCCGGGCCAGTCCAGGTAGCGGGTCTGGTCCAGGTCCATACGGCAGCCCTCGATCACCGCCAGCAGGTGCCGCGCCTCGATGCCGTAGGTTTGCGCGTGCGGCATCAGGGCCTGCATCACCGGGTGGGTGGGCGCACCCGAATACGCCTTGCCCACCTCCTGGGCCCACCAGGCCAGCTTGGTCTGCGCCACGCCAGGGTCGGAGACCTCGTCGACCACGTCATCGACCTCTCGGCAGTAGGCGTAGAAGGCGGTGATGGCCGCGCGCCGCGGCGGCGGCAGGAACAGGAACGCGTAGTAGAAGCTGCTGCCGGAGGCGGCGGCCTTCTCCTGCACGTAGGTCTCGGGACTCATGCTTTTCATTTTCCCATCGGCGCTGCCACGCCGGCCCGCATGCGCAGGCATCGCCACACGATTACCGGGGCATCGGCGGCGGTGATGCGGGGACGCCTGCGCAGGCTGTCCCAGCCGCCCTCCTCGATCTTGTCCAGGATCCGCAGGCCGCCTTGCACCACGGCCCGCAGCTCCCAGCCCGCCCGCCCGGGTACCCGGTGCGCGATGCCCGCCCCGCGCAGCATCGTGGCGCGGGCCCACGCGGCCAGGTCACGCACCAGCTGTGGCCCGCGCGGGTCGGTGTGCCAGAGCGCCTGGCGGGCCGGATCCAGGCCATGCGCAGCGCAGTCACTGGCAGGCACGTAATAGCGGCCGCGCGGGATGTCCACGCTCAGGTCCTGCCAGAAGTTGATCAGCTGCAGCGCGGTGCAGACCGCATCGCTCTGGTCGAGCGCGTCCGCATCGTGCACGCCGTACAGGTGCAGCAGTAGCCGCCCCACCGGGTTGGCCGAGCGGCGGCAGTAATCCAGCAGCTCGGCGCGGTCGGCATAGCCCAGCCCATCGCGGCTGCGCGCCACGTCCTGCATGAACGCATCGAGCAGGTCGTCCAGAGGCTGCAGGGGCAGGCCGTGCCGCGCGACGGCCGCCGCCAGCGGGCCGAACACGCCGGCCCAGCGGACGGAGACAGGTGCGCCTTGTACGCAGGCGTGCAGGTCGGCGCGGTAGGCGGACAGGTCGGCCAGGCGCTGACCGGCGGCGGCATCGCCTTCGTCGGCCAGGTCGTCGGCCGTGCGGGCATAGGCGTACAGGGCGGCGATGGCCGGGCGCAGCGCCGGCGGGCACAGCCAGGACGCCACCGGAAAGTTTTCGTAATGAGCCACCGGCGCAGGCCGGATCTCGGGCGGAACGGTCACCATGCCATTGTCGCTTGACAGGGAATTTACTGAGCCGTTAAATTACTAACCGGTCAGTCATTACGACTGTCCCTCCGTCATTTGACAGTGGTCCGGTGCCGCTGTCGGTCTAATCCCTAGCTCTGCTTTGAGTACCCGATGCCACGCGTGTCAGACCATCGCCCCAGCCTGCCCACGAGCCGCACCATGCTGGCCCTCTGTGCCGCCCTGATCCTTTGTGGCTGCGGCAAGCCCCCGCCCGCCCCGGAGCCGGTGCGTGCGGTCAAGGTGATGACCGTCGGTGCGGTGGCGGGTGGCGGGGCGCTGGAGTTTTCGGCCGAGGTGCGGCCGCAGTTGGAGACCCGCCTGGGATTCCGGGTGGCCGGCAAGCTGCAGCAGCGGCAGGCCGAACTCGGCCAGCGGGTGAAGGCGGGTCAGCTGCTCGCGCAGCTGGACCCCCAGGACTACCAGCTCTCCGCAGAGGCGGCGCGCGCGCAGGTGGCCGCAGCCACCACGCAGCGCGACCTGGCGGCCGCCGACTACCGGCGCTTCGCAACGCTGCGCGACCAGAACTTCATCAGTGGGGCCGAGCTCGAGCGGCGCGAGAGCTCGCTGAAGGCGGCCCAGGCCCAGCTGGACCAGGCCCAGGCCCAGCTGCTGACCCAGTCCAACCAGGCCGCCTACACCCGCCTGACCGCGCCCGCCGCCGGCGTGATCACCGCCATCGAGGCCGAGCCCGGGCAGGTGCTGTCCGCTGGCGCACCTGTACTGCGCCTGGCGCAGGACGGCCCGCGTGATGCGGTGTTCGCCGTGCCCGAGGACAAGCTGGCCAGCATGCGCGTGGGCATGTCAGTGGCCGTGCGCGCCTGGGCGGACACGCGCAGCGTCAATGGTTCGGTGCGTGAGGTGGCTGCCAGCGCCGACCCGGTCACGCGCACCTACCTCGTGAAGGTGGGCCTGCCGGCCAATGCGCCCTTCGCGCTCGGGGCCACGGTGTCGGTGGTGCCCGCCGCCCCGGCCACAGTCACCGCACCCGTGATCCGCTTGCCGCTGTCCGCCCTGCGCCAGGAGGGGCAGGGCAGTGCGGTGTGGCTGCTTGATCCGGCCAGCATGACGGTCAAGTCGCAGCCCGTGCAACTGGGCGCGGCGGACGGCAACGAGGTGGTGGTGATCTCCGGACTGTCGGCGGGCATGCAGGTGGTGGCCTCCGGCGTACACGTGCTGTCGCCGGGTCAGAAGGTCAGCCTCTACACCGCCGCCCGATGAACCACACCGACACCGACACCGGCCGCGCGCGGTTCAACCTTTCGCGCTGGGCGCTGGAGCACCCGGCCCTCACCCGCTACCTGATGGTGGTGCTGATGGTGCTGGGCTTCGCGGCCTACTTCCAGCTGGGGCAGGACGAGGACCCCCCCTTCACCTTCCGCGCGATGGTGGTGCGCACCTACTGGCCGGGTGCCACCGCGCAGCAGGTAGCCGAGCAGGTCACCGACAAGATCGAGCGCACCCTGCAGGAAGTGCCCTATGCAGACATCATCCGCAGCTACTCCAAGCCCGGCGAGTCGCAGATCATCTTCCAGATCAAGGACTCGTCGCGGCCCACCGAGGTGCCCCAGGTCTGGTACACGGTGCGCAAGAAGGTCGGCGACATGCGCCACACCCTGCCGCAGGGGGTGCTGGGCCCCTTCTTCAACGACGAATTCGGTGACGTCTTCGGCGTGATCTACGCGCTGGAGACCGGCCCTGGCTTTTCCTGGGCCGAGCGCAAGGCCTTCGCCGACGATGTGCGCCAGCAGCTGCTGCGGGTGACCGACGTGGCCAAGGTCGAACTCTTTGGCGTGCAGGACGAGCGCCTGTACATCGAGATCTCGCAGCGGCGGCTGGCCCAGCTGGGGCTGGACATGAACCAGGTGATCGCCCAGCTGGGGCAGCAGAACGCGGTTGAATCCGCCGGCGCGGTGCAGGCCCCCACCGACGCGGTGCAGGTGCGGGTGGCCGGCCAGTTCGAGGCGATCGAACAACTGGCCGCCATGCCCATACGGGGCAGCTCTGGCGCGCAGCTGCGCCTGGGTGATATCGCGCGCATTGAGCGCGGTTACGTCGACCCGCCCCAGGTCAAGGTACGCCACCAGGGGCAGGAGGTGATTGCCCTGGGCGTGTCCATGGCCAAGGGCGGCGACATCATCGCGCTGGGCAAGTCCCTGCGCGCGGCCACCGCCCGCCTGCAGGAGACGCTGCCCGCCGGGGTGCGCCTGGCGCAGCTGCAGGACCAGCCGCAGGCCGTGTCCAACTCCATCAACGAGTTCGTGCGCGTGCTGGTCGAGGCGGTCGTCATCGTGCTGGCGGTGAGCTTCCTGGCGCTCGGATTCCACAAGCGCGCCGGTGCCCAGGGCCTGCCGCTGTGGCGGCGCTATTACGTGGACGTGCGCCCCGGCCTGGTGGTGGCCATCACCATCCCGCTGGTGCTGGCGGTGACCTTCCTGGTGATGCACTACTGGGGCATCGGCCTGCACAAGATCTCGCTGGGCTCCCTGATCATCGCGCTGGGCCTGCTGGTGGACGACGCCATCATCGCGGTGGAGATGATGGTGCGCAAGATACAGGAGGGCTACGACAAGGTCCGTGCCGCCACCTTCGCCTACGAGCTCACCGCCATGCCCATGCTCACAGGCACGCTGATCACGGCGACGGGCTTCCTTCCCATCGGCATGGCGCGTTCCACAGTGGGGGAGTACACCTTCGCGATCTTCGCGGTGACCGTGGTGGCCCTGGTCCTGAGCTGGCTGGTGTCGGTGTACTTCGTGCCTTACCTCGGTCACTGGCTGCTGCGCGAGCAGCCTGCGGCCTTCGCGCAGGGCGAGGCCCACGAGAACTTCGACACGCCCTTCTACCGGGGGCTGCGTCGCCTGGTCGATGCCTGCATCGCGTACCGATGGATCACGATCGGGGCCACGGTGCTGACCTTTGTTCTGGGCCTGGCCGGCATGGGCAAGGTGCAGCAGCAGTTTTTCCCCGACTCCAGCCGCCCCGAGATCCTGGTGGACCTGTGGTCGCCCGAGGGCACGTCCTTCGCGGCCACCGAGTCCGTCGCGCGCGAGGTCGAGGCGCGCCTGCAGAAGGAGGCGGGCGTGGTCAGCATCAGCACCTGGGTGGGCTCTGGCCTGCCGCGCTTTTACCTGCCCCTGGACCAGACCTTCCCGCAGGCCAACGTGGCGCAGGTGCTGCTGATGCCCAAGGACCTGCGCGCGCGCGGCGAGCTGATGGCGCGGCTGCCTGCGCTGCTGGCCGCCGAATTCCCGCAGGTGCGCGCCCGCGTGAAGCTGCTGCCCAATGGCCCGCCCGTGCCCTACCCGGTGCAGTTCCGGGTGGTCGGGCCGGACCCGCACGTGCTGCGCGAGCGCGCCGACGAGGTCAAGGCCGCCCTGCGCGCCAGCCCTAACACCCGAGGCGTGAACGACAACTGGAACGAATCGGTCAAGGCCCTGCGCCTGGAGGTGGACCAGGCCAAGGCCCGCGCCCTGGGCGTGACCAGCCAGTCCATCGCCCAGGCCACGCGCATCGTCCTGGCCGGTGCCACCGTGGGCCAGTATCGCGAGGGCGACAAGCTGATCGACATCGTGCTGCGCCATCCGCTGTCCGAGCGCGACGCGATGACCGACCTGGAGAGCGCCTACATCCCGACGGCGTCGGGCCGCTCGATCCCGCTCACGCAGATCGCGCGTCCGGTCTTCGCCTGGGAGCCGGGCGTGATGTGGCGCGAGGGACGCAGCTACGCCATCACGGTGCAAAGCGACACCATCGCCGGGATGCAGGGCGCCACGGTCACGAACGAGCTGCTGCCAGCCCTGCGCAAGATCGAGGCGGCCTGGCCCGCGGGCTACCGCATCCAGGTGGCCGGCGCCGTCGAGGAAAGCAGCAAGGGATCGTCCTCCATCGCCGTGGGCGTACCAGTCATGCTGTTCCTGACCTTCACCCTCCTGATGCTGCAGCTGCAAAGCTTCAGCCGCTCGCTGCTGGTGTTCATCACCGGGCCCATGGGTATCGCCGGCGTGGCCGGGGCGCTGCTGGTGCTGGACCGGCCCTTCGGCTTCGTGGCCCTGCTCGGGGTGATCGCGCTCATGGGGATGATCCAGCGCAACTCGGTGATCCTGGTCGATCAGATTGAGCAGGACCGGGTGCGTGGCGTGCCGGCCTGGGATGCCATCGTCGAGTCGACAGTGCGCCGCGCCCGACCCATCATCCTCACGGCGGCGGCGGCGGTCCTGGCCATGATCCCGCTGTCCCGGTCGGTGTTCTGGGGGCCGATGGCGGTGGCCATCATGGGTGGCCTGATCGTGGCCACGGTGCTGACGCTGCTGGCCCTGCCGGCGCTGTATGCGGCCATGTTCCGGGTCAGGCGCCCCGAAGCCTCGGGTGCGCCGGGTGCCCCTGCGGCAGGCATGGCGGGTTCCCGGGCTTAAAATGCCGGGTTGACCGGAAATGCGGACGGGCGGTCAGGCATCAGCCGGCGGCCCGTTTTGCTTTCCTGCGCTGCGCGGGTGGCGAAATTGGTAGACGCACCAGGTTTAGGTCCTGACGTCCGCGAGGACGTGCCGGTTCGAGTCCGGCCCCGCGCACCACACCGAACACATTGACTCCAAAGAGAAGCGAGAAGCACCATGGCCGTGACCGTTGAAACCCTCGAGAAGCTCGAACGCAAGATCACCCTGACCCTGCCGGTGGGCGTGATCCAGTCCGAGGTCGACTCCCGCCTCAAGCGCCTGGCGCGCACCGTCAAGATGGACGGCTTCCGTCCCGGCAAGGTGCCCCTGTCCGTGGTGGCCCAGCGCTATGGCTACTCGGTGCAGTACGAGGTCATGAACGACAAGGTGGGCGAGGTCTTCGCCCAGGCCGCCAACGAGGCCAAGCTGCGTGTGGCTGGCCAGCCCCGCATCACCGAGAAAGAGGGCGCGCCCGAGGGCGAGCTGGCCTTTGACGCGGTTTTCGAGGTCTTCCCCGAGGTCAAGATCGCTGACCTGGCCACCGCCGAAATCGAGCGCGTCACCGCCGAAGTCGACGCCGCCGCCATCGACCGCACCGTCGAGATCCTGCGTAAGCAGCGCCGCACCTTTGCCCAGCGCGCCCTGGGCGAGCCCGCCCGTGACGGCGACCGAGTCACCGTCGACTTCGAGGGCAAGATCGATGGCGAACCCTTCCAGGGCGGCAAGGCCGACGGCTTCCAGTTCCTGGTCGGCGAAGGCCAGATGCTCAAGGAGTTCGAGGACGCCGTGCGCGGCATGAGGTCCGGCGAGAGCAAGACCTTCCCCCTGGCCTTCCCGGCCGACTACCACGGCAAGGACGTGGCCGGCAAGCAAGCCGACTTCCTGGTCACCGTGAAGAAGATCGAGGCCGCCCACCTGCCCGAGCTGAACGACCAGATGGTGAAGTCCCTGGGCATCGCCGAGGGCGGCACCGAGGCCCTGCACGCCGACATCCGCAAGAACCTCGAGCGCGAGGTCAAGTTCCGCCTGATGGCCCGTAACAAGCAGGCCGTGATGGACGCTCTGGTGGCCAAGGCCGAACTGGATCTGCCCAAGTCCAGCGTCGCTGCCGAGGTGGACCGTATGGTCGCCGGCGCCCGCGCCGACCTCAAGCAGCGTGGCATCAAGGACGCCGACAAGGCCCCGATCCCCGCCGAGCTGTTCCAGGCCCAGGCCGAGCGCCGCGTGCGCCTGGGCCTGGTGGTCGCCGAGCTGGTGCGCGCCAACAACCTGGCCGCCAAGCCCGAGCAGATCAAGGCCCATGTCGAGGAACTCGCCTCCAGCTACGAAAAGCCCGCTGACGTGGTGCGCTGGTACTACAGCGACAATCAGCGCATGGCCGAAGTCGAAGCCATGGTGATCGAGAACAACGTGACCGAGTTCGTGCTGGCCAAGGCCAAGGTCACCGACAAGACCATCGGCTTTGACGAACTCATGGGCCAGCAGGGCTGACCCTCTCCACCACCCCAACGCCACCCGCAAGCGAGTCCAACCATGAGCGCACTAGACACCCAGGCCCTCGGCATGGTGCCAATCGTCATCGAGCAGTCCGGCCGAGGCGAGCGGTCCTACGACATCTACTCGCGCCTGCTGCGCGAGCGGGTGGTGTTCCTGGTCGGCCCGGTCAATGACCAGACGGCCAACCTGGTCGTCGCCCAGCTCCTGTTCCTGGAGAGCGAGAACCCCGACAAGGACATCTCGTTCTACATCAACTCCCCGGGCGGCAGCGTCTCGGCGGGCATGGCCATCTACGACACCATGAACTTCATCAAGCCCCAGGTGTCGACCCTGTGCATGGGAATGGCGGCCAGCATGGGCGCCTTCCTCCTGGCGGCCGGCGAGAAGGGCAAGCGCTTCGCCCTGCCCAACTCCAAGATCATGATCCACCAGCCCCTGGGCGGCACTCAGGGGCAGGCCACCGACATCGAGATCCACGCCCGCGACATCCTCAAGACCCGCGCGCAGTTGAACAAGATCCTCGCCGAGCGTACCGGCCAGCCCCTGGACAAGATCGAGCGCGACACCGAGCGCGATTACTTCCTGGAGGCCCAGGAAGCCAAGGACTACGGCCTGGTCGACCAGGTCATTGCCAAGCGCGCCTGAGGCACCACGCGGGCCTCGGCGGGCCGCAGGCCATTGCCAGCCCGGCCCCCGGTTGCATCCCGGCAACGGCGTTTCCCCTGTGCGGGAAGCGCCGTTGCGCGTTTGGGTATCATTGAATCTCCAGTCACAAGGCAGCCCCCATGGCCGACAAAAAAGGCTCAGCCAGCGAGAAAACGCTTTACTGCTCGTTTTGCGGAAAGAGCCAGCACGAGGTCAAGAAACTGATCGCCGGTCCCTCGGTGTTCATCTGCGACGAGTGCATCGACCTGTGCAACGAGATCATCCGGGATGAACTGCCCGCTGGCGAAGAGGCGCGCGAAGGCCGCTCCGACCTTCCCACCCCCTCCGAGATCAAGTCCAACCTGGACAACTACGTCATCGGCCAGGAGGTCGCCAAGCGTTCCCTGTCGGTGGCGGTCTACAACCACTACAAGCGCCTGCGTCACAAGGAAAACGCCAAGAAGGACGATGTCGAGCTCGCCAAAAGCAACATCCTCCTGATCGGCCCCACCGGCTCGGGCAAGACCCTGCTGGCCCAGACTCTGGCTCGGATGCTGGACGTCCCCTTCGTGATGGCCGATGCCACCACTCTGACCGAAGCCGGCTATGTGGGCGAGGACGTCGAGAACATCATCCAGAAGCTGCTGCAAAGCTGCAATTACGAGGTCGAGCGCGCGCAGCGAGGCATCGTCTACATCGACGAGATCGACAAGATCTCCCGCAAGTCCGACAACCCCTCCATCACCCGCGACGTCTCGGGCGAGGGCGTGCAGCAGGCCCTCCTCAAGCTCATTGAAGGCACCATGGCCAGCGTGCCGCCCCAGGGTGGGCGCAAGCACCCGAACCAGGACTTCCTGCAGATCGACACCACCAACATCCTGTTCATCTGCGGCGGAGCCTTCGCGGGGCTCGAGAAGGTGATCGAGCAGCGCACCGAGGCCTCGGGCATCGGCTTCGGCGCCGCGGTCAAGAGCAAGGCACAACGCAGCCTGACCGACGTGTTTCGTGAGGTCGAGCCCGAGGACCTGATCAAGTTCGGCCTCATCCCCGAGCTCGTGGGCCGCATGCCGGTGGTCGCCACTCTGGCCGAACTCTCCGAGGACGCCCTGGTCCAGATCCTCACCGAGCCGAAGAACGCCCTCGTCAAGCAGTACGGCAAGCTCCTGGCCATGGAGGGCGTCGACCTCGAGATCCGCCCCAACGCGCTGCGCGCCATCGCCAAGCGGGCCCTGGCCCGCAAGACCGGGGCCCGCGGCCTGCGTTCCATCCTTGAACAGTCGCTGATCGACACCATGTACGAGCTGCCCAGCGCCACGAACGTGGACAAGGTGGTGGTCGACGAGTCCACCATCGAAGAAAACAAACCGCCGCTGCTGGTATACCGGGAAAGCGCGAAGAAGGCGTGATCGCCTTCTTTAGTTCTGACGGTTTGAAAAACACGCCTGCCGGCCCGGGATAGGGCTGGCGACAGAAAGGATTTTCATGTCCGGTCACATTCCCCTGCCTTCCACGCCCATCGACCTGCCGCTGTTGCCGCTGCGCGATGTCGTGGTCTTCCCCCACATGGTCATTCCGCTGTTCGTGGGGCGGCCCAAGAGCATCAAGGCCCTGGAGGCCGCGATGGAGGCCGAGCGCCGCATCATGCTGGTGGCCCAGAAGGCTGCCGCCAAGGACGAACCTTCTCCCTCCGACATGTTCGAGGTGGGCTGCGTCTCCACCATCCTGCAGATGCTCAAGCTGCCCGATGGCACCGTGAAGGTGCTGGTCGAAGGCCAGCAGCGCGCGCGCGTGAGCCGCATTGCCGACGGCGAGTCGTACTTCACGGCGACGGTGGCGCCTGTGGACCCGGCCAGCGACGACCCCAAGTCCGCCGAAGTCGAGGCCCTGCGCCGCGCGGTGATGCAGCAGTTTGACCAGTACGTGAAGTTGAACAAGAAGATCCCGCCGGAGATCCTCACGTCCATTTCCAGCATCGACGACCCCGGCCGCCTGGCCGACACCATCGCCGCGCACCTGCCGCTCAAGCTCGATAACAAGCAGGTCGTCCTGGACCTGGCCGAAGTCAAGGAGCGCCTGGAAAACCTGTTCGAGCAGATCGAGCGCGAGGTCGACATCCTGAACGTCGACAAGAAGATCCGCGGGCGCGTGAAGCGCCAGATGGAAAAGAATCAGCGCGATTTCTACCTGAACGAGCAGGTCAAGGCGATCCAGAAGGAGCTCGGCGAAGGCGAAGAGGGCGCCGACATCGAGGAGATCGAGAAGAAGATCAAGGCCGCCAAGATGCCCCAGGAGGCCCGCAAGAAGGCCGAGGGCGAACTCAAGAAGCTCAAGCTGATGTCGCCCATGTCGGCCGAGGCCACCGTGGTGCGCAACTACATCGACGTGCTCACCGGCCTGCCCTGGAGCAAGAAGACCAAGATCAAGCACAACCTGGCCCACGCTGAGGAGGTTCTCAACGAAGACCACTACGGCCTGGACAAGGTCAAGGACCGCATCCTCGAGTACCTCGCGGTCCAACAGCGCGTGGACAAGGTCAAGGCCCCCATCCTGTGCCTGGTGGGCCCTCCGGGCGTGGGCAAGACCTCGCTGGGGCAGTCGGTGGCCAAGGCCACGGGTCGCAAGTACGTGCGCATGGCCCTGGGTGGCATGCGCGACGAGGCCGAGATCCGCGGCCACCGCCGCACCTACATCGGCGCGCTCCCGGGCAAGGTGCTGCAAAGCCTGTCCAAGGTGGGCACGCGCAACCCGCTGTTCCTGCTGGACGAGATCGACAAGCTTGGCACGGATTTCCGCGGCGACCCGTCCTCGGCGCTCCTGGAGGTGCTGGACCCCGAGCAGAACCACACCTTCGGCGATCACTACGTCGAGGTCGACTTCGACCTGTCCGACGTGATGTTCGTGGCGACCTCCAACTCCATGAACATCCCGCCGGCTCTTCTGGACCGCATGGAGGTGATCCGCCTGTCGGGCTACACCGAAGACGAGAAGGCCAACATCGCCATCAAGTACCTGCTGCCCAAGCAGATGAAGAACAACGGGGTCAAGGACGAGGAACTGCGCGTCACCGACGAGGCGATCCGCGACATCGTCCGCTACTACACCCGCGAAGCTGGCGTGCGCTCGCTCGAGCGCGAACTCTCCAAGATCTGTCGCAAGGTGGTCAAGGGGCTGCAGCTGAAAAAGATGACGCCACAGGTGGTGGTCACCCCCGAGAACCTCAACGATTTCCTGGGCGTGCGCAAGTTCAACTACGGCCGTGCCGAGGCCCAGAACCAGGTGGGCCAGGTGGTGGGCCTGGCCTGGACCGAGGTGGGGGGCGACCTGCTCACCATCGAGGCCGCGCTCGTACCCGGCAAGGGCAATTTCCTGCGTACCGGCTCGCTGGGTGACGTGATGAAGGAATCGGTCGATGCCGCCCGCACCGTGGTGCGCAGCCGCGCCCGCCGCCTGGGCCTGCCCGACGAGGTCTTCGAGAAGAAGGACATCCACATCCACGTCCCCGACGGCGCGACGCCCAAGGACGGCCCCAGCGCCGGCATCGCCATGACTACCGCCATCGTCTCCGCGCTCACCGGCATTCCGGTGCGTGCCGACGTCGCCATGACCGGCGAGATCACCCTGCGCGGCGAGGTCACCGCCATCGGCGGTCTGAAGGAAAAGCTGCTGGCGGCCCTGCGTGGCGGCATCAAGACTGTGCTGATTCCCGAGGAAAACTCCAAGGACCTGCAGGAGATCCCCGAGAACGTGAAGAACGGCCTGGAGATCGTGCCGGTCAAGTGGATCGACAAGGTGCTGGAAGTCGCCCTGGAGCGTCAGCCGACGGCCCTGCCGGAGGAAGAACCCGCGGTGGCGGCGGCTGCGGCAGCCACCCCGGATGGCAGCGCCCAGCCGGCGACGCCGCCCCTGTCCGTCAAGCACTGATCCCGGGCGCGATAGGGGCTTCAGATCCCCTATAATTATGAGCTTCGCGGGAATAGCTCAGTTGGTAGAGCGCAACCTTGCCAAGGTTGAGGTCGCGAGTTCGAGCCTCGTTTCCCGCTCCAATTCCTCAAAAAGGGAAGCTTCGGCTTCCCTTTTTGCTGTGCCTCCCTCGCGGCGCGGTAGCAAAGCGGTTATGCAGTGGATTGCAAATCCATCCAGGGCGGTTCGACTCCGCCCCGCGCCTCCAACTCAAACAAAGCACCTGCCGCAGAAATGCCTTGGTGCTTTTTCCATGGCAAGCGGCTTGATTTTCAAGCCGGCAAGACCCGGCGCGGCGCAGGGTTTGTCCGCATGGCTACAGTCGAGACCCCTTTCCAAATTTCAAGGAGTCCGACATGAAACAAGTCCTCGCCCTGGTCCTCGCCCTGTCCGCTGCCTCCGCCTTCGCGCACGGCTGCCCTGGCGAAATGAGGGCCATCGACGGCAAAATGCCCACGGCCAAGCTGTCCGACGCGCAGATGACCAAGGCCAAGGAGCTGCGCGCCAAGGGCGAGCAGCTTCACAAGGAAGGCAAGCACACCGAGTCCATGGCTGCCCTGGCTGAAGCCAAGAAGATGCTGGGGATGTAATCACCGGCCCCGCGAGCGACGCTGCGGCCTGCCGCAGCGTCTTTTTGTGTGCGCTGGCAGGGGCCTCGGTCTCAATACTGCTTGTACGGCAGGAACTTCCCGGACAGCACCACGTTCACGCGATCGCCCTTGGGGTCGGGCTCGCGCTGGATGTCCATGCTGAAGTCGATGGCGCTCATGATGCCGTCGCCGAATTCCTCATGAATCAGCTCCTTGATGGTGGTGCCGTAGACGCTGACGATTTCGTACCAGCGATAGATCAGCGGATCGGTGGGCACCGGCGTGGGCAGTGAGCCCTTGTAGGGCACGATCTGCAGCCATTTCTGTTCTTCGGCCGTGAGGCCGAAGAGCTTGCCCAGCACCTTGGCCTGCGCGGGGGTCGCGGTCATCTGGCCCAGGCACAGGGCCGTGGTCCATTCCTTGGATTGGCCTACCTTATTGGCGATGGCGGCCCAGCTCATGCCCTTGGCGACCTTGGTGCTGATGATTTTTTCGGTGACGGCGAGTCGGTTCATGGGTACCTCTTGTCAATGATGGAAAGGAAAGCAGTCGCGTCTTAGTCGCCTCAGTGGGCCTTGGCCCGCGAGACCAGGAAATCGACGATGTGGTTGCGCAGTTCGTAGTAGCCGTCCAGGTGGTGCAGTTGCGCCCGGGTCCGGCTGCGGGGCAGGGGGTTGGACACCACCTCCGCGATCCCGCCCGGCTTGTAGTGGCCCGCCACCTCGGTGCCGTTGGTCATGAGCAGGATCCGGTCGGCCAGCAGGATGGCCTCGTCCACGTCGTGCGTGATCATGAAGACCGTCTGCTGGGTCTGACCCACGATGGCCATGAGCTCGTCCTGGATGGTGCCGCGGGTGAGAGCGTCCAGCGCGCCGAAAGGCTCGTCCAGCAGCAGCATCTTGGGTTGGATGGAGAAGGCCCGGGCGATGCCCACCCGCTGCTTCATGCCGCCCGAGAGCTGACTGGGTTTCTTGTCGATGGCATGGCCCAGGCCCACCAGCGTCACGAATTTCTCCACGTGCGCGTTCAGGTCCGCCCGGCGCATGTCCGGCCAGCGTGACTTGACGGCAAACTCGATGTTCTGGCGCACGGTGAGCCAAGGCATGAGGGCATGGCCCTGGAACACCACGCCACGCGACAGGCTGGGGCCGGCGATCTCCCGGCCGTCCATGAAGGCATGGCCGCTGGTGGCCGTGTCCAGGCCCGCCAGCACGTTCAGGATGGTGGTCTTGCCGCAGCCGCTGTGGCCGATGATGCAGACGAACTCGCCCTTGGTGATCTCGAAGGACACATCGGCGAATACCGGCTTGTCGGCCTGGTAGGCCTTGGCGAGTTTTTCGACCTGCAGAAATCCGGTCATGGGACGTGCCTCCTTGGCAGGTACTGCGGGCGGGGCCGACAGCTGGGGTTCGTTCACGCGCGACTCACTCCACATAGGTCACCCCTTTCTGTGCCTGCGCGAACAGCAGGTCCAGCAGCATGCCGACCACACCAATCACCAGGACCGCAAAGATCACGTTGGTGAGCGACAGGTTGTTCCACTCGTTCCAGACGAAGTAGCCGATGCCCGTGCCACCCACCAGCATCTCGGCGGCCACGATCACCAGCCAGGCGATGCCCATGCTGATACGCATACCGGTCAGGATGGTGGGCGCAGCCGCCGGCAGGATCACCTGCAGGGCCTTGCGCAGCGGGGCGACCTCCAGCGTGCTTGCGACGTTGAGCCAGTCGCGCTTGACCGAGGCCACGCCGAAGGCGGTGTTGATCAACATCGGCCACACCGAGCAGATGAAGATCACGAAGATCCCGCTGACGCTGCTGTCCTTGAGCGTGTACAGCGCCAGGGGCATCCAGGCCAGCGGGCTGATCGGCTTGAGCACCTGGATGAAGGGGTTGAAGGCCTTCTGCATCAGGGGCGACATGCCGATCAGGAAGCCCAGTGGAATCGCCACGGCCATGGCCAGGAGGAAACCGAGTGCCACACGCGCCAGGGAGTGGGCGAGCTGGATGCCGATGCCCTTGTCGTTGGGGCCCTTGTCGTAGAAGGGGTCCGACAGGTGCTGCCAGGTGGTGCGGGCCACCTCCAGCGGCGGCGGAAAGCCCGTGGCCTTGGTGGCGCCGGGATCCTTGCCCATCATCTTGGCGTATTCGATTTCCTCGGCGGACATCGTGGTGGTGCCAGCGCCTGCGGCCTGTGAGTGCGAGCCCAGTTGCCAGGCGCCCAGGAATACGCACAGAAGTAGCAGTGACACCAGCGCGGCGCGCAGGTTCAGGGAGGTGGTCTTCATGGGACGGGTGCTCAGGTCTTGCGGATGGCGAAGCTGTCCAGGTATTCCTGCGGCTTGGCCGGGTCGAACACCTTGCCCATGATGGTGTGCTTGGCATAACCGGGCCCGGCGGGCAGCGGCATGTCCAGGTCCTTCATGTGCTTGCGGGCGTCGGTGAGCAGGAACACCTTTTCGGCGATCTGCTTGTAGTCGACGTTGCCCTTGATGTAGCCCCAGCGCTGCATCTGGGTCAGCATCCACACCGCCATGCTCTGCCACGGCATCGGATCAAAGTCAGCGCGGTCCGGCACCGTCTGGACCTTGCCCAGACCGTCGGCGAACTTGCCAGTGAGGACTTGCGCCAGCACCGTCTCGGGCTGGTTGAGGTAGGCCTGGGGCGCGATCACCTTGGCGATCAGCTCGCGGTTCTTGGGCTGGCGTGCCATCGCGGCCGCGGTCAGCACCGAGCGGAACAGCGCGGCAAAGGTGTTCGGGTTCTGGCGGATGAACTCCGCGCTGGTTCCGAAGGCGCAGCAGGGGTGGCCGTTCCACAAGTCCTTGGTGAGCAGGTGGATGAAGCCGACTTCCTCGAACACCGCGCGCTGGTTGAAGGGGTCGGGACCGAGGAAGCCGTCGATGTTGCCCGCGCGCAGGTTGGCCACCATCTCGGGCGGCGGCACGACGCGGATCTGGATGTCGGTGTCGGGGTTCAGGCCCGCTTCCGCCACGTAATAGCGCAGCAGGAAGTTGTGCATGGAGTACTCGAAGGGCACCGCGAACTTGAAGCCCTTCCAGCTCTTGGGATCACGCTTGTCCTTGTGCTTGACATGCAGGGTGATGGCCTGGCCGTTGGTGTTCTGGATCGTAGCCACGTTCATGGGTACAGGGTTCGAGCCTAGGCCCATGGAGATCGCCAGCGGCATGGGCGACAAGAAGTGGGTGGCGTCGTACTCCTTGTTGATCATCTTGTCGCGGATCAGGGCCCAGCCCGCGGTCTTGATCACTTCAACGTTCAGTCCCTGCTTGCTGTAGAAGCCCAGCGGGTGCGCCATGATCAGCGGCGTCGCGCAGGTGATGGGGATGAACCCGATCTTCAGATTGGTTTTTTCCAGGGGACCTTTTTCCTGGGCCATCGCCTGCAGGCTGGCCACCGGCAGCACGCTGGAGATGGCGGCCATCGCGGTGCCCTTGCCGACCGCGCGCAGGAAGCGCCGGCGCTGCGCGTCTTGCGGGAACAGGGCCTTCACCAGCGTGGCCTCGATGAATTCGTTGCTGTAGGCCTCGAAGTCGGCCGTTTCGCTGCGACGGCGCAACTCGATGGCCGCGGCGTCGGCGGCCACCTCGGCATGGTGGTCTGCCACCGTATGGTCTCGCCCGCAGCTGCACTTCATCATCAGCGGGCGATCGGCGTTGTAGGGGTCGAAAAATGCGGACATCGAGAGCCTCCAGAACATTGGATGCTCAGCGATACGCAAGCTCCGGGCCAGCTGTGGCGTGCACCTCGCCGGGCATGTGAGGCCGCAGATATGCCTTTAAATGGTGCGCGAATCCAGGCGAACGAGGCCGCCAAAATGGTGCACGCCCCTGATCCTGTTCCATGATGGAGCGTCTGCAGAGAGCGAACGCCCCCTGGCCCGGTGTCCACAGAGCAGGCCGCGGATGGCGTGGGTGGACCTCACAGCAACTGCGCTGCCCGCTCGACACCCCGGGTGGCGTGCTTCCACCACTGCGAGAAGCTCCCGCAGCGCCGCTCGACGCGCGGGAAAAGCGCTGGCGCATCGTCCAGGTCCGCCACGGCGCGCAGCCACCGGGCGATGTGCGGATCGTCGACGCTGCGCACGCGCGCAGCGCCGGCCAGGGCGGTGGCCAGGCCAGCCGCGTCCGTGAACCAGCGCTGCGGGGTCACCACCGACATGGCTGCATCCACCCAGCGCCAGCGCGCCTCGCTCCAGGGCCAGGCCGCGTGGTGCTCGCGCAGGTAGACCCCGACGACGGCGGTGGTCGCAGGCAGGTCCAGCGGCGGCGCGCGCAGCGCCCAGGGATGCACCAGCCACACCTCACGGCCCTGCAAGGAGGCGAGGTCGCCGGGATCGGGCGCGTGCAGCCCGAGGTGATCGGGCGGTCCCGGCAAGGCCGGGGGTTCCACGGTGTCGGACGCAGGGCCGCGGTGCCATGCCGCATCGCTCCTGGCTGGGTGGCCACGCGCGATGCGCTCGAGGGCGTCATAGGGCTGGTCGATCACCGTGCCCGGGCTGTGCCAGGACGCGGGAGCGAAGCGCGCCACGTTGTCCGCATTGAACAGGTACGGCTTGTGGCTGCCTGTCCCCGAGACCCATTGCCAGCTCAGGTGGTTGCTGGCCAGGTCGCCATCCAGCAGGTGAGCCACCATCCAGTCGGCGCCGGCCCGCCAGTGGACACGGCGCAGGTGCACGACATAGCTGGCCAGCCACATGCGCGCATGGTTGTGCAAAGTGCCCGTGGCGTACAGGGTGCGCACCGCCTGATCGATGACGGGCACGCCAGTGCTCGCCTGACGGATGTCTTGGGGCACTGCCGCGTCGTAGTCCGCGTCGGGCAGTGGCCCGGCGTGCAGCGAACGCAGGATGCCGTCACCCGTGTGTGACCAGGCGTGGCGAAAGAATTCGCGCCAACCCAGTTCGCAGACCAGCTTGTGGTTCACGTCCAGCGGCTCGCGGGCCAGCACGCTGCCCAGCACCTCGCGCAAGGTGACAAGACCGTGCGTGAGATAGGGGGACAGGCCGGTGACCGCTCCTTCGAGGTGGTTGCGGGTGCGGGCGTAGAGCGCGGGCCGCACCCTCGCCAGGCGTTCGAGCGCTGCCGCGCGGTGGGGAGGCAAGTGTTCTGCCCAGGTCACGCGGGCCCCGGGCTCAGGCCGGCTGCAGGCGCCCGCGAGCGTCCTGCAGGCAGTCTCGCGCGGCCGCCTCGGACGACCGCCAGAAGGGGCTGTCCGCGGGCTTGTCTTCGAACTGGCTCGCGATGCCGCGGGCCTGGAAGGCCAGGTGCAGCGAACGGGTCAATTCACGGTCGACGCCGTACAGGCTCCATTGGCGGCCTTGCGCGGACAGACGCACGGTGTGGCCAAAGCGACCTCGCACCGCTTCAAAGTGCTGCACCTGGTCCAGAGCGATCGCGTGCACGCCTGTCTGGCTTGCGTTGCGCAGGAGCACACAGCGCTCGGTCACAGCCCAGACGCCGCGGCCCGACATCACGATGCGGCCGATCACATAACCCTGCAGCGTGTCGCCGGTCTGCATGGCCTGGCGCAGGGCGTCGACATCGGCGGTGTCCAGTTTCTGCAGCGCGTAGGGGTTGTGCCCCTCCATCAGGATCTCGGTCAGGGCGTCGCCATGGATGAGGGAGTTCAGAAAGTTCATGGGCTTCAGGGTGAAAAAACTGGTTGGTATCGAATGTAACCATTCGGTTTTTGTCGCGTGCGGCGAGGGTGATTGGTGACGGTCAGAGGAGGGTGGCCGGTTTTTGGCACAAGGGGAAGTACTCTGCCTAAAACTAAGTTTGTGCATAAAATCGGGGTGATGCCCCGGGCCTGACGGCCTGTCGGAAATGCAGTAGAATCTCAGGCTGCGCGGGAATAGCTCAGTTGGTAGAGCGCAACCTTGCCAAGGTTGAGGTCGCGAGTTCGAGCCTCGTTTCCCGCTCCAGAAGATGCTCGAAAAAGGGAAGCCTCGGCTTCCCTTTTTTCTCGGTGCCGGCCTGGCACCGGGCAGTGACAGCGGCGCGGTAGCAAAGCGGTTATGCAGTGGATTGCAAATCCATCCAGGGCGGTTCGACTCCGCCCCGCGCCTCCAGATGCCGCCCCGCCCATGCGGGGGCGGGCCGCTGGCCCCGCCACTGCGTGGACGGGGCTGTTTTGTTTTACAGTGGCCCTCGGGCCTCGATGGTGGAATAGGTAGACACAGCGGACTTAAAATCCGCCGCTTCCTGAAAAGGGGCGTGCCGGTTCGACCCCGGCTCGAGGCACCATCCGGCCAGGCGCAAGAATTCCATGTCCAGCTATAACGCCCCCTTTGAAATCCATGTGCACGGCGACGTGACTCTGCGCGCCGACGTGGCTTTCGCCCAGATCCAGGAGGCCCTCAAGCCCCTGTGGAAGTACGCGGGTGCCAAGTCCCTGGCCGACGCCTGCGAGAGCGCCTACGAGGAAGAGCCCGGCATCCGCTTCGACGCCACGCAGCACTTGCTGTCCCTGTGCTGGACCATCCCCGGCCACGAGGACTTCCGCCAGGCGCTGGACGAGATGTGCATGAACCTCAACGAGCTGGCCCAGCAGGGCGCGGCCCTGGAGGTCACCTTCTACGACACCGAGTTCGACGAGGACGAGGCCCCACCCGAGGCCGAGGCCCGCGACGACTTCGTGATGCTGTTCGTCGGCCCCACGCCAGCGGCCATCATGCAGGTGCAGCGTGACCTGCTGGTCGAGGATGTGGTGCACCTCATGGAGCGCCACTTCGACGGCGCCGAGCTGGGCGGCGTCGTCTCCGAGATCGACCGCCTGTTCAGCCAGCGCTTCGACGAGCTGGTGCGATCGCTCGAACTGGGCAAGCCTCCCCGCGGGGGCGGCGCCGGTGGTGGCAGCCATGGCGGCGGGCGCCGTCCGCGCCACCTGCACTGACCGGTCTATCCCTGATTCGCAACGGCTGGACCCCGGGCTATGCTGGCGCGATGAGTTCCCCCCCTGACCAAGAGACGCTGAACCCCGGCGTGCGCCGTCGCGAGGTGTTCGGCTGGGCGATGTACGACTTCGCCAACTCCGGCTACACCACGGTGGTCATCACCGCCGTCTTCGCGGCCTATTTCGTGGGCGGCATTGCCGGCAAGGCGGCCTGGGCCACTTTCGCCTGGACGGCCGCCCTGAGCGTGTCCTACGCCATCGTGATGCTCACCATGCCCAGCCTGGGGGCCTGGGCCGACGCGCGTGCCGCCAAGAAGCGGCTGCTGGCTGGGGTGACGGTGGGCTGCGTGATCAGCACCGCGGCCCTGGCCCTCGTCGGGCCGGGCGCAGTGGCCTGGGCCGTCGTGGGCATCATCGTCTCCAACACCTTCTATGCCTGGGGTGAGTCGCTCTGCGCGGCGTTCCTGCCCGAACTGGCCCGACCCCAGGCCCTGGGCAAGGTCAGCGGCTGGGGCTGGAGCCTGGGTTACGTGGGGGGCATGCTCACGCTGGGCGTCTGCCTGGCCTATGTGCTGTGGGCCCAGGCCCGGGGCATCCCGGCCTCGCAGTTCGTGCCCGTCACCCTGGTGATCACTGCGGCGATGTACGGGGCGGCTTCGCTGGTCACCTTCTGGCTGCTCCAGGAACATGCCCGCCCCAACCCCCGCGCGCTCGAGGACGAGGGCCTGCGCGCCACCTGGCGACGGCTGCAGGCGACCTTCGCCCAAGCGCGACAGCACCCGGATTTCATGTGGCTCATGGCCTGCGCGGTGTGCTACCAGGGCGGCGTGGCGGTGGCCATCTCGCTGGCGGCAATCTACGCCGAGCAGGTGATCGGCTTCCAGCCGCAAGAGACCATGGTGCTGATCTTCGCGCTCAATGCGGCGGCTGCGGCAGGGGCCTTCGCCTGGGGCTACCTGCAGGACCGCATCGGCCACAAGCTGGCCCTGGGCAGCACCCTCGTGGGCTGGATCCTCACTTGTGTGATCGCGGCGCTCACCACCACCAAAGGTGGCTTCTGGTGGGCGGCGAGCATCGCTGGAATCTGCATGGGCTCCAGCCAGTCGGCGGGCCGCGCCATGGCCGGCCTGTTCGCGCCGCCGCGCCAGCTGGCCGAGTTCTATGGCCTGTGGACAGTGGCCCTGCGGCTGGCGGCCATCATCGGCCCCCTGAGCTACGGAGCGATCACCTGGATGGCGGGCGGCAACCAGCGCGTGGCCATCTTGTCCACCGCGGCGCTGTTCATGGCGGGTCTGGTACTGCTGGTCAAGGTGGACATGGCGCGGGGAAGGGCGGCGGCACTCGCCGCAGGCCCTCAGGCCACCCAGTGATGTACCGCGTCCTGCAGCGCCTGCGGGTCGCCTGAGGTCTGCAGCGCCAGGCGTCCCGGGCGCACCTGTGGCTGCAGCAGCCCTGCGGCCTCCAGCAGCCGCCGGGTGTGGCGGGCCACCGGCTCGCCGGTTTCGAGGATGCGCACCGATGGCCCCGCCAGCCGCGCGAAATCGTGCAGGGCGAAGGCGTAGTGCGTGCACCCCAGGACCAGCGTGTCGATCTCCCCCGCGTGTGTGCCCAGGGGACCGAGCGCACGGACGTATCGCTCGCACAGGGCAGCGGTCTGTGCGGTATCACCGGTCTCGATGGCGGCGGCCAGGCCGTCGCAGGGCTGCAGGACGAAATCGGCCTGGCCCGCCAGCGAGGCCTGCAGCTGCGCGAACTTCTCGCTGGCCAGCGTGCCGCGCGTGGCCAGCACGCCCACGCGGTGCGTGCGGCTGCTCGCGGCCGCGGGCTTGAGGGCGGGTTCCACGCCCACGATCACCAGCAGCGGCCAGCGCGTGCGCAGCGACTGGATGGCGGCCGCGGTCGCCGTGTTGCAGGCGACCACCAGCAGCTTGATGCCCAGGCGCTCCAGCAGGTCCTGGGTGATGCGCTCGGCGCGCTCCAGTACGAAGTCCTCGCCCCGCTCGCCGTAGGGGGCGTGGCCGGCGTCGGCGAAATAGACGAAGTCCTCGTGCGGCAGCTCGTGCCGCAGCGCGCGCAGGATGGACAGGCCGCCGATGCCGCTGTCAAAGACGCCGATGGGCGCCCGGGCGGCGGCGTTCTCGTGACCGGGAGCCGGTGCGAGGTCAGTCGAGACGGCAGGCCCGGTCATGGGGCGTGGCCTTCTCAGGCCGCAGCGACCGGGATGTTCTTGAACTCGCCAGAGGCGATGCGCTGGCTCCAATGCGCCGGACCGGTGATGTGCGCGCTGGTGCCGCCGCTGTCCACGGCCACGGTGACGGGCATGTCCACCACGTCGAACTCGTAGATGGCCTCCATGCCCAGGTCCTCGAAGCCGACCACCTTGGCCTTCTTGATCGCCTTGGATACGAGGTAGGCCGCACCGCCCACGGCCATGAGGTAGGCGCTCTTGTGCTTCTTGATCGCCTCGATCGCGACCGGGCCGCGTTCGGCCTTGCCGATCATGGCGATGAGTCCGGTCTTGGCCAGCATCATCTCGGTGAAGCCGTCCATGCGGGTGGCGGTGGTGGGGCCGGCGGGGCCGACGGCCTCGTCCCTCACCGGGTCGACCGGGCCGACGTAGTAGATGGCGCGGTTGGTGAAATCGACAGGCAGCTTCTCGCCCTTGGCCAGCATGTCCTGGATGCGCTTGTGCGCGGCGTCGCGGCCGGTCAGCATCTTGCCGTTCAGGAGCAGGGTGTCGCCAGGCTTCCAGCTGGCGACTTCGGCGGGTGTGAGGGTGTTGAGGTCCACGCGGCGGGACTTCTTCGTGTCGGGCGTCCAGTTGACGTCGGGCCACAGGTCCAGGCTGGGCGGGTCGAGGTAGGCCGGGCCGGAGCCGTCCAGCACAAAGTGCGCGTGGCGGGTGGCCGCGCAGTTGGGGATCATGGCCACCGGCTTGGAGGCGGCGTGCGTGGGGTACATCTGGATCTTGACGTCCAGCACCGTGGTCAGGCCGCCCAGGCCCTGCGCGCCTATTCCCAGGGCGTTGACCTTCTCGTACAGCTCCAGGCGCAGCTCTTCGACCTGCGTGAGCTTCTCGCCCTTGGCGGCCTTGGCCTGCAGCTCGTACATGTCGATGTCGTCCATCAGGCTTTCCTTGGCCATCAGGACCGCCTTCTCGGCGGTGCCGCCGATGCCGATGCCCAGCATGCCGGGCGGGCACCAGCCGGCGCCCATGGTGGGCACGGTCTTGAGCACCCAGTCGACCACCGAGTCGCCGGGGTTGAGCATGACCATCTTGGACTTGTTCTCGGAGCCGCCGCCCTTGGCGGCCACGGTCACTTCCACCGTGTTGCCGGGGACGATCTCGGTGAAGACGACAGCGGGCGTGTTGTCCTTGGTGTTCTTGCGGGCGAACTGCGGGTCAGCCACCACGCTTGCGCGCAGCGTGTTGTCCGGGTGGTTGTAGCCGCGGCGCACGCCTTCGTTGATGGCGTCCTGCAGGCTGCCGGTGAAGCCAGCCCATTGCACGTCCATGCCGACCTTGAGGAAGACGTTGACGATGCCGGTGTCCTGGCAGATGGGGCGGTGGCCCATCGCGCTCATCTTGCTGTTGGTCAGGATCTGCGCGATTGCGTCCTTGGCCGCGGGGCTTTGCTCACGTTGGTAGGCGCGGGCCAGATGGGCGATGTAGTCGGCCGGGTGGTAGTAGCTGATGTACTGCAGGGCGGCGGCGACGGATTCGATGAGGTCGGATTGCGAGATGCGGGTCGTCATGGGGTAGGTGGAGCCGGATGAGTCACAGGTGATTATCCCCGTCGGCGGGATCGTTTTCCGGTACTTCGTTCGCTGCTTTTTGCGGCACAGGCTCAGGGGCGTTAGCCCGCGTACAGACCAGCGGGCAGCGGCGCGAAAATGGTTATCGAATTGAAAATCGAATTTCAGAATGAAAATACCCGCCGGGCAACGCCGCGGCGGGTATTCATCCGTCGATCTACCCGCATCGGGCGGGCGGATCGTCTGATGCGGGGCAAAGGTCCCGCATCAGCCTCGGATCATTTGGCAATCAGGAAATCTTCCTTTTTCTTGCCAGCGGCGAGGTAAGGTTTCATCCAGTTGGGCGGCTGGCCGCGTCCGCTCCAGAGTTCACCATTCGGCCCCTTGTATTTCGGGGGGGTGGTGGACCCTTTGTCGGCGCGCGGGGTGCGGCCGCGGCGGCCACCGCCCTGGCCCGCGCGGGCACGCAGCTCGGCCATGACGTCCGCCGCGCTGTAGCCCACGGCCTGCGCATCGGCCAGCCAGCCGGCGACCATGTGCTTGAGCTCATCCTTCTTGCGGCTGTTGAATTTCTCGCTGGCGGCTTCGGCCAGTTTTTTAAGCGAGGCGAGGTCGATCTTGTCCAGGTCAATATCGTTCATTGCGGCTCCTTTTCCGTTGGCCATGATTTATTCCTTTTTTGCCGTTAATTCGGTCAGCTCCCGACCAGCGCCTGCCGGACCGGCAGTGCGGTTCGGCAGATAACCTGGATGAGCTTTGAGAAACGTAGCGCAGCGTAGTATATATGGTTTTCATGGCATATGTTGGCTATTTTTGGCCGTTTAACATTCGATAACCGTTTGATCTGACCATTCCTTTCGGCAGGGGGCTTAATCGGGCAGTCATGGACCGAACCGAGCTGGATACCCTGGGCGCCGTGCAGGTGCCGCAGGACCGCCTGTGGGGAGCTCAGACCCAGCGGGCCCTGCAGCATTTCCGCATCTCGGACGAGCGCATGCCGGCCGAGCTGATCGGGGCGCTGGCCCGGGTGAAGCGGGCGGCGGCCGGGGTAAACCGGCAGGACGGGCGGCTGGAACCCGGTAAGGCGGACGCGATCATGGCGGCCGCCGGGGAGGTGCTGGCGGGCCAGCACGCGGGCGAATTCCCCCTGTCCGTCTGGCAGACCGGTTCGGGTACCCAGACCCACATGAACATGAACGAGGTGCTGGCCAACCGGGCCAGCGAGCTGCTGGGGGGCCCGCTCGGGACCGGCCGTCTGGTGCACCCGAACGACGACGTGAACCTGGGCCAGTCCTCCAACGACGTCTTTCCCACCGCCCTGCACCTGGCGGCGGTTCAGGCCCTGCGCGAGCGGCTGCTGCCGGCCCTGGACGCCCTGGCCGGGTCGCTGCAGGGCCGGTCCAGGGCCTGGGCCGGCATCGTCAAGACCGGGCGCACCCACCTTCAGGACGCCACGCCCCTGACCCTGGGCCAGGAGTTCTCCGGCTATGCGGCGCAGCTCGCGCAGGCGCGCCGCCACGTGGAGGCGACGCTGCCCCACCTGTACGAGCTGGCGCTGGGGGGCACGGCGGTGGGCACCGGGCTGAACGCGCCGCCGGGCTTCGGGCTGCGAGTGGCGGCCGAACTCGCGCGCGAGACCGGCTGGCCGCTGGTCAGCGCCCCCAGCAAGTTCGAGGCGATCGCCGCCAGCGACGCACTGGTACAGGCCCACGGCGCGCTGAGGGGACTGGCGGGCAGCCTCACCAAGATCGCCAACGACATCCGCTGGCTGGCCAGCGGCCCGCGCTGCGGCCTGGGCGAGTTGCGCCTGCCGGAAAACGAGCCGGGTTCATCCATCATGCCGGGCAAGGTCAACCCCACCCAGGCCGAGGCCCTGACCATGGTGTGCTGGCAGGTGTTCGGCAACGACGTGGCCATCGGACTGGGGGGCGCCTGCGGCCACTTCGAGCTGAACGTGTACCGGCCCCTGATCGCGCACGCGTTCCTCCAAAGCGCGCGCCTGCTGGCCGATGGCATGGCCAGCTTCGAGGCGTACTGCGTGGCAGGCATGGAGCCTGACCGGGCGCGGATCGGGGACCTGCTGCAGCGGTCACTGATGCTGGTCGCGGCGCTGAACCCGTACATCGGCTACGACCGGGCAGCGCAGATCGCGCGCAAGGCCCACCAGGAGGGTCTGACCCTGCGCGAGGCCGCGCTCGCGCTGGGCTACGTGACGGCGCAGGAGTTCGATACCTGGGTCCGCCCGCAGGACATGGTCTGAGCGGGGCGGACCGGCAGCGGGGCGATGGCGCGACCCGCTCAGTGGCTCAGTGGTCTGTGCTGGCCGGCGCGTGCGACATCAGCCGGTCGGTGTATGCGATGGCGATCGCCGACAGGAGGAAGACGATGTGGATGGCCGTCTGCGCGATCAGCACCTTGTCGGTGTAGTTGTCGGCGTTGATGAAGGTCTTGAGCAGGTGGATGGAACTGATGCCGATGATGGCGGTGGCCAGCTTCACCTTCAGCACCGAGGCGTTCACGTGACTGAGCCACTCGGGCTGGTCCGGGTGGCCTTCGAGGTTCATGCGGCTCACGAAGGTTTCGTAGCCGCCCACGATCACCATGATCAGGAGGTTGGAGATCATCACCACGTCGATCAGCGCCAGAACGACCAGCATGATGATGGTCTCGTTCAGCGAGGTGACCGGCGCGCTGGACTTGTAGCCGATGCTGCCCACGAGCTGCTGCAATGCGGCCTGGCTGCCGAAGGCCGCCTCCAGCAGGTGCACCAGTTCCACCCAGAAGTGGAAGACGTAGACAGCCTGGGCGGCGATCAGGCCGATGTACAGCGGAAGTTGCAGCCAGCGGCTGGCAAAGATGAGATTGGGCAGGGGGCGCAAGGGGCGGGGGGCTTCCATGTGGAGGGTGATGCTGTGCCGAGTCGGCGATTGTAGGTGCAGCGCGGCGGGGGCTTTTCACGATGTCTGGCATCCCATTTTTGACTTAAATTCGTCCGCGGGCGAAGTCAGTGGCAAGTAAGTCCCCGCCGCGACAGTTCCGCCCGGTTCCCCACAACAACGGAGACAGTCATGAGTGCCATCGAGTCCGTCCTGGTTGAAAACCGCGTGTTCCCTCCCGCCCCCGCCATCGTGTCCGCGGCGCGCGTCTCGGGCATGGCCGGTTACGAGGCCCTGTGCCAGGAGGCTGCGAAGGATTTCCAGGGTTTCTGGGCCCGCCTGGCCCGTGAGAACGTGGTCTGGACCAAGCCCTTCTCCCGCACGCTGGACGAATCCAAGGCGCCGTTCTACAAGTGGTTCGACGACGGAGAGCTCAATGCCTCGGCCAACTGCCTGGACAAGCACATGGGCACGCCGGTCGAGAACAAGACCGCGATCATCTTCGAGGCGGACGACGGCAAGGTCACCCAGGTCACCTACAAGGAACTGCTGGCGCGCGTGAGCCAGTTCGCCAACGCGCTCAAGGCGCAGGGCATCAAGAAAGGCGACCGGGTCATCGTCTACATGCCCATGACCATCGAGGGCGTGGTGGCCATGCAGGCCTGCGCCCGCATCGGCGCGACGCACAGCGTCGTGTTCGGCGGCTTCTCGGCCAAGGCACTGAACGAACGCATCATCGACGCTGGCGCGGTGGCGGTGATCACCGCCAACTACCAGATGCGTGGCGGCAAGGAGCTGCCCCTGAAGGCTATCGTGGACGAAGGTCTCGCCATGGGTGGATGCGATACGCTCAAGACGGTGCTGGTGTTGCAGCGCACGCCCACCGCCTGCAACATGGTGGCTGGCCGCGACAAGACTTTTGAAGAAGCGCTCAAGGGCCAGTCCACCGACTGCGCTCCCGTGGCCGTGGGCGCCGAGCACCCCCTGTTCATCCTCTACACCTCGGGGTCCACCGGCAAGCCCAAGGGCGTGCAGCATTCCACTGGCGGCTACATGCTGTGGGCCAACCTCACGATGCAATGGACCTTCGACGTCCAGCCCAAGGACATCTTCTGGTGCACCGCTGACATCGGCTGGATCACCGGCCACACCTACGTGGCCTACGGCCCGCTGGCCGCCGGCGCCACGCAGGTGGTGTTCGAGGGCGTGCCTACCTACCCGGACGCTGGCCGCTTCTGGAAGATGATCCAGGCGCACAAGGTCACCATCTTCTACACCGCGCCCACCGCGATCCGCTCGCTGATCAAGGCCTCGGAGGCCGACGACAAGGTGCACCCCAAGTCCTGCGACCTGTCCAGCCTGCGCATCCTGGGCAGCGTGGGCGAGCCGATCAACCCCGAGGCCTGGATGTGGTACCACAAGCACGTGGGTGGCGAGCGCTGCCCCATCGTGGACACCTTCTGGCAGACCGAGACCGGCGGCCACATGATCACGCCGCTGCCGGGCGCGACGCCGCTGGTGCCGGGGTCGTGCACGCTGCCGCTGCCCGGCATCATGGCCGCCATCGTCGACGAGCAGGGCAACGAGATGCCCAATGGCTCGGGCGGCATCCTGGTGGTCAAGCGACCCTGGCCCTCGATGATCCGCACGATCTGGAACGACCCGCAGCGGTTCAAGAAAAGCTACTTCCCCGAGGAACTCAAGGGCTACTACCTCGCCGGTGACGGCGCGGTGCGTAGCGCCGACCGTGGTTACTTCCGAATCACCGGGCGCATCGACGACGTACTCAACGTCTCGGGGCACCGTATGGGGACGATGGAGATCGAGTCGGCCCTGGTGGCCAAGACCGACCTGGTGGCCGAGGCGGCGGTGGTGGGGCGGCCGGACGACCTGACGGGCGAGGCGATCTGTGCCTTCGTGGTCCTCAAGCGCCCGCGACCCACCGGCGAAGAAGCCAAGAAGATCGCCACCGAGCTGCGCAACTGGGTGGCCAAGGAGATCGGCCCGATTGCCAAGCCCAAGGACATCCGTTTCGGCGATAACCTGCCCAAGACCCGCTCGGGCAAGATCATGCGACGCCTGCTGCGGTCGATTGCCAAGGGGGAGGCGATCACGCAGGACACGTCCACTTTGGAGAATCCTGCGATCCTGGAGCAGTTGGCGCAGACCAATTGATCCGGGCGGTTCTTGCGACATGAAAAAACCCGCCATCGGCGGGTTTTTTCCTTTCGGCGGTGAGTCGTCTTACTTTTGGGCCAGTACCCAGGCCGCGAGCTTCTTCGACTCCGCCTCGGTGAGCTGCGTGTTGGCCGGCATGACCGCAGTGCCCCAGACCCCGCCGCCGCCCTTGATGATCTTCACCGCCAGCCGGTCGGCTGCACCCTTGTCGCTGGCGTACTTGGCGGCGATCTTGCGGAAGGACGGCCCCAGGACGTCCTTGTCCACCGCGTGGCAGGTCATGCAGTTCCGGGCGTTGGCCAGGGCCTGGTCGGCCAAGGCGGGGACGGTAAAGACCGTGGCGAAGGCCAGGGCGAAGGCGGTGCGCTTCATGAAGGAAACTCCTGGGGGTGACTGCGGAACAACGCCCTGGCAGGCGGTACGGTTGACCGCCTCCGGCCGTACCGCGCGGAGAGCGGTCCGGCCGCGGCGAATCAGCGCGGGTTGTCTTCTTCATCCGCCAGGTCCGGCAAGGCGGCTGGGTCCGTTGCAGTGGGGCCAGGGCGGAACCCGCCAGGCAGATTCCCCCGCCGGGTGGTGGACGGCCGGGAGATTCCCCGTGGATTGCGCCCGGACGTCCTGCCCTCATCCTCAGCGGGAGGCGGGCTGTCTGTCGCCGGGACGGGGATTCCGCTGTGCGGCCGGCGGCAGATGGATCGCCGTGGGCAGCAGATGGTCCATCCCGGCGGCTTTGAGTAGATCCTGCTTCTCGGCGCGTGGCAATTGGGCCTCGGGTGCGCGTGCGATGCATTGGGCCCAGGCCACACGGGTGGCGGGGTCGGCACTTGCCGCTGAAACGCGCCAACCGCCGGCAAGGAAGCCTGTGGGCTTACCGCTCAGCAGGGTCAGTCGGGACTGTCGATCCAGCGCCGGCGCCAGGGCCAGCGCTGCCTGCATCCAGGCCTGCACGGCCAAGGTGTTGCCCCGTTCCAGGGCCATCGACAGCGCTGAGGTCGCCCTTAATTGGTCCCAATCCAGCAGGAGTTTGACGCGTGCCTGTGGCGGCGGGCCCGAGGCGCTGAGACTTTGCGCCAATGCGGTGACCCAGTCGCCCAGGTTGGCCGCCATGAAGGCCCGGCACAGGCCCTGCACGGCGACCTCGCCACCCTGGGCGAGGGAGCCGCGCTTGCTGTCGGTCGGTGGCGGCAGCAAGGCAGCGACCAGCTCGCGTACCGCGTCCTGGTGCTTCGCCGCATGCGCAGGGTGGGCTGCCAAGTGCGTCAGCAAACTGTCGCCTCCGGTCATGTGTTCGCGCAACAGCGCCGCCTTGGCCGGCGGGGGTAGTGGGCTGTCGCGGATGGCTTGGATCCACACGCCCACGCTGTCAAGCAAGCGTTGGCTTCGACGGTCGGCCAAGTCCGAGGAGGGCGCAGTGGCGTGCAGCTCCGTTTCCAGCACCCTGCCGGCTTCGCGCAGCCAACGCTCCAGCTGCGCTTGCGCCGGTGCCGTGATCCTCTCCGGTGAACGTGCGGTCCATTGCGTGAGGTCGGCCAGCAACTGTAGCGCGCCACCTGAATGACTCGTCCGCAACGCCCAAGAAAGCAACACCCTGCCCTTGACGCCAGCGGGCAGCAGCAAGTCCATCAACTGCTCGGGGCTGATGTAGCTCCTGTCGATGGCCATCGTGAATGCATCAATGAGGGCTTGGGCCGCTGGAGCATGGCCGTTTTCCAGGGCCATGAAGAGCGCCGGGGTTCCATCTCCATCTTTGGCCTGGAGCAATGCCAGCAGGTCGGGGCCATTGATGAGTTCCTGGGTGGCGGCTTGGAGGGCCGCGCCCAGCAGGGCCTTCGCCGCATCAGCATGGCCGTTTTGCAGGGCCATGAAGAGCGCCGGGGCGCCGTCTGCATCTTTGGCCTGGAGCAATGCCAGCAGGTCGGGGCCGACGATGCGGCCCTCGGTGCGGGCTTGGAGGGCCGCGCCCAGCAGGGCCTTCGCCGCATCAGCATGGCCGTTTTGCAGGGCCATGAAGAGCGCCGGGGTGCCGTCTGCACGTTCGGCCTGGAGCAATGCCAGCAGGTCGGGGCCGTTGATGAGGTCCTCGGCGCGGGCTCGGAGGGCCGCGTCCAGCAGCGCCTTCGCCGCTGGAGCATGGCCGTTTTGCAGGGCCATGAAGAGCGCCGGGGCGCCGTCTGCATCTTTGGCCTGGAGCAATGCCAGCAGGTCGGGGCCGACGATGCGGCCCTCGGGGGCGGCTCGGAGGGCCGCGTCCAGCAGGGCCTTCGCCGCTGGAGCATGGCCGCTGCACAGGGCCACTAAGAGCGCCGGGGTGCCATTTTCATCTTTGGCCTGGAGCAATGCCAGCAGGTCGGGGCCGTTGATGAGGTCCTGGGTGGCGGCTCGGAGGGCCGCGTCCAGCAGCGCCTTCGCCGCTGGAGCATGGCCGTTTTGCAGGGCCATGAAGAGCGCCGGGGTGCCATTTTCATCTTTGGCCTGGAGCAATGCCAGCGGGCCGGGGCCGTTGATGAGTTCCTGGGTGGCGGCTTGGAGGGCCGCGTCCAGCAGGGCCTTCGCCGCTGGAGCATGGCCGCTGCACAGGGCCATGAAGAGCGCCGGGGTGCCGTTTGAATCTTTGGCCTGGAGCAATGCCAGCAGGTCGGGGCCATTGATGAGTTCCTGGGTGGCGGCTTGGAGGGCCGCGTCCAGCAGGGCCTTCGCCGCTGGAGCATGGCCGCTGCACAGGGCCATTAAGAGCGCCGGGGTGCCATTTTCATCTTTGGCCTGGAGCAATGCCAGCAGGCCGGGGCCATCGATGAGTTCCTGGGTGGCGGCTCGGAGGGCCGCGTCCAGCAGCGCCTTCGCCGCTGGAGCATGGCCGTTTTGCAGGGCCAGGAAGAGCGCTGGGATGCCGTCTAGACTTTTGGCCTGAAGCAATGCCAGCACTTTGAATGACCTGACTTGGCCGCTCCTCAGGGTCGTACGGAGGCGCGGTATCAATCCGGCGTCTAAGCCCTGTTCCATTCTGAGTAACAGTTCCTCGGCTGAGCACAGTTCGCCTGCAAAGTCCGTACGCACAAGCCGCGCTTTAGCATCGCTGCTCCGGAGCCCGTGGTCCCCGATATCTTCGTCCGTGGCGCGTATCACCAGCGCAATGCCCTGATCTGGTTCGTTGCCAAAGTAAGCTGTCATACATCGTTCGTCGGGCAGCAGCGATGCCAGCGTACAAGGTCTGTCGTGGTGGGGATCCAGGACGGTACGCTGGTGCGTGGCGGTACAGTTCGGGTCGTAGAAGGCCACCACCCAATCGGTGTCCCCCACATCGCCCTCGCGGGGCTTGACCTGCAACTCCAGATGCATGGCATGGTTGTAGGACAACACCAGGAACTGCTGATGCTGGCCTGGCGTCATGCCCCTAAACTGCCCGCGCAGGAATCCATCCCAGCGTGGTACGGCCACCAGGTGGTTATCTTTCGAGTGGCGAGTGAAATCCTGGTATCTCGTCTCAAGATCCTTTGGCATGGCGGCCTGGAGTGACGCAGGTGTTGAGAAGGCCTTGTAGTCCAGCCGCTGACGCGTCTTGCCGTCCGGCGCAGTCGGCAAGCGACGGTGCTCCAACATGTGCATCACATGAGCGACGGCCAGGTGGCGGCACACGATCCGTTCGGCACTGTCCTGAAAAGTGACTTGGGTATTGAGGTTGACCCGACTCCGTTCCTCGAACATCTTCTCTGCGTACTTGCCGTCCGGCTCGCTACGACCGATGGCTTCGCGCACGTAGACCCGTCCCGGGACCGGCCGGCGGTTGTGCTCCGAATCGACCAGAGTCACCTTGCGTACGTGCCGGGTGTGCAAGTCAAAACACACCTGACGCGCTGCCCAACGGGCCGAGTCCACCTGGATCTCGCGCAGGGCGGCCGCGCCCGGGGTGCTGATGCGCAAGGCAGATTCCGAAACCGTGCGTCTGGCCGACAGCCCGCGCAGGTCCAGCTGCCTGCCGGCGAAGTCGGGATACGACAGCTCTTGCAGGTCGGGCAGGCCACGGAGACCCGTGGGCAAGCTGCTTGTGCCGGCGGGCAGCTTGAGGACGGTGACTGGGGTGAGCTGGGCGTGTCCATGGCGTTCGGGACGATCAAGCGCCTGTGCCACCGCTTCGGTGAAGAGAGCCAGCGCCTCTGGGCGCAGTTGACTCAGGTCCAGGGTGAAGGGTTGTCTTGTCCCCGGGTCGGGGCGGCGGGCGAGGGCCTCGCCCAGCGCGGTGAGCAGGGCCTTTTCGTGGGGGCCAGGGGCTTGTGTATCGACGCGCTTCGCAGATTGCTGCACGGCGCTGCGCAGCGCCGTGGGCACATTGAGGGCGGCGGCGGGGGGGGGCTCTGTGATGTAGGGGGCTGCAAGTTGTCCGGCTCCTAGCATTCCTACTCCTTTGTGAGGGCGCAATCCTCATGCCTTGCATGTTGCGGGGGGGCAGCCCTTGAGGGGGGGCTCGGTTCGGCGGCCACATGCACATGGCAGAGCCTGTACAGCCGAGGTGCGGGAAGGTAGCGGCCCTGGTGATGAGCTGCAACAGGACTGTTGGAGAAAAGACAGAAAGGAGCAGGCGAGCGGAAAAGAAAAAGGGGCGCCACAGGCGCCCCTTTGTGCGTCAGGCCCGGGTCAGAAGTTGTCCAGGACTGCGCCCTTGCTGGCGCTGGACGCGTTGAACGCGAACTTCGCCTGCACGCCGCGGGTGTAACGCGGGGCGGGGGCCTTCCAGCCGGCGCGGCGCTTGGCGATCTCGGCTTCGGGCACGTTCAGTTCCAGTTTGAGCTGGTGGGCGTCGATGGTGATGGAGTCGCCCTCGTGCACCAGGGCGATGGTGCCACCGGCCGCCGCCTCGGGCGCCACGTGGCCGACCACCATGCCCCAGGTGCCACCCGAGAAGCGGCCGTCGGTGATCAGGCCCACGCTCTCGCCCAGACCCGCGCCGATCAGCGCGCCGGTGGGGGCCAGCATCTCGGGCATGCCCGGGCCGCCCTTGGGGCCGAGGTAACGCAGCACCATCACGTCACCGGCCTTGATCTTGCCGTCCAGGATCGCCTGCAGGGCCGACTGCTCGTCGTCGAAGACACGCGCCGGGCCGGTGATGACCGGGTTCTTCAGGCCGGTGATCTTGGCCACCGCGCCCTCGGGCGAGAGGTTGCCCTTGAGGATGGCCAGGTGGCCCTGCTTGTACATCGCGTTGTCGATGGTGTGGATCACGCTCTGCTCGGGCGGCGCGTCGGGCACGTCCTTCAGGATCTCGGCGATGGTCTGGCCGGTGATGGTGATGCAGTCGCCATGCAGCAGGCCGGCGTTCAGCAGGATCTTCATGACCTGCGGGATGCCGCCGGCGCGGTGCAGGTCCACCGCCAGGGCGCGGCCGCTGGGCTTGAGGTCGCACAGCACCGGGGTCTTCTGGCGAATGCGCTCGAAGTCGTCAATGGTCCACTCCACACCCGCCGCGTGCGCGATCGCCAGGAAGTGCAGCACCGCGTTGGTCGAGCCGCCGGTGGCCATGATCACTGCCACCGCATTTTCGATGGACTTGCGCGTCACGATGTCGCGCGGCTTGATGTCCTTCTTGATCGCCTCGAGCAGCACCTTGGCCGACTCCTTGGCGGACTTGACCTTCTCCTCGTGCACGTTGGCCATCGTGGACGAATAGGGCAGGGAGATGCCCAGCGCCTCGAAGGCCGAAGACATGGTGTTGGCGGTGTACATGCCACCGCAGGAGCCGGTGCCGGGAATGGCGTGCTGCTCGATGGCCTTGAGGTCGTCGTCGGACATCCGGCCGGCGGCGTTCTGGCCCACGGCCTCGAACACGCTCACGATGTTCAGGTCCTGGCCATTCCACTTGCCCGGAAGGATGGTTCCGCCATAGACGTAGATGGCGGGCACGTTGGCGCGCAGCATGCCCATGAGGCCGCCCGGCATGTTCTTGTCGCAGCCGCCGATCACGACCACGCCGTCCATCCACTGACCCTGCACGCAGGTCTCCACGCAGTCCGAGATCACCTCGCGGCTCACGAGGCTGTACTTCATGCCCTCGGTGCCCATGGCCATGCCGTCGGAGATGGTGGGGGTGCCGAAGATCTGCGGATTGCCGCCGGCCTCCTGGATGCCCTCGACCGCCGCGTCGGCGAGCTTCTGCAGGCCGCTGTTGCAAGGGGTGATGGTGCTGTGGCCGTTGGCCACGCCAACCATGGGCTTGCCGAAGTCGCCTTCCTTGTAGCCCATGCCGTAGTACATGGAGCGGTTCGGGGCGCGCGACTTGCCCTCGGTGATGTTGCTGCTGCGAAGTTGCATCTGGATCGGCTTGGTGACCATGGTGTCTCTTGTCGTTGGCGTGGGTGGCGAAAAGCCGGACGCGTGCCGGCCAGTGGCGCATTCTCGCATTGGCAGGCGGCACAATCGTGCGCATGCTGACCTATCCCCAGATCGACCCGGTGGCTCTCCAGATCGGCCCCCTGGCCGTCCACTGGTACGGCCTGACCTACCTGGTGGCCTTCGGCCTGTTCCTGCTGCTGGCGCGCCGGCGCCTGCGCCATGAGCCCTACGCCTCGGTCACCGGCCCCGGCGCGTGGACGCCCAAGGACGTGGAGGACATGTTGTTTCTGGGGGTGCTGGGGGTGATCCTGGGCGGGCGCCTGGGGTACATCCTTTTCTACAAGCCCGCGGACTACCTGGCCGACCCGCTGGAGGTCTTCGCGGTGTGGCGCGGGGGCATGAGCTTTCACGGCGGGCTGGTGGGCGTGATCGTAGGGCAGTGGTGGTTCGCGCGATCGCGCGGCAAGCCGTTCTGGCAGGTGATGGACCTCGTCGCGCCCTGCGTGCCTCTGGGCCTGGCGTCCGGCCGCATCGGCAACTTCATCAACGGCGAGCTCTGGGGCCGGGCGGCCGACCCCTCGCTGCCCTGGGCGATGGTGTTTCCGCACAGCGGCTCGATGGTGCCGCGCCATCCCTCGCAGATCTACCAGTTCCTGCTGGAGGGGGTACTGCTGTTCGTGCTGCTGTGGCTGTATGCGCGCAACCCGCGGCAGCCGGGGCAGGTGGCCGCGGCCTTCCTCGGGGGCTACGGTGTGATGCGCTTCATTTCGGAATATTTCCGCGAGCCCGACGCCCACCTGGGACTGCTGGCCCTGGGCCTGACCATGGGGCAGTGGCTGTGCGTGCCCATGGTGCTGGGGGGAATGGCCCTGTGGTGGCGCGCCGGCCGCAGGCAGGGATAATCCTCGTCGTCCGGCCGGCCTGCACCGGCCGCACGGGTTCAGACACCACAAGATGGAGACAAAAGCATGCACCCCTACATGAACCGGCGAGACATCCTGCGCGTGGCCACGGCGGCCGGCGCGGTTACCCTGGCCCCCCTGGCCGGCGCCCAGGGCGCCGCGGGCTGGCCTTCCCGGCCCGTGACCTTGGTGGTTCCCTTCCCGGCCGGCGGCGGCACCGACGCCTTCGCCCGGCCCCTGTCCGTCCAATTCGCCAAGCAGACCGGCCGCCAGCTGGTGATCGAGAACCGCGGCGGCGCGGGCGGCACGGTGGGGGCCAGCGTGGCCGCCAAGGCAGCCCCCGACGGCTACAACGTCTTCATGGGCGCGGTCCACCACGCCATCGCACCCTCGATGTACCCGCGCCTGGACTACGACATCGAGAAGGACCTGGTGCCCCTGATGGTCGTGGCCAACGTGCCGCAGGTGGTGGTGGTCAACCCCAAGAACATGCCCGTGCCCGACTTCAAGGCCTTCCTGGATCTGGTGCGCAAGAACCCGGGCAAGTTCAACTACGGCTCCGCCGGCACCGGCACCTCGCACCACCTGGCGGGCGAGCTGTTCAAGCAGCAGACCAAGACCTTCATCACCCACATCCCCTACACCGGCGCCGGCCCTTCGCTGCGTGACCTGGTGGGCGGGCAGGTGGACATGATGTTCGACGGCCTGGGGTCTTCCGCAGCCCACATCAAGGCTGGCCGTATCAAGGCCCTCATGGTCTCGGGCAACAAGCGCAACCCCGCCTTCCCCGACGTGCCCAGTGCCGCCGAAGTGGGCCTGCCCGATTACACCGTCACCACCTGGTATGCCCTGTGGGCGCCCAAGGGCACGCCGGCCGACGCGCAGGCGCGCATCATCGAGGAGGTCCGCAAGGCCGGTGCGAGCGAGGAGCTCAAGGCGGTCTGGGCGGCGCAGGGCGCCGAATTTCCCAGCCTGAGCCAGCAGCAGTTCGCGGCCTTCCTGAACGCCGAGGTCAAGCGCTGGGCCGCGGTGGTCAAGACCTCGGGCGCCAAGCTCGATTGATGAATCACAACCTCTTTGCCGCCCTCAGGGCGACCTTTCCCGCTGACCTGGACGCCATCGCCGTCGAGACCGACGACGGCCTGGCCTATTCCTGGCGCGACCTGGATCGCGCCACCGCCATGATGGCCAACCTGCTGGCGTCGCTGAAGCTGCCGGCAGGTTCGCGCATCGCGGTGCAGGTCGAGAAGTCGGTCGAGGCCATGATGCTGTACCTGGCCACGCTGCGCGCGGGCTATGTCTTCCTGCCCCTGAACACCGCCTACCAGAGCGCGGAGATCGAGTATTTCATCGGTAACGCCGAGCCCGCGGTGGTGGTGTGCAGTCCGAAGAACTTCGGCTGGGTCAGCAAGATCGCCTTCCTGGCCGGCACACGCCATGTGTACACGCTGGGCGAGGACCGTACCGGTTCGCTCCTGGAGCGCGCGGTGCACCACAGCGACCGGCACGACATCGCGGTGAGCGCAGAGGACGACCTGGCCGCCATCCTCTACACCAGCGGCACCACCGGCCGCAGCAAGGGCGCCATGCTCACGCACGGCAACATGCTGTCCAACGCGCGGGTTCTGAAGGACTACTGGGGATGGCAGCCCGGGGACGTGCTGATTCACGCGCTGCCGATCTTTCACGTGCATGGCCTGTTCGTGGCACTGCACGGCGCCCTGATCAACGGCAGCCGCATGATCTGGCTGAACAGGTTCGACCCGAAGCGCGTGATCCCGCGGCTACCGCAGGCCACTGTCTTCATGGGCGTGCCCACGCTGTACGTGCGCATGCTGGCCGAGTCCTCGCTCACCCGCGAGGCGGTGCGCAACATGCGCCTGTTCATCTCGGGGTCGGCACCGTTGCTGCTGGAGACCTTCAACGAATGGCAGTCCCGTACCGGCCACACCATCCTGGAGCGTTACGGTATGAGCGAGACGGTCATGCTCACCTCCAACCCCTATCGCGCGCAGGACGGCGAGCGCCGCGGCGGCACCGTCGGCTTTCCGCTGCCCGGCGTGGGCCTGCGTGTGCGCGGTGACGACGGGCGCGACCTGCCGGTGGGCGAGATCGGCGGCATCGAGGTGCGCGGGCCCAATGTGTTCAAGGGCTACTGGCGCATGCCCGAGAAGACGAAAGAGGAATTCACCGCCGACGGCTGGTTCAAGACCGGCGATGTGGGCAAGATCGACGCGCGCGGTTACGTCACCATCGTGGGCCGCAGCAAGGACCTGATCATCAGCGGCGGCTACAACGTCTATCCCGCCGAGATCGAGGGCTACCTCAACGAGCTGCCCGGCGTGGCCGAGAGCGCGCTGGTGGGCGTGCCGCATCCGGACTTCGGCGAGGTCGGCGTCGCGGTGGTGGTGGCCAAGCCGGGCGCGCGGCTGGAGGGTGATGCCCTCATCGCCACGCTCAAGGCCAAGCTAGCCAACTTCAAGATTCCCAAGCGCTGCGTGGTGGTCGACGATCTTCCGCGCAACACCATGGGCAAGGTGCAGAAAAACGTGCTGCGCGAGCAGTACAAGGGCTCCTTCGCCTGAGGGCGCGCGGGGTCGCTACTTGCGACGGATCACGTAGCGCACGAAATCGTCTGCGCTGGCGTAGCGGTCGTACAGGCGGCGGGCCGGTTCGTTGTCCTCGCGCGTCATCCAGTAAAGACGGGCCCAGCCTTCAGCGCGCATGGCATTGCGCAGCCACTCGACCAGCGCGCCGCCGATGCCGCGTCCCCGGGCAGAGGGCAACACGTAGAGGTCTTCGAGGTAGCACACGGGCTGGGTTTCCCAGGTTGCCTCATGCACCACGCAGTTGGCGAAGCCATAGGCCTGGCCTTCGACCTCGGCGATCAGGCACATGACCGCCGATTCGGGATCGAGGATGCGTTGCCAGGTGCGGTCTGTGACCTCGGCGGGCAGGCGGGTGCCGTAGAAATTGCAGTAGCCGCTCCAGAGGGCACGCCAGCTGGCTTCGTCGCCGGGCAGAGCCGCGCGGATGGTCAGGGGCGTCATGGTGTGATTGTGCCTGCGACCGCCGTGGGGATCGGCGGCGCCTGAAGGGTGGTCGCGCCGGCGGGTGAGGGGCCACCGCCCCCGGCCTCAGGTGCTCAGGCCCTTGTAGGCCATGTAGGCACTGAGCACGTACAGGATGCTGCCGAAAATCTTCTTGAGGGTCTTCACCGGCAGGGCGTGGGCCGCCTTCGCGCCCTGGGGCGCGGTCAGCACGCTGGCGGTGGCGATCACGGCCAGCGCCGGCAGCCACAGGTAGCCGAAGGCGCCGGCGGGCAGGTTCTGCACGTTCTGGCCGGCCAGGATGTAGCCCGCCACGTTGGCCACCGCGATCGGAAAGCCCAGGGCCGCCGAGGTGGCGACCGCGTTGTGGATCGCGACGTTGCACCAGGTCATGAAGGGCACGCTCACGAAGCCGCCTCCCGCGCCCACCAGGCCCGACAGAAAGCCGATCACGCCGCCCGCTGCCAACTGGCCGCCGGTGCCGGGCATCTGGCGCGAAGGCTTGGGCTTCTTGTCCAGGAACATCTGCGTGGCCGAGAAACCCACGAAGGCCGCAAAAAAGAGCGCGAGCCAGCTGCCCTTGAGAACCGAGAACACGCCCAGGCTGGCCACGAGGCTGCCCAGGATGATGCCGGGCGCGAGCCGGCGCACGATGTCCCAGCGTACCGCGCCGCGCTTGTGGTGCGCGCGCACGCTGGACAGCGAGGTGAAGATGATGGTGGCCATGGAGGTGGCGATGGCCATCTTGACCGAGAGGTCGGGCGACGCGCCGCGCGCGGACAGCATGAAGGTGAGAAACGGCACCATGATCATGCCGCCGCCGATGCCCAGGAGGCCCGCCAGGAAGCCGGTGCACACACCCAGGACGGCCAGTTCAGCCAGGAGGAGGGGATCCAGGAGCATCCGAAGTCTCTTGTTGTTCTTCTCGTTGGGTCCGGGGGCGCCTTGCGCAGCCCGCGGGAGGAAAAGGTGCCTGCAATGCCACCGGACCGGCATCCTGAACCGGGGGTTCAGGTGGGCGAGGTCAACCCCGCGTTGGGTTCATCTGACGCGAGACGATCACGCTCGCGGGGTTTGTTCCAAGCCCGAGCTCAAAGAGCATTGGTTCAAGGAAATATAAAGCCCGGCACGCATCGCAGACACGACCCATTGTAGGGGGTCTGGTGCGCCGCGTGTCGCACTGGTCAGAGCAACTGGCCGTCGTGCCCGAGCACCTGATCGAGCCGGGCCACCAGCTGGTTCAGGCGGTCCTGCGACTGCGGGTCTGCGGGCGCAGTCGCGGACTGTGCCTCGGTGGCGGAAGGTGCTGACGCAGCGCGGTCGGTGAGGTCGAAGGCGAGGTTCAGCGCGGCGAGCACCGCGATGCGGTCGCGGGCCTTGACCTTGCCCGCGTCGCGGATGCGGCACATGGCGCTGTCCACCTTCTCGACGGCCTCGCGCAGGCGCGCCTCGCCGCCCTCGGGGCAACCGAGCAGGTAGCTCTGGCCCATGATCTGAACTTCGATCTGGTTCATCGCGCGTGCGGCGCCGCTCAGGCGGCGTTCTTGGTTTCGGGCAGCCTCTCCAGCAGCGCGTCGACGCGGGCCCGGGCGGCAGACAGGCGGGACTTGAGCGAATCGCGCTCCTGGGTGAGGTCCCGCACCTGCATCACCAGCAGCGCGTTGGTCCGCTGAAGCTCCTCGTGGCGAACCAGCAGGCGCTCGACACGTTCTGCGAGCTGGTCGAAGGAGGAGTCGGAAGCCATGGCTTGCAATTGTAGGGTTTGGATAAGGATGTGGTCCTACAATCAGACCGTTGGTGCTCGCGGTGTGGTTCTCTCACCGCAGTTCAACGGGAAGCAGGAAGGCCCACCCGGCCCAACCTGCGCTGCCCCCGCAACGGTAAGCGGAGCGCGTAGATCTTTGGATGTACGCCCGCCCTCATCACGATGTGCCACTGGGTCCTCACGGGCCTGGGAAGGCCATGAGGGCGATCCGTCAGCCCGGATACCGGCCAACGGAGTGGCGACGGCGCGCGCGAGCGGGCTGTTTGCCGTAACGCCCAATGCACTGGCGGGGAGGCCGGTGCGGGCTGATTCTCGGTTCGTCCTTCATGACAATTTTTTTCCATCCCACTGCGCGCGCTCGTTCGTGCGCGCTCGTGTTCGGCCTCGTCGCGCCGTCTCTGACCGCAGCCCAGATCCCCACCTTGCCAGAAACCGTCGTCACCGCGTCCCGTGTGGTGACTCGCAGCGATGAACTGGTCAGCGAGGTGCAGGTGATCGAGCGCGCAGCCATCGAAGCCTCGACCGCGCGCACCTTGCCCGAGCTGCTGGCCCGGGAAGCGGGCGTGCAGTTTTCCAGCAACGGAGGCCTGGGCCAGTTCTCCAGCGTGTTCATACGAGGTACGCAGGCGCGGCACACCATCCTGCTGGTGGACGGCGTTCGCCTGGGGTCGGCCACTGCCGGCACCCCGGTGTGGGAGACCCTGCCCGTGGAGTCCATCGAGCGCATTGAAGTGCTGAAGGGGCCAGCGTCCGCCCTGTATGGCAGTGACGGTGTGGGCGGTGTGGTGCAGGTCTTCACCCGACGGGCCCGCAGCGGTTTTCACCCCTATGCCAGCGTTGCAGCCGGAAGCCACGGCCACGCGCAGGCCAGCACTGGCATGTCTGGCGGCCAGGGGGCCGTGAGCTATGCCGTCGGCGTTCAACGCAGTGTGGAGCGCGGGTTCTCGAGTTCCAACGCGCGAGAGCCAGATGGCAACTACAACCCTGACCGTGACCCATTCCGCCAAAACGGGGTCAACGCCTCCCTGCGCTACGAAATCAGCCGGGATTGGTCGGCCGATGCGTCGCTCCTGTACTCTGACGCCATCGGGCATTTCGATGACTCCAGCCCCAATCTGAACGCCCGAAGCGTGCTGCGCGCGTCACTGGCACAGGCTGGCGTCAAGGGACGGCTGCGCCCGGACTGGCAGACCGAGCTGCGGGTCAGCCAGAGCGAAGACAGCAACCATCCCATCGTGGCCCAGTACCCGGACCCGGTGAAGACCACGCAGACCCAGTGGACCTGGCAGAACACCATCGCCAGTCCGGTGGGTATCGTCCTGGCGGGGGTGGAGCAGCGCGTGCAGCAGGTTGACAGCTCGATTGCGTACGACGTGAAGCGGCGCACCATCGACGCCGGTTTCGCCGGCTTGAACGGGCAGCTGGGGGACCACAGCTGGCAGTTCAACGCCCGGCGTGACCGCAACTCGCAATTCGGCACCAGCGACACCGGCTTCGCTGGCTACGGCTGGCGCTTCAACCCGAACTGGCGTTTGCACGGCTCCTATGGCACGACCTTTGTGGCCCCGTCTTTCAATGATCTGTACTACCCCTACGGCAGCGGCAACCCCAACCTGCGCCCCGAGCATGGACGCAACCGCGACTTGGGCCTTGCTTGGAACAAGGGTGGGCACAGCCTCAAGCTGGTCCATTTCGACAACCGCATCCGGGACATGATCGCCTGGGGCGGCGCTATGCCGGAGAACGTCGGCCGTGCGCGGATTGATGGCTGGACGCTGGGGTACGAGGGACGCATTGATCGCCTGTCTCTGCGCGGATCGCTGGAGCAGATGGACCCGCGCAATACCGATAGTGGCAAGCTGCTGCCTCGACGCGCCCAGCACCAGGCCACGATCGGTGCGCAGTGGCGCGAGGGTGCCTGGTTGTTCGGGACCTCGGTGCTGTACGTGGGCTCGCGCTTCGACAACACGGCCAACACTCGGCCCCTGGATGCCTACACAGTCGCCGACCTGCATGTGACTTGGCGCTTCGCCCAAGACCTGAGCTTGCAGGCAAAATTGAATAACCTGACCGACCGCTCCTACGAAACCACGTATGGGTACAACCAGTCAGGGCGAGCCTTGTACCTCACCTTGCGCTGGCAAGCCAAGTAAGCTCGCCGCGATGGCCGCCTCCCCGTACAGCCCCCAGCGCATCGTCTGCCTCACCGAGGAGACGACCGAGTGGCTGTACCTGCTAGGGGAAGAGTCGCGCATCGTGGGCATCTCGGGCTATACCGTGCGCCCGCGCCGGGCGCGCGAGGAAAAGCCCCGCGTCAGCGCCTTCCTCAGTGCGAAGGTCGACAAGATCCTGGCCCTCGAGCCGGACTGCGTGTTCGGTTTTTCCGACCTGCAGGCCGACATCGCCAGCGCGCTCGTGAGGAAGGGCGTGCAGGTGACCGTGTTCAACCAGCGCAGCGTCGAGGAGATCTTCTCCATGCTGTGGCAGGTGGCTGCCCTCGTGGGGCAGGCCGAGCGTGGCCAGGTCCTGATCGACGGCATGCGCGCGCGCCTGGCTCAGATCGGGCAGGCTGCGCGGGCCTTGCCAAGGCGGCCGCGGGTCTTCTTTGAGGAGTGGGACGAGCCGCCGATCAGTGCTATTCGCTGGGTGAGCGAGCTGATCGCCATCGCGGGCGGTGATGACTGCTTCCTCGAGCTCTCGCGCCAGTCCCTGGGCAAGGACCGCATCGTGCAGGACCCGGCCGAGATCGTGCGTCGCCGCCCAGACATCGTGATCGGCTCCTGGTGCGGCAAGAAGTTCCGCCCCGAGCGCGTGGCGGCCCGGCCCGGGTGGCAGGACGTGCCGGCGGTGCGTGACGGGCAGCTGTTCGAGATCAAGTCCGCCGACATCCTGCAGCCCGGCCCCGCCGCACTCACCGACGGTGTGGAGCAGATGCACCGCATCATCATGGCCTGGAGCCAGCGCCATGGCTGAACGCCCCGGTGTGCGCGGACTGTCAACGACTGGCGTGTTCGTGCGGTCCCGACGGATGGTCCTGGGCGCAGGCCTGGCCCTGCTTCCTGGCCTTTTCGTGGGCCTGTTCGCCTGCGCCTGGCCCGGCCAATCGTTCGCGTCGGCCGTGAAACTGGCCGACGACCGCGGCGTATCCGTGACGCTGCCCGCGCCGCCGCAGCGCATCGTCTCCCTGCTGCCCTCGCTCACCGAGACCGTCTGCGCCTTGGGTGCGTGCGCGCGCCTCGTGGGGGTGGACACCTATTCCAACTGGCCGCAGGCGGTGCGGACCCTGCCTCACGTGGGCGGGCTGGACGATGCGCAGGTCGAGTCCATCCTCGCGCTGCGGCCCGACCTGGTGCTGGCCGCCGCCTCCACCCGCGCCATCGCGCGCCTGGAGTCGCTGGGCCTGAAGGTGCTGGCCCTGGAGCCGCGCACGCTCGAGGACTTCCGACGCGTGGTTGGCCAGCTCGATCAGGTGCTGGGTACCGCGCGCGGGGTGGCCCTCGTGCAACAGGTGGAGGGCGAGCTCGCGGCCGCGGCCCGCGCCCTGCCCGAGGCACAGCGCGGCGCACGGGTGTACTTCGAGGTGAGCAGCACGCCTTATGCGGCCAGCGAATCCTCTTTCATCGGGCAGTTGCTGGCGCGGGTGGGCGCCGTCAATGTGGTACCGGGCACGATGGGCCCTTTCCCGAGGCTGAACCCGGAGTTCGTCGTGCGCGCCGACCCGCAGGTGATCATGGTCACTGACCGCGCCTCCGGTGACCTGTCCCGGCGCCCGGGCTGGGCGAGCCTGCGCGCCCTGCGCGAAGGGCGTGTCTGCCAGTTCACGCCGGCCCAGGCCGACGTGCTGGTGCGGCCCGGACCGCGGATGGCCGAAGGCGCGCGGCTCATGGCGGACTGCATCCAGGGGCGCCTGAAGGACCTGAAGGTGCCGGGGTCATGAGCGCGGGTTCGGGCTCGCGTGCCGCCGCCTGGCTCGGGTTCGCGCTCGCGGGCGCGTCGCTGTTGCTCGTGTTCCTCGGACTGGGCGTGGGCAGTACCGGATGGGAGCCGGGCCCCGCTTCGCCCATCGTGTGGGACATCCGCCTGCCCCGTAGCCTCGGGGCCTGGCTGGCCGGTGCGCTGCTCGCCCTCGGTGGGGCCTTGGCCCAGGGCCTGTTCCGCAATCCGCTGGCCGACCCCTACCTGCTCGGAAGCGCCACGGGCGCCAGCCTCGGGGTGGCGGTGTTCCTGGTGGCTCTGGGCCTGTGGCCCGGCGTCGCCGCAGGGTGGGCGATGCGCTGGGGCATGACCGGTGCGGCCTTCGCGGGCGCGGTGGGCGCGGTGATGCTCACCCTGGTACTGGCCCGTGGGGTACAGCACACGCTGCGCCTGTTGCTGGCGGGCGTGATCGTGGGCATGGTGCTGGGCGCGCTGGCGGCGCTCGTCATGTTCCGCGTGCCCGAGGTGATGCGGGCGATGCAGGGCTTCATGCTGGGGACCACCGGGTTCATCGGGTGGGAGTCGGTGCAGCTGATGGCACTGGGCCTGGCCGTCACGGGCTTGGCCGCCGGGGCCCTGAGCCGCTCCCTGGACGCGCTCTCCCTCGGAGAGTCCACCGCCGCCAGTCTGGGCATCGCGCTCGGGCCGGTGCGTGTGGCCCTGGTGGCCACGCTGGCCCTGGCCACGGCCGTCGCCGTGGCGCAGGTGGGCCTGATCGCCTTCATCGGGCTGGTGGCGCCGCATCTGGTGCGCTCGCTGGCGCGGCCCACGCACCGGGGCCTGCTGCCCTTGTCGGCCGCCACGGGCGGCGTGCTGCTGCTGGCGGCCGATGTCCTGGCGCGCTGGGCCCTGGCACCGCAGGAGTTGCCGGTGGGCGCGCTTACCGCGGTGTTGGGCGGGGGTTACCTGCTGTGGCTGATGCACCGGAGGTCCTGGTGAAACCCGTGGCACTGGAAGCCCGCGGCCTGCGCGTGGCGCGCGGCGCGCGCGTGGTGCTGCAGGGGCTGGACCTGGCCTTGCCCGTGGGCCGCTGGACGGCGGTGGTGGGTCCCAATGGTGCGGGCAAGACGACCCTGCTCAAGGCGCTGGCCTGCCTGCTGCCGTTCCAGGGGAGCGTGCTGTGGCAAGGCCAGGACGCGTCGCGCCTGGGCGCGCGCGCGCGCGGCCAGCGCCTGGCGTGGCTGGGGCAGGGCGAGGGGGGCGGCGAAGACCTGCGCGTGCGTGACCTGGTGATGCTCGGGCGGCTGCCGTATCAGGCCTGGTTGGCTGTGCCCTCCGCGGCCGATCATGTCGCCGTGCACGACGCGATGCGCCAGACAGGCAGCCAGGATTGGCAGGACCGCCCCTTCGGCCAGCTCTCGGGCGGCGAACGTCAGCGCGTGCTGCTGGCGCGGGCCCTGGCGGTGCAGGCACCCCTGATGCTGATGGACGAGCCCCTGGCCCACCTGGACCCGCCGCACCAGGCCGACTGGCTGTCGATGGTACGTGCCCAGGTGCGTGCGGGCGGTACGGTGGTGAGCGTGCTGCACGAGTTGAACATGGCCCTGCAGGCCGACGCGGTGCTGCTGATGGACCAGGGCCGCGTGGTGCACCATGGCGACAGCGCCGACCCGGTTACCCATCGCGCGCTGGAGCGCCTGTTCGGCCAGCGCATCTCGGTGCGGCCGGCGGGCGGGGCCTGGGTGGCCTTACCCGTGGCGCCTGCGGGCTCCTGAGGCGGGGCCTGGCAGCGCGGGCCAGCCCCTACGGGTATCCCTTTAGGCACCCTGGTTGCCCCTGCCCGCCCAGGCGTCTATGCTGCGTCCACACCCTCACGGAGGCATGCCATGTACAAGCGGATCCTGTTGGCGTATGACGGCAGCGAGGCCGGACAGAAGGCCTTGACCGAGTGCCGTGAGCTCGCGCAGTGGAGCCAGTCCGAGATCGAGCTGATCGCGGTGATGCCCTCCATGATGGCCTTCGTCGGGCTGGAGGGCGGTGTCTACGACGTGGAGCTCGAAGCTCGAGAGAAGGCCAAGTTCGACGCAGTGCTGGCCGACGGCCTGCGCCGCCTGCAGGTGGCGGGTTTCGGCAACGCACGCGGCGAGGTGGTGACCGGCGAGCCGATCGAGGAGATCGCCCGCCATGCGCGCAAGATCAACGCAGACCTGATCGTGGTGGGACACAAGCACGTGGGCAGCCTTGCCGCACGCTGGTGGCGCGGTTCGGTGTCCAAGTCGCTGATCGAGCACGCGCCGTGCAGCGTGTTGTGCGTGGTCCTGCCCTGAAGTCGTGGGCCTGCGGGGCCATTCAGCCTGCTGGGCGCGGCGTCTTGTCCTTGAACTTGCAATAGGCCGACACGGCGCACTCCCAGCATCGCGGCTTGCGCGCCTGGCACACGTAGCGGCCATGCAGGATCAGCCAGTGGTGTGAATCCACGGCGTAGGCCTGGGGCACGCGGCGCTCCAGGGCCTTTTCCACTTCGAGCGGATTTCGGCCTGGGGCCAGGCCGGTACGGTTGCTCACGCGGAAGATGTGCGTGTCCACCGCCATGGTGGGCTGGCCGAAGGCCACATTCAGGACCACGTTGGCGGTCTTGCGGCCCACGCCGGGCAGGGCTTCGAGCGCTTCGCGCGTGCCCGGCACCTCGCCACCGTGTTGATCCACCAGGATGCGGCAGGCGGCCATCAGGTTGCGGGCCTTGGTGCGGTACAGGCCGATGGTCTGGATGAATCGCTCCAGGCGCTCCAGCCCCAGATCCAGGATCGCCTGCGGCGAGTTGGCCACCGGAAAGAGCTTGCGGGTGGCCTTGTTCACGCCCACGTCGGTGGCCTGGGCCGACAGCAGCACCGCCGCCAGCAGCTCGAACACGCTGGTGTATTCCAGTTCAGTGACCGGGCTCGGGTTGGCTGCCTTCAGGGTGGCGAAGAAGGGTTCGATATCCTGTGCTTTCATCGGCGCGCAGTGTAGGCGACGCCGCCGTCGCGGCAATCGCGGACTGAACCACTGGGGTGTTCCCAGCGCCTTGTGCGGGGGCGGTTCAGTCCCGGGATAATTTGCGTATGACCTTACGCCGCAACCTCCTGCTCGCGTCCGCCTTGGCCCTGGCCGGCGGGCTTCCTGCCTGGGCCGATCCGGCCTATCCCGCCAAACCGATCCGCTTGGTCGTGCCCTTCCCGGCGGGTGGAGCCACCGACATCTTCGCCCGCGCCGTCTCGCAAAAACTCGGCGAGCGCCTGGGGACGACCATCGTGGTGGACAACAAGCCCGGTGCCGGCGGCTCCATCGGCTCGGACATCGTGGCCAAGGCGCCTGCCGACGGCTACACGCTGCTCCTGGCCACCTCCAGCACGCACGCCATCGGCCCGAGCTTCGCGACCGCGGGCAAGCTGCCCTATGACGCGGTCACCGACTTCACGCCCATCTCGCACGTGGGCAACGCCCCTAGCATCGTGCTGGTGCCCAACGGCTCGCCCGCGAAGACGATGAAGGAGTTCGTTGATCACGCGCGCAAGAACCCCGGCCGACTGAACTACGCCAGCAGCGGCAATGGCACGGTGGTCCACCTGGGTACCGAGCACTTCAAGTCGATGGCCGGCCTGTTCCTGGTGCACATCCCCTACCGCGGCACCGCGTTGGCTATCCCCGACCTGACCAGCGGCAAGCTGGATCTCCTGATCGACTCGCTGCCCAGCGGCCTGCCGCACGTCAAAGAGGGTCGCCTGCGCGCGCTGGCCATCACCTCGCTCAAACGCTCGCCGCTGCTGCCGGACCTGCCGCCCGTGGCGGATACCGTGCCGGGCTACGAGAGCGTCACCTGGTTCGGCCTGTACGGCCCCAAGGGCATGCCGGCCGATCTGGTGGCCCGTGTCAACGCAGGCATCAACCAGGCCCTGCAGGACGCCGACGTGAAGGATCGCCTGGCGCGCCTGGGGATCGAGCCCGTGGGCGGGACGCCCGCCCAGTTCGCGGCCATGGCCGGCGCCGACCGCGCCAAATGGAAGAAGATCATCACCGAGCGCAAGCTCACCGCAGACTGACCCATGCATTTCAATTTCAACAGCCCCTATCCCACCGCGCGACTGCCCGTCTTCGCGCGCAACGCAGTGGCCACCTCGCACCCGCTGGCGGCCCAGGCTGGCCTGCGCATGCTCTGGAAAGGCGGCAACGCGGTGGACGCAGCGGTAGCCGCCGCCGCCGCGATGACGATCTGCGAGCCCGTGAGCAACGGCCTGGGCAGCGACGCCTTCGCCATCCTGTGGGACGGCAAGGCCCTGCACGGCCTGAACGCCTCGGGCCGCGCGCCGGCCGCATGGACCACCGATTACTTCAAGGCGAAATACGGCGCCGATACCAAGGCACCCCCGAAGCGCGGCTTCGACTCGGTCACAGTGCCCGGTGCGGTGGCTTCCTGGGCTGCACTGTCCGAGCGTTTCGGCAAGCTGCCCTTCGCCGACCTCATGGAGCCGGCCATCGAGATCGCCGAGCGCGGTTACCTGCTGCCGGTGGTGGTGCAGCAGAAGTGGGCCGCCGCCACGCCCGAACTGGGCGGGCTGCCCGGCTTCGCGCAGAGTTTCCTGCCCTGGGGCCGTGCGCCGAACGTGGGCGAGCTGTTCAAGTTCCCTGGTGCCGCACGCGGCCTGCGCGCCATCGCGCAGACGCGGGGCGAGGCCTTCTACCGCGGCGAGATCGCGCAGGCCCTTGAGCGTTTCAGTGCGCAGCATGGCGGCAGCCTCAAGGCCAGTGACTTCGCGGCCTACCAGCCCGAATGGGTGCAGCCCCTGGGCCAGGATTACCGCGGCTACACGCTGCACGAGATCCCACCCAACGGCCAGGGCATCGCGGCGCTGATCGCCATGGGCATCCTGGAACACTTCGATGTCGCCGGCCTGCCGGCGGACGGCGTCGACTCGCAGCACCTGCAGATCGAGGCCATGAAGCTGGCCTTCGCCGATGTCTACCGCTACGTGGCCGAGCCTGCCAACATGGAGGTGACCCCCACGCAGATGCTGGACCCCGCCTACCTCGCCAGTCGCGCGAAGCTGATCGACATGAAGCGCGCGCAGGACTTCGGCGCGGGCAATCCCGTCAAGGGCGGCACCATCTACCTCACGGCCGCCGATCAAGACGGGATGATGGTCAGCTTCATCCAGAGCAACTACATGGGTTTCGGCTCGGGTTGCGTGGAGCCGCAATTCGGCGTGAGCCTGCAAAACCGCGGCCACGCCTTCGGCCTCGCGTCGGGCCCCAACCAGGTGGCGCCGGGCAAGCGGCCCTTCCACACCATCATTCCGGCCTTCCTCACGAAAGGCGGACAGCCGGTCATGAGCTTCGGCGTCATGGGCGCGAACATGCAGCCTCAGGGCCATATGCAGACCCTGGTTCGCATGGTCGATTACGACCAGAACCCGCAGGCCGCCTGCGACGCGCCGCGCTGGCGCTACAACGCCGGCCTGGAGATCAACGTCGAGCAGCAGATGGATGCGACTGCCGTGCAGGCCTTGCAGGCGCGCGGTCACCGGGTCGAGGTGATCAACGACAACTACCAGGACTTCGGCGCCGGCCAGTTCATCTGGCGTGCGGGCGACCCGAAGGTAGAGGGCTACGTCTGCGCCAGCGACTCGCGGCGCGACGGGCTGGTCGCAGGCTTCTAGCGGCGTGGGGCGGGGCGGCCCGCCGAGTTGGCTACCATGGCGGGCTGATTCCACCGAGCCCCCGCACCGAGCCCCCGTACACCGAGCCCCACGCCATGTCCCTGCCTTTTGCCGACCGCCTGAACAACGTCGAAACCTCCGCCATCCGAGAACTGTTCAAGCTCCTGGGCAAGCCCGGGATCATCAGCTTTGCCGGCGGTTTCCCGGACAGCGCGCTGTTCGATGTGGCGGGCCTGTCCGCGGCCAGCCAGAAGGCGCTGGCCGAGACCCCCGGTGCCGCGTTGCAGTACGGTGCCACCGAGGGCCATGACCCGCTGCGCGCGCAACTCGCGTCCTTCCTGCAGTCCAAGGGCGTCCAGGACATCGCCGCGAACCAGCTGATCGTCACCACCGGCAGCCAGCAGGCCCTGGACCTGATTGGCAAGACCCTGGTCGATCCGGGCGACAAGGTGATCGTCGAAGGCCCGACCTTCCTGGCCACCATCCAGTGCTTTCGCCTGTACGGCGCGCAGGTGATCGCGGCGCCGATCGACGCGCAGGGCGTGCAGGTGGACAGACTCGAGGCCCTGATCACCGAGCACAAGCCCAAATTCGTTTACCTGATCCCCACCTTCGGCAACCCCAGTGGCGCGATGCTGTCGCTCGAACGCCGGCGCAGGATCCTGGCGCTGGCGGTGAAGCACCAGACCCTGATCGTCGAGGATGACCCCTACGGCGACCTGTACTTCAGCGAAGCGCCGCCGCCCAGCCTGCTGGCACTGACGAAGGAGGTACCGGGCAGCCGCGACCTGGTGGCCTACTGTGGCAGCCTGAGCAAGGTGCTCAGTCCCGGCCTGCGCGTGGGCTGGATGGCGGCCCAGCCTGACCTGCTGGCGCGGGCCACCATGTGCAAGCAGTTCAGCGATGCGCACACCAGCACCTTCGCGCAGGCCACGGCTGCCGAGTACCTGAAGGCGGGGCGCATGCCTGCGGCCCTGGCGCAGGTGCGCAAGGTCTACGCCGAGCGTGCGCTGGCCATGGGACAGGCGCTGCGCCGCGAGCTGGGCGACGCGATCGAGTTCACGCAGCCCGAGGGCGGCCTGTTCTTCTGGGCGCGCCTCACCGGCGCGGGCGGCAAATTGAAGGACGCGGGTGAACTGGCGCGCCGTGCGATCGAGCAGGGCGTGGCCTTTGTGCCAGGCGCGCCATTCTTCGCCACGGACCCGGACCCGGCTTCGTTGCGTCTGAGTTTCGCGACGGCGGATGTCGCGAAGATCGAAGAGGGCGTGGCGCGATTGGCGCGCGCGCTGGGCTGAGCCGCCAGGCTCGTACGGCCTGATGCGGGTCAGGCCACAGCGGCCTGTGGAATCCGCCCGAACAGGTAGCTGTCCATCGACAGCATGCCGTAGTCGATGCCCCCGTCGATGACCTGCGCGGGAGCGTCGGCAACCGAGGCGCCGAAGGCGAAGGGCAGGGGCAGGTAGTGCTCCCATGTGGGGTGCGCCCGCTGCGCGTGCGGCGCTGCCGACAGGAAATTCACCAGCCCGGCTTCGTCCCGGCGCTGCACCGCGGTCCGGGCCCAGGCCACGAATTCCTTCACGTAGGGCGCGCCTTCCGTGCCGGCCGCCCCACGGAATTCGTACAGGTTGTGGGTGAGGCTGCCCGAGCCCACGACCAGTACGCCTTCATCGGCCAGCGGCGCCAGCGCCCGCCCCAGGCGCACTGCGCTGGCCGGGTCCAGGTCGTGCGGCATGGACACCTGCAGCACCGGCACGTCGGCATGCGGGAAGATGTGGCGTATGGGGACCCAAGCCCCGTGATCCAGGCCCTGCTCGGGCGCGGCGCTGGCGTTCCAGCCGGCGGCATTGAGCAGCACCAGCGCGCGTGCGCCCACCTCGGGGCTGCCGGGGGCCGGGTACTGGATCTCGTACAGGGGCTGCGGGAAACCGCCGAAGTCGTGGATGGTCTCCGGCCGGGCCGCCATGCCCACGTGCACACCCCGCGTCATCCAGTGCGGCGAGAGCACCAGCACCGCGCGCGGACGCGGCAGCGTCTCACCCAGCTGGCGCAGCAGGGGGCCGGCCTGGGCGGGCTCCAGCGCGAACATGGGCGAGCCGTGGGAGATGAACAGGGTGGGCAGGCGTGTCATGGGCCTTACTGTAGGCGCGATCCCTGCGGGGAAAAACGGGCCGTCCCGGCATGGACTGTCTTGTCCCCGCGAACAATCCAGCCTTTGGGGCCCCCAGGGGCTCCTGGCCCCATCCTGGCAGCCCCTCGCCCCGCCTGAGACAATCCAGCCTGAAGCTCTTCTTCCCGTTCCCGCCGTCATGCCCCTGCCGCCGCCCGCACCCCGCAAACCCATGCACACCCGCGCCATCGCCCTGGAGGGCTTCTTGCGCGAGGATGGCCTGTGGGACATCGAGGCCCGCCTGGTCGACACCAAGCCCTTCTCCCAGCCCCTGTACGAGCGCGGCGAGCTGCCCCCGGGCACGCCGATCCATGACATCTCGCTGCGGGTGACAGTGGACGATGGCCTCGTGATCCGGGAGATCTGCGGCGTCACGGACAGCAAGCCCCTGGACGAATGCAGCCAGGCCCTGCCGCCGCTGGAGAACCTGGTGGGCACGACCCTGGGCCCGGGCCTGCGCCAGGCCATCGAGCGAGCCGTGGGCGGCACGCGCGGCTGCGCGCACATGCGCGAGATGCTGGTCAACGTGGCGACCGCGGCCTACCAGTGCGTGCCCCACGGCCAGCAGTACATGCGCCGCCTGGCGGGCATCCCCGAGGCGCCCGTCAACCGGCCGCCGTTCCACGTGGGCCGCTGCATCGCCTGGGACGTGGACGGCCCGGTGGTGGCCCGCGTCTACCCGCAGTTCGCCGGCTGGGCCCCGTTGCGGCGGGTTGACAAGCGGAGCGCCTGATGGCGGCCCGGCGGATTGCGTGGCTGGCGAGCATGCTGCTTGCCGCTTTGGGCGTCGCGCCGGCGCAGGCCGACGAGGCAGGCTGGACCGCCCTGACTCGCCCTGGTGCGATCGCCCTGATCCGGCATGCCTACGCCCCGGGCGTGGGCGATCCACCAGGCATGCGCCTGGGGGACTGCCCCTCGCAACGCAACCTCGATGCCCAGGGCCGCGCCGAAGCGGCACGCTTGGGTGAGCGCCTGCGCCGGCGGGACGTGCGCGTGCAGTTGGCGCTGCATTCTCCCTGGTGCCGCGCCCGTGACACCGCACAGCTGGCGATGGCGGCCGCATCCGGACCGGCCTCTCGCGAGGAGCCGGCCTTCGGCTCCTTCTTCGGCGGGTACGGCGACGCGGCCCGCCAGACCGCGGCGGCCCGCGAGATCCTGCGAGGCTGGCAGGGACCGGGTGTGTTGCTCGTGTTCACCCACCAGGTGAACGTACTGGGCCTGACCGGCATCGCCCTGGCGCCCGCCGAGGGCCTGGTGGTGCGCGTGCCGCCGGGCGATGGACCTCTGGAGGTCCTCGGGCGTATCAGCCCGCACGACTGAGACGCGCTGCCCCGCGCGCAGGTCTGGTTAGACTGCGCGCATTCCAATCCGAGGAGCGACCCCATGACGATCACCCTGCATGGCTTTGCCATGTCCAACTACTACAACAAGGTCAAGATGGCTCTGCTGGAAAAGGGCGTGCCCTTCGCTGAGGCCTACGATGCCCCGCAGAAGCCCTCCGAAGGCATGCAGGCGGCTTCGCCCCTGAGGAAGGTTCCCTATCTCACCACCCCCCAGGGCTCGCTGTGCGAGAGCCAGGTGATCGTGGACTGGATCGAGGACAACTACCCGACGCCGCCGCTGCTGCCCGCCGACCCCTTCGCGGCAGCCAAGGTGCGTGAACTGACCACCTTCATCGATTGGCACATGGAGATCGCCGCGCGCCAGCTGTATGGCATGGCCTTCTTCGGCGCCCCGCCGCTGCCGGAGGAAAGCACCGCGCGCATCCGCAAGCAGATCGAACGCATGATCGCGGGCTTCAAGCAATTGGCCCGCTTCTCCCCCTACGTGGCGGGCGAGACCTTCACCCAGGCCGACCTCTCGGCCTTCAACAGCCTGCCCCTGGTGGGCATGGTCACCAAGTCCGTCTACGGCGAAGACCTGCTGCTGGCAGCCGGCGTGGACTACAAGTCCTACCTGAAGATGGTGGGTGAGCGCGCCTCGGCCCAGAGGGTGGTGGCGGACCGCAAGCAGGCACAGATGCCCAAGGCCTGAAGGGGCAGGCCGGACCTGCGCGGGGCAGGCCCGGCCTGGCATTTATGACACTGCGCCGGCGGGGTGCGGCCGATAATCGTCGCGACCATGCCCGCACCTGCTTCCTCTGACAACGCTTCGTTGCTTGACCGTCGCCGCCTGCTGCACCTGGTGACCGCGGCGGCCACTGGATCCTGGCTGCCTCGCGGCGCCTGGGCCCAGCGGCGCTGGTCCTTCGACCCTTTCGGCCTGGGTGTCGCCAGCGGCGCACCCGCACCGGACGGCATGGTGCTGTGGACCCGGCTGGTCGCGCCCGGCCCCCCGGACAGCCTGGGTGATGCCTCGGTGCCGGTGCGATGGGAGGTCGCCCATGACGAGTCCTTCACGCAGGTCGCCCAGCGCGGCGAGGCGGTGGCCAGCGCCGAGCTCGCGCACAGCGTCCACGCCGAGGTCCAGGGCCTGGCACCGGATCGCTGGTACTTCTACCGTTTCATTGCCGGGGGCATCACCAGTCCCACCGGTCGCACCCGCACGCTGCCGTCGCCCCAGGCGGTCGTTAAGCGCCTGCGCCTGGCGTACGCCTCCTGCCAGCGATGGGAGCACGGCTACTACGCCGCCTACCGCCACATGCGCGATGACCAGCCCGACCTGGTCATGTTCCTGGGCGACTACATCTACGAATATCCGAACGCCGCGGCGGCGGTCCGTAACTTCCCGACGCTGGGCCGTGTGTTCACCCTGGCCGACTACCGCGAGCGCCACGCCCTGCACCGCAGCGACCCGCAGCTGCAGGCCATGCACGCCGCCTGTCCCTGGTTGGTCACCTGGGACGACCATGAGGTTCAGAACGACTACGCGGGCGTGCATGAAGGCGATGGCGCGCCTGTCGGACTCAATGGCGTTCAGGACTTCCTGGCCCGCCGCAACGCCGCCTACCAAGCCTATTACGAACACATGCCGCTGCGTGCCTCGGCCTTCATCCGCGCGGCGTCGGGGGTGGGCGTGCGTCTGCACGAGCGCTATCGCTTCGGTCAGCTGGCCGACCTGCTGCTGCTGGACACGCGCCAGTTCCGCGACATCCAGGTGTGCGGCACGCCACAGCGCCGTACCGGGGCCATCGACCCCACGGCCTGCGAAGCGTTCGCCGATCCCGCCCGCAGCCTGCTCGGCGCCGCGCAGGAGCGCTGGCTGGACGAGGCGCTGGCGCGCAGCGGCCCGGGCTGGACGGTGCTGGGGCAGCAGGGCCTGTTCGGACGCCGGGACAACCTGCCGGGCCCGGGCGAACGGCTCTGGAACGACGGCTGGGACGGCTACGCCCCGGCGCGCCAGCGCTTGACGGACAGCCTGCGCCGTCACCGGGTGGCTAACACGGTGATCCTCGGCGGCGACGTGCACGAGAACTGGGTCGGCCACGTGAAGGCCGATTACGCGCGCCCCGACAGCGCGCCAGTCGGCGTCGAGTTCTGCGGTACCAGCGTCAGCTCGCGTGCCAACGCCAGCGCGCGCGTCACCGCGCAACGCCTGGCTGAAAACCCGCACTTCGTCTTCGCCGACGCCAGCCAGCGCGGGTACGGCCTGTGCGAGTGGACGCCCGATGCGCTGACCACCACGCTGCGCGTGCTCGACGACGCTACCCGGTCCGACGCGCGCGTGCAGACACAGGCCCGCTTCGTGGTGCAGGCGGGGCGGCCGGTGATCGAGCGGGCCTGAGGCGCGAGCGTCGTTGCCCTGCGGGTGCAAGCGCTCGGGCGCGACGGGCGATGACGGATTCTGGGATATGTGTTGTCGTACTTGACAACGATTCTGTGCGTTGGCATAGTTGCCAACATGCCGGCGACGCTCATCACCCGATTCAAGAACGTCAATCCGGATGGATCGATCCTCGAGCTTGTAGTCTGGAAGGTGCCCACACCGGTACCTCCCACCGAGCACGGTTTCAAGTACCGGGCGGTCTACACGGTCAAGGGGGAGCGGATCGTCGGGTTCGACAACGAACGGGGCAAGGGTGACCATTGCCACCTGGATGGACGGGAGAAGCCCTATCGGTTCACCACCGTCGAACAACTGGTCGAGGATTTCATTGCAGCCGTATCAGCCAGGAGAACGTCATGACCGACCGTTACCTCACCATCACCTTGCAGCCCGATTGGAAGGCGGGTTTGCGGCAGGCCGCCAAGTTGGCCAAGGCGCGCACCTACCAGGGCGAAGTCCTGAATTTCGAAACACCGGCCCAATTCTTCGGACAGCTCACGGAAAAGCGTTGGAACATCGTGCGTGCCGTCCAGGGCCGAGGTGACCTGCCTGTGCGCGAAGTCGCCCGGATGGTGAGCCGGGATGTCAAGCGCGTGCACGAGGACATCGTCACCCTGACCGAACTCGGTCTGCTGGAACGTACCGACAGCGGTGGGGTCTGCTGCCCTTACGCGTCGATGCACATCGACATGTACCTCAAGGCGGCTTGAGAACCAGCACAAGCTAACGTCGGCCATGCACCTGCCACGCCGCCGCCGCGAAGACTTCGAGGACACCCGGGTCTACGACTACCCACAGCACCTTCGCGCCGCGATCGAGAACGCGCCGGCCGCCGCGGGTGTGTACGTGTTCCACGGCGAGACCGGCGACCTGCCCCTGTACATCGGCAAGAGCGTCAACATCCGCCACCGGCTGCTGTCGCACCTGCGCAATCCCGACGAGGCGCGCATGCTGCGCCAGACCCGTGCCATCAGCCACATCCGCACCGGCGGCGAGATCGGGGCGCTGCTGCTGGAGGCGCAGATGATCAAGCAGCAGCATCCCCTGTTCAACCAGAAGCTGCGCCGCCACCGCCAGCTGTGCAGCCTGCAGCTGGTGGACGGCCTGCCGCAGGTGGTCTATTCAAAGGACCTGGACTTTGCCACCGAGCCTGAACTGCACGGACTGTTCTCCAGCCGTCACGAGGCGCTGAACGCCCTGCGCGACATCGCCGACCAGCAGCGGCTTTGCTATGGCGCGCTGGGCCTGGAGAAGCTACCACCCGGCAAGGCCTGCTTTCGCGCCGGCATCCGACAGTGCGCGGGCCTGTGCCGGGGCGGCGAGACGCAGACGGCCCATCAGGCCCGCCTGATCGAAGGCCTGCTGGCGCTGCGCGTGCAATGCTGGCCCTACGAGGGCGCCGTGGGCCTGGTCGAACGCGATGACGCCCTCACGCAGGTCCACGTGGTGCGCAACTGGTGCTACCTGGGCAGCGCGCCCACGGTCACGGCCGCCCGGCGCCTGAAGAAGGTGGCCGCCGGCTTCGACGCCGACGGCTACAGGATCCTGGTGCGGCCGCTCATGACGCAGGCGCTGCAGATCGTGCCGCTGTGACCCGGCCGCGTCTTGATTCGCTCCGGTCAGGCCTTGACGACCTCCAGTAACCGGTCGAGCCCGCCGCTATTGATCGCCACCATCGCCTGCTCGCGCACGCGCGGCTTGGCCTGGTAGGCCACCGACAGTCCGGCGACGCCCATCATGGGTAGGTCGTTGGCGCCGTCGCCCATCGCGATGGCCCGGCTGGGCGAAAGGCCCAGCGACTCGCAGGTCGCCAGCAGCATGCGGCGCTTTTCCCCGCCGTCACAGATATCGCCCCAGGGCTGATCCACCATACGTCCCGTGAGCTTGCCGCCCGCCACTTCCAGCACGTTGGAGCGCGTGTAGTCGATCCCCAGCCGGTCGCGGATACGGTCGGTGAAGAAGGTGAACCCGCCCGACACCAGCAGCACCTTCATGCCGGTGGCCTTGCACGCGGCGACCAATTCGGCCGCACCGGGATTGAGCTGCAGGCGCTCGTCGTACACCTGCTGCATGTGGCCCACGCTCACGCCCTCGAGCAGCGCGACGCGCCGGCGCAGGCTGTCCTTGTAGTCGGTGATCTCGCCGCGCATCGCGGCCTCGGTGATGGCAGCGACTTCCTCCTTGCGGCCCGCCGCGGCGGCGATTTCGTCCACGCACTCGATGTTGATCAGCGTCGAGTCCATGTCGAAGGCGATCAGACCGAAACTGCGCAGGGAAAGCGGCGGCGTGAAGCCCTGGATCACCAGGCCGGGAGCGATTTCGTGCGGGGCAGGGGTCATGTCGGTGGATTTTCTCATTCGTGAAAGGCAGGCCGGTAGCGGCTCAGGCCGTATCGGCCGCGGGCTGCCCCAGGGAGCGCAGCACGTCACGCACCATCAGGGCCCGGTCCTTGGGCTCTTTCAGTTCGCGCTCGATGCGCAGCTTCTCGTTGCCGGCCAGCTTGATGTGGCGGTTCTTCTGCACCAGCTCGATGATGCGCATCGGATCCACCGGCGGGTTCGGTCGGAAGGTGATCTGGATCACGCCGGGCGCAGCATCCACCTTGGCCACGCCATAGGGCCGCGCCAGCACCCGCAGCCGGTGCACGTCGATCAGCGTCTGGGCCTGGGCGGGCAGCTTGCCGAAGCGGTCGACGATCTCCTCGAGCAGGATGTCGATCTGGTCGGCGCTCTTCGCGGTGGCCAGCTTCTTGTAGAAGGACAGGCGCAGGTGCACATCGCCGCAGTAGTCGTCGGGCAGCAGCGCGGGGGCGTGCAGGTTGATCTCGGTGGTCACCGACAGCGGCGCCAGCAGGTCCGGCTCCTTGCCGGCTTTCAGGCTGCGAACCGCCTCAGACAGCATCTCGTTGTAAAGCTGGAAGCCCACTTCCAGCATGTTGCCGCTCTGGCTCTCCCCCAGCACCTCGCCCGCGCCGCGGATCTCCAGGTCGTGCATCGCGAGGTAGAAGCCTGAGCCCAGTTCCTCCATCTGCTGGATCGCGTCCAGGCGCTGCGCCGCCTGCTTGGTCAGGCCCTCGGTGTCGGGCACCAGCAGGTAGGCATAGGCCTGGTGGTGGCTTCGGCCCACGCGCCCGCGCAGCTGGTGCAGCTGCGCCAGGCCGAACTTGTCAGCGCGGCTGATCACGATGGTGTTGGCCGTGGGCACGTCGATGCCGGTCTCGATGATCGTGGAGCACACCAACAGGTTGAAGCGCTGCCCCACGAAGTCACGCATCACGCGCTCCAGCTCGCGCTCGGGCATCTGCCCGTGGGCGACGGCGATACGCGCCTCAGGCAGTAGCTCCTGCAGCCGCTGGCGGCGGTTCTCGATGGTCTCCACCTCGTTGTGCAGGAAGTAGATCTGCCCGCCGCGCTTGAGTTCGCGCAGCACCGCCTCGCGCACGACGCCGTTGTCCTCGGTGCGCACGAAGGTCTTGATCGCCAGGCGCCGCTGGGGCGCGGTGGCGATCACCGACAGATCCCGCAGGCCCTCCAGCGCCATGCCCAGGGTGCGGGGGATAGGCGTTGCAGTGAGCGTGAGCACGTCCACTTCTGCGCGCAGGGCCTTCATGGCCTCCTTGTGACGCACGCCGAAGCGGTGCTCCTCGTCGATGATCAGGAGGCCCAGGTCCTTGAACTTCACGCTCTGCGACAACAGCTTGTGCGTGCCCACCACGATGTCCACGCTACCGTCGGCGATTCCCTTGGCTGCGGTGGTGATCTCCTTCTGCGAGCGAAAGCGGCTCATCTCGGCAATCTTCACCGGCCACTTGGCGAAGCGGTCCACCAGGGTCTGGTAATGCTGCTCCGCCAGCAGCGTGGTGGGCGCAAGGAAGGCCACCTGCCGCCCGCCGGTCACCGCCACGAAGGCCGCACGTAGCGCCACCTCGGTCTTGCCGAAGCCCACGTCGCCGCACACCAGGCGGTCCATGGGCCGAGGCGAGATCATGTCCTGGATCACCGCGTGGATCGCAGCGTTCTGGTCGGCGGTCTCCTCGAAGCCGAAGTCGTTGGCGAACTGCTCGTAGTCCTGCGGCGAGTAGCGGAAGGCATGACCCTGGCGTGCTGCGCGGCGCGCGTAGATGTTCAGGAGTTCGGCCGCGGTGTCGCGCACCTGCTCGGCGGCCTTGCGCCGCGCCTTCTCCCACTGGCCGGATCCGAGCTTGTGCAGCGGTGCCTCGTCGGCCGACACGCCGGTGTAGCGGCTGATCTGGTGCAGCTGGCTCACGGGCACGTACAGGGAGGCCTTGTCGGCGTACTCCAGGTGCAGGAACTCCTGCAGCAGGGGACGGCCCTGCGGGTCGGGCCCCTGGCCCAGGTCCATGTTCACCAGGCCGCGGTAGCGGCCGATGCCGTGCTGGGCGTGGACCACCGGATCACCCACATTGAGCTCGGACAGGTCCTTGACCAGGGCCTCGACGTCGCTGACCTGTTCCTGCTTGCGGCGTCGGCGTGCGCCCACGCCCGCGGCAAAGAGTTCGGACTCGGTGATGAAGTCGATGCCCGCCTCGTTCCAGGCGAAGCCCTGGGCGAGGGGCGCGGTGGCGATGCCGATCTTCTCGCTACTCGCCTGGAACTCGCCCATCGAGTCGAAGGCGGGCGGCGCCACCTGGCTGGCGCGCAGGAAATCCAGCAGACTCTCGCGCCGGCCGTCGCTTTCGGCCAGCACCAGCAGCCGGTGCGGGGTATTTGCCGCGTGGGCTTTCAGGCGCGCCAACGGGTCCTCGGCCCCGCGTACCGCAGCGATGTCGGGCAGCGCGGTGAAGTCGGGGTTCGCAGGCGCCGCTGCGTTGGTAGCCTCCATGCCATCGGCATCAGCTGGGCCCGCCCCTGAAGCCGCCGGCCGCAGTGCCAGCTGCGCGTGCGCATTGGCCCGCGCGTAGAAATCGGCCGCCTCCAGGAACAAGGCCTGCGGCGGCAGCACCGGCCGCTCGGGGTCGCCCTGCATCAACCGGTAGCGGTCCCGCGTGTCCTGCCAGAACCGCTGGAGGGCGGGCTCCAGATCGCCGTGCATGACCACCGTGGCCTGCGGCCCGAGGTAGTCAAAGACCGTGGCCGTCTCGTCGAAGAACAGCGGCAGGTAGTACTCGATGCCGGCGGTGGCCACGCCGTTACCCATGTCCTTGTAGATGCGGCTGCGGGTCGGGTCGCCTTCGAGCAGTTCGCGCCAGCGGCTGCGAAAGCGCCCCCGCGCCTCGTCGTCCATCGGGAACTCGCGCCCTGGAAGTAGCCGCACCTCGGGCACGGGGTAGAGGCTGCGCTGGCTGTCCGGATCGAAGGTGCGTATGGAGTCGATCTCGTCGTCGAACAGGTCCACCCGGTACGGAACCGGCGATCCCATGGGGAACAGGTCGATCAGGCCGCCACGCACCGCGTACTCGCCGGGGCTCACCACCTGGGTCACATGGCTGTAGCCTGCCAGCGTGAGTTGCGCCTTGAGCTTCGCGTCTTCCAGTTTCTGCTTGACCTGGAAGTGGAAGGTGTAGCCCGCGAGAAAGGCTGGTGGCGCCACCCGGTACAGGGCGGTGGTTGCGGGCACGATCACCACGTCGGCCTCGCCCTGCGAGATCCGCCACAGCGTGGCCAGGCGCTCGGAGATCAGGTCCTGGTGTGGCGAGAAGGTGTCATAGGGCAGCGTCTCCCAGTCCGGAAACAGGCAGCAGCGCAAGTGCGGCGCGAAGAAGGGGATTTCCTCGGCCAGGCGCTGCGCGTCGGCCGCATCGCCCGTGACGATGGCGGTGCGCTGGCCCGCGGCCTGGTCACGCTCGGCCTGGCGCGCCAGCAGCAGGGCGTCGGCGCAGCCGGGCGGACGGGGCAGGGCGTAGCGCTTGCCTGGGGTGAGCCTGGGAAGGTCCATGGAATAGGAAAAAGACACGCAATGGCAAACACCCCGCGCCGGCCGGCGCGGGGTGTGCAGGCCCGGATTCTAGAATGGGAGGACTTGTCCTTGCCCATGACAGCCGCCCCGACGTCTCCGCCCCGCCTGCATGCCCTGATCCCCTGCGCAGGCAGCGGCAGCCGTGCCGGCACCCAGGTTCCCAAGCAGTATCAGCCCGTGGCCGGCCGTGCCCTGGTGGTCCACACCCTGGCCGCCCTGGCCCGGGTGCGCCGCCTGGCCAGCATCCTGGTGGTCGTGGCCCCGGGGGACGACTTCCTGGCCCGTCTGGAGGGCCTGCCTGCGCAGGTGCAGGTGGCCGACTGCGGCGGGTCCACCCGCGCCGCCAGCGTACTGGGCGGCCTGCGCGAACTGAGCCGGCGCGGCGCTGCGGATGCAGACTGGGTGCTGGTGCACGACGCCGCGCGCTGCCTCATCACCCCGGATCTGGTCGACCGCCTGATCGACGCCTGTCTGGACGACCCGGTGGGCGGCCTGCTGGCCCAGCCCCTGGCCGACACCCTCAAGTACGGCCCCGAAGGTCGTGTCGCCGCCACCCTCCCGCGCGAGGGGCACTGGCTGGCGCAGACCCCGCAGATGTTCCGTCTCGCCCCCCTGGCCCAGGCCATCGAGGCGGCGGGCGGCGCCGTCACCGACGAGGCCGGCGCCATCGAGGCCGCTGGCGGCCAGCCGCGCCTCGTACCTGGCTGCGCGCGCAACTTCAAGGTCACCTGGCCGGAGGACTTTGCGCTGGCGCAGGCCCTGCTTTCTTCACCGAGGACACACGAGACATGAAACTTCGTATCGGAGAGGGCTGGGACGTGCACGCCCTGGTGGCCGGCCGGCCTCTGGTTCTCGGGGGCGTCACCATCCCCCATGACAAGGGGCTGCTCGGACACTCCGACGCCGACGCCCTCCTGCATGCGATCACCGACGCCCTCCTGGGCGCGGCCGCCCTGGGCGACATCGGCCGGCACTTCCCCGACACCGACGAGCGTTTCCGCGGTGCCGACTCCGCGGTGCTCCTGGCCGAGGCCGCCCGACGCGTGCGCGAACAGGGCTGGGAACTGGTGAACCTGGACAGCACCGTCATCGCGCAGGCACCCCGGCTGGCGCCGCACATCGAGGCCATGCGCGCACGCATCGCCCAGGTGCTGGCCATCGACGCCGCCCAGATCAACGTCAAGGCCAAGACCGCCGAGAAGATGGGACCGGTGGGCGAGGGCCGCAGCATCGAGGCGCGCGCCGTGGTGCTGCTGTCCGCAGCCTGATCCTTTTCCCCCTTGCAGAAAGCACCGTCATGAGCTGGCCCGTCCTGGTCTTCGACATCGAGTCCATCCCCGACATCGCTGGCCTGCGCGCCGTGCGCGGCGATCCGCCTGGTGCAACGGACGAACAGGTCTACGAGGCCTGGGTCAAGGAGCGCCAGGAGAAGGGCCATAGCGACTTCATGCCACACCACCTGCAGCGGGTGCTCGTGATCAGCGCGGTCTTCCGGGGCAGCGAGGGCCTGCGCGTGCACTCCTTCGTGGACCGCGACGGCGCGAGCGAGGCCAAGGTGATCCAGCAGTTCTTCAACACCCTGGAAAAGCACGTGCCCCAGCTCGTGAGCTGGAACGGCGGGGGCTTCGACCTGCCGGTGCTCAATTACCGCGCCCTGCGCCACGGCCTGGTGGCCTCGAAGTTCTGGGACCAGGGAGAGGACGACCGCGAGTTCAAGTGGAACAACTACATCGGCCGGTATCACACGCGGCACCTGGACCTGATGGACGTCCTGGCGATGTACCAGCCCCGCGCCAACGCGCCGCTGGACGCGATGGCCAAGCTGTGCGGCTTTCCGGGCAAGCTCGGGATGGACGGATCGCAGGTCTACGCCGCCTACCGCGAGGGCAAGCTCGAGGACATCCGCCGCTACTGCGAGACCGATGTGATGAACACCTACCTCGTGTACTGCCGCTACCAGATGCTGCGTGGCGGCCTCACCGAGACCGAATACGCACAGGAGATCGATCGGGTGAAGTCCACCCTGGGCGAACTCGCGCCTCAGGAGACGCACTGGCAGGAGTACCTTGCGGCCTGGGTCTGACCCAGGGCGAGAGCCTCAGTCCTGCGGCTCCAGGAAGCCGCGCCAGCAGTAGTCCCAGCGAGCCGCGTAGGCGTCGGTACGGGGCTGCGCCAGGCAATCGGCCAGCATCACCTTCGAGCCGTACCAGCGCTGGCCGTCCCAGTAGGCGAAGCCGCCATGCTGAGGGTCATAGCCGCTCGGCGAGATCTCGTAGGCGCCCGGGCGCGCCGGCTTGAACTCGCTGAGAAACCACACCGTGCGGCGACTGCGGTCGTGGCGTTCCAGGGTGTCGGTGTCTTGCACGATCATCACGTGCTGTCGGTAGTAGGCCATGTCCCGTTCGGCGCGCAACTGGTCTACCACGGTGTCAGCACTCCAGTCGTCGCAGAACATCCAGTGCGCGATCAGGTTGCGCAGGTCCTGGATGAACTGAGGCCGGTCGGCCGCGCTCACGTAGTGAAACAGCGCCCGCGCCCCCGGAATGAAAGCGTTGTCCTCGATCGCCCCAGCGTCCTCGGCCCCGGCCTCCTGTCGTATCAGCGCCTGGGTGGCCTCGGGGTGCAGCCTGGACATCACGTAGTTGATGTTCTGGTGGATGTCCTCGTGTACGAGGCCGTAGCACTCCAGATCGTCGATCAGCTGGTAGAGGCGTCGCAGGTCTCGGCTGGGACTGTTGGAGTACTTCGGGTGTTGGGGCATGGGGTCTCCTGGGCTCGTAGGGGGCCGATGTTACGAAACCCGATGCCCCTCGGTGGGGCAGGGGCGGTCGCGCTTGCGGCGTGGGGGACAATCACCGGATGTCATCGCAAGCAAATCATCCCGTGGACGCCGCAGCCGGGCCCGAGGGCTGGCTGGCCGTGGACGCCCTGGACCTTGACGCCCAGGGCGTGGCCCGCCGCCCCGACGGGAAGGTGGTGTTCATCGACGGCGCGCTGCCCACCGAGCTCGTCTCCGCCAACGTCCATCGCAAGAAGAACAACTGGGAGCAGGCCTCGCTCACGGCCATCCACCGTCAGTCGTCACAGCGCGTGAAGCCGCAGTGCCCGCATTTCGGCCTGCACGAAGGGGCCTGCGGCGGCTGCAAGATGCAGCACCTGCACGTGGGCGCCCAGGTGGCGGTCAAGCAGCGCGTGCTCGAGGACAACCTCTGGCACCTGGGCAAGGTCAAGCCAGAGACCGTGCTGCGGTCTATTGAGGGACCCGCCTGGGGCTACCGATGGCGCGCCCGCTTCTCGGTGCGCCACGTGCGCAAGAAGGAGGCTGTCCTGGTAGGGTTTCACGAGCGCAAGAGCCGCTACGTGGCCGACATCCGTGAATGCCATGTCGTTCCGAATTTCGTGAGCGACCTGCTGCTGCCGCTGCGGGCCCTGATCGCCAGCATGGACGCGATCGAGACCTGCCCGCAGATCGAGCTGGCCTGCGGGGTGGACGCAGCGGACCCGTCTCAACCCGTGATCGCCTTGGTCTTGCGCCACCTCGAGCCCCTTTCGGCGGGCGACACGGGCAAGCTGCGTGCCTTCGCAGTCGATCATCCGGGCGTGCAGTGGTGGCTGCAGCCCAAGGGGCCTGACACCGTCCACCTGCTCGACCCGGGGGCGCAACTCGGCTACACCCTGCCCGAGTTCGGCATCACCATGCCGTTCAAGCCCACGGACTTCACCCAGGTCAATCCCTTCATCAACCAGGTGTTGGTGTCGCAGGCCTTGCGGCTGCTCGCACCGGCGAAGACCGAGCGCGTGATCGACTGGTTCTGCGGCCTGGGCAACTTCACCCTGCCCATCGCCACCCAGGCCGGTGAGGTGCTGGGGATCGAGGGCAGCGAGGCCCTGGTCGCTCGCTCGCGCGAAAACCTCGAGAAGAATCGCACCCGCGCCGTCGCCCCCACCCGCTTCGTGGCACGCAACCTGTTCGAGATGACGCCTGCCCTGCTGGCGTCGGACGGCGTGGCCGACAAGTGGCTGGTCGATCCGCCGCGCGAAGGGGCCTTTGCCCTGGCCAAGGCGCTGGCCGACATCCACCAGGATCCGTCGACCGTTGCAGGCTGGATGCCGCCGCAGCGCATCGTCTATGTCAGCTGCAACCCGGCCACGCTGGCCCGCGATGCCGGCCTGCTGGTGCACCAGGCCGGTTACCGCTGCACCGCGGCGGGTGTGGTGAACATGTTCCCGCACACCGCGCATGTGGAGTCGATGGCGGTGTTCGAGCGGGCGATTTGAGCGCGCCTGTGTCTCGCCTTTGAGGTGAGAGCGCATTGAGCCAAGGCGACCTCCCGCCAGCCCGGCCCAAGTAAACCCAGCCCAAAAACAAACGGGGCCCGAAGGCCCCGCGCGACGCGAGAGAAACCGCAGTCAGTCGTTGTTGCCGCTGGTCAGGCCCAGCAGCGCCAGCAGGCCCTGGAACACGTTGAAGATGTCCAGGTACAGGGCCAGGGTCGCGGAGATGTAGTTGGTCTCGCCGCCGTCGATGATCTGCTTGATGTCGTACAGCATGTAGGCGCTGAAGATGCCGATCACCATCACGCTGATCACGAGCATGCCCACGGTGGAACCCACGAACACGTTGATGATGCTGCCGATCATCACGGCCAGGGCACCCACGAACAGGAACTTGCCCATGCCCGAGAGGTCGCGCTTGATCACGGTGGCCAGGCTGGCCATCACGAAGAACACGCCTGCCGTGCCGGCGAAGGCGGTCATCACCAGGCTGGACCCGTTGGAGAAGCCCAGCACCATCGCGATCATGCGCGAGAGCATCAGCCCCATGAAGAAGGTGAACGCCAGCAGCACCGGCACGCCGGCCGCGGAGTTCTTGGTCTTCTCGATGGCGAACATGAAGCCGAAGGCGCCCACCAGGAACACGATCAGGCCCACGCCCCCCGAGAGGCTGCGGGTGATGCCTGTGGCTACACCCAGCCAGGCACCCAGCACCGTGGGCAGCAGGCTCAGGGCCAGCAACCAGTAGGTGTTGCGCAGGACCCGATTGCGCTGGGCAGCGGGCAAGACATAACCGTAATCGGCGGTTTGTACTTGGTCGTTCATGACAGCTCTCCTTGTGATGAGTTTGCACTCAGATACTGGGATTCTAGGGTCGCCCGGTGGGTTTGGGCCACACGCTATGCTTGACCCTCATGAAATCCACACATTTCCTCGAACTGTCCGACGTCAAGGCCATCGCCGCCGCCGCCGAGGCCGAAGCCCTCAAGCACCAGTGGGCCGTCACCATCGCCATCGCCGACGCTGGTGGCCATCTCCTGTGGCTGCAGCGCCTGGACGGCGCGCCCCCGATCTCGGCCCACATCGCCCCGGCCAAGGCCCACACCGCGGCCCTGGGCCGGCGCGAATCCCGCGTTTACGAAGAGGTTATCAACGGGGGCCGGGTCTCCTTCCTGAGCGCCCCGGAGATCCGCGGCATGCTCGAAGGCGGCGTTCCGATCCTGAAGGACGGCAGCTGCCTGGGCGCCGTGGGTGTGAGCGGGGTCAAGTCCAGCGAGGACGCCCAGATCGCCCGCGCCGGTATCGCTGCGATTGGGCTCTGAGTCCGGGGCCTGCCGGCAAGGACGCGCCCGGATCGCGAGGGCCGGGCCCTGTCACTCGAGCACGAAGTTGACCGGGACGTTGAACCACATCGCCTCGGGCAAGCCCCCGCGCCGGCCTGGTACGTACTGCCACTGCAGGACGGTAGCGAGGGCGGCCTGGTCCAGGCGGGTGTAACCGCTGGACTGGTGAATCTGCGCCCGCTGCGCTAGCCCGTCGGGACCGACCAGGACCCGCACCACCACTTGGCCCTGCTCGCCCAAACGCCGGCTCTGTGGCGGATACGGCGGCTTCGGGTTGCGCAGGTCGCCCCCTTCGCTAGCGGGCAGCTCGAGCCGGGCCGACGCAGCGGCTCCCGCGTTCGCCGATCCTGGCGAAGGGGCCGGCGGGCTCACCCCGAGTGGTGGTCCTTCGGCCCGGCCTGCGCCCGCGGCCTGAGTGGCTTGCGGCGTGCTCGCGACCGGGGCGGTGGCCGCCGCCGTCGCATCTGCCGCAGCCGCCGCAGCCGCCGCAGCCGCCGCAGCGGGGGCGGTTACGGCTGAGGCCTGCGCCAGGCCCGGCCCGCGTGTCCGGCCGTCGGGGACGGCGGCAGTTGTGGGCGCTTCTGCTGGTGCTGGTGGCGGTGCGGGGCGCGCGAGCGCCGCCATGCCCTCGACCAATGTCACCGGCACCATGGCGGGCGGCGGCTCGCGCCGCGGTCCCCCGATGAGGGCCCACAGTGACGCCGCGTGCAGGAGCACGACGCAGACGGTAATCGCGAGGAGGCGGCGTGACGCGGGCAAGGGCGGTGGTTCGGGGAATCCGGGCGACGGCGACGTGCTTGGACTTGCAGCCATTATAAATGCGAATTAATCGCATTTGTATAATTCCTGTCCAGGGTCACCTTACCGGCCTCCCACGGCCGTCGTGCGACTCAGGCTACTTCCCCCATTTGCGACTGCAGGTAATTCGGCAGGCCCACCTTGTTCACGAGATCCAGCTGGGTCTCCAGGAAGTCGATGTGCTGCTCGGTGTCGTCCAGAATGGCCCGCAGGAGCTCGCGCGACACGTAATCGCGCACCGCCTCGCACTGCATGATTCCTTCCTTGACCGTGATCTGCGCGGCGCGCTCGGCCCGCAGGTCGCAGTCCAGGATCTCGGCCACGTCCTCGCCCACCAGCAGCTTGCCCAGGTCCTGCAGATTGGGCAGCCCTCCCAGCGTCAGGATCCGAGCCATCAGCCTGTCCGCGTGCTTCATTTCGCAGATTGACTCGTCGTACTCGCGTTTGGCGAGGCGATCGAAGCCCCAGTGCTTGAGGATCCGGTGATGCAGGAAGTACTGGTTGGTGGCCGTCAGCTCGTTGCGCAACTGGGCCTGCAGCTGGTGGATGATTTTCGGGTCGCCTTGCATGGATCCTCCGACAGGTGGGCCGGCCATTCTCACGCGGGTGCGAATGGCTGTGGCCCCTTGTCGAAGGCCTGCGACCCTCTGTTACATCGTCGTGCGCGCTCAGGCCGTCACGGCTTCGGGCGCGGGAGTTCGGATCAGATGATCGAAGGCCCCCAGGGCGGCCTTCGCGCCTTCGCCGGCCGCGATGATGATCTGCTTGAACGGCACCGTCGTCACATCACCCGCCGCGAACACGCCGGGCATCGAGGTCTGGCCCTTGGCATCCACCACGATCTCGCCGTGCTTCGAGAGCTCGAGTGTCCCCTTGAGCCAGTCGGTGTTGGGCACCAGGCCGATCTGCACGAACACGCCTTCCAGGGGCACGCTGTGACTCTGGCCGGTGGCGCGGTCGGTGTAGGCCAGGCCGTTGACCTTCTGGCCGTCGCCTGTGATGGCGGTGGTCTGCGCATTCCGGATCACCGTCACGTTGGGCAGGCTCTCGAGCTTGCGTTGCAGTACCGCGTCGGCACGCAATTGCTTGTCGAACTCGATCAGCGTGACATGGGCCACCACGCCAGCCAGGTCAATCGCGGCCTCGACGCCGGAGTTGCCGCCGCCGATCACCGCCACGCGCTTGCCCTTGAACAGGGGGCCGTCACAGTGCGGGCAATAGGCCACGCCCTTGTTCTTGTATTCCCTCTCGCCGGGAACGTTGATCGTGCGCCAGCGGGCGCCGGTGGTGATGATCACGCTGCGCGCCTTCAGGGCCGCGCCGCTTTCCAGCTGCACCTCGATCAGGTCGCCCGGCACCAGGGCCTTGGCGCGCTGCAGGTTCATGATGTCCACGTCGTAGTGGCGCACGTGTTCCTCCAGGGCCAGCGCGAAGCGCGGGCCTTCGGTTTCCTTCACCGAGATGAAGTTCTCGATGCCCAGGGTGTCCAGCACCTGGCCGCCGAATCGCTCGGAGGCGACGCCGGTGCGGATGCCCTTGCGCGCGGCATACACCGCCGCCGCTGCGCCCGCGGGTCCGCCGCCGACGATCAGCACGTCGAAGGGGTCCTTGACGGCTATCTTCTTGGCTTCCCGCTCGACGCCGCTTTTGTCGATGCGCGCCAGGATCTCCTCCAGCGTCATGCGGCCGTTGCCGAACATCGTGCCATTGAGGAACACGGTGGGCACGCCCATGATCTGGCGTTTCTTGATCTCGTCCTGGAACAGGCCGCCTTCGATCATGGTCGTCTTGATGCGCGGGTTCTGGATCGCCATCAGGTTCAGGGCCTGCACCACGTCCGGGCAGTTGTGGCAGGCCAGGGACACATACACCTCGAACTCGAAGTTGCCCTCGAGCGCACGGATCTGCTCCAGCACCGGCTGTTCCACCTTGGGCGGGTAGCCGCCCACCTGCAGCAGCGCCAGCACCAGCGAAGTGAACTCGTGGCCCATGGGCAGGCCAGCAAAGCGCGGGCCGTGGTTCTCGCCGGGGCGGTTGATCGCGAAGGAGGGCGTGCGGTGCGGCCCGCCCTGGCTTTCGCGCACGGTGATCAGCGCGGATGCCTGCGCCACGTCCCGCAGCAGCGCCTGCATGTCACGCGAGGCCTGCGTTTCGTCGAGTTGCGCCGTGATCTCGATCGGGTTCGAGATGCGTTCGAGGTAACTGGCCAGCTGGCTCTTGAGGGCTGCGTCGAGCATGGGGAGTCTCCTGATGCTGCGCTTGCCGTCAGATCTTGCCGACGAGGTCGAGCGAGGGCTTGAGCGTCTGCGCGCCTTCGCTCCACTTGGCGGGGCAGACTTCGCCAGGGTGGGCGGCGACGTACTGGGCGGCCTTCACGCGGCGCAGGGTCTCGGAGGCGTCGCGGCCGATGCCGTCGTCATGCACTTCCATTGTCTTGATGCGGCCCTCGGGGTCGATCACGAAGGTGCCACGCAGCGCCAGCCCGGCGCCGTCGCCCTCGGTCACCAGCACCTGAAAGAAGCTGGCCAGCTGGTGGTTGGGGTCGCCGATCAGGGGGTACTGCACCTTGGCGATGGTGTCCGAGGTGTCGTGCCAGGCCTTGTGGGTGAAGTGGGTGTCGGTGGACACGCCATAGACCTCCACGCCCAGTTTCTGGAACTCGGCGTAGTGGTCGGCCAGGTCGCCCAGTTCGGTCGGGCACACGAAGGTGAAGTCGGCGGGGTAGAAGCAGACCACCGACCACTTGCCGCGCAAGGACTGCTCGGTGACCGGGACGAACTTGCCGTTGTGGTAGGCGGTGGCCTTGAAGACGGGAACTTGGGTGTTAATCAGGGACATTTCACGATTCCTTTCGAACTGCGTTAGCGGGTTTGCGAACGAAAGGAATGTTAGGGTTACCACTTATATTGATCAACTCAATTAAAACAAATCGAGCGATTTATTTCGACTATTGACCAGTCTCAATAGACCAACCGCTCCGGCCGCAGTTCCTGCAGGATGGTCGTGGCGATCTCCTCGATCGACTTGGTCGTCGTGGACAGCCAGCGGATGCCCGCGCGGCGCATCATCGCTTCGGCCTCGCTCACCTCCATGCGGCAGTTCGCCAGCGAGGCGTAGCGGGAATTCGGTCGGCGTTCGTTGCGGATCTCGGCCAGTCGCTCGGGCTGGATGGTCAGGCCGAAGATCTTGCTGCGATAGGGCAGCAGTGCCGACGGCAGCTGCTGGCGCTCGAAGTCCTCGGGGATCAGCGGGTAGTTGGCCGCCTTCAGGCCGTACTGCATGGCCAGGTAAAGGGACGTCGGCGTCTTGCCGCTGCGGCTCACGCCTACCAAAATCACGTCGGCACCCGCAAGGTCGCGGTTGCTCTGGCCGTCGTCGTGCGCCAGGCTGAAGTTGATCGCCTCGATGCGATCGTGATAGGCCTGGCTCTTGCTGACGTCGGAAAAGCGCCCGACCCGGTGGCTGGACTTCATGCCCAGTTCGATCTCCAGTGGCTGCACGAAGGTGCCGAACATGTCCAGGATCATGGCCTGGCAGCCCGAGCGGATGATCTCCAGCACCTCCATGTTCACCAGCGTGGTGAACACGATGGGCCGGCGGCCCTCGGTGATCGCGGTGTGATTGACCTGCCGCACCACCTGGTGCGCCTTGTCCGGCGTGTCCACGAAGGGCAGGCGCACATGGCGGGGCTGGATTTCGAACTGCGCCAGGATGGCGTTGCCGAAGGTTTCGGCGGTGATGCCAGTGCCATCGGAGATGAAGAAGACGGTGCGGTGCGGCATGCGTGGCTCTCAGGGTCGGGCGCTGCGCGAATCGCTGGCGCCGCCTACAATCCTGGGCAATTTAGCCGAATTCGCGCCACGCGGCCGGCTGCCCCTCACCCCTTTCCCATGCCCCGCAGCCCCCAGAACCTCCAACGACAAAGCTGGCTGCTTTGCCATGGGACCGCGCGCCCCTCGCGCGCCGCACCGCTTTCAACTTCCGGAGCTTTCCCATGTCAGACCGTTTTCCTGCGACCGCCCTGGTCGTTCCGTTTGAAAACCTGAGAATGTCCGATGTCGAGGTGGTCGGCGGCAAGAACGCCAGCCTCGGCGAAATGATCTCCCAACTGCCCCAGGGCGTGCGCGTGCCCACGGGCTTTGCCACCACGGCGCACGCCTTCCGAGAGTTCCTCGCTGCGGGCGGCCTGGCAGCCCGGATCCAGGCCCGCCTGGATGCCCTGGACACTGAAGACGTTCGCGCCCTGGCCGCTGCTGGCGCGCAGATCCGCGGGTGGGTCGAGAACCAGCCTTTTCCCGCCGACCTGGAGGCCGCCATCCGTGCCGCCTTCGACACGCTGGCTGGCGGCAATGCCCAAGCCAGTTTCGCAGTGCGCTCCTCGGCCACCGCCGAAGACCTGCCCGATGCGTCGTTTGCCGGCCAGCAGGAGACCTTCCTGAACGTGGTGGGCATCGAGCAGGTGCTGCACAAGATGAAGGAGGTCTTCGCCTCCCTGTACAACGACCGCGCCATCAGCTATCGCGTGCACAAGGGCTTCGCCCACGCCGACGTGGCCCTGTCCGCCGGCGTGCAGCGCATGGTGCGCTCCGATCTGGGCGCCGCGGGCGTCATGTTCACCATCGATACCGAGTCCGGCTTCGAGGATGTCGTCTTCATCACCGCCAGCTACGGCCTGGGCGAGACCGTGGTGCAGGGCGCGGTCAACCCCGACGAGTTCTACGTGCACAAGCCGATGCTGCAGGCGGGCAAACGCGCCGTGATCCGCCGTAACCTGGGGTCGAAACTGATCCAGATGGTCTTCGCCTCGCCCGAGGAAAAGGCCGCCAGCGGCAAGTTGATCAAGACCGTCGACGTCCCCCTGGAGCAGCGCAATCGCTACGCACTCACCGATGCCGACGTCGAGCAGCTGGCCCGCTACGCCCTCGTCATCGAGAGGCACTATGGCCGTCCCATGGACATCGAGTGGGGCAAGGACGGCCAGGACGGCCAGCTCTATATCCTCCAGGCCCGCCCGGAGACGGTGAAAAGCCAGTCCCAGGGCAAGGCCGAACTCAAATACAAGCTCAAGGGCAGGGGCCCGGTGCTGGCCGAGGGCCGCGCCATCGGCCAGAAGATCGGCACCGGCCCGGTGCGCCTCGTGCACAACGTCTCCGAGATGGACAAGGTGCAGCCCGGCGACGTGCTGGTGGCCGACATGACCGACCCCAACTGGGAGCCGGTCATGAAGCGCGCCAGCGCCATCGTCACCAACCGCGGCGGGCGCACCTGTCACGCGGCCATCATCGCGCGCGAGCTGGGCATCCCGGCCGTCGTCGGCTGCGGCAATGCCAGCGACGTGCTGCAGGATGGCGCGCTGGTCACCGTGAGCTGCGCCGAGGGGGATACCGGCTTCATCTATGACGGCCTGCTCGAGACCGAGGTGAGCGAGGTACAGCGCGGCGCGCTGCCCCCGATCCAGACCAAGATCATGATGAACGTGGGCAACCCGCAGCTCGCCTTCGACTTCGCCCAGCTACCCAACGACGGCGTGGGCCTGGCGCGCCTGGAGTTCATCATCAACAACAACATCGGCGTGCACCCCAAGGCCATCCTCGACTATCCGAATGTCGACCAGGACCTGAAGAAGGCGGTGGAGTCCGTGGCCCGGGGCCACGCCTCGCCGCGCGCCTTCTACGTGGACAAGGTGGCCGAAGGCGTGGCGACGATTGCCGCCGCCTTCTGGCCCAAGCCGGTGATCGTGCGCCTGTCGGACTTCAAGTCCAACGAATACCGAAAGCTAATTGGCGGCTCGCGCTACGAGCCCGAGGAAGAAAACCCCATGCTGGGTTTCCGCGGTGCGGCGCGCTACATCAGCGCCGACTTCGGCGAAGCCTTCGCCATGGAGTGTGAAGCCCTGCGCCGCGTGCGTACCGAGATGGGCCTGACCAACGTACAGATCATGGTGCCCTTCGTGCGCACGGTCAGCCAGGCTGAGCGCGTGGTCAAGCTGCTGGCGCAGCAGGGCCTGCAGCGCGGCGTGGACGACCTCAAGCTGATCATGATGTGCGAGATCCCCAGCAACGCGATCCTGGCCGACGCCTTCCTGCAGCACTTCGACGGCTTCTCCATCGGCTCCAACGACCTGACCCAGCTCACGCTGGGCCTGGACCGCGACTCCGGCCTGGACCTGCTGGCCGCCGACTTCGACGAGCGCGATCCGGCGGTGCGCTCATTGCTGTCCCTGGCGATCGCGGCCTGTCGCAAGCAGGGCAAGTACGTGGGCATCTGCGGCCAGGGCCCCAGCGACCACCCCGACTTTGCGCAGTGGCTGGCGCAAGAGGGGATCGCCTCCATCTCGCTCAACCCGGACAGCGTGATCGAGACCTGGAAGCGCTTGGCGCAGGCCTGAGGCCGCGGGCGGGCGCCCCCGCGCCCCTCATTCCTCGGTGATCGTCCAGTCCTGCGCGCAGCGCCGGCAACGCACGTGGCTCTGGCGCGCAGGCCGGTCCTCGGACACCAGATCGAAACGCGCGTAGGCCTTGCACTGCGGGCAGTTGGCCTGGTTGGCCAGGAATTCGGCCCGCATCAGCAGGTACAGGTAGCGGCGCAGGGCCCACAGGGTCACGATCCCCGCCACGAAGGCCAGGGCCACGTCCACCAGCTTCTCCGTGGCCTGGGCCTCGGAAAACGCCTCCAGGGCGGCCAGCATGGCAAAGAGCGCCAGCAGCGCCAGCAGCATGTGGGCGTGGCTGGACAGCAGCTCGCGCTCGTACCACTTGCGAAACCCCAGCCGCGCGATCCCGTCGGGCAGGCGGGCGTTGAAGGGGTTGTCGCGCAGGGGGTTCATCCGAGCCATCGTCCCAAAAGCGCCCGGCGGCCGCGAAACAGGGGGTATCGGCTGTAGCTGCTACAATTGCGGGCTTTGCCTTGCCACACTGGTGAAACATCCAGCGCCTTCGGGGTCCTCCCGCAGGCGCACCCCCACCCCGTCGGGGTGGCATCAGGTGGCTACATCCACAAGGAGTATCCATGCGACATTACGAAATCGTGCTCCTGATCCACCCGGATCAGAGCGAACAGGTTCCGGCCATGCTGGAGCGCTACAAGGGCATGATCACCGCCGGCGACGGCAAGATCCACCGCGTCGAAGACTGGGGCCGCCGTCAGCTGGCCTACCAGATCAACAAGCTGGCCAAGGCCCACTACCTGTGCGTCAACATCGAGGCTGACCAGGCCGTGATGGGCGAGCTTGAGCACGCCTTCCGCTTCAACGACGCCGTGCTGCGCCACCTGACCGTGGTGCGCAAGAAGGCCGACACCGCCCCCTCCGCGATGATGAAGACCGTCGAGCGTGAAGAGGCCCGCAAGGCCCAGCAAGCGGAGTTCCAGTCCTGAGGCACCTGCCCACCGCGTGAACCAGGTTGTCCTGAGCGCACGTATCGTCGAGGCCAAAGCCCTTCGGTACACCCCCGCCGGACTGCCTGCCCTGGATCTGCACCTCGAACACGAGTCCGAGATGCCCGAGGCAGGCGGCACCCGTCAGGTGAAGGCGGCGCTCAAGGCGGTGGCCTTCGGCGCGATTGCCGAGACCCTCGCCAGGCAACCGGCCACAGGCACCTGGCGATTCGCCGGTTTCCTGGCCAACCCGCGCAACGGCAAGCACCCTGTACTGCATATCCAAGAGTTCCAGCCCGAATAAATTTTCAAGAGGTCCCACATGGCCACGTTCAAGAAGTTCAACAAGGACAAGCGTCCCAAGCGCAACACCCAGTCGCTGCTGTTCAAGCGCAAGCGTTTCTGCCGTTTCACCGTCGCTGGTGTCGAAGAGATCGACTACAAGGACATCGACACCCTGCGCGACTTCATCGCCGAGAACGGCAAGATCATCCCCGCACGCCTGACCGGCACCCGCGCCATCTACCAGCGTCAGCTGAACACCGCCATCAAGCGCGCGCGCTTCCTGGCCCTGGTGCCCTACAGCGACCAGCACCGCATCTAAGGAGCGCCCCATGCAAGTCATCCTGCTCGAAAAAGTGGTCAACCTGGGCGACCTCGGACACGTCGTCAAGGTCAAGGACGGTTACGCCCGCAACTTCCTGATCCCCCAGGGCCGCGCCCGCCGCGCGACCGAAGCCAACAAGGCCGAGTTCGAAGCCAAGCGCGCCGAACTGGAAAGGGCCGCCGCTGCCAAGCTGTCCCAGGCCCAGGCCGAAGGCGAGAAACTGGCCGGCACCACCGTCAAGCTGACCCAGAAGGCCGGCGTGGACGGCCGCCTGTTCGGCTCGGTCACCAACTTCGACATCGCCGAAGAGCTGGGTAAGCAAGGCTACAAGGTCGCCAAGGCCCAGGTGCGCATGCCCAACGGCCCGATCAAGATGGTCGGCGACAGCAGCGTCAGCGTGGCGCTGCACACCGACGTGGTGGTCGACATCAACGTCACGGTGCTGGGCGAGACGGCCTGAGCCTGCCCTGCCTGCGCTGACTGAAAAGACCGCCTTCGGGCGGTTTTTTCATGGCGCTTCGGGCCAGCAAGCTCAAGCTCGGCCGGGTACGCCGGGCACAATCGCCTTTTGCCGAGGCGACAAGCCTCGAAGTGACAGGCCTCATGCAGGATGCTTCGACTTCCCAGGACCTTGGCGCTCCCACGTCGACCGCGCTCACCGTTGTCGCGCTGGGCGCCTCCGCAGGCGGCCTGGACGCCTTGAAGTCGTTCTTTGCCCATGTGCGGCCCGATCCCGGCGTCGCCTACGTCGTCGTCACGCACCTGCCGGCTTCGCATGAGAGCTACCTGGACGAGTTGCTTGGGCGGGTGACGCCCCTGCCCGTCACCCAGGCGCAGGTCGGCCAGCCCCTGCAGGGCGGACATGTGTACGTCAACGTGCCTGGCGTGCGGCTTGGCATCTCTGGCGGGCGTTTCACCCGCGACGCGGTACCTGAGCGCGCCGACACCCCGGTCCCGACGCTGATCGACCATTTCATGGCCGATCTGGCAGAGGATGCCGGTGAGAACAGTGTGGGCATCGTGCTGAGCGGGACGGCGCACGACGGTACCGCCGGACTGAAGGCCATCCGAGCGGCTGGAGGGTTGACGCTGGTGCAATCACCGCAGACGGCTCAGTTTCCGGGGATGCCGGGCAGCGCCATCGCAGCGGGCATGGCGGACCAGGTCCTGGCGGCGTGCGACATGCCTGCCGCGCTGGCGGACTACATCCGGTGTGCGCCGCAGGACCACGCGCCGCACCGGGACGGGACAGGCACCGCACCCCCACCGGCCGCCGAGCCTGGCGAACGGGCCGCCGAACGGGCCGCCGAACCGGCCGCCGAACCGGCGGATGCCTCGCTGCTGACGGTGCTGAACCTGGTGCAGGCCCGCACCGGCCACGACTTCCGGTGGTACCGGCCCGCCATGCTGCGGCGCCGACTGCGCCGCCGCATGGGCCTGTGCCGGGTGGGGCGCCTGCCGGACTACATTGAGCTGCTCAAGGGCTCCGGTGGCGAGGCCGACCGGCTGAAGGATGAATTCCTGATCGGGGTCACGGACTTCTTTCGCGACCCGGCGGCCTGGGCCGAACTGGAGCAGCGGGTGATCCCCGAGCTGGTCGCCCAGCGGCTGCAGGATGACGGGCCGATCCGGGTGTGGACGGCGGGCTGCGCAACAGGCGAGGAGAGCTACTCGATCGCCATGCTGCTGCTGGAGCAGACCGAGGGAAAGATCGATCCACATCGCATCCAGGTTTTCGCCACTGACATCGACCGCCAGGCGCTGGCCGTGGCACGTACTGGCGCCTACCCCGCGGCGATCGCTTCCACCGTCCCGGCCCAGCGCCTGGCCCGGTTCTTCGACCGCCAGAACGGCAGCTACGTGGCCCGCAAGGCGATGCGTGACATCATCGTGTTTGCTCCGCAGGACCTGGTGCGTGACACGCCGTTCTCGCGCCTGGATCTGGTGCTGTGCCGGAACCTGCTGATCTATTTCAAGCCCGAGCTGCAGCAGCACGTGCTCGAGCTGTTCCATTTCGCGCTCAAGCCGGGCGGCCTGTTGCTGCTGGGGAAGGCCGAGTCGATCGGCGCCCAGACGGAGCTGTTCGCGCCCGCCTCGAAGGCCGTCCGACTGTACCGGCGCATCGGAACGCGGGCTCACCTGCCCAGGGGTATCGGCCGATTCGCCAGGGTGCAGGGTGGGACCTCCGGCGGCCGCGCCTACGGCCCCCACCGGGCATCTCCGCAGCAGTCGGTGGCGGAGCTCGTCCACGCGCAGCTGGGCGGGCGGACCGTCACGGCAGCCGTGCTGGTCGACCGCGACGGCCGCGCGCTGTACTTTCACGGGGACGCCGCGCCCGTCTTCCAGCTTCAGGGCACCGCCAGCCTGGAGGTGGGGTCGCTCCTGCAGCCCGCGCTGCGGCTGCGGGTCCGCGCGATGGTGCGAGCGGCCCTGGACGAGGGCACGGCAGGCGCCAGCGAGATCACCCTGCGCAGCCGGGGCCAGTGGCAGCGCGTCAAGCTGGAGGTCGAGCCGGTCGAGTCCATGGATGCGTCCGGCATGGCGCTGGCCCTCTTCATCGTGTCGGCAGCTGCCGAGCCTGCCTCAGCCCAGGCAGATTCCATCCCGCAGGGGACGGACCCCGCCGCCGACCGGGCCCAGGACGCGCAAGAGGCCCGCCAGGAGCTTGCAGCGGCCCTGGACGATGCCGAGCGCAGCAACGAAGAGCTGCGCACGGTCAACGAGGAGGCCCTGGCCCTCAACGAGGAGCTGCAGTCGTCCAACGAAGAGCTGGAGAGCTCCAAGGAGGAGTTGGAGTCGCTCAACGAGGAGGTGACCTCCGCAAACGCGCAGCTGGACGAAAACCTGCGCGAGCTCGCCCGCCGGAACGACGACCTGAACAACCTGCTGGTGAACACCGGGCTGGCCACCATCCTGGTCGATGCCAGCCTGCGCATCCGGCGGTTCACACCGGCTGCCAGTGAGGTGTTCCATCTCAAGGCGGGCGATGAGGGGCGCTTGCTGGGCGATATCGCCAGCCCGGTGAGCGACCCGGATTTCGCGGCCGACATGGAGCGGGCCACGCAGGCCGCCGCGGCCACGCAGGCCGAGGTTCGCTCGGGGGCAGGACGGATCTTCCTGCGGCGCATCCTGCCTTACCGGACACAGGCCGGGACGGTCGACGGGGCCGTCATCACCTACACGGACGTCACGGCGCTACGCGATGCCGACCAGCGTGCCCGCGAGCTGTTTGCCGTGCTGCAGGACTCCAACGATGCCGTCATCATGCAGGACCGTGACGGCAGGATCCTGGCCTGGAACGGCGGGGCCCAGCGCATCTACGGTCATGCGCCCAAGGCGATCCTGGGCACCTGCCTGTATGACCAGCTTCCCGGTCCGGCGCAGGGCCCGGCCCGCGAACTGGTCCGGCGCGTGATGGACACGGGGGAGGGGGCGAGCCAGGAGCAGCACCGTCTGCGAAAGGATGGCAGCCTGATCACGGTCTCGGTCACCCTGTCGCCCCTGCGTGACGCGCACGGGGCGGTCTATGCGGTGCTGTCCACGGAGCGCGACATCTCGCACCAGGTGCGCACCGAGAGCGAGATGTATTTCCGCCGACTTGCCGACCGCATCCCCGTGCTGTTGCGGGTGGAGGATGAACTCGGATCTGCCCAGTTCGTCAACGAGCCGTGCACTACCTTCACCGGCCGGCCTCGCGAGGCCCTGCTGGGAGACGGATGGCTCCAGTTCGTATCCCCCGAGGACCGGGAGCGCTACCTGGCTGAGCATGCCCAGGCCCTGGCCACGCGGGGGCGGCTCGAGACCGACCTGCGCATGCGCCGTTCCGACGGCGCCTACCGCTGGATGCGATCGATCAGCGTACCGCACCATGATGAGCAGGGCGCGTTCGTGGGCTACATCGGCCTCATGCTGGATGTGGAAGACCACAAGGTCGCGGAGGCGGGACTGCGCGATGCCGATCGCCGCAAGGATGATTTCCTGGCGATGCTGGCGCATGAACTGCGCAACCCGCTGGCGCCGATCCGTACCGCAGTCGCCGTGATCACGCGTGCCGCAGCGGGCAATGCGACGGCTGCCTGGGCCGTGAACGTGATTGACCGCCAGACCGAGCTGCTTGCCAAGCTGCTGGACGACCTGCTGGATGTCGCCCGCATCGCCCGGGGCAAGGTCAGCCTGGAGCGGGTCCCCGTGGAGCTGGCCGTGGTGGTACAGCGCGCCGTCGAGCTCTGTCAGCCGCTGATCGATGCACGCCACCATCGCCTGGCGGTGCAGCTTCCTGCCGAAGCCCTGCGCGTCGAGGGTGACCTGATGCGGCTGACCCAGGTCCTGTCCAACCTCCTGACCAATGCCGCCAAGTACATGGACGAAGGCGGCCAGATCTGGCTGGAGGTGCGCCGGGAGGGTGAATCGGCCGTGATCCGGGTGCGCGACACCGGCATGGGCATGCCAGCGCAACTGCTGAACCTCGTCTTCGACCCCTTCATGCAGGCGGACGCGTCACTGGACCGGTCGCGTGGCGGGCTGGGGCTCGGGCTGACCCTGGTCAAGCAACTGGTGGTGCTGCATGGCGGCACCGTCGAGGCCCACAGCGCCGGTCTGGGTCATGGCAGCGAATTCATCGTCCGCCTCCCGCTGCTCGACACAGGCCCAGGGGTCGTGCAAGGGCGCGGCACCGACGCCGTCGCACCCCAACCGCCAGCCGTCCCCGGCACCGGACCCGCGCCGGCCGGCGGGCGCCGGGTGCTGCTGGTGGACGATAACCGCGATGCGGCGGAATCCCTGGCCCTGCTGCTGCGGTTGGCGGGCCACGAGGTGTCGGTGGCCTTCGACGGCAGGCAGGCCCTGGAGCTTGCGGGGCGCTGCATGCCCCAGATGGTCATCCTCGATATCGGCCTGCCCGGGCTGGACGGCTACCAGGTGGCCCGCAACCTGCGGGGCGCGCAGGGCACGGCACATGCCCTGATGATCGCGCTGACAGGGTATGGCCAGCCGGGGGACGTGGCCCGGGCAAAAGCCGCCGGCTTCGACCATCACTTCGTCAAGCCGGTCGACCCGCAGGCGATCCTGGACCTGGCGGCTAGCGCCCCGGTCTGAAGCGGGGGCCTGCAGCCCACAGGATGTCCACGGGAATTCCACCGCTGGCCCGCCTTTTCCTGCCGCTTGGACACCGTTTATCCACAGGGTTGTCCCGTGACCTGGCGCGACCAACGGCATACCATGCGGGTTGAGTGAACAAGCGATGTCTGCAGTACTAACCCCCGTCGAAGACGACTTCCCTCGCGACCGCCAAGTCGCCCAGCTGAGAGTCCCACCGCACTCCATCGAGGCCGAATCCAGCGTGCTCGGTGGTCTGCTGCTGGACAATCAAGCCTGGGACCGCGTGGCCGACCTGCTCAGCGCGAGCGATTTCTATCGCTACGAGCACCGGCTGATCTTCCAGGCCGTGCACAACCTGATCGACGCCAACAAGCCGGCCGACGTCATCACCGCCTACGAGGCCCTGCAGAGCCTGGGCCAGGCTGACGAGGTGGGAGGCCTGAGCTACCTGAATTCCCTGGCCCAGTACGTGCCCAGCGCGGCCAACATCCGGCGCTACGCCGAGATCGTGCGTGAGCGGGCCATCCTGCGCAAACTGGTCTCGGCCTCCGACGAGATCGCCACCGCTGCCTTCAACCCCCAGGGCAAGGCGGTGGATATCATCCTGGACGAGGCCGAACAGAAGATCTTCAGCATTGGCGAGGAAGGCTCGCGGATGAAGGAGGGATTCCAGGACATGGGTTCGCTGGTGGTCGAACTGATGGACCGCGTCCAGGAGATGGCCGACAACCCCAACGACATCACCGGGGTGCCCACCGGCTTCTACGACCTGGACCGCATGACCTCGGGCCTGCAGGCGGGCGACCTCATCATCCTGGCGGCTCGACCGTCCATGGGCAAGACCTCGCTGGCGATCAACATCGCAGAGCATGTGGCGCTCTACGAGGAACTGCCAGTGGCCGTGTTCTCCATGGAGATGGGCGCCGCCCAACTGGCGGTGCGCATCGTGGGCTCCATCGGCCGCATCGACCAGGGTCACCTGCGCACCGGCAAGCTCTCCGACGAGGAGTGGCCGCGCCTGACCGAGGCCATCGAGAAACTGCGCAACATCTCGCTGCACATCGACGAAACGCCTGGCCTCACGGTCAGCCAGCTGCGCACCAACGCCCGGCGCCTGGCTCGCCAGTGCGGTGGCAAGCTGGGCCTGATCGTGGTGGATTACCTGCAGCTCATGAGCGTTTCCAGCGGCATGAGCGACGAGAACCGCGCCACCGCGGTGGGCGAGATCTCACGCGGCCTGAAGATGCTGGCCAAAGAACTGGGCTGCCCGGTGATCGCGCTGTCGCAGCTTTCGCGCGGCGTCGAATCGCGTCCCGACAAGCGACCCATGATGAGCGACCTGCGCGAATCCGGCGCCATCGAGCAGGACGCCGACGTGATCATGTTCATCTACCGTGACGACTACTACAACAAGGACTCCAAGGAGCCCGGCGTCGCCGAGGTGATCATCAGCAAGCAGCGCAACGGCCCCACGGGCACTGCCAAGCTGGCGTTCCTCAAGCCCCTGACCAAGTTCGAGTCGCTGGCCTCGGGCGGTACCGGCACGGATTACTTCTGACTCTCTGCGCGAGCGGCCCCGTGTGGCCGGCAGCAAAAAGGGCCCCGCGGGGCCCTTTTTTCGTGGCGTGGTTTCGGCTCACAGCACTTCCGAGGCGAAGTCCGCCAGCCGCGAGCGCTCCCCGCGCGCCAAGGTGATGTGCCCGCTGTGCGGCCAGCCCTTGAACTTGTCCACTGCGAAGGTCAGACCCGACGAGCCCTCGGTGAGGTAGGGCGTGTCGATCTGGGCCAGGTTGCCCATGCAGATGATCTTGGTGCCCGGACCCGCGCGGGTGATCAGGGTCTTCATCTGCTTGGGCGTGAGGTTCTGTGCCTCGTCGATGATCACGTACTTGTTCAGGAAGGTGCGTCCACGCATGAAGTTCATGCTCTTGATCTTGATGCGGCTGCGAATCAGCTCGTTGGTGGCGGCGCGGCCCCATTCGCCCGCACTGGTCTCGGTCTTGGCCAGCACCTCGAGGTTGTCGTCCAGCGCGCCCATCCAGGGGCCCATCTTCTCTTCCTCGGTGCCTGGCAGGAAGCCGATGTCCTCGCCCACGCTCACGGTGGCGCGGGTCATGATGATCTCGGTGTAGCGCCGGTCGTCCAGCACCTGGGTCAGACCCGCGGCCAGCGCCATCAGCGTCTTGCCGGTACCCGCGGTGCCGGTGAGGGTGACGAAGTCCACCTCGGGGTCCATCAGCAGGTTCATCGCGAAGTTCTGCTCGCGGTTGCGGGTGGTCACGCCCCAGACGGCGTTCTTCAGGTGGCCGAAGTCCTTGAGCGTCTTGAGCACCGCGGTCTTGCCGCGGATCTCGGTGACGCGGGCGTAGAGGCTGGGTTCACCAGGCGCCTCGAAGTACACGAACTGGTTGATCAGGAGACTGGGGACGACGGGCCCGGCGATCCGGTAGAAGGTGGCGCTGCCGCTTTGCCAGCTCTCGACCGTCTTGCCGTGGCGGGCCCAGAAGTCCGTGGGCAAGGCGAGGGCGCCGGAGTACAGCAGGTCCAGGTCGTCCAGGGTCTTGTCGTTGCGGTAGTCCTCGGTGGCCAGGCCCAGGGCCCGGGCCTTGACCCGCATGTTGATGTCCTTGGACACCAGCACCACCTCGCGCGGGGCGTGCTGCTCGCGCAGGGCCTGCACCACGCCCAGGATCTGGTTGTCGGCCTTGCCCTGGGGCAGGTTGTGGGGCAGGGGATTGGCGAAGGCCTGGGTCTGGAAGAACAGGCAGCCGCCGGCCTCGGGGTGACCGGTGGAATCGAGCTTCAGACCGGAGCCGATGTCCGCGCCCTGTTCGCCGGCCAGGGCGTCCAGCGAGCGGCTGGCCTGGCGCGCGTTGCGGGCGACCTCGGTCATGCCTTTCTTGTGGCCGTCCAGTTCCTCCAGGACGATCATGGGCAGGAAGATGTCGTGCTCTTCGAAGCGGAAGAGGCACATGGGGTCGTGCATCAGCACGTTGGTGTCCAGCACGAAGAGCTTGGCCGGGCCGCTGGCGCGGGCCTTGGCCTTGCGCGGGCGGGCTTCGGGCGGGCGGGCGGAGGCGGGCAGGGGGGCGGCCTTGCGGCGCGCCGTGGCGGGTGTACGGGCGGCTGCGGCAGGCTCCGCCAGCGCCTCCTGGGGTTCGAAGTCCAGGGCGACCCCGCCGCCGCGGGGGTCGAAATCCTCGACCTGGGGCCGCTCAGGCAGAGGGCTACCCGTCGGCGACACCGCTTCCGATTTTCGGGCCGTCTTGTGCGAGGACCGGGCCGGGGCGTCGTAGGCCTGGGCCGGGAGCAGGGCGGCGCGCTTGGAGGGGGCGGGAGGCAGGGGCATAGGACGTGAGGTTCCCGAAGGTCAGGAGGGGCGGAAAGCAAAAAAGCCGTCGGACGGGCCGGACGGCTTTCTCGGGGCTGGCGGTGTTGACGCAGGGCGTCAGGAACAACGGCATGGGGCCATTATGCACAAGCGCTCCGGGGCGGCAATCGCAGGCGGGGCGGTGTTGTTGCGAGGCGTCAGGGGCCGGGCGGCCCAGGACCTCAGGCTGCCTTTTTCAGATGCTTGACTGCCTTGAGGACCTCGTCCGCATGGCCGGGGACCTTGATGCCGCGCCACTCCTGCTTGAGGACGCCGTCGGCGCCCACGAGGAAGGTGCTGCGCTCGATGCCCTTGACCTTCTTGCCGTACATGATCTTGTTCTTGACCACGCCGAACATGTGGCACATCTTTTCCTCGGTGTCGGCGATGAGCTCGAAGGGCAGTTCCAGCTTGGCCTTGAAGTCGTCGTGGGACTTCATGTTGTCGCGAGAGACACCGAACACCACGGCGCCGGCCTTCACGAAATCCTTGTACTTGTCGCGGAACTGCATGGCTTCGGTGGTGCAGCCCGGGGTGTTGTCCTTGGGGTAGAAGTACAGCACGACCGTTTGCCCGATGTGGGTGGTGTTGGACACCCTGACGCCGCTGGTGGCCAGGGCTTCGAACTCGGGGATGGGTTTGTTGACAACGATCGCCATGGATTTGTATCTCGTGTGACAGGGGTTGGTCGTTGTGGGCGTCCGTGAGGGCGTCCGTCGTCGTCGGCGTCGCCGGCAGGCCGCGAAACCCCTGATTTTAACCGAAACGGTCTGGTCCTCCGGCTGGGGCGCAACGCCGGGCCTGGGGGGGCGGCGGCGGGACAGCGCGGTGTCAGTCCGGGGCCTCGAGCAGCAGGGCGGCCGCGACCGTGCGGCCCTCCTGGGCCAGGATGTTGTAGGTGCGGCAGGCCGCCGCCGTGTCCATGGTCTCCAGGCCGATGCGCCGGGCCGCCAGGGGGCCGATCCAGGCCGGGCGGGGAAACCGGATGCGCGAGCCGCTGCCGAAAAGCACCACCTCCACCCCCAGGTCGGCCAGCTGCGCGAAGTGCGAGGCGTCCAGGGCCTCGAAGGTGGTGGCGGGCCAGGCGATGCGCTGGCCGTCGGAGCCGACGATGACGCTGTGGTCGATGCGATCGCCGTTGACGGCGACCCAGCCCGGGCCGTGTCCGGTGATCGTGGGGGCGAGGGAGCGGTCCGGCTGCAGCTTCATGGCGCGTCAACTATGGTCAAATTATAGGTTTTCACCTGCAAGAGCGCCTTCGGAGGGCCTTTGAAGACAGTCCAGAAATCGGCCAAGCTGGCCAACGTGCTTTACGACATCCGTGGCCCGATCATGGATGCGGCGCGGCGCATGGAGGAAGAGGGCCACAAGATCATCAAGCTCAATATCGGCAACCTGGCCGTGTTCGGTTTCGATGCGCCCGAGGAGATCCAGCAGGACATGATCCGCAACCTGCCCAATTCGGCAGGCTACTCCGACAGCAAGGGTATCTTCGCCGCGCGCAAGGCGGTGATGCACTACACGCAGCAGCAGGGCATCAGTGGCGTCACGCTGGACGACATCTACCTGGGCAACGGCGCCAGCGAGCTGATCGTGATGGCGACCAACGCCCTGCTCAATGACGGCGACGAGCTGCTGCTGCCCGCGCCCGACTACCCCTTGTGGACCGCCGCCGCCACGCTGGCCGGCGGCAAGCCGGTGCACTACCTGTGCGACGAGGACAACGGCTGGATGCCTGACCTGGCTGACATCCGCCGCAAGATCACGCCGCGCACCAAGGGCATCGTCGTCATCAACCCGAATAACCCCACAGGCGCGCTGTACTCCGACGCGCTCCTGAAGGAGATCGTGGCCATCGCCCGCGAGCACGGGCTCGTGATCCTGGCCGACGAGGTCTACGACAAGGTGCTGTACGACGACGCGAAGCACACCGCCATCGGCAGCCTGTCGCAGGACGTCCTCACCCTCACCTTCAACTCGCTGTCCAAGAGCTACCGCTCCTGCGGCTACCGCGCGGGCTGGATGGTGGTGTCGGGCGACAAGAAGCCCGCTGCCGACTACATCGAAGGCCTGAACATGCTCTCGAACATGCGTCTGTGCGCGAACGTGCCGGGCCAGTTTGCGATCCAGACCGCGCTGGGGGGCTACCAGAGCATCCAGGACCTGGTGGGGCCCGGCGGGCGCCTGCGCCGCCAGCGTGACCTGGCTTACGAGCTGATCACCGCCATCCCGGGCGTCACCTGCGTGAAGCCGCAGGCGGCGCTGTACATGTTCCCGCGCCTGGACTCCAAGGTCTACCCGGTACAGGACGACCGGCAGTTCTTCCTCGAACTGCTGCAGGAAACCCGCGTGATGCTGGTGCAGGGCACCGGCTTCAACTGGCACGCGCCGGACCATTTCCGCATCGTGTTCCTGCCCCACGAGGACGACCTGCGCGAGGCTATCGGCCGCATCGCCAAGTTCCTCGAAACCTACCGCCTGCGTCACTCCAAATGAAACCCATCCAAGTCGGCCTGCTGGGCATCGGCACCGTCGGCAGCGGCGTGTTCAACGTCCTTTCCCGCAACCAGAACGAGATCCAGCGCCGCGCGGGCCGCGGCATCGCGGTCACCATGGTGGCCGACCTCGACACCGCGCGCGCGCAGTCCGTCGTGGGTTCCCGCGCCAAGGTGGTGAACGATGCGCGCGCGGTCATCGCTAACCCCGAGATCGACATCGTCATCGAATTGATCGGCGGCTACGGCATCGCCCGCCAGCTGGTGATGGAGGCCATCGAGGCCGGCAAGCACGTGGTCACCGCCAACAAGGCGCTGCTGGCCGTGCACGGCACCGAGATCTTCGCCGCCGCCCACCGCAAGGGCGTGATGGTGGCCTTCGAGGCCGCAGTGGCTGGAGGCATCCCCATCATCAAGTCGCTGCGCGAGGGCCTGACCGCCAACCGCATCGAGTGGATCGCCGGCATCATCAACGGCACGACCAACTTCATCCTGTCCGAGATGCGTGACAAGGGCCTGGATTTCGACGTGGTCCTGAAGGAGGCGCAGCGTCTGGGCTACGCCGAGGCCGACCCCACCTTCGACATCGAGGGCGTAGACGCCGCGCACAAGGCCACCATCATGTCGGCCATCGCCTTCGGCATCCCGGTGCAGTTCGACAAGGCCCATGTCGAGGGCATCACCAAGCTGGCCGCGCAGGACATCCGCTACGCCGAGCAACTGGGCTACCGCATCAAGCTGCTGGGCATCACCAAGCGCACGCCCAAGGGCATCGAGCTGCGCGTACACCCCAGCCTCGTGCCCGCCAAGCGCCTGCTGGCCAACGTGGAGGGCGCGATGAACGCGGTGATGGTGCAGGGCGACGCCGTGGGCACCACCCTCTACTACGGCAAGGGCGCGGGGAGCGAACCCACCGCCAGCGCGGTGATCGCCGACATGGTGGACATCACACGTCTGCACACCGCCGACGCGGCGCAGCGCGTGCCGCACCTGGCCTTCCAGCCCGATCAAATGAGCGACCAGCCGGTGCTGCCCCTGTCCGAGGTGGTGACCAGCTACTACCTGCGCCTGCGCGTGGCCGACCAGGCTGGCGTGCTGGCCCAGGTGACCGGCCTGCTGGCCGAGGCGGGCATCTCCATCGACGCCGTGATCCAGCGCGAGGCCGGGGAGGGCGAGAAGCAGACCGACCTGATCATCCTCACGCACGAGACCCGCGAAGGCACCATGGATGCGACGCTTTCGAAGATGCAGGCCCTGCCCACCGTGCTCGCGCCGATCACCCGCATCCGCAAGGAAGAACTCGCCTGATGCTGTATCTGTCCACGCGCGGCCACCCCGAGCGCAAGCACTTCTGCGAGATCCTGCTGGAGGGCCTGGCGCCCGATGGTGGCCTGTACCTGCCCGAGCGCTACCCGCAGGTCGATGGCCCCACGCTCGTGCGCTGGCGTGAGTTGCCTTATGCCGATCTGGCGTTCGAGGTCCTGTCTCTGTACATCGACGATATCCCGGCCGAGGACCTGCGCGCCCTGTGCCGCAAGACCTACACCGAGGCGGTGTTCGGCACGCAGCAGATCGTTCCGCTTCGCAAACTGGAAGCCGGCCTGTACCTCGAGGCCCTGTCTAACGGCCCCACGCTGGCCTTCAAGGACATGGCAATGCAGCTGCTTGGCAACCTGTTCGAGTACGAACTGGCCCGACGCGGCGAGACGCTGAACATCCTGGGTGCGACCTCGGGCGACACGGGTAGCGCCGCCGAGTACGCGATGAAGGGTAAACAGGGCGTGCGCGTCTTCATGACCTCGCCGCATGGCCGCATGAGCCCCTTCCAGCAGGCGCAGATGTTCAGCCTGCAGGACGCCAACATCCATAACCTCGCGATCGAGGGTGTGTTCGACGACTGCCAGGACATCGTGAAGGCGGTGTCCAATGACCTGGCCTTCAAGCGCAAGTACCGCATCGGCACGGTCAACTCCATCAACTGGGCGCGGCTGGTGGCCCAGGTCGTCTACTACTTCGCGGGCTACTTTCAGGCCACCACGTCGAATGACCAGAAGGTCAGCTTCACCGTGCCCTCGGGCAATTTCGGCAACATCTGCGCCGGCCACGTGGCGCGCATGATGGGCCTGCCGATCGACAAGCTGGTGGCGGCCACCAACGAGAACGACGTCCTCGACGAGTTCTTCCGCACCGGCACCTACCGCGTGCGGGGCAGCGCCGACACCTTCGAGACCTCCAGCCCGTCGATGGACATCTCCAAGGCGAGCAACTTCGAGCGCTTCGTCTTCGACCTCCTGGGGCGCGACGCGGCGCGCGTGAAGCGCCTGTTCCAGGACGAACTGGGCACACGCGGGCGCTTCGAACTGCCCGCTGAAGTGGCGGTGGCCCGCGAACGCTATGGCTTCGCCAGCGGCCGCAGCACCCATGCCGACCGCCTGACCACCATCCGCGACACCTGGACGCGCTATCAGGACATGATCGACACCCACACCGCCGACGGCGTGAAGGTGGCGCGCGAGCAGCGCGATGCGCGCGTGCCAATGATCGTGCTGGAGACCGCGCTGCCGATCAAGTTCGCTGCCACCATTGTCGAGGCCCTGGGCCGCGAGCCGCAGCGGCCTGCTGGCTTCGAGGGCATCGAGGGCAAACCCAAGCGCGTGCAGGTGATGCCGGCCGACGTGGACCGGGTCAAGGCCTACATGGCGTCGCACTGTGACTGAGGGCAGCACATGAAAGTCGTGTGCTTCGCGGGCTACTCCGGCTCGGGCAAGACAACCCTGGTCGAGGGCGTGATCGGTGCGCTCAGGTTGCGGGGGCTGCGCGTGTCGGTGGTCAAGCATGCCCACCACAAGTTCGACATCGACCATCCGGGCAAGGACACCTGGCGGCACCGCGAGGCAGGCGCCTTCGAGGTGGTGGCCGTCTCCAACCGGCGCATGGCCCTGATGCGTGAGTTCGAGCGTGAGACCGAGCTCACCGTGCACCAGCTGATCGCGCAGTTGTACGACGGGGTCGATTGGGTGCTGGTCGAGGGATTCAAGCAGAGTGACCTGCTCAAGGTCGAGGTCTGGCGCGCGGACGCCGGCCAGCCCGCACGCTACCCGCACGACGACTTCGTGGCGGCCATCGCCACCGACGACGTATCCCGACTGCCCGAGCCCACGCAGCGCCCGCTGCTGGACATCAACGACCACGACGCGGTGGCCCAGTGGCTGGTCGACCAGGGCGGCCGCTTCGACTACCACGCGGAGCGCTACGCATGACCGCCCCGCGCGCGCCCCTGCGTCCGCTGGATGACGCCATCGCCGAGTTGCTGGGGCACGCGACCCCGCTGGCGCGGACCGACACCGTCTCCACCTTCGAGGCCGATGGGCGGGTGCTGGTGCAGGACCTCGTGTCGGCGCTGCAGGTGCCGCCGCAGGACAACAGCTCGATGGACGGTTACGCGGTGCGTTGTGCCGACGTGGCCGCGGCGGGCGCCTCGGGCGCGCTGACCGTGAGCCAGCGCATCCCGGCCGGCAGCGCGGCGCAGCCCCTGCAGCCCGGGACGGTGGCGCGCATCTTCACCGGCGCGCTCGTGCCCGAGGGCGCGGATGCGATCGTGATGCAGGAGGACACCGAGGTGCAGTCCGATGGCGCAGTACGCGTGCTGCGCGCGCCGCAGGCCGGCCAGTGGATCCGTCGCAGCGGCGAGGATGTCACCCGCGGCGCCGTGGTGCTGCGAGCGGGCGTGCGCCTGTCGCCCGCCGAACTGGGTCTGGCTGCCGGTATCGGCCTGGCGCAATTGCCAGTAGCCGCGCGCCCGCGCGTGGCCCTGTTTTCCACGGGCGACGAACTCGTCATGCCCGGCACTGTGCCGCCGCAGGCCATGCCGCCCGGCGCCATCTACAACTCCAACCGCTTCTTCTTGCGCGCCATGCTGCAGCGCCTGGGCTGCGAAGTCAGCGACCTGGGCATCGTCCCCGACCGGCGCGAGGCCACGATCCAGGCCCTGCGCGAGGCCAGTGCTTCGCACGACCTGATCCTCACCAGCGGCGGCGTGTCGGTGGGTGAAGAGGATCACATCAAGCCCGCGGTGCAGGCCCTGGGCTCGCTGGATCTGTGGCAGATCGCGATCAAGCCGGGCAAGCCCTTCGCCTACGGGCGCGTGGGCGCGGCGCATTTCATCGGTCTGCCGGGCAACCCGGTGTCCAGCTTCGTCACCTTCACGCTGCTGGTGCGCCCCTTCCTGCTGAAGCTGCAGGGGGCCAGCGTCGTCGCGCCGCCGGCCGCGCGCCTGCCCGCGCATTTCGACTGGCCCCGCCCCGACAAGCGCCGCGAGTTCCTTCGTGCGCGGCGTAACGCGCAGGGCGGCCTGGACCTGTTCCCGAACCAGAGCTCCGGCGTGTTGACCTCGGTGGCCTGGGGAGACGGCCTGGTGGACAACCCGCCCGGCCAGGCCATCGCCCGGGGCGAGGCCGTGGCGTTCATCAGCCTGTCCGACCTGCTGTCCTGAGGGTGTTGCCGTGAAGATCGACCTGCGCTATTTCGCCTCCATCCGCGAAGCGGTGGGCCAGCCCGGCGAATCTCTGGAGACCTCGGCGGACACGCTGGGCGCACTGCGCGACGAACTGATCGCGCGGGGCGGCGCGTATGCGCAGGCGCTGGCCCGTGGCAAGGCCGTGCGCATGGCCCTGGACCAGGTGATGGCCGACGAGTCCGCTGCCTTGCGCGAGGGCGCGGAGGTGGCTTTCTTCCCGCCCGTGACCGGAGGCTGATCATGGCCGCCCGCGTCGTCATTCAGGCTGCCGACTTCAATCTCGCCGACGAGGTCGCAGCGCTGCGCGCCGGTGACGGCGGTGTGGGCGCGGTATGCGCCTTCGTGGGCACGGTGCGTGACCGCAACGAGGGCAGCGCAGTGTCCGCGATGGAACTTGAGCACTACCCCGGCATGACTGAGAAGGCCATCGAGGCCATGATCGACGAGGCGCACCGACGCTTCGACATCCGCGCTGCGCGTGTGATCCACCGCATCGGCCCGCTGCAGCCGCAGGACCAGATCGTGATGGTGGCCGTCACCTCCGCCCACCGCCACGAAAGCTTCCAGGCCTGCGAGTTCCTGATGGACTACCTCAAGACGCAGGCGCCGTTCTGGAAGAAGGAGGCCACGCCTGAGGGCGCGCGCTGGGTGGATGCACGGGTGGCCGACGACGAGGCGCTGGCCCGCTGGGGGCGCGCCCCCGGCTGAAGCGGGCGGAGGGCGCGCAGCCAACCCGCGGCTCGCGTCAGCGGCCTGGCTTCGCCCGGGTCATGTTCATGTACACCCCGTCCCGTAGGAGCCAGAAGGCTTGCATTTGCGCCTTGGACAGTGCGTCTTCCGCACGCTGCGGGTCGGCTGCCTGTCCGGCGCCGGGCTCCGTGCCGGAGGCGGTCAGGGGACCCGACAGGGCCTGGATGCTCTGCTGAAGCTCGTTGCGGCTCACCGCGTCGATGTTGATTTGGGACGATGACCCCGCCGCGACGTATTCCCGCTCGATCGCAAGGTAAGCCTGCACCCGTTCGGTCCCGTTCAACGCCCGGGCGGCCTGGAGTGCCAGCAGGAAATTGAGGTTCTCCTCGACGAACTGCTTGCGGCAGGCTTCGCGAAATTGCTCCAGCTGCTGGACTTGGCGGCTGTCCTCCAGGATCCCGCGCAGTCCCGGGCTGCTCCCGTACGGCGACGCCTGCAGCGCCTTATGGTCCCTTTCGATCGTGGCGTCGCTCAGTCGGTCGGCGAAGTAGGTGCGAACGGCCTGGAGGCTGTTGGCAACGCGCGCCTGGAGCATCCGGGCGCTATCCCGCTCATCGCCCTTGATGGCAACCTTGCCCCGCATGAAATCGGTCAAGGCCACCAGGTCCTGCGCACATTGTTGCACCAGCTCCGGGGGCATGAGGACTGCCTTGGGGCTGTCCGGGTTGAAGTAGTGGTTGCAGAAGCCCTCGAAATCCGCATGCAGTTGCTTCAGGCGCGGGAGGCTGGGCGCGTCCTGGGAGGTGTGCTTGGTTATGAGGTCGCGCAGGGGGTGCAAGGCCTCGTTGTAGCCGGCCCGCGCCTGCTTGCGGAACGCCAGGTACTCACGGTTCATCGTGGGTGCGACCGTGACGCGGCGGTCAGCGATGGTCGTGGTGGACTTCCGGTCGGGGGCTACGCTGGGACGCCGCAGCGGCTCCGATTGCGGCTGCGCGCCTGCCAGGGTGGGAGGCCGCTCACTCGCCGATAGGGCCATGACCGAACGGACGTGTTTCGGTCCTGTGGCAGGCGCGCCTTCTGGCGTGGGGAGTGCGCCTGTGTCGAGGAGGGCGGGGGGCGCATAGCCAGTTCGCAAGGGGGTGTCCATGGCGACCTCATCAGTGAACGAATGTGCGTTCTGTGCCCATTCGAACTGATGAGTTCCGGCCTCCAAAGGCGCGCGTCAGTGAGGACGCACCCCTTGCGGTGGCTACCTCGGCTGGAAGCCGCTGGCCTTGATGATCCGGTCCCAGGTCTGGGTGTACTTGCGCACCACGCCGGTGAACTGCGTCTGTGGCTGGTAGCCCACGCTCAGACCCATGCCCGCGAGACGCTCGCGCACGTCGGGCATGGCGATCACGCGCTGCAGGGCCTGGCTGTAGCGCTCGAGGGCGGGCGCCGGGGTGCCAGCGGGTGCGAAGACGCCGTAGTAGGGCAGGTCGTCCAGGTTGGCAAAGCCCGGCTCGGTAAAGGTGGGGGCGTCGGGCACCAGGGGCTGGCGCTTGTCACCGATCACCGCCACGATGCGCAGCTTGCCCGCCTTGTGCTGCTTGATGAAGTCTGGCACCGAGGCCACGCCGGCGCTGATCTGGTTGCCCAGCATGTCGGCGATCAGGGGGGCGCTACCCCGACCCGGCGCGGCCTGCAGGTCCAAGCGGTAGCGGCTGCCGACCAGGCCCACCAGGAATTCGGGGATCGAGCCGGGCGCGGGCACGCCGATGTTTTCCCTTGCCACCACGGGCGGACTGCACCCAGGCCACGTACTCCTGCGAGGTGAGCGCCGGCCTGCCGCCGGAGATGGCCAGCACGTTGGCGAAGCTGGCAAAGCCTGCCACCGGGATGAAGTCGGTGGCGGGGTCGAAGCCGGCGTTGCGCGTGACCAGCGGCAGGATCGAGATGGAGTGGTCGTGGCTGAGGAAGAAAGTGGTGCCATCGGGCGCGGCGGCCTTCAGGGCCTGGGCTGCCAGCTGTCCGCCGGCGCCCGGCTTGTTCTCGACGATCACCGTCACGCCCAGGACGTCCTTGAGCTTGTCGGCCAGCGCGCGGGCGACGGCGTCGGTGCCGCCGCCGGGGGGGGAAATCCGACCAGGATGCGGGCCGGGCCGCCGGACTGGCTCCAGGCGGGCGCGCCGGTGACGGCCAGGGCGAGGGCGGCCAGCAGACCGCAGCGCAGGTACGAGGGGGTATGGGACATGGGGCGATCTCCTGTGGGTGTTGTGTGGCGGGCGAGGCCGCAGTCGGGCTTGGCTCGCCCGGTCTCGGCTCCCCTCACGGGAGGACACTGGATGCCCGGCGGGCCCCTCTTCCTCGGTCGGCCCGGGCCCCGCGGGCCGCCGCCGCCCTTGAAATCCCCGGGGCGAGCCTAAGCTGCAGTGCACCACGGAGTCTTTCCCATGCGTCTAGACAAGCTCACGACCAAGTTCCAGGAAGCCCTGAACGAGGCTCAGACCCTCGCCCTGGGCAACGACCACGCCTACATCGAAGCGGAGCACCTGTTGGTCGCCATGCTGCGCCAGGAGGACGGCCCGCGCGCGCTGCTGACCCGCGCCGGCGTCAACCTGCCGGGCCTGCTGGCCGCGGCCGAGTCCGCGATGCACAAGCGTCCGCAGGTGCAGGGCCAGGAGCAGGTGCAGGTCGGGCGCGACCTGGTGGGCCTGCTGCAGGCCGCCGAGAAGGAGGGTATCAAGCGCGGCGACCAGTTCATCGCCAGCGAACTGTTCCTGCTGGTGCTCGCCGACAGCAAGGCCGACATCGGCCGCATCGCCCGGGAGAACGGCCTCGTACGCAAGTCCTTCGAGACCGCCATCGACGCCGTGCGCGGTGGCCAGCGCATGGACAGCGCCGAGGCCGAAGGCCAGCGCGAGGCGCTGAAGAAGTACTGCCTGGACCTGACCGAGCGCGCGCGTCTGGGCAAGCTCGACCCCGTGATCGGCCGTGACGATGAAATCCGCCGCGCCATCCAGGTCCTGCAGCGCCGTACCAAGAACAACCCTGTCCTCATTGGCGAGCCCGGCGTGGGCAAGACCGCCATCGTCGAAGGCCTGGCCCAGCGCATCGTGGCAGGCGAGGTACCCGAGTCCCTGAAGAACAAGCGCGTGCTCTCGCTGGACATGGCGGCCCTGCTGGCAGGCGCCAAGTTCCGCGGCGAGTTCGAGGAGCGCCTGAAGACCGTCCTGACCGAACTGGCCAAGGACGAGGGCCAGACCATCGTCTTCATCGACGAACTGCACACCATGGTGGGCGCGGGCAAGGCCGAGGGCGCGATGGACGCGGGCAACATGCTCAAGCCGGCGCTGGCGCGCGGCGAGCTGCATTGCGTGGGCGCGACCACGCTGGACGAATACCGCAAGTACATCGAGAAGGACGCCGCCCTGGAGCGGCGCTTTCAGAAGATCCTGGTGGGCGAACCCACTGTGGAGGCAACGATCGCCATCCTGCGCGGACTGCAGGAGAAGTACGAGGTGCACCATGGCGTGGAGATCACCGACCCGGCCATCGTGGCCGCGGCCGAACTCTCGCACCGCTACATCACCGATCGCTTCCTGCCGGACAAGGCCATCGACCTGATCGACGAGGCCGCCTCCAAGATCAAGATCGAGATCGACTCCAAACCCGAGGTGATGGACAAGCTTGATCGCCGCCTGATCCAGCTGCAGATCGAGCGCGAGGCGGTGCGCAAGGAGACCGATGAGGCCTCGCAGAAGCGCTTCGCCCTGATCGAGGAGGAAATCAGCAAGCTGCAAAAGGAAATCGCCGACCTCGACGACATCTGGAAGGCCGAGAAGGCCCAGGCCCAGGGTGGCGCGCAGATCAAGGAGGAAATCGACCGCCTGCGCCATCAGATCGAGGAGCTCACGCGCAAGGGCGACTTCAACAAGGTCGCCGAGCTGCAGTACGGACGCCTGCCCGAATTGGAAAAGCGCCTGAAAGCCGCCCAGGCCCAGGAGACTGGCAAGGTCAAGGCGGGCCGCCTGCAATTGCTGCGCACGCAGGTGGGCGCCGAGGAGATCGCCGAAGTGGTGGCGCGCGCCACGGGCATCCCGGTGTCCAAGCTGATGCAGGGCGAGCGCGAGAAGCTGCTGCAGATGGAAGACCGTCTGCACCAGCGCGTGATCGGGCAGGACGAGGCCATCACGGCGGTGGCCAGCGCCATCCGGCGTAGCCGCGCGGGTCTGTCCGATCCCAACCGTCCCACGGGCTCCTTCCTGTTCCTGGGCCCTACCGGCGTGGGCAAGACCGAGTTGTGCAAGGCGCTGGCGACTTTCCTGTTCGACAGCGAGGAACACCTCATTCGCATCGACATGAGCGAGTTCATGGAGAAGCACTCGGTGGCCCGCCTGATCGGCGCGCCTCCGGGCTACGTGGGCTACGAGGAGGGTGGCTACCTGACCGAGGCGGTGCGACGCAAGCCCTATAGCGTCATCCTGCTGGACGAGGTCGAGAAGGCCCACCACGACGTGTTCAACGTGCTGCTGCAGGTGCTCGACGACGGGCGCCTGACCGACGGCCAGGGCCGCACCGTGGACTTCAAGAATACGGTGATCGTGATGACCAGCAACATCGGCTCGCACATGATCCAGGCCATGGTGGGCAAACCCTACGAGGACGTGAAGGAAGCGGTGTGGGACGAACTCAAGAACCACTTCCGCCCTGAATTCCTGAACCGCATCGACGAGACCGTGGTGTTCCACGGGCTGGACGCTGCGCACATCGCGCGCATCGCCCGCATCCAGCTACAGGTACTCGAGCAGCGTCTGGCCAAGATGGACCTCACGCTGCAGGTGCCCGAGGCGGCCCTTGAGGAACTGGCCAAGGTGGGCTTTGACCCGGTGTTTGGCGCGCGACCCTTGAAGCGCGCCATCCAGCAACGCATCGAGAACCCGCTGTCGCGGCTGATCCTGGAGGGGCGCTATCCGCCCAAGAGCGTGATTCCGGTGGAAGTGAACCCGGCGCTGGAGCCGGGGGTCTTCAAGTTCGGGAATGCCTAGGGCAGAGGGGTCACCCGGCCTGAGTTGTTCGGCCTGAACGGCGCGGGCAGGGACCGATGTCCCTGTCCCGGCAGACCCGAGGCTCACATCCAATCGCTGGCGCTGAAGGTCACCGTGGCCTGTTGCTGGAGCAAGGCGGCGGTGATGCCTTCCTCATGCGCTTGATCGGACGGGGCGTTTGACTCGTGGTCGAAATCGTCGACCGACCAATCGTAGGTCCAGCCCTTGCCTGCCTTGGTCCCCACCGCCTGGATCAGCGGGGTATCGTTCAGAAGGAAGAACACGCCTTCTCCGTTCGCGGTGCCGTCGAATTGGGCGTCGTTCTTGTACTCGTTGCCAGCGTGGATGGACAGGCCCAGCCATTCGGTCTCGCTGCCGTACTGCTCGCTGATCGATTCCTGTAGCGCGGCCCGGCTGATCGTGTAGATCTCTTCACCCACCGCGGCCTCGAGCTTCACCTTGAACACTTCCCCGTCACCGTCCTTGAGGTAGAGAACGAGGTTGGACAGCGCCTGCGTCAGCGTGATGGGTGGAGGGTCGTTCACCCGCGAGGGTGGGACAGATCCCATGAGCTTGTTGGAACCATCGCGGTTTTCCCCGGTGGTGCCCACCGACGTGATCCGGACGCCAAACTCCGCCAAGGCGAAATCCGCGAGAGTCAAGTTGGTGTTGTCCGAGGTGGACAGCGTGACGCTGAAGGTCTGGATATCGTCGTCGCCGATGCCCTCGGAGCCGATCTCGATGCCGACATCGAAGCCGCCGCCTTCCAGGGTCCGTCCGTTCATGTTGTTGTTGGAGCTCCCTGCATACTTGATGTTGTCGTCATCCGTCTCGGTGGTCATGTCCGAGGTTGACGTAAACACGAGTTTGGAGATCAACGCTTCGTTGGTGACATCGAAGAACAAGCCCCTCAGGTCACCGGTCGGCTGACCTTGAACCTCCGCCGTGATGGTGAGGGTGCCGTTCATGTTCTCCGTGAGGGTGATCGAGACTACGGGTTCGCCTGTGACTTCGGAATCGTCCAGCTGAAAAGTTACCGAGCTCATGAAACACCTTTCAATAAGTTGACCCTTCAGCGTAGCCCTATTGAAATAAAAATAAACAAAAGAAACTCAATTTTTACAAGCCTGACGTGGGTTCCCGACGAACGGTGGAGACGGGGCGCTCCAGAGGCAGGCGTGGGTCGTCAGGGTGCGTCTTGCAGGGGCCTCAAGATCGAACGCCGCCGCCCGCATGCTGCCCATACAACTTCTGCATCCCCCCCAGCCAGCGGTCGTAATCGTGAACCTTGGCCTGCATGTACTGCATCACTGAGGGGTGGGGCAGGGCCAGGAAGGTTTCGTCCCGCATCGTCTGCATCACGACCTCGGCCACCTGCGCCGTCGTGAGCACGCCGTCGTGGCCGGCCGACCCGGCGCCGCCGCGCGTCATGGCGGTGTCCACGCCCTGGGGGCACAGGCAGCCCACGCGCACCCCGCGCCGGCCGTAGGCGATGCGCAGCCATTCGGCAAAGCCCACCGCCGCATGCTTGGTCACGGCGTAGGGCGCGGTCTCGACGATGTTCAGAAGCCCCGCCGCCGAGGCCGTGACGAGGAAGTAGCCCTCGCCGCGCGCCACCATGCCGGGCACCACGGCGCGGGCGGCCCACACGTGGGCCATGAGGTGGATGTTCCACATCGAATCCCACAGCGGGTCTTCCAGCTCGAAGCCGCCGGGGCGGCCCAGGATGCCCGCGTTGGAGCAGAAGATGTCCACCTGCCCGAATCGCTCGCAGGTGGCAGCCACGGCGGTCTGGATGTCGACCTCACGGCTCACGTCGCAACGCAGCGCCAGGGCCTGTGGGCCGATGCTTTCGGCCACGGCCTGGGCGCGCGCGGCGTCCAGGTCGGCGACTGCCACGCCCCGTGCGCCCTCCGCAGCCAGCCGCCGCGCCAGGCCTTCACCGATACCGCTCGCGCCGCCCGTGACGATCGCCACCTTGCCCCTGGGTTCCATGCCGTACTCCTGTGGATCGAGGTGGCAAGTATCGCGCCGGACCGAAGTGCGGGCAGCCGCCGTCGCGACAGGCGTGGTGCAGTACGCCCGACCCGTGCCCGCGCCCGACCCGGTTAGAGCGCGTTCAGTGGAATCTTCAGGTAGCTCACGCCGTTGGCCTCGGGCGGTGGCAGCTGGCCGGCCCGGATGTTCACCTGGATGGAGGGCAGGATCAGGTTGGGCATCTGCAGGCCGGCGTCGCGCTGCGTGCGCATCGCGACGAACTGTTCTTCGGTCACGCCATCGTGGATGTGGATGTTGTGCGCGCGCTGTTCGGCCACTCGGGTCTCGCAGCGCGGGGCACGGCCGTTGGGCGGGTAGTCGTGGCACATGAACAGGCGGGTGTCATCCGGCATCGCCAGCAGCCTGCGCACCGAGTGGTACAGCGCCTGCGCGCTGCCGCCGGGGAAGTCGCAGCGCGCGGTACCGACGTCGGGCGGGAAGAGGGTGTCGCCCACGAAGACCGCATCGCCCACCTGGTAGGCCACGCAAGCCGGCGTGTGACCCGGCACGCTCAGGACACGCGCCTGCAGGCCGCCGATGGCAAAGACTTCGTCGTCTCCGAAGAGGTGGTCGAACTGCGAGCCGTCGGCAGGGAAGGCGGGCTCGAGGTGGAAGATCTTCTTGAACACGCCCTGCACCGCGCAAATGCGCCCGCCGATGCCGATGCGCCCGCCCATCTGCTCACGCAGCCAGGCCGCGGCGCTCAGGTGGTCGGCATGGGCATGCGTCTCCAGGATCCATTGCACCGACAGGCGCTGCGCGCGCACGTAGTCCACCACCTTCTGCGCGGATTCGGTGCGGGTGCGGCCGGACTTGGAGTCGTAGTCCAGGACCGGATCGATGATGGCGCAGGCCGTGCCCCCGCCCGCGTGAACCACGTAGGTCCAGGTCCCGGTCGCGGGGTCGAAGAAGGGCTGGACGGTCGGTTGCATGCGCGTCTCCTTGTCAATCAATCTATTGTTTGATAATATATCCAAAAATAGATTGATTGCAAGCCATGCCTGTCCTCACCTTCGATCCTGTGCACGCTGCACCCCCGCTGGAGGCCCTGCGTGACGCCGCCGAGCAAGCCTGCGCGCTGATGAAGGTCCTGGGTAACCCGGATCGTCTGATGCTCCTGTGCGAACTCGCGCAGGGCGAGCGCAGTGTCACGCAGCTGCAGGACGCCCTGGGCATCGTGCAGCCCACGCTGTCGCAGCAGCTGGCCGTACTGCGCGAGGAGGGTCTGGTCGATACCCGGCGCGAGGGCAAGAGCATCCACTACCGGCTGGTGAGCCCGCAGGCCGTCGCCGTGATGGAGGTGCTCTACCAGCAGTACTGCGCGCCTGCCAAACGTTCACGAACCCCCAAATCAAGGAGACCCGCATGACGATCGACTGGAACCACTTCACGCCCTGGGCCTCGCTGGCCGGCGGCGTGCTTCTCGGGCTGGCCTCGGCCCTGTTCATCCTTGTGAATGGCCGGGTCCTGGGCATCAGCGGCATCCTGGGCGGGCTGCTGCGCCCGCGCGCGGGCGACGCAGCCTGGCGCCTGTCCTTCATCGCCGGCCTGCTGGCCGCGCCGGCCGTGTGGTCCTTGTTTGCCGCCCCCGTCGCCCCGCGCATCGAGGCTGGCCCGGCCCTGCTGGTGGTGGCCGGCCTGCTCGTGGGCTGGGGCACGCGCTACGGCTCGGGCTGCACCAGCGGTCACGGCGTGTGCGGCCTGTCGCGGATGTCGCCGCGTTCGCTGGTCGCGACCCTGGCCTTCATGGGCACGGGCTTCGCCACCGTCTTCGTCATGCGTCACCTGCTGGCCTGAGCCCCCGCACACCGGAGAAACACCATGCATCGACTCACTGAATTTGCCGTCGGCCTGCTGTTTGGCCTGGGCCTGATCCTGGCCGGCATGACCGACCCCGGCAAGGTCATCGGTTTCCTCGACCTGGCCGGCAGCTGGGATCCTTCGCTGGCCCTGGTCATGGGCGGCGCCATCGCCGTGGGCATCGGCGCCTTTGCGGTGGCCCGCCAGCGCACCGTCACCTTCCTGGGCGGGGCCATGCACCTTCCCACGGCCAGCGCCATCGACCGGCGCCTGGTGGTCGGCAGCCTCGTGTTCGGCGCGGGCTGGGGCCTGGCGGGCTTCTGCCCCGGCCCGGCCTTGGTGGCGGCCGGGGCTGGCCACTGGCAGGCCTGGCTCTTCACCGTGGCCATGCTGGCCGGCATGTGGGTACACGAGCTGAGCGCGCAGGGGCCCACTCCCCAGCCCGCGGCCCCGCAGTGAGCCTGCTGCCCACCCCGCTGCCGCGCCTGCTCGGCGTGGGGGTGGGGATGGTGCTGGCCCTGACGCGCTAGGATCTCGGCCATGAGCAGCTCATCCTCAACCGCACCGAACGGCCTGCGCGTCGATGCAGGCGTCATCGGTCTGGTGGGCCTGGGCCACCTGATCAGCCATTTCAGCCAGCTCCTGCTCGCGCCCCTGTTTCCCTGGCTGAAGGATGCCTTCTCGGTCAGCTACGCCCAGCTGGGCTTTCTCATGACGCTGTTCTTCGTGGTGTCCTGCGCCATGCAGGCCGCCTCGGGCTTCCTGGTAGACCGCTACGGGCCGCGCAACATCCTCTTTGCCGGCCTGGCCCTGATCAGTCTGGCCGCCTTCGGCATGGCGGCCTCGACCTCCTACGAGATGCTGGCAGTCTGCGCCGTCATCGCGGGGGCGGGCAATGCGGTGTTCCACCCGGTGGACTTCACCCTGCTCAATCGCAAGGTCAGCGCCTCGCGTCTGGGCCATGCCTACAGCGTGCACGGCCTCACCGGCAGCCTGGGCTGGGCGCTGGCGCCGGCCCTGCTGGTGCCGCTGACCCTGGCCTACTCCTGGCGGGTGGCGCTGGTGGCGGCCGGCGCGCTGGTGGTGGCGGTGATGGCCGTGCTCTGGATCTGCCGCGACCAGCTGGCCCTGCCGCAGCGGCCCCGCACGCAGGCGGACCCGGCCGCGCCCGCCGCGCAGGACGGCAGCTTCGACTTCCTGCGCATTCCGTCCGTGTGGATGTGCTTCTTCTTCTTCCTGCTCTACGCGGTCGTGCTCAGCGTCGTGCAGGCCTTCGCGCCCGAGGCCGCGCGCCAGCTCCACGGGGTGCCGGTGGCCCTGGCGGCGGCGTGCGTCACCGTGTACATGGTGGCCAGCGCTGCAGGCATCGCGCTCGGCGGCTTCCTGGTGGCCGACCCGCAGCGCTGCGAGCGCATCATGGCCGCCGGCATGGGCGTGGCGGCGCTGATCGCGCTGGCCATCGGCTTCGCCGACCTGCCGGCGATGGCGGTGCCCGCGCTGTTCGGTGCCATGGGCTTCGCCGCCGGCCTGGCAGGTCCCTCGCGCGACCTCATCGTCAAGCGCTCCACGCCCGAGCACGCCACCGGCCGCGTCTACGGCGTGGTGTATGCCGGCCTGGACATCGGTCAGGCCCTGGCCGCGCCGCTCTTCGGGGGCCTCCTGGACCGGCAGCAGTACCAGGGCGTGTGGCTGGGTCTGGTGATCTTCCAGGGCCTGCTGATCTTCAGCGCGGTCAACGTGCGCAAGGTGCGGCGCACCGCCCGCGTGCCAGCCGGCACCTGAATCCTGTTACGCCTCTTGCGCTTCGGAGGCAGCTAATACTGCTGAGCGTGGCTAGCATCGCGCCTTCTTTTTCAGAAGGATGAGCCATGGCCCTGCAGTCACCCTTTTTCAACCACCGCCGCGAGCCGTCCGCCGACCCGGGCCCCGTGCGCCGTTCCGCGGCAGGCTCTGGCGCACTCGGCCGTCACACCCATGCCGGCGCGACCACGCTGCCGACGCTGCAGGAGAGCGAGAGCCGTCTGATCGTCGGCCCGCACATCAAGCTCAAGAGCGTCGAGATCACCGATTGCGACACGCTGCTGGTCGATGGGGCAGTGGAAGCGACCATGAACCTGCGGTTGATGCAGGTCAACGAGCGCGGCTCCTACACCGGCACGGCGGAAGTGGATACCGCCGAGATCCGCGGCCAGTTCGACGGCGTGCTGATGGTGCGCGAGACCCTCGTGATCCACGCGACCGGCCGGGTGGCGGGCCGGATCCGCTACGGCCGTATCGTGATCGAGGAGGGTGGCCAGCTCGCCGGAGACATCGAGACGGGAGCCGTGCAGCCGGCCCCGGCCACGCCCGTGCTCCAGGCGGTGGCGGCGGGCTGAGCGCAGGGGGCCCGGCATGCGGCGGCGGGCAGCTAAGATGAGCTGTTGCCCCTCGAGGGCTCCTCCCTGCCCGTCCACACGCCGATGACCGCTCCTAGCTCCACCCTTGCCGGCCACCTGCTGGTCGAATGCCTCGTCGCCCAGGGCGTGACCCACGCCTTCGGCGTGCCCGGCGAGAGTTTCCTGGCGGTGCTCGATGGCTTCCATGCCCATCGCGACCGCATCCGCTTCATCGTGAACCGCCAGGAGGGTGGCGCCGCCTTCATGGCCGAGGCCGCGGGCAAGCTCACCGGCCGCCCGGGCGTCTGCTTCGTGACCCGTGGCCCCGGGGCGACCAACGCCTCCATCGGCATCCACACCGCCTTCCAGGATTCCACGCCCATGGTCGTCTTCGTGGGCGACGTGGCCAGCGACCAGCGCGATCGCGAGGCCTTCCAGGAGGTGGAATACCAGAACTTCTTCGGCCCCAGCACCAAGGGCCTGGCCAAGCGGGTCGAGCGCATCGACAGCGCCGAGCGCATCCCCGAGTATGTGGCTCGCGCCTTTGCCACCGCCATGAACGGCCGTCCCGGCCCGGTGGTGGTGGTGCTGCCCGAGGACATGCTCACGCAGCCTGTGCAGGCCCGTCCGCTGGCGCGCGTGGAGCCGGCCGAGGCCTGGAGCGACCCCGGCGCGCTGCGCCGCCTGCGCGAGCTGCTGCTGGCGGCGCGCAAGCCCTTCGTGATCGCCGGTGGGGGCGGCTGGACACCGCAGGCCGCGCAGGCCCTGCAACGCTTCGCCGAGAACTGGCAGTTGCCGGTCGGCAATGCCTTCCGTTTCCAGGACTGCTTCGACAACCACCACCCTCAGTACGCGGGCGACGTGGGCATCGCGATCAACCCCAAGCTGGCCGCCCGCGTCCGTGAGAGCGACCTGGTGATCGCCATCGGCCCGCGCCTGGGCGAGATGACCACCGGCGGCTACACCCTGCTGCAGGCCCCGCGGCCGGCGCAGACCCTGGTGCATGTCCACGCCAGCGCCGAGGAGCTCAATCGCGTCTACCAGGCCGACCTCGCGATCCACGCCAGCATGAGCGCCGCGGCACGCTCCCTGGAGGTGCTGACGGCGCCCCCGCAGCTGCCGTGGGGCGAGTGGACCGCCGCCGCCCATGCCGATTACCTGGCCAACCTGCAGCCGCAGCCGCTGCCAGGAGCGATCGACATGCCGGCCGTGATCGCTGCGGTGCAAAAGCACCTGCCGCCCGACGCCGTGGTCACCAACGGCGCGGGCAACTTCGCCACCTGGATGCACCGGTTCTTCCGCCACCATGGCCTGGCCAAGGGCTTCAAGACCCAGCTGGCCCCCACCAGCGGTGCGATGGGCTACGGCGTGCCGGCCGGTATCGCCGCCAACCTGATGACGGGGCGCACCGCCTTCACCATCGCGGGCGACGGCGACTTCCTGATGAACGGGCAGGAGCTGGCCACCGCGCGCCAGTACGGTGGCAAGTCCATCATCGTGTTGATCAACAACGGCATGTTGGGGACGATCCGTATGCACCAGGAGCGCGAGTACCCGCGCAACGAGCATGCGACCGCGCTGGTGAATCCGGACTTCGTTGCCCTGGCGCGTGCCTACGGGTGGGCGGGAGAACGCGTGGAGCGCACCGAGCAGTTCGAGCCTGCGCTGCGCGCCGCGATCGCGCGTGAAACGGGCACGGTGATCGAGATCATGCTGGACCCGGAGGTGATCACCACGCGCGGCACCCTCAGCGCAATCCGGGAGAACGCGCTCAAACGCTGAGGATCGAAAAGGCGAAGGCCGCACGAGCGGCCCCCAACGGAAAAGGGCCGCTTGCGCGGCCCTTTCTCATTCGCAAGCGCGAGGCTTACTTGACGTGCTTGCCGATCAGGCCAGCCATCTCGAACATCGAGACCTGCGACTTGCCGAAGATGGCCTTGAGCTTGTCGTCGGCGTTGACCATACGCTTGTTGGCGCTGTCCTGCAGCTTGTGCTTCTTGATGTACGTCCACAGCTTCGAGACGATCTCGGTGCGGGGCAGGGGAGCGCTGCCGACCACGGCGCCCAGGGCGGCGCTGGGGGTCAGGGGCTTCATGAAGGCGGGGTTCGGGGTGCGCTTCTTGGCGGGGGCCTTCTTCGCAGCCGGCTTCTTGGCGGGGGCCTTCTTCGCGGCGGGCTTCTTGGCAGCGGCTTTCTTCGCCGGAGCCTTCTTGGCGGGGGCCTTCTTCGCGGCGGGCTTCTTGGCGGCGACTTTCTTCGCCGGAGCCTTCTTCGCGGGCGCTTTCTTCGCCGCAGCTTTCTTTGCAGTTGCCATGGTTGAATTTCCTTCTAGAAGTTGGTTGGAAGCCTGTGAGAACCTGCGTTCCCTACGGCACTGCGGATGCTAAAGGAGAAAAAACGCGTTTCCAAGCGAAAACTGGCTTTTTTCATTGGGGAATGTCGTTTTTTTTTCTTCGACCGGGAGGCGGTTTTCATTGGGAGCGCGCCTTGTAGCGCCTGTGCGGTCGCCGCGCAGCGCCCCCCGTGAGCGCGTAGCGCCCCCCTGGAAGCGGCTCCGAAGGCGCCGGTCAGCGCGCGCCGCTCGAGGGGGCGGGCGCTGTCGCCAGCACCACGCCCGCCAGCGAAATCCCCAGGGCGGCCAGCTGCAGCGGCCCCATCGGCTCGCCCAGGGCGAGCACGCCCACCAGCGCCGCTGACACTGGCAGCATCACCGTGAACACGCCCGCCTGGCCCGCGGGCACGTGGCGCAGGCCCGTCATCCACAGCCATACCGTCCACACGCTGGCGGCCAGCCCGTAGAACACGAGCAGCGCCCACAGGCCGGGCGTGACCGCGTTGAAGTCGAAGCGCCAGGCCGCATAGGCCCCGAAAGGCGTGACCAGGGCCAGTCCCCACAGGTTGATCAGCGCCGAGATGCGGCGCGGGCCCAACGCGCCAGTGAGGGTCTTGCCTATCACCGCGTAGGCGGCCTCGCACAGCACCGCGCCGAAGACCAGCAGGTTGCCGAGCCAGGCCAGGTCCAGCGTCGCCTCGCCGCCCGGGGCCGTGGCGGACGTGGCCGGGTCAGCGGGCTGCCCCCGGCTCCAGGCGAGCAGCGCGATGCCCGCGGCCGCGCACGCGATCGCCAGGGCTGTGCGGCGCGTGATGCGCTCGCCGAGGAAGGCGCGCCCCATGAGGGCTACCACCGCGGGGATGGACGCCATGATCACCCCGGCCGACACGGCGCTGGTCAGGCTGACCCCGAACAGCATGCACACCGAGAACAGGAAGTTGCCGAAGAAGGACTCGAGAAACAGCAGCCGTTTCGTGCGCGCGTCCAGGGGCGCTTCGTTCGCGGGCCGAGGCAGCCAGTGCGCCATCGCCAGCGCGCCGATGCCGAATCGCAGCCACGCCAGCAGCATCACGGGGAAGGCCGCCACCAGCGGCTTGGACAGGGCCACGTAGGCGCCCACGAGCGACATGCTCAGGGCGAGGCAGGCATAGGCGGTGAGGCGCTGAGGGACCAAGGCGGGTACGGGTCGGGCGAGCGTGATTCGTGGGGCAGGGCGTGCACGCGTGCGGTGTCGTCCGACCTGTGCAGGATCTGGCGCCGCCGATCATGCCCCAGCGCGGCCGCAGATTTCAGATATCGGCATGCGTTTTGCGATACGAAAAATGGTCATGGTGCGCTGCCGCAGAATTTCTCAATATAAGAAGCTAAATTTCATATTGAAGAATTTTGATCATAAGTAATTGAAAAACAAAGAGAAAATTTATCTCTTGTATAAGACATAAGAGAATTCCTGAGTCTTGTAGAAGACTTAAAGTGTGCTCACCGTTACAAGTTTCCTCAACTCTACGAACCGGAGCCGACCATGACCCACTGGACCCATCTCACCCGTGAACAGCAAATCGCCCAACTCGAAAAGGACTGGGCCGAGAACCCGCGCTGGAAAGGCATCAAGCGGGGCTACACCGCCGCCGACGTGGTGCGCCTGCGCGGCTCGCTGCAGGTGGAGCACACCCTGGCCAGGCGCGGCGCCGAGAAGCTGTGGAACCTGATCAACACCGAGCCCTTCGTCAACTCGCTGGGCGCGCTCACGGGCAACCAGGCCATGCAGCAGGTCAAGGCCGGCCTCAAGGCCATCTACCTCTCGGGCTGGCAGGTGGCGGGTGATGCCAACAGCAATGGCGAGATGTACCCCGACCAGTCGCTGTATTCAGTGGACTCGGTGCCGAAGGTGGTCAAGAAGATCAATGCCACCTTCGCCCGCGCCGACCAGATCCAGTGGAGCGAGGGCAAGGGCCCGGGTGACGAGGGCTACCTCGACTACTTCGCCCCCATCGTGGCGGATGCCGAGGCCGGCTTCGGCGGCGTGCTCAACGCCTTCGAGCTGATGAAGGCCATGATCGAGGCGGGCGCCGCCGGCGTGCACTTCGAGGACCAGCTGGCCGCCGCCAAGAAGTGCGGCCACATGGGTGGCAAGGTGCTGGTGCCCACGCGCGAGGCCGTCTCCAAGCTGGTGGCTGCCCGCCTGGCTGCCGACGTCATGGGCACGCCCACCGTGCTGCTGGCACGCACCGATGCCGAGGCCGCCGACCTGGTCACCTCCGACATCGACCCCACCGACCAGCCGTTCTTCACCGGCGAGCGCACCGTCGAAGGCTTCTTCCGCAGCAAGAACGGTATTGAGCAGGCGATCAGTCGCGGCCTGGCCTACGCCGAGTACGCCGACCTGATCTGGTGCGAGACCGGCACCCCCGACCTGGCCTTCGCCAAGCAGTTCGCCGACGCGATCCACGCCAAGTTCCCGGGCAAGCTGCTCGCGTACAACTGCTCGCCTTCCTTCAACTGGAAGAAGAACCTGGACGACGCCACCATCGCCAAGTTCCAGAAGGAGCTGGGTGCCATGGGCTACAAGTTCCAGTTCATCACGCTGGCCGGCTTCCACAGCCTGAACTACTCCATGTTCAACCTGGCCTACGGCTACGCCCGCAACAACATGTCGGCCTTCGTCGAACTGCAGCAGGCCGAGTTCGCCGCCGCCGACAAGGGCTTCACCGCGGTGAAGCACCAGCGTGAGGTGGGCACCGGCTACTTCGACGCGGTGACCACCACCATCGAAGCCCAGGCCTCGACCGCGGCTCTCAAGGGGTCGACCGAGGACGAACAGTTCTTCGACCACAAGAAGGCGGCCTGAGCGTCCCCCTGGAGGCGGGGTCGGCGCGGGGTAAAATCCCGCCCGACCCCGCTGCATTGGCGGTTAGCAAGAGCGAGAAAGGCATCCTGGTTATGACACCGCGAACTCCTTCGAAAGGAACCTGCGGCCTTTGAACGGGCTGCGATGTCGCGTGTCCTGATCACTTTCGGGTCCCTCCAAAGCGCGGCTGCAGTCCGCGCTTTTTTGTTGTCCCTTGCCCCGCTTTCATCACTGAATTCCGACCATGATCCAAGTCACTCTCCCCGACGGCTCCAAGCGCGAATATCCCGGCCCGGTCACCGTGGCCGAAGTCGCCGCCTCCATCGGTTCGGGCCTGGCCAAGGCGGCCCTGGCCGGCAAGGTCGACGGCAAGGTGGTCGACACCGCCTACCGCATCGAGCGTGACGCCCCGGTGTCCATCGTCACCGCCAAGGACGCCGAGGGCCTGGAAGTCATTCGCCACTCCACCGCCCACCTGCTGGCTTACGCGGTCAAGGAGCTGTTCCCCGAGGCCCAGGTGACGATCGGCCCGGTGATCGAGCACGGCTTCTACTACGACTTCTCCTACAAGCGCCCCTTCACGCCCGAGGACCTGGCCGCCATCGAAAAGCGCATGGCCGAACTCGCGGCCAAGGACGAACCCGTGGTGCGCCGCGTGCTCCCGCGCGACGAGGCCGTGGCCCATTTCAAGGCCATGGGCGAGCACTACAAGGCCGAGATCATCGGCAGCATTCCTGCGGGCGAGGACGTGTCGCTTTATCGCGAGGGTGGTTTCGAGGACCTGTGCCGCGGCCCCCACGTGCCTTCCACCGGCAAGCTCAGGCACTTCAAGCTGATGAAGGTGGCGGGCGCCTACTGGCGAGGCGATCACCGCAACGAGATGCTGCAGCGGGTCTACGGCACCGCCTGGGCCAGCAAGGAGGATCTGCAGCAGTACCTCACCCAGCTCGAAGAAGCCGAGAAACGGGACCACCGCAAGCTCGGTCGCGAGCTGGACCTCTTTCACATCGACGACCATGCGCCCGGCGTCGTGTTCTGGCACCCCAAGGGTTGGACGGTGTGGCAGGAGGTCGAGCAGTACATGCGCCGTGTCTACCGGGACAACGGCTACCAGGAGGTCAAGGGCCCGCAGCTCCTGGACAAGACCCTGTGGGAGAAGACCGGCCACTGGGACAAGTACCGCGAGAACATGTTCACCACCGAATCGGAAAAGCGCGACTACGCGCTCAAGCCGATGAACTGCCCCGGCCACATCCTGATCTTCAAGCAGGGCGTCAAGAGCTACCGCGACCTGCCCCTGCGCTACGGCGAGTTCGGCCAGTGCCACCGCAACGAGCCCACCGGCGGACTGCACGGAATCATGCGGGTGCGGGGCTTCACCCAGGACGACGGCCACATCTTCTGCACCGAGAACCAGATCCTGGCCGAGTGCACCGCCTACACGGCGCTACTCCAAAAGGTCTACAAGGACTTCGGCTTCACCGACATCATTTACAAGATCGCGACCCGGCCCGAGAAGCGCATCGGCTCCGACGAGAGCTGGGACCGCGCCGAGCACGCCCTGATGGAAAGCCTGCGCGCCTCGGGCTGCGAGTTCGTGATCGCCCCGGGAGACGGCGCCTTCTACGGCCCCAAGGTCGAATACACCCTGAAGGACGCCATCGGCCGCCAGTGGCAGTGCGGCACGATTCAGGTCGATTTCTCCATGCCCGAGCGTCTGGACGCCGAATTCGTGGGCGAAGACGGCGCCCGGCACCGCCCGGTCATGCTCCATCGCGCCATCGTCGGCAGCATGGAGCGCTTCATCGGCATCCTGATCGAGCAGCACGCCGGCGCGCTGCCGGTCTGGCTGGCCCCAGTGCAGGTCGCGGTCCTCAACATCACCGATTCCCAGGCCGATTACGCCCGGGAAGTGGCTAAAACGCTGCAAAATCAAGGGCTTAGGGTCGAGTTGGACCTGCGCAACGAGAAAATAACGTATAAAATCCGAGAACACTCGCTCCAGAAGCTGCCCTACATCCTCGTCCTGGGCGACAAGGAAAAGGCGGCAGGCGCGGCTGCAGTTCGAGCCCGGGGCAACCAGGACCTCGGTGCGATGCCCGTCCAGGCGTTCTTGGAACGCATTCAGGGCGACATCGCCAACAAACACTGATACCCAAAGGAAGCAACCATCGCTACTGAATTTCGCGATCGCCGACAGCGCGAGGAACGCAAGCACCGCCTGAACCGGGAGATCATGGCCCCGGAAGTACGCCTCTCCGGCCCCGAAAACGAGCCTCTTGGCATCGTGAGCCTGCAGGATGCCCTGCGCATGGCGGGCGAACTGGACGTGGACCTGGTCGAAATTGCCGCAACCGCCATCCCGCCCGTGTGCAGGTTGATGGACTACGGCAAGTTCAAGTACCAGGAGCAGAAAAAGGCGGCGGAAGCGAAAGCCAAGCAGACGGTCATCGAGATCAAGGAAGTCAAGTTCCGCCCGGGCACCGATGACGGTGACTACAACATCAAGATGCGCAACATCCGGCGCTTCCTGGCGGACGGCGACAAGTGCAAGATCACGCTGCGCTTTCGCGGTCGCGAGATCACGCACCAGGAACTGGGCATGGCCCTCCTGAACCGGATTCGGGACGAACTGGCCGACCTCATCGTGGTCGAGCAGTTTCCGAAGCTGGAAGGCCGGCAGATGATCATGATGATCGCGCCGGGCAAGAAGAAGCCGGCGGCGGCACCTGCCAAGCCGGCCACCGAGGCGCAAGGCGCTTCGGCCTGACGCGAAAGCGCCAGTTTTTTGAGTTGATCGGAGATCAGACGCCGGCGGGTCGGTCACCCGCCAGTGTCCTGAAGGACAGCGTTCGCGCCGTCCGAAACAAGTGGCTCGGGGCCAGCAAGTCCGCGGAAGGTTCGCGGCGCCTCACGAGCACAAATGAAGAAGGAGCATGCACATGCCCAAAATGAAGACCAAGAGCAGCGCCAAGAAGCGCTTTCGCGTTCGTCCGGGTGGCACCGTCAAGCGGGGCCAGGCGTTCAAGCGCCACATCCTGACCAAGAAGACCACCAAGAACAAGCGCCACCTGCGTGGTGCCGTGGCCGTGCATGAGACCAACATGGGTCACATGGCACAGATGCTCCCGTTCGCGGGTCTGTGATCAACCGAACGAACAAGAAGGAGTAACACATGCCTCGCGTCAAACGTGGTGTCACCGCCCGAGCCCGACACAAGAAAGTTCTCGCCCTCGCCAAGGGCTTCCGCGGCCGCCGCGGCAACGTCTTCCGCATCGCCAAAGAAGCGGTGATGAAGGCCGGGCAATATGCCTACCGTGACCGCCGTGCCAAGAAGCGCGTCTTCCGCCAGCTGTGGATCGCCCGTATCAACGCCGCCGCGCGTGAACTGGGCCTGACCTACAGCCAGTTCGCCAACGGCATCCGCAAGGCCGGTATCGAGATCGACCGCAAGGTCCTGGCCGACATCGCCGTGCACGACAAGGCGGCCTTTGCTGGCATCGTGGAAAAGGCCAAGGCCCAACTGGCTGCCGCCTGAGTCCCCCGCGTGCGCCGCATGGTCCGGCGCACGGGTCACCCACCAGCACAGGGCTAGGGCTTGCAAGGCGCTAGCCCTGTTTCATTTCGCATGAGCCAAGATCTCGATTCCATCGTCGACGCCGCGCGCCAGTCCTTCGCCCAGGCGGCCACGCCCGCACAGCTCGAGGACGCCAAGGCGCTGTACATCGGCAAGTCCGGCCGCATCACCGACCTGATGAAGGGCCTGGCCGCCCTGTCCGTCGAGGAGAAGAAGACCCGCGGCGCGGCCATCAACCAGGCCAAGCAGGCCGTGGAAGAGGCCCTCACGCAGCGCCGCCGCGCGCTGGCCGATGCCGAACTCGAGCAGCAGCTGCGCGCCGAGGCCCTGGACGTGACCCTGCCGGGCCGCCAGCGCGAACCCGGCGGCCTGCACCCGGTGAGTCTCACGATGGAGCGCATCGAGCAGATCTTCGCCAGCATGGGTTTCGACGTGGCCGACGGCCCCGAGATCGAGTCCGACTGGCACAGCTTCACCTCCCTGAACAACCCGCCCAACCACCCGGCGCGGTCCATGCAGGACACCTTCTATGTCGACATCAACGGTGATGACGGCATCCCCTACAACCTGCGCCCGCACACCAGCCCGATGCAGGTGCGCTACGCCCACGCCCACATCAAGAAGCACGCAGCGGCCATGCAGGCCGGCGACATGCCCGAGATCCGCGTGATCGCCCCGGGCCGTACCTACCGCGTCGACAGCGACGCCACGCACTCGCCCATGTTCCACCAGTGCGAAGGTCTGTGGCTGGGGCGCAATGTGAGCTTCAAGGACCTGAAGGTCGTCTTCACCGGCTTTTGCCGCACCTTCTTCGAGAGCGAGGACCTGGCGCTGCGTTTCCGCCCCAGCTTCTTCCCTTTCACAGAGCCCAGCGCCGAAATCGACATCCAGTTCCAGTCCGGTCCGCTGGCTGGCCGCTGGCTGGAGGTGGCGGGCTCGGGCCAGGTGCACCCGAACGTGGTGCGTAACATGGGCCTGGACCCCGAGCAGTACATCGGGTTTGCCTTCGGCATGGGGCCGGACCGCCTGACGATGCTGCGGTATGGTGTGAACGACCTGCGCCTCTTTTTTGACGGTGACATCCGTTTCCTGCGCCAATTTCGGTAAAAGACCATGCAATTTCCCGAGTCCTGGCTGCGCGAGTTCTGCAACCCGCCCCTGAGCACCCAAGCCCTGGCCGATATCCTGACCATGGGCGGCCTGGAGGTCGAGGAACTGCGGCCCGTCGCGCCGCCCTTCACGAAGGTGGTGGTGGGCGAGATCAAGGAGGCCGTGCAGCACCCCAACGCCGACCGCCTGCGCGTGTGCCAGGTGGACGTGGGGCAGGGTGCTCCCCTGAACATCGTCTGCGGCGCGCCCAATGCGCGCGTGGGTATCCGTGTGCCCTGCGCCCTGGTCGGCGCCGAGCTGCCCCCGGGCGAGGACGGCAAGCCTTTCCAGATCAAGCTGGGCAAGCTGCGCGGCGTCGAGAGCCAGGGCATGCTGTGCTCCGCGCGCGAGCTGCAACTGAGCGAGGACCATGGCGGCCTGCTGGAGCTCTCCGCCGACACCCCGATCGGCGCCGACATCCGCAAGGTCCTCGGCCTGGACGACACCCTCTTCACCCTCAAGCTCACGCCCAACCTGGCCCATGCCCTGAGCGTGTTCGGCGTGGCGCGCGAGCTATCCGCCCTCACTGGCGCGCCGCTCAAGGCGCCGTCCTTCGAACCCGTCAAGCCCGCCCACGACGCGCGCCTGAAGGTGCGGGTCTCCGCGCCCGACCTGTGTGGTCGCTTCTCGGGCCGCGTGGTGCGCAACGTCAACACGCAGGCCCAGACCCCGCAGTGGATGGTCGACCGCCTCGCGCGCTGCGGTCAGCGCAGCGTGACGGCGCTGGTGGACATCTCCAACTACGTGATGTTCGAGTTCGGCCGTCCGACCCACATCTTCGACCTGGACAAGATCCACGGCGGTCTGGACGTGCGCTGGGGCCGCGCGGGCGAGACGCTCAAACTGCTCAATGGCAACACCGTCACCCTCGACGAGCAGGTCGGCGTGATCGCCGACGATGCGCAGGTCGAGTCGCTGGCCGGCATCATGGGCGGCGATTCGACCGCGGTGTCGGATGCCACCCGCAACGTCTACGTCGAGGCTGCCTTCTGGCACCCGCAGGCGATCCAGGGGCGCTCGCGCCGCTATAACTTCTCCACGGACGCCGGCCACCGCTTCGAGCGGGGGGTGGATCCCAGCCTCACCGTCGACCACATCGAGCACATCACCCGCCTGATCCAGCAGATCTGCGGCGGCGACGCTGGCCCCATCGACGACCAGGTGGTGGCCCTGCCCGAGCGTGAGCCGGTGACGCTGCGCGCATCCCGCGCCGCCCAGGTGATCGGCATGCCGCTGTCCGCCGGCGACTGCCGCAAGGCCCTGGCGCGGCTCGGTCTGCCCGTGCAGGCCGACGGCGACCGCCTCACCGTCACGCCGCCGCCGCACCGCTTCGATCTGGCCATCGAGGAAGACCTGATCGAGGAGGTGGTACGCATCGTCGGCTACCAGAACCTGCCGACCACGCCGCCGCTGGCTCCCATCGTGGCCAGCCCCGCCACGGAGTCGCGCCGCAGCCGCTTCGCCGTACGCCGCCTGCTGGCGGGCCTGGGCTACCAGGAAACCATCAACTTCAGCTTCGTCGAGGAAGCCTGGGAGCGTGACCTCGCCGGTAACGCCGACCCGGTGCGCCTGCTCAATCCCATCGCCAGCCCCATGAGCGTGATGCGCTCGTCCCTCCTGGGGTCGCTGCTGCAGGTGCTGCGTCACAACCTGGACCGAAAGGCCGAGCGCGTGCGCGTGTTCGAGATCGGGCGCGTCTTCCTGCGTGATGCCTCGGTGGTCACCACGGACACCACCGTGCGCGGCGTGCACCAGCCGATGCGTGTCGCGGGCCTGGCCTTCGGCGATGTCGAGGGTCTGCAGTGGGGCCGCAAGGGGCACGGCGCGGGTGATTTCTTCGACCTCAAGGGCGACGTGCAGGCCTTGATCGCGCCGCTGCAGGCGCAGTACCGCCCCGGCACCCATCCCGCGCTGCACCCGGGGCGCTGCGCCAGTGTCTGGGTCGATGGCGCACAGATCGGCGTGATGGGCGAATTGCACCCGCGCTGGCGGCAGCAATGGGAGTTGCCTGGCGCGCCCCTGCTGTTTGAACTGGACCTGGACGCGGTGCTGGCGCGCCGCGTGGCGGCTTTCGAGCCGGTGCCGCGCGTGCAACCCTCCGAGCGTGACCTGGCCGTCATCGTGGCCGACGCCGTGAGCCACGACGCGCTGCTCTCGGCGGTGCGTGCGGCCGACACCGCCGGCCTGCTGCAGGGCGCCTTCCTGTTCGATGTCTACAAGCCCGCGCAGGCCGTGACCGGCATCGCCGCCCACGAGAAGAGCCTGGCGGTGCGCCTGACCCTGGGGCGGCCCTCGGCCACCCTCACCGACGAAGAGATCGAGTCCGCCGTGCAGGCCGTCGTGGCCCGCATCGGCCATGACGTGGGCGGACGCCTGAGGGCCTGAGCATGAACGACGCCACCCGACCCGAGGCCGACGACGCGCGCCTGGATTTCACCGTCGAGAGCCTGGAGACCCCGGCCCTGACCAAGGCGCAACTGGCCGAACTGCTGTTCGAGCAGATCGGCCTGAACAAGCGCGAGTCCAAGGACATGATCGACGCCTTCTTCGACCTGATCTGCGACAGTCTGGTCGAAGGCCAGGACGTGAAGATCTCCAGCTTCGGCAATTTCCAGATCCGCACCAAGGCTCCCCGCCCGGGGCGCAATCCCCGTACCGGCGAATTGATCCCGATCCAGGCCCGGCGCGTCGTTACCTTCCATGCCAGCCACAAGCTCAAGGAACTGATTCAGGGCAACGGCGAAACCTCCTGAAGCAGCCACAGTCCTTTGGGTTATTTGCGAGCGGGCCGACTTCGAGTAATCTCGCAGGCCCTCTTCGCATCGGCTTGATTTCAATGGAGAAACCGCTCCCGTCCATCCCGGCCAAACGCTACTTCACCATCGGTGAGGTCAGCGAGCTGTGTGGCGTGAAGCCGCACGTGCTGCGGTACTGGGAGCAGGAGTTCACGCAGCTGCGCCCCATGAAGCGCCGGGGCAACCGCCGCTACTACCAGCACCACGAGGTGCTGATGATCCGTCGCATCCGCGACCTGCTCTATGACCAGGGCTTCACCATCAGCGGCGCGCGCAACAAGCTGCAGGAGATCGTGCAGGGCGAGCGTGACCGCCGCCGAGCGGGCGAGGTGATGCTTGAGGGCGTGGAGCCCATTGAGGTCGATGCCCAGGATGCGGACGACGACCTGCCCGCGCAGCGCGCCGACGCCCCAGCCCTCCCGGGCGCAGAGGCCGCCGTGCAGCGGCTGATGCAATTGCGCCGCGAACTGTTCGAAATCCGCGACCTGCTGTCCGCCCCCCACTGAGCGGGCGGGGGCTGATTCACACGCTATAATTCAAGGCTTGTCGGCGTGTAGCGCAGCCTGGTAGCGCACTTGCATGGGGTGCAAGGGGTCGCGAGTTCGAATCCCGCCACGCCGACCATTTCTTCAGACCACGGGCCAGTCCGATCATCGGGCTGGCCCGTTTTCCTTCCTCGGTGTCCCGCGGCCTACTCGATGTCCAGCGTATGCACCGCGTACACGCCGCGCCGTCGGTCGTCGAAGTAGCGAAGCAGCGTCTCGCGTACGGTCCGAAAGGCGATGTCGTCCCAGGGAATCTCGGCCTCGGTGAACAGGCGAGCCTCGATCGTCTCCGGGCCGGGGTCGAAGCGCTCATTGAGCAGCCGCGCGCGGTAGAACATGTGCACCTGGCCCACGCGCGGCACACTCAGGACCGAGAACAGACCCTCGATCTCGAAGTGCGCGCCGGCCTCTTCGTCGGTCTCGCGGGCCGCGCCCTGTGCGGTGGTCTCGCCTAGCTCCATGAAGCCGGCCGGCAGGGTCCACTTGCCGCGGCGCGGCTCGATGTTGCGCAGACACAGGAGCACCTGGTCGCCGAAGTAGGGCACCGTGCCCACCACGTTCAGCGGGTTCTCGTAGTGGACGGTGTCGCAGGTGGTGCAGATGGCGCGGTGCCGCGTGTCGCCGTCGTCAGGTAGGCGGTAGCTGACCGCGCTCCCGCAGTCCCGGCAGTGTTTGATCGGACTGCGCTGCATCCCGCCGCTTTCAGGCTGCGCGAACGTGCACGGTGATCGGCGTCAGGCCAACCACCGCACCCGCCATGGTGTCGCCCGCCACCACCGCCGCCACGCCTTCCGGGGTGCCGGTGAAGATCAGGTCGCCGGGCTGCAGGTCCCAGGCGGCCGACAGGTGCTCGATGGTTTCGGCGATGTTCCAGATCAACTTGGAGACATCGCTGCGCTGGCGGTCCTGGCCATTGACCTGCAGCGAGATCCCGGCCCGTTCGATGGCGCCGGCCTGGGCCACTGGCGTGATGGGGCCGATCGGCGCCGAGTGGTCGAAAGCCTTGCCGATCTCCCAGGGGCGACCCTGTTTCTTCATCTCGCCCTGCAGGTCGCGACGGGTCATGTCCAGTCCGACCGCATAGCCGAACACGTGCCGGTGCGCGTCGGCCGCGCGGATATTGCGCCCGCCGATGCCGATCGCGACCACCAGCTCGATCTCGTGGTGCAGGTTCTGGGTCTGGCTGGGGTAGGGGATGGAAATCGTCTGGGCGCCCTCGGCCACCACCAGCGCGTCGGCCGGCTTCATGAAGAAGAAGGGCGGCTCGCGGCCGGTGAAGCCCATCTCCTTGGCATGCTCCTCGTAATTGCGCCCGACGCAGTACACCCGGGCCACCGGGAAGCGCTCGGCGCGGCCGACGACGGGCACCGACACGCAGGCCGGCGGGGGAAACACGAAACTCATGACTGCCTTTCTTCTCGGGACGTTTTCGGTACGCGCGCACCGCGCGCTTCGCCCGGATGATAGTCGGCGTCACTTACCGCTTCTCACACTCGGACACAGGGTGGCACCCCGGCGCGTCCTACAGTGGCCCGTGAGCCTGCCCTCAGGAGAACCGCGTGATGCCCCGTTCAACCCCCTCTCCCGTTTCGCCCGCTTGGCCCCTTTCGCTCCTTCGGTCTGTTGGGCCTCATCCGGTGACCGCCCTGGCCCTCGCCCTGCTCCTGGCGGGCTGCGCCGGCATGGATCCCAATGCCATGACCCCGACGCAGCGCCGCTCCGCCATCGGCGCGGGCGTGGGCGCCGTGGCAGGCGCTGCCATGGGCGGTAACGCCCGCAGCGCCGCGATCGGCGCCGGCGTGGGGGCCCTGGGCGGCTATGTCTGGTCCCGCCAGATGGAGCAGACACGCCAGACCATGGAGCGGGCCACGGTGGGGACCGGCGTGGCCGTGACGCAGACCCCGGACAACCAGCTGCGGCTGGACATCCCCAGCGACATCTCCTTCGACACCGGGCGCGCCGATATCAAGCCCAACCTGCGGCCGGTGCTCGATTCCTTCGCGCGCGGCCTGCAGGGGCAGCCGCACACCGAGGTGCGCATCATCGGCCACACCGACAATACCGGCTCCGACGAATTCAACGAGCGGCTTTCGCTGCAGCGCGCACAGGCCACCCGCGACTACCTGACCGCGCGCGGCGCGGACCCGCGCCAGGTCATGGTGGCCGGACGCGGCGAGCGCGAGCCGGTGGCCGACAACGCCTCCGAGGCGGGTCGCGCCCGCAACCGGCGCGTCGAGATCTTCCTGGGCGAACGGGCCACGACCGCGGCGCGCTGAGAGGGGGCTCGCCGCGCTGAGGCCGGCCGCCGCGTGCCGCGCCGACACCGACCGCGGCGCGCGCGGTTTATGCTTGCCGCATGAAGCTGTACAACTACTTCCGGTCCTCGGCGTCCTTTCGCGTGCGTATCGCCCTGGCACTCAAGGGCCTGCCCTATGACTACGTGCCCGTGCACCTGGTCAAGGGCGAGCACACCCAGCCGCACTACCAGGCGCTGGCGCCGGCGGGCCTGGTGCCCACGCTGGTCCTGGACAGCCAGGAGGCGCTGTCGCAGTCCATGGCCATCATCGAGTACCTGGACGAGGTGCACCCTCAGCCGCCGCTGCTGCCTTCCGACGCGCTCGGGCGGGCGCGGGTGCGTTCGCTGGCGCAGTTGATCGCCTGCGAAATCCATCCCCTGAACAACCTTCGCGTACTGCGCTACCTGGTGCGCACGCTCAAAGTCGACGAGGAGGCCAAGAACACCTGGTACCGCCACTGGGTGCGCGCCGGCCTGGAGGCCTTCGAGCGCGAGCTGGCGCAGCTCCCCGCAGGCACCTACTGCTACGGCGACACGCCCACCCTGGCCGACTGCCTGCTGGTGCCGCAGATCTTCAATGGCCGCCGCTTCGACGTCGACTTCTCGGGTCTGCCGCGAACCATGGCGGCCTTCGAGGCCTGCATGGCGCTGCAGGCCTTCCAGCAGGCGCAGCCTTCGAGCTGCCCCGACAACGAGCCCTGAGCCGTGTGACATGCCGCAGGCGGACTTCGAGGTGATCGAGCCGCAGTGGCCCGCGGGCCACGGCGTGCGCTCCTTGTGCAGCACGCGTGCGGGTGGCGTGTCACAGCCGCCCTGGGATCGCCTGAACCTCGGAGACCACGTGGGCGACGATCCCGCGGCCGTCGCCGCCAACCGGCAGGCCTATGTCCGGCGCCTCGGTGTGCGCCCGGTGTTCCTGCGCCAGGTCCATGGCGCTGATTGCGTGCAGTTGCGCGCGGATACGCCCGATGGCACGCAGGCCGATGCCTGCTACACGCGCGAGCGCGGCCTGGCCTGCACGATCATGGTGGCCGACTGCCTGCCGGTGCTGTTCGCCGACCTGCGCGGGGGGCTGGTGGCCGCGGCGCACGCGGGCTGGCGCGGCCTGCTGGGGCAGCACGGCCAGGGCGTGCTGGAGTCGGTGATGCGGGTGATGGATCCGGCGCATACGGTGGCCTGGCTGGGCCCCTGCATCGGCCCGCAGGCCTTCGAGGTCGGGCCGGAGGTACTGCGGGCCTACACCGCGCACGACGCGCAGTGCGCGGCCCGCTTTACCGCCTGTGCATCTGGCAAGTGGCTCGCAGACCTTGCCGGCCTGACCCGTGACCGGCTGCAGGCCCTGGGCCTGGACCCGCAGCGCGTGCATGGCAACGACGGCAGCCCCGGCTGGTGCACCGTCACACAGGCTTCAAGGTTCTTTTCGCACCGGCGCGACCGCGTCAGTGGGCGCCTGGCCGCCAGCGTCTGGCTGGCCTGACGCGGCCGCCGCCGTGGCCTGCGCGGCCTCGCGCTGCTCCCGGGCGCGCCTTCGCGCGGGCGTGCCCAGGATGTACATCACGAGGGCGGTAGGCGCGAGGCCGTATAGCACGAAGGTGATCACCGCGCCGAGGACCGAGCCGTTGGTGTTGCTGGCCTCTGCGACGGCCATCATGAGCGCGACGTAGAGCCATCCGATTGCGATGAGGTACATGTGAAAGTTGCCGCCGGGCTTGGAGCCCCCTAGCACTAATGGGATACTCGACGCAAAAGGACGTCTTACCGCGCGATCACATTGGAGGAATCGAGCACCATGGATTCTCGAACAGATTGGACCCAGGCCGCCAGCCAGTTCCAGCAAAACCTTGGGGAGGGCTGGAGAAAGGCGCTGGAATCGTTCCAGTCCATGAGCACCGGAAGCCCCGGCGCGGCGCAGGGCCTGCTGCCCGCGCTGGGTTTCGCGCCAGACAAGCTGATGGCACTGCAGCAGGCCTATGTACGCGAGGCCACCGAGTTGTGGAACCAGGGCCTGAAGGTCAACCCCGGCGCGTCCGACCGCCGCTTCGCGCACGGCGCCTGGTCCGAGAACCCGGTGTCGGCCTTCTCGGCGTCCGTTTACCTGCTCAACGCGCGCACGCTGCTGGGGCTGGTGGAGGCCACCGAAGCCGACGAGAAGACCAAGACCCGCCTGCGCTTTTCCGTCGAACAGTGGCTGGCCGCGTCGGCCCCGAGCAACTTCCTCGCGCTCAACGCCGAGGCCCAGAAGAAGGCTGTCGAGACGAAGGGCGAGAGCATCGCGCGCGGCCTGCAGAACCTGTGGAAGGACATCCAGCAGGGCCACCTGTCCATGACCGACGAGAGCCAGTTCGAGGTGGGCCGCAACGTCGGCACCAGCGAGGGTGCGGTCGTCTTCGAGAACGAGCTGTTCCAGCTGATCGAGTACAAGCCGACGACGGCCAAGGTGTACGAGCGCCCCTTCCTGGTGGTGCCGCCCTGCATTAACAAGTTTTACATCCTGGACCTGCAGCCCGAGAACTCGTTCGTGCGCCACCTCGTGGAGCAGGGGCACCGCACGTTCCTCGTGAGCTGGCGCAACCCCGACGATTCGATGCGCAACACCACCTGGGACGACTACATCGGCAAAGGCGCCATCCGCGCCATCGAGGTGGTGCAGGAGATCGCGAAGGCCAAGGAGATCAACGCCCTGGGCTTCTGCGTGGGCGGCACCATACTAGGCACAGCGCTGGCGGTGCTGGCCGCGCGCGGCGAGAAGCCGGTGGCCTCGGTCACCTTCCTCACCACCTTCCTGGACTTCTCCGACACCGGCATCCTGGATGTCTTCATCGACGAGCACTTCGTGAAGTTCCGCGAGGGCCAGATGGCGCAGGGTGGCCTGCTCAAAGGGCAGGACCTCGCGTCCACCTTCAGTTTCCTGCGCCCCAACGACCTGGTCTGGAACTACGTGGTGGGCAACTACCTCAAGGGCGAGACACCGCCGCCCTTCGACCTCCTGTACTGGAACAGCGACTCCACCAACCTGCCGGGCCCGATGTACGCCTGGTACCTGCGCAACACCTATTTCGAGAACAACCTGGTCAAGCCGGGCAAGGCCGTCGTGTGTGGCCAGAAGATCGACCTGCGCAAGATCGACATCCCGACCTACATCTATGGCTCCCGCGAAGACCATATCGTCCCCATCGAGGGCGCGTACGCCACCGTGCAGCACCTGCTGGGCCCCAAGCGCTTCGTGATGGGCGCCTCGGGGCACATCGCCGGGGTGATCAACCCGCCGGCCAAGGGCAAGCGCTCGTACTGGACCAACGCTAAGCTGCCCAAGACCCACGCCGAGTGGCTCAAGGGCGCCAAGGAGCACCCGGGCAGCTGGTGGACCGACTGGTACGCGTGGCTCAAGCCCTTGGCGGGCAAGCAGGTGGCTGCGCCCAAGAGCTATGGCGGCGGCAAGCACAAGGTGATCGAGCCCGCGCCCGGTCGCTACGTCAAGGTCAAGGCCTGATTTTTTAAAACATAAAAGGGGTTTTCATGGAAGACATCGTCATCGTCTCGGCCGCTCGAACCGCTGTCGGCAAGTTCGGCGGCACGCTGGCCAAGGTGGCCGCGCCCGAGTTGGGGGCCGCCGTGATCCGCGAGGCGATCGCGCGCGCCAAGCTCGACCCCGCCCAGGTGGGCGAGGTGATCATGGGCCAGGTGCTTGCGGCTGGCGCAGGCCAGAACCCGGCGCGCCAGGCCCTGATGAAGGCCGGTGTGCCCAAGGAGGTGCCGGGCCTGACCATCAACGCGGTGTGCGGCTCGGGCCTGAAGGCCGTCATGCTGGCCGCCCAGTCCATTGCCTACGGCGACAGCGAGATCGTGGTGGCCGGCGGCCAGGAGAACATGAGTGCCTCACCGCATGTCCTGATGAACTCGCGCGACGGCCAGCGCATGGGCGACTGGAAGATGGTCGACTCCATGATCGTGGACGGCCTGTGGGATGTCTACAACCAGTACCACATGGGCATCACCGCCGAGAATGTGGCCAAGGCCCATGGCATTACCCGCGACATGCAGGACGCGCTGGCCCTGGGCAGCCAGCAGAAGGCGGCCCAGGCGCAGGAGGCCGGCAGGTTCAAGGACGAGATCGTCGGCATCAGCATCCCCCAGCGCAAGGGCGATCCGCTCGTCTTCGACACCGACGAGTTCATCAACAAGAAGACCAACGCCGAGGCCCTGGCGGGGCTGCGCCCCGCCTTCGACAAGGCGGGCTCGGTCACGGCAGGCAACGCCTCGGGCATCAACGACGGCGCCGCCGCGGTGGTCGTCATGAGCGCGCGCAAGGCCGCGGCCCTGGGCCTGAAGCCCCTGGCGCGCATCGCCGCCTTCGGCACCTCGGGGCTGGACCCGGCCACCATGGGCATGGGCCCAGTGCCCGCCTCGCGCAAGGCCCTGCAGCGCGCCGGCTGGAAGGCCCAGGACGTCGACCTGTTCGAGCTCAACGAGGCCTTCGCGGCCCAGGCCTGCGCCGTCAACAAGGAGCTGGCCATCGATCCGGCTCGGGTCAACGTCAACGGCGGCGCCATCGCCATCGGCCACCCCATCGGTGCATCGGGCTGCCGCATCCTGGTCACCTTGCTGCACGAGATGCAGCGCCGCCGGGTCAGCAAGGGGTTGGCCGCGCTGTGCATCGGCGGTGGCATGGGGGTTTCCCTCGCCGTCGAACGCGCCTGACCGGCGTAGAAAGAATCGACGCGCCGCCTGCTGGAGCGGGCGCGCGTTTCATCCAGTCCACGGACAACTTCAAGGAGAGAGAAAGTGAGCCAGAAAATTGCGTACGTGACCGGTGGCATGGGTGGCATCGGTACCTCGATCTGCCAGCGCCTGCACCGCGAAGGTTTCAAGGTCATCGCGGGCTGCGGCCCCACGCGTGACTACGCCAAGTGGCTCGCCGAGCAGAAGGACAAGGGCTACACCTTCTACGCCTCGGTCGGCAACGTGGGTGACTGGAATTCCACCGTCGAGGCCTTCACCAAGGCCAAGGCCGAACACGGCCCCATCGACGTGCTGGTGAACAACGCCGGCATCACCCGTGACCGCATGTTCGTCAAGATGACGCGCGAGGACTGGGACGCGGTGATCGAGACCAACCTGAACTCCATGTTCAACGTGACCAAGCAGGTCGTAGGCGACATGGTGGAACGGGGCTGGGGCCGCATCATCAACATCAGCTCGGTCAACGGCGAGAAGGGCCAGGCCGGCCAGACCAACTACTCGGCGGCCAAGGCCGGCATGCATGGCTTCACCATGGCCCTGGCGCAGGAGCTGGCCAGCAAGGGCGTGACGGTCAACACCGTCAGCCCCGGCTACATCGGCACCGACATGGTCAAGGCGATCCGAGAGGACGTGCTGCAGAAGATCGTGGCCACCATCCCGGTCAAGCGCCTGGGCCAGCCCGAGGAGATCGCCTCCATCATCGCGTGGCTGGCCTCGGAGGAGGGCGGCTATTCCACCGGCGCGGACTTCTCCGTCAACGGCGGCCTGCACATGGGGTGAGCCTCACCGGAGCCTGTGTCCAAGCCCGTCCTGCCGGACGGGCTTTTTTCATGGGGCTTCTCACAGGTCCTCGATCACCAGGTGCCGGTACCGCTCCGCGAAGGCCACCGGCAGTCCTTTCACCGCCTTCATCACGCGATCGGCGTCGCTGGTGCGCGGCGCGTGCACCAGCAGACCCCAGTGGCCCTCGCTGGCCAGTTCCACCAGGTGCCGCACCGTCTCGCCCTCGGTCCCGGGGGAGGGCAGGGGCATGTCGCCGCTGCCGATGGTGCGTGCGATCGGACCCATGAAGGTTTCGGGCGAGAGCATGGACAGCTCATCGCCGGAGATGCCGGCCTCGATCAGCGCCTGGGCCGCCTGGTCCACGGGTTCGCGTCCCGGCAGCATCAGCACGATATGCCCCGTGGGGTAGAACACGCCGCGCAGCGTGACCATGTGGGAATCCAGGTGGAAGGGTTTCATGGGGCGTGCCTCCGGCTTACCGGGTCATTCGTCGGAGCATTAGTGCGCTGGCTGGCAAGCCAGGGTGTCGGTACCCTCGCCCGCGGGGTGTAGGACGCGGACGGCGTAAAGTCCGGGGCGTGCCTGCCCTGAAAGACTTTCCCGCGACCTCCGCCTGGCGCCTGTCCGTCGCACCCATGATGGACTGGACCGATCGGCATTGCCGCTATTTCCATCGCCTGCTCTCACGCCACGCGCGCCTGTACACCGAGATGGTGACCACCGGGGCGCTGCTGCACGGGGACGTCCCGCGGCACCTGGACTTCAACGCCGAAGAACACCCCGTGGCCCTGCAACTGGGAGGCAGCGACCCGGCCGACCTGGCGAAGGCCGCCCGCCTGGGCGAGCAATGGGGCTATGACGAGATCAACCTCAATTGCGGCTGCCCCAGCGACCGCGTGCAGCGCGGCGCCTTCGGCGCCTGCCTCATGGCGGAACCGCGGCTGGTGGCCGATGGCGTGAAGGCCATGGTGGACGCGGTGTCCGTGCCGGTGACGGTCAAGCATCGCATCGGCATCGACCGCACGGAAAGCTACGAGTTCGTGCGTGACTTCGTGGGGACGGTGGCCGAGGCGGGGTGCGGCGTGTTCATCGTGCACGCGCGCAATGCCTGGCTGCAGGGCCTGAGCCCCAAGGAAAACCGTGAGGTGCCGCCCTTGCGCTACGAAATCGTGCACCGGCTCAAGCAGGAGTTTCCGCAGCTGGTGATCGCGATCAACGGCGGCATCACGCAGGACACGCAGGTTCAGGCGCAGCTGGAGGCGCTGGATGGTGTGATGGTCGGGCGCGAGGCGTATCACAACCCCTGGTGGCTCGCTTCATGGGATGCAGCCTTCTTCGGCGGATCAGACCGAGGTCTCACACGCGAAGGCGTGGAGGCCGCGATGGTGGACTACATGGAGCGCGAGGCCGCCGCACGCGGCACGTCCCGGTACGCCATCGCACGGCACATGCTGGGGCTTTACAACGGCCTGCCCGGTGCGCGGCGCTGGCGACAGGTGTGGAGCGACCACAGGCTCAAGCAGCTGCCGGCGCGTGAGGTGGGGCAGATGGCGCGGCGCGCCAGGCAGGGTTCGCCCGCCACCGAGCAGGCCTGAAGCCTCGCGCGCGCCCGAAGCGCTGCGTGCCTGCGGCGGCCGGGCGGAGGGTTCCCTTTGGAGGCGAAGCCTCAGGGGGGAGCCTGGCCGCCGCAGGTGCGCGGCGCGCTGTGGCCGGAGAGAACCGCCGGGAGTCCATGCCACACAAAGCCATCAGGGTTTCCCTCAGGCACAAAAAAAACTTTGTGCACAAAAATACCTTTATGGAAACGCAGGACCCATCCGCTGCTGCCCCCACCGTCTCCGAGCAGGCCTTCCTGAGCCTGCGGCGCGACGTGCTGCACGGCGAGCACCCGCCCGGCGCCAAGTTGAAACTGGAGCTGCTGCAGGTGCAGTACGGCTTTTCCAGCAGCCCGCTGCGCGAGGCCCTCAATCGCCTGGCCCAGGAGGGCCTGGTGCGGGCCGACGAACGCAGGGGCTTCCGAGTGGCGCCAGTGTCGGCCGAAGACATGGCCGACATCACCCGCATGCGGCTGATGATCGACGTGTCCGCGCTGCGTGACGCCATCACCGCGGGTGACGACTCCTGGGAAGCCGCACTGGTGGCGAGCTTTCACCGCCTGGAGCGCCTGGAGGCGCGCCTGACCGAGGGGCCCGTCATCCTGGACGCCGAATGGGTGCAGCGGCACCGCGAATTCCACATGGCGCTCGTGGCCGCCTGCCCCTCGCAGCGCCAGCTGGCCTTGAGCGCCAGCCTGTTCGACCAGGCCGAGCGCTATCGCCAGATCTCGGGCCGATATCGTCAGGGGCTGCGCCGCAAGAACGACGAACACCGCCGCCTGATGCAAGCCGCCCTCAAGCGCGACGCTGGCACCGCCTGCGCGCTGCTGGCGGACCACATCGAGGGCACGCAGCGCAACGTCGCGGCGGCACTGAAAAAGATGCAGGACGGGCAGGGCGTATGAACCGCCTGCCCTGAACGCGCGCCATTCCCCCCGACTTTCCGGATACGCACCCCATGCTGAAGATTTCACGCCCGACGCCGTCCCATTTCGGTATCTTTGTCACCGATGTCGAGCGCATGGTGTCGTTCTACAAGACCGTCTTCGGCCTGACCGAGACCGACCGCGGCGTGGGTCGCACCTTCAAGGCGCCGCTGGTGTTCCTCAGTGCCAGCCCTGACCAGCACCACCAGCTGGTGATCGCGGGCGGGCGCCCGCCCGAGGCCACCTTCAGCACCGTGATGCAGCTGTCCTTCGCGGTGCCCTCCATCCAGCACCTGCGCGACATCCGCGTGCTGGCCGAGGCGAACGGCGCCACGCGCTTCGTGCCGCTCAATCACGGTAATGCGCTGTCGGTGTACTTCGCTGACCCCGAGGGCAACACGGTGGAGACTTACATCGACATGCCGTTCTACATCACGCAGCCCCACGGCGACCCGCTGGACCTGTCCAAGGACGATGAGACCCTGCTGCGCGAGACCGAGGCCATCTGCCGGCGCGACCCCACCTTCATGCCGATCGACCAGTGGCAGGAGCAGTTCCGCGGCCGCACCCCGGCCTGAAATTTTCATCCGCACTTTTCACGAACAGGGAGTTCCCGCATGAAGCTGCTTTCCTTCCTCCACCAGGGCCGCGAGACCTGGGGTGCCGTCGTCGGCGCGGACAGCGTCGTCGACCTGGGCCGTCAGATGCCGCAGCACGCCACGCTGGCCGACTACATCGGCTCGGGTGCCTACCTGCAGGCCGCGCAGCACGTGGCTGGCAAGGCGCCCGACGCCAAGCTGTCGGACATCACCTTCCTGCCGGTGATCCCGCGTCCCGAGAAGATCGTCTGCGCGGTGCGCAACTACATGGACCACCATCAGGAGGTGCTGGCCGCCGGGATGCAGCGCGAGCTGTCCGAGCAGCCGCCAATCTTCCTGCGTGTGTGGCGCTCGCAGACCGCGCACAAGCAGCCCATCGTGCTGCCCAAGGTGTCCGCGTCGCTGGACTGGGAAGGCGAGCTGGCTGTGATCATCGGCAAGGAAGGCCGCAACATTTCCGAGGAGAAGGCCTATGACCATGTGGCCGGATACTCCTGCTACAACGACGGCAGCATCCGCGAGTGGCAGTTCCACGCCAAGCAGATCGCCTCGGGCAAGAACTTCGAGTCCACCGGTGGCTTCGGCCCCTGGATGGTGACCGCCGACGAGATCAAGCCGGGCCAGCAGCTCAAGCTGGTCACGCGCCTGAACGGCAAGGTCGAACAATCGAGCCATACCGGCCACATGATCTTCTCGGTTCCCAAGCTGATCGCGTATGCCTCCACCATCTTCACGCTCGTGCCCGGCGACGTGATCGCCACGGGCACGCCGGCGGGCGTGGGCTGGAGCCGCAAGCCGCCCCTGTTCATGAAGGCTGGCGACGTGTGCGAGGTCGAGATCGAAGGCATCGGCACGCTGGTCAACCCCATCGTCGCCCAGGCCTGAGCCGCATGCGCGCCATCCAGGTCCAGGTGCCCGGCGGGCCCGAGGCGCTCACGCTGGTCGACCTGCCCGAGCCCCAGCCCGGACCGGCGCAGGTGAGGGTGCGTGCCCGCGCCATCGGCGTGGGCCGCCCCGACGTCCTGATACGCAACGGCACCTACAAGTGGATGCCGCCGCTGCCCGCCGTTCCCGGCGCCGAGATGGCGGGCGAGGTGGACGCGGTGGGCGAGGGCGTCACGCAATGGAAGGCGGGCGACCGCGTCCTGGTCAGCGCGCGCGACCTGCCGGTGCGCGGGGGCTGCTACGCCGAGGCCATCGTGGTGCCTGAGGCCGCGCCGTACCGCCTGCCCGTCAGCCTGGATCTGGCCGACGCGGTCAGCCTGCCGAACCTGCAGCTGGCGCAGGCCCTGCTGATGGGGCTTTCGGGCGGCAGGCTCACCGCGCGCAGTGCCCTGGTCACGGGCGCGGCGGGCGGCGTCGCCACCATGCTGGGGCAGCTGGCCCGCCACCACGGCCTGCAGGTGATCGGCACCGCACGCTCCGAGGACAAGCGCGCGTACGCGAAGGCGCACGGCTTTCACGAGGTGCTGGACCCGGCCGCCCCCGACCTGCCCGCGCAGGTGAAGGCCCTCACCGGCGGGCGTGGCGTGGACCTGGCCTTCGACCCGATTGGCGCGCGCCTGTTCGTCGACTGCCTGCATGCGCTGGCGCCCCTGGGCACCGCCGTCTCCTACAACATCGTTGCGGGCGCGCCCAGCGAGGACGTCTTCAAGGTGCTGCGTAGCTTGCTGGGGCGCAGCCTGGCGGTGCGGTGCTTCTCCATGCACACCTTTGACGAGGAGACCTCCGCCCGCCGCGCCCTGATGCAGTCAGCCATCGACCTGATGGCGCAAGGCCATGTGCGCGCGCCCCGCCCGACCCGCATGCGGCTGGCGCAGGCGCGCGAGGCGCACGAGGTGCTCGACGCCGGCCAGACCCGCGGAAAGATCGTCCTGGAACCCTGAACCACCCACCCCGAGGAGACATCACCATGCAACGCCGATACGTCCTGAAGTTTTCCGCTGTCGCTGCTGCGGCCTACGCCCTGCACGCGCCCGCCGCGCACGCCCAGGCCTGGCCTGACCGCGCCATCAAGATCTACCAGGGCTTCGCGCCCGGTGGCAACGCCGACAACATTGCCCGCACCGTGAGCGCCGAGATGACCAAGGGCCTGGGCCAGTCCTTCGTGGTCGAGGCCCAGGCGGGGGCCGGCGGCACCATCGCCGCGACCACTGTGGCCCGCGCGCGCCCCGACGGCTACACGCTGCTCCTGGCGACCGGTGGCCATGCGGTGGCTGGCGCGATCTACAACACCTTGCCCTATCGCACGGTACAGGACTTCGAGATGATCGGCACGATCACCTATTTCCCCTTCCTCGTTGTCACCACCACCGACAGCAAGATCCCCAACCTTGCCGCCCTCCTGGCCAACGCGCGCGCCAACCCCGGCAAGGTGGCCTACGGCACGGCCGGCATCGGCTCCACCCACCACCTGGCGGGCGAGCTCCTGGCGAGCATGTCCAAGACGCAACTGATGCACGTGCCTTACCGGGGCGACTCCGCCTCGCTCACCGCGCTGCTGGCGGGCGACGTGCCCTTCATCATCGCGCCGCCCACCGCGGTGCTGGCCAACATCAAGGCCGGCAAGCTGCGCGCGCTGGCGGCCACCGGACCCCAGCGCTGGCCTGGCCTGCCCGACGTTCCCACCGTGGCCGAACAGGGCGTCGCAGGCTACGACGTGCGCTCCTGGGCCGGGCTCATGGCCCCCGCAGGCACGCCGCGCCCGGTCATCGACCGCCTGAACGCGGAGCTGCAAAAGGCCCTGCAGGTGGCGGGCGTCAAGACGCGCCTGGAGGAGATGGGCGGCGAGGCGCGTGGCAGCACCCCCGAGGAAATGCGCACCATGGTCGCCGCGGAAACCCAGAAGTGGACGCAGGTGGTCAACGAGGCCAAGATCCCGAAGCAGTAATTTCCGAGGCGCACACCATGTCCCTGATCGAAATCCGCAAGCGCAGCCTGATTGTCGAGACGCAATTCCACGAGGGCGGACCGCCGCCTGCCGTGCCCCTGAAGCTGGCCGCCGCCTGCGCCGTGATCCGCAACCCCTACGCGGGCCGCTACGAGCCCGACCTCATGCCCTTCATGGCCGAACTGCGCAACCTGGGTACGCTGCTGGCGCAGGAGCTGGTGGACACGCTGGGGCGCGACAAGGTGGAGGTCTATAGCAAGGCCGCCATCGTGGGCGTCAACGGCGAGCTCGAACATGCGGCGGTGTGGCACGAGGCGGGGGGCTGGGCCATGCGCGCGGTGCTGGGCGAGCCCAAGGCCATCGTGCCTTCCAGCAAGGCGGTGGCCAGCGCCGGCTACCGCCTGATGGTGCCGGTGCACTACATCCACGCGGCCTACGTCCGCAGCCACTACAACAGCATGGAGATCGGCATCCAGGACGCGCCGCGCCCCAACGAGATTCTCTTTGCTCTCGTCATGGGTACCGGCGGCCGCGTACACTCGCGGCTGGGCGGGCTGACCAAGGAAAAAGTCTCGGTGAATGACGGTCAGCGCTGACGTTTTTCGAAGATCCCGGAGACCCGATGTCCAAGACCCCGAAGGCCGCATTCAACTGGGCCGACCCCCTGCTGCTCGATTCCCAACTGACCGAGGACGAGCGCGCCATCCGCGAAGCCGCCCAGGCCTATTGCCAGGACAAGCTGGCCCCACGCGTGCTGCAGGCCTTCCGGGACGAACATACCGATATCGCCATCTTCCGCGAGATGGGCGAACTGGGCCTGCTGGGCCCCACCATCCCCGAGCAGTACGGCGGCGCCGGCCTGAACTACGTGAGCTACGGGCTGATCGCCCGCGAGGTGGAGCGCGTGGACTCCGGCTACCGCTCGATGATGAGCGTGCAGTCCTCGCTGGTGATGGTTCCGATCTTCGAGTTCGGCAATGAAGCCACCAAGCAGAAGTACCTGCCCAGGCTAGCCACCGGTGAGTGGATCGGGTGCTTCGGACTGACCGAAGCCAATCACGGCTCCGACCCTGCCAGCATGATCACCCGCGCCCGCAAGGTCGACGGCGGCTACAAGCTCACGGGCAGCAAGATGTGGATCTCCAACTCGCCCTTCGCCGACGTCTTCGTCGTTTGGGCCAAGGACGATGAGGGGGCGATCCGCGGCTTCGTGCTCGAGAAAGGCTGGAAGGGCCTGTCCGCACCCAAGATCCAGGGCAAGGTGGGCCTGCGCGCCTCCACCACCGGCGAGATCGTGATGGAGGACGTGTTCTGCCCCGAGGAGAACGCCTTCCCCGAGGTGCGTGGCCTGAAGGGCCCGTTCACCTGCCTGAACTCCGCGCGCTACGGCATCGCCTGGGGCGCGATGGGCGCCGCCGAGGACTGCTGGTTCCGCGCCCGCCAGTACGTCATGGACCGCAAGCAGTTCGGCAAGCCCCTGGCCGCCAACCAGTTGATTCAGAAGAAGCTGGCCGACATGCAGACCGAGATCACCCTGGGCCTGCAGGGGTGCCTGCGCCTGGGCCGCATGAAGGACGAGGGGACCGCGGCGGTGGAGATCACCTCCATCCTGAAGCGCAACTCCTGCGGCAAGGCCCTGGACATCGCCCGCATGGCGCGCGACATGATGGGGGGCAACGGCATCAGCGACGAATACGGCGTGGCCCGTCACCTGGTGAACCTCGAGGTAGTCAACACCTACGAGGGTACCCACGACATCCACGCCCTGATCCTGGGGCGCGCCCAGACCGGCATCGCCGCGTTCTGAGTCAAGGCTATAATCGGGGGCTTTCCCGCAACCCGTACGCCTAGCGCCAACCGCAGCCCCTTTCCTAAACAAAAGCAACACCCAGAGCCGTCTCAAGAGCGGTCCCGGTAAGCGTTTGGGCGTACCCGTCACCATCCGGAGAACCCAGTGCTTTTGTCTCAACAGGCTTCCAGGCCTCTTGCCCTCCTGGCGCTCGCAGACGGCACGGTCTTTACCGGCACTTCGATCGGAGCCCCCGGCTCCACCACCGGCGAGGTCGTGTTCAACACCTCCCTCACCGGCTACCAGGAAATCCTCACCGACCCGAGCTACTGCCGGCAGATCGTCACCCTGACGTATCCGCACATCGGCAACTACGGCATCAACGAGGAAGACATCGAAGCCGCTAAGGTCCACGCCGCGGGCCTCATCATCCGCGACCTGCCCCTCGTCGCCTCCAACTTTCGCAGCAACCTCACGCTGTCCGCCTACCTCGAACGCGAGGGCACGGTGGGCATCGCCGACATCGACACCCGCAAGCTCACGCGCCTCTTGCGCACCCAGGGTGCGCAGAACGGCTGCATCTTGGCCCTCGCCCCCGGCCAGGCGGTGACCCAGGCCCTGAAGGACCAGGCCATCGCTCAGGCGAAGGCAGCGCCCGCCATGACCGGCCTGGACCTGGCCAAGGTGGTGTCCGCCACCGCCCGCGCCGAATGGACCGAGACCGAGTGGGAACTGGGCACCGGCTACGGCAAGCTTGAGAACCCGCGCTACCACGTCGTGGCCTACGACTTCGGGGTGAAGAAGAACATCCTGCGCATGCTGGCCGAGCGTGGCTGCAAGGTCACCGTGGTGCCCGCGCAGACCCCCGCCGCCGAGGTCAAGAAGCTCCATCCCGACGGCGTGTTCCTCTCCAACGGTCCCGGCGACCCGCAGCCCTGCGACTACGCCATCGCCGCCACACGCGAACTGGTCGAGGCGGGCTACCCCACCTTCGGTATCTGCCTGGGCCACCAGATCCTGGCGCTGGCCTCCGGCGCCGAGACCTTCAAGATGAAATTCGGCCACCACGGCGCCAATCACCCGGTGAAAGACCTGGACAACGGGCGCGTGTCCATCACCAGCCAGAACCACGGCTTCGCGGTGGACGAAAAAACGCTGCCCGCCAACCTGCGCGCCACGCACATCAGCCTCTTCGACGGCACGCTGCAGGGCCTGGCCCGCACCGACAAGCCCGCGTTCTGCTTCCAGGGTCACCCGGAGGCCTCGCCCGGCCCGCACGACATCGGCTACCTGTTCGACCGGTTCACCGGCCTGATGGACGCTGCCCGTAAAAGCTAAGCCCCATGCCCAAGCGACAAGACATCAAGAGCATCCTCATCATCGGCGCCGGCCCGATCATCATCGGCCAGGCCTGCGAGTTCGACTACTCCGGCGTGCAGGCCTGCAAGGCCCTGCGCGAGGAGGGCTACAGGGTCATTTTGATCAACAGCAACCCTGCGACCATCATGACCGACCCGGCCACCGCCGACGTCACCTACATCGAGCCGATCACCTGGCAGACGGTCGAGAAGATCATCGCCAAGGAAAAGCCCGACGCCATCCTGCCCACCATGGGCGGGCAGACCGCGCTCAATTGCGCGCTCGATTTGTGGCGCCATGGGGTCCTGGCCAAGTACAAGGTCGAACTGATCGGCGCCACGCCCGAGGCCATCGACAAGGCCGAAGACCGCCAGAAGTTCAAGCAGGCCATGACCAAGATCGGTCTGGGCTCGGCACGCTCCGGTATCGCCCACTCCATGGACGAGGCCTGGGCAGTGCAGAAGCAAGTGGGCTTTCCCACCGTCATCCGCCCCAGCTTCACCCTGGGCGGCACGGGCGGCGGCATCGCCTACAACGCCGAGGAATTCGAGACCATCTGCAAGCGCGGCCTGGAGGCCTCGCCCACCCACGAGCTGCTCATTGAGGAATCGCTGCTCGGGTGGAAGGAATACGAGATGGAGGTCGTGCGTGACAAGGCCGACAACTGCATCATCGTCTGCTCCATCGAGAACCTGGACCCCATGGGCGTGCACACCGGCGACTCCATCACCGTCGCCCCGGCCCAGACGCTGACCGACAAGGAATACCAGATCATGCGAAACGCCTCGCTGGCGGTGCTGCGCGAGATCGGTGTCGATACTGGCGGCTCCAACGTGCAGTTCTCGATCAACCCCAAGGACGGTCGCATGATCGTCATCGAGATGAACCCGCGCGTCTCGCGTTCGTCTGCGCTGGCCTCCAAGGCCACGGGCTTTCCCATCGCCAAGGTCGCGGCCAAGCTGGCCGTGGGCTATACGCTCGATGAACTGCGCAACGAGATCACCGGCGGCGCCACGCCCGCGAGCTTCGAGCCCTCGATCGACTACGTCGTCACCAAGATCCCGCGCTTTGCCTTTGAGAAATTCCCGGCGGCCGATTCGCGCCTGACCACCCAGATGAAATCGGTGGGCGAGGTGATGGCCATGGGCCGCACCTTCCAGGAAAGCTTCCAGAAGGCCCTGCGGGGCCTGGAAGTGGGTGTCGATGGCATGAACGAGAAGACGCAGGACCGCGAGACGCTCGAGAAGGAACTGGGCGAGCCCGGTCCCGAGCGGATCTGGTACGTGGGCGATGCCTTCGCCATGGGGCTGACGGTGTCCGAGGTCCATGACCTCACCAAGATCGACCCCTGGTTCCTCGTGCAGATCGAGGAGATCGTCAGGCTTGAACTCGAAATCGACAAGCTGACCGCCGAGAAGGGCGAGGGCGCGTTGGCGTCTCTGGATGCAACCACCTTGCGCATGCTCAAACGCAAGGGCTTTTCCGACCGGCGCCTGGCCAAGCTGCTCAAGACGACTGACAAGGCCGTGCGCGAGCAGCGCAAGAAACTGGGCGTTCGCCCCGTCTACAAGCGCGTGGACACCTGCGCCGCCGAGTTCGCCACCAACACCGCCTACATGTACTCCACGTACGAGGACGAGTGCGAGGCGCAGCCCACGAACAAGAAGAAGATCATGGTGCTCGGGGGCGGTCCCAACCGCATCGGCCAGGGCATCGAGTTCGACTACTGCTGCGTCCACGCGGCCCTCGCCATGCGCGAGGACGGCTACGAGACCATCATGGTCAACTGCAACCCCGAGACGGTCTCCACCGACTACGACACCTCCGACCGCCTGTACTTCGAGCCGCTCACGCTCGAGGACGTGCTCGAGATCGTCGACAAGGAAAAGCCGGCCGGCGTGATCGTGCAGTACGGCGGCCAGACGCCCCTGAAGCTCGCCCTGGGCCTGGAGGCCGAGGGCGTGCCGATCATCGGCACCAGCCCTGACATGATCGACGCGGCCGAAGACCGTGAGCGTTTCCAGAAACTGCTTCACGAACTCGGCCTGCGCCAGCCGCCCAATGCCACCGCCCGCACCGAGGCCGAAGCCCTGGAGAAGGCAGCCGCCCTGGGCTACCCGCTGGTCGTGCGCCCCAGCTACGTGCTGGGCGGCCGCGCCATGGAGATCGTGCACGAGCAGCGTGACCTGGAACGCTACATGCGCGAAGCGGTGAAGGTCTCTAACGATTCCCCGGTGCTGCTCGATCGCTTCCTGAACGATGCCATCGAGTGCGACGTCGATTGCCTGCGCGATGGAGAGCGTACCTTCATCGGCGGCGTGATGGAACACATCGAGCAGGCCGGTGTGCATTCGGGCGACTCCGCCTGCTCGCTGCCGCCGTACTCCCTGTCCAAGGCCACGGTCGACGAGATCAAGCGCCAGACCGCCGCCATGGCCAAGGCACTGAACGTGGTGGGCCTGATGAACGTGCAGTTCGCCATCCAGCACGTGGATGGCCAGGACGTGATCTACGTGCTGGAGGTGAACCCCCGCGCCTCGCGCACCGTGCCCTTCGTCTCCAAGGCCACCGGCATCCAGCTGGCCAAGGTGGCAGCGCGCTGCATGGCGGGCAAGTCGCTGGCCTCGCAGGGTATCACTGCCGAGGTCACCCCGCCGTACTTCAGCGTGAAGGAGGCCGTCTTCCCGTTCGTGAAGTTCCCCGGCGTGGACACCATCCTCGGCCCCGAGATGAAGTCCACCGGCGAGGTGATGGGCGTGGGCAAGACCTTCGGCGAGGCCTTCGTCAAGAGCCAGTTGGGGGCGGGCACCCGCCTGCCGCGTGCGAAGGACGCCCAGGGCCAGTCCACCGGCAAGGTGTTCCTGACCGTCAAGAACGGCGATAAGCCCCGCGCGGTGGAAGTCGCCCGCGGCCTCGTGGCCCTGGGCTTCGAGCTGGTGGCGACCAAGGGCACGGCCGCGGCCATCACCGCCGCTGGCATCCCCTGCCAGTCGGTGAACAAGGTCACTGAAGGCCGCCCGCATGTGGTCGACATGTTGAAGAACAACGAGATCGTGATGGTCGTGAACACCGTCGAGGAGCGCCGCAACGCCATCGCCGACTCGCGCGCCATTCGCACCTCGGCGCTGCTGGCCCGCGTCACCACCTTCACCACCATCGCCGGGGCCGAGGCGGCCGTGGAAGGCATGAAGTACCTGGACACGCTGGACGTGATCTCGGTGCAGGAGATGCACGCGCAGCTGGCCTGAGTGCCGCTTTCGTTGCCCCTGAGCCCACGGGCCGCGCGCAGGAGACTGCGTGGCGGCCCGTGGGCTTTTCGCGTGAGCTTCGTAGCCGCAGAAGAACCTGACACCCGCGTGAATGACGGGTACTGCGGCTTGAACAGGATGGGCGTCGAGGTTACGCATGTGTTGGCTTGCGAGGAGCCTGGGTGTTCGTCGCGGGCTGTCTCTTCAACTACGGAATCAAACACAGCATGCAATCTCCAGCCGTATCTGCAAGGTCCTCGACTCCGCCCCCCCCGACCTTCCACCTAACCCTCCCGTCGCCTCAGTCACCCGCCAGCGTATCCCGAGCTGGTACGGACAGCCCCTCGCTTTTTCGCCGTTGCCTGCCGATTGCCGTTCCGGTCCTGGCCCTGGCCAGCGGGGCGGCGTCGTATGCACTGGCCTCTGGCGCCAATACCGATAACTATGACCAGGCGGATACCTACCGACTCAATCTGAACAACGGCCTGATCGGCGCGGCCGGCATGGTGGGTGGTGCGGTGCTACCCCTGCTGGCGGCCTGCGGCCGCAGCGTCGTCCGTGCGTTGTGTGGTCGCAGTGCGGTAGTCATTCAGACAAGTGAGCCACAGCCCGGACCAGTGCATCACACCCCGGAGCATGGAGACGCCAGAGGCCGCCAAGGCGTGGAACTGCGCGGGCTCCTTGAGTCCGTAGAGAGAGCGAGAAGCAGAAGACCAGAAGGCGACGTTGGTCTGGAGGCCGGTAGGCCCGAAGAGTACGCGGACGATGGCGTAGGAGCCGCATCGACAGTGGTGACCATTCACCCGTTGCCCTGGCAGTGAATACCTAATGATTCACCCCCGCGGGCCGCGCGGCCCGCTGATTTCGGCATAATCGCGCCCATCACACCGCCGGCTGGCAACGGTCGGCGGTTTCCTTTTGTCCTGCCGAAAGTCCAGCCATGGCCACCATCCCCATCACCACGCGCGGCGCCGAGAAGCTCAAGGCCGAACTGCACCGCCTCAAGACCGTGGACCGGCCCGCGGTGATCAACGCCATCGCCGAGGCACGCGCCCAGGGCGACCTGTCCGAGAACGCAGAGTACGACGCGGCCAAGGACCGCCAGGGCTTCATCGAAGGCCGCATCCAGGAGGTCGAGGGCAAGCTTTCGGCCGCCCAGGTGATCGACCCGGCCTCAGTGGACGCGGGGGGCAAGGTGGTCTTCGGCGCCACCGTCGAACTCGAGGACGAGAACAGCGGCGAGAAGGTCACCTACCAGATCGTGGGCGAGGACGAGGCCGACCTCAAGCTGGGCCTGATCAACGTCTCCAGCCCCATCGCGCGCGCCCTGATCGGCAAGGAGGAGGGCGATACCGCCGAGGTTCAGGCACCCGGCGGCCTGCGCCGCTACGAGATCATCGCGGTCCGCTACGCCTGACCGGCCCTTGAAAGCCATCGACCGCCTCGGCCTCATGGCGGCCGCCCTCTGGTGGGGCAGCCTTACCGCCGTGGGCTTCTGGGTCGTGCCTTTGCTGTTTGCCCACCTGCCTTCGCCGGCGTCGGCGGGCACGCTGGCTGCCCGGCTCTTTGCGGCCCAGGCCTGGTTGGCCTTGGGCTGCGGCCTGCTGCTGCTGATGGTGTCGCGGCCCCGGGGCGGCGCTGCGCGCATGGACTGGGGGCAGGGCGCCTTGCCCTGGCTGCTGGGGGGCCTGCTGGCCGCCCTGGTGCTGGAGTTCGGGGTGGCGCCACGCATCTTGGCCCGTCAGGACCTGCGGCTGTGGCACACCGTGGGCAGCGGCCTGTACCTGATGCAGTGGGCCTGCGCCGGGGTGGTGCTGTGGAAGCTGGCTGGCGCGCGTGGGCCGGTCAGCCCAGGCGGCCCTTCTTGACCGACTTCTGCTTGGGCTTGGCCCGTTTGACCTGCCCGCCGGGGGTCAGGCGCTGGTTGCCCAGGACGCGCAGCGTCCGGACCTCGGGCCTCTGGCCCCCGCGCTTGCTGTATTTCAGAACCTTGATGTCGCGCGGGCCGGGCTTGCGGTCTTCGTCTTCGGCTCGGACCTTGGGCGGCTTGGGGCGCCACAGCACCAGCAGCTTGCCGATATGCTGGATCGGGGCGGCCCCGAGCTGGTCGGCCAGTTGCAGGTACATGGCTTCGCGGGCGGCGCGGTCGTCACCCAGCACCCGCACCTTGATCAGGCCATGGGCGTTGAGGGCGGCGTCGACTTCCTTGCGCACCGCCGGCGTCAGACCGTCGTTACCGATCATGACGACAGGGTCGAGGTGGTGGGCGTCGGCACGATGCGCCTTGCGCTCGGCGATGGACAATTCAATGGCGGGCATGGTTGGCATTATGGCTGCGGCCCGGTGAGTGCCCGGCAAGACGGAAACGCAATGAAGATCAAGACCAAGAGCAAGAAGGTGAACAAGGCGTGGCTCAACGACCATGTCAACGACCCCTACGTGAAGCTCGCCCAGAAGGAGGGCTACCGGGCCCGCGCCGCCTACAAGCTCAAGGAGATCGACGAGACCCTGGGCCTGATCCGCCCGGGCCACGTGGTGGTGGACCTGGGCTCCACCCCCGGCGCCTGGAGCCAGTACCTGCGCCGGCGCCTGTCGCCCTCGGGCGCGGCCGCGGGCGAGCTCAATGGCGCGATCGTGGCCCTGGACATCCTGCCCATGGAGCCGATCGAGGGGGTGACCTTCCTGCAGGGGGACTTTCGCGAGCCCGAAGTGCTGGCCCGCCTGGAAGCCGCGATGGCCGGCCGCCAGGCCGACGTGGTGGTGTCGGACATGGCCCCCAACCTCTCGGGTATCGAATCTGCCGACGCCGCCCGCATCAGCCACCTGGTCGAACTGGCCATCGAGTTTTCCCAGGCCCACCTCAAGCCGGAGGGCGCCCTGGTCACCAAGGTGTTCCACGGCAGCGGCTACAGCCAGCTGGTGAAGTTGTTCAAGGAAACTTTCCGGGTGGTCAAGCCTCTCAAACCCAAGGCCTCCCGGGACAAGTCCTCCGAAACCTTTCTCGTCGGGATCGGCCTGAAGCCCGGGGCGTGAAAACCGGGCCTGAGCTCCCCGTACAGCCTGCCCGGGGCCTGTATCCCTTACCCCAGGGCGGTTGTAGCCCTTTTTGGTCTGTGCTCTGCTTGAAACCCCTAGAATGGGCTTCACATGGTGGGGCAGTGCCCTGCGGAGATCGAGTTGAACAATCAGTGGTTTTCCAAAATTGCCGTCTGGCTGGTGATCGCCCTCGTGCTGTTCACCGTATTCAAGCAATTTGATACGCGCGGGGGGGCCGGCGCCAGCGTCATGGGCTATTCCGACTTCCTGGAGGAGGTCAAGAACAAGCGCATCAAGAACGCGGTGATCCAGGAAGGCCAGGGCGGCACCGAGATCGTGGCCGTCACCACCGACGACCGCCGGGTGCGTACCACCGCCACCTACCTCGATCGCGGTCTGGTGGGCGACCTCATCGCCAACGGCGTGAAGTTCGACGTCAAGCCCCGTGAAGAGAGCTCCCTGCTCATGACCCTGCTTGTGAGCTGGGGCCCGATGCTGCTGTTGATCGGCGTCTGGGTGTACTTCATGCGCCAGATGCAGGGCGGTGGCAAGGGCGGTGCCTTCAGCTTCGGCAAGAGCAAGGCCCGCATGCTCGACGAGAACAACAACCAGGTCACCTTCGCCGACGTCGCCGGCTGCGACGAGGCCAAGGAAGAAGTCAAGGAAGTCGTCGACTTCCTCAAGGACCCCCAGAAATTCCAGAAGCTGGGTGGGCGTATCCCCCGCGGCCTGCTGCTGGTCGGCCCCCCGGGCACCGGCAAGACGCTGCTGGCCAAGGGCATTGCGGGCGAGGCCAAGGTGCCTTTCTTCAGCATCTCCGGCTCTGACTTCGTCGAGATGTTCGTCGGCGTGGGTGCGGCCCGCGTGCGCGACATGTTCGAGAACGCCAAGAAGAACGCGCCCTGCATCATCTTCATCGACGAGATCGACGCCGTAGGCCGCCAGCGTGGCGCGGGCCTGGGCGGCGGCAACGACGAGCGCGAGCAGACCCTCAACCAGATGCTGGTCGAGATGGACGGCTTCGAGACCAACCTGGGCGTGATCGTGGTGGCCGCCACCAACCGCCCTGACATCCTGGACGCCGCGCTGCTGCGCCCGGGGCGCTTCGACCGTCAGGTCTACGTGCAGCTGCCCGACATCCGCGGCCGCGAGCAGATCCTGAACGTCCACATGCGCAAGGTGCCGATCGGCACCGACGTCAACGCGAGCATCATCGCCCGCGGCACGCCGGGCATGTCCGGTGCCGACCTGGCGAACCTTTGCAACGAAGCCGCCCTCATGGCCGCCCGCCGCAATGCCCGCGTCGTCGAGATGCAGGACTTCGAGAAGGCCAAGGACAAGATCTTCATGGGCCCCGAGCGCAAGTCCATGGTGATGCCTGAGGAGGAGCGTCGCAATACCGCGTACCACGAGTCCGGCCACGCCCTCATCGGCAAGATGCTCCCCAAGTGCGACCCGGTGCACAAGGTCACCATCATCCCGCGCGGGCGCGCCCTGGGCGTGACCATGAGCCTGCCCGAGAAGGACCGCTTCAGCTACGACAGCGAATACATGCTCAATCAAATCAGCATGCTGTTTGGCGGGCGCATCGCCGAAGAAGTGTTCATGAAGCAGATGACCACGGGTGCGTCCAACGACTTCGAGCGGGCCACCAACCTGGCGCGTGACATGGTCATGAAGTACGGCATGTCCGAGGCCCTGGGCCCCATGGTCTACGCCGAGAACGAGGGCGAGGTGTTCCTGGGCCGCTCGGTCACCAAGACCACCAACATGAGCGAGCAGACCATGCAGAAGGTGGATGCCGAGGTGCGCCGCATCATCGACCAGCAGTACGCCCTGGCCCGCCGCCTGATCGAGGACAACCAGGACAAGATGCACGCGATGGCCAAGGCCCTCCTGGAGTGGGAAACCATCGACGCCGAGCAGATCGACGACATCATGGCCGGCAAGCCGCCGCGCCCGCCCAAGGACTTCACGCCGCGCACGCCGTCTTCGGGCGGTGGCGATTCCGGCGGGGCCCCGGTGGCCGACCCAGCGCCGCAGGGGGCCTGAGCCCCGCGCGCGACACGCATACCCCACACCCCGAAGGTCCCGGCGTGCCCTGCATGCCGGGGCCTTCTTGTTTGCGCGGTGCGCCGATTCATTACGTCGGTTGCATCTGCAGGCCCGCCTCGTCACACCTGACCGGGCCGGTTCTTCGGACACTGCCGGCATGGTGATCCACGCAGTCTCCCCGGGCCTGCGGCCCGCGCCGTCTTTCCCGCCCGTTCCTGTCCCTGACCCGGCGCCCTTGGTGCGTCTGGTGGCGGGTGACCTGCGTGCCGAAATCGCGCCCGAGATCGGTGGTGCCATCGCCGCCTTCTGGTCTCTGGGGGAGGGCGGCCAGCGCACGGATTGGCTCAGGCCCGCCACCGCGGGCGCGCTGGCGCGCAGCGAGATCCTGGGCATGGCCAGTTTCCCGCTGGTGCCGTTCTGCAACCGCATCCGTGATGGCCGCGCCGACTTCGAGGGTCGAGAGATTCGCATGCCAGCTAACCACCCGTCGTCACCATCGCCGCACCCGTTGCACGGCATCGGCTGGCAGCGGCCCTGGACCGTGTTGGCCCGCACGGACACCAGCTGCGAGCTGGGGCTGTATGTGCCGGCCAGTGAGGTCTGGCCCTGGCGCTTTTCCGCCATGCAGCGCATCGAGCTGCGTGACGGCGCGCTGCAGGTGCGCCTGTCCGTCCTGAACGAGGACACGGTGGCCATGCCGGCAGGCCTGGGACATCACCCCTACTTTCCGCGCGGCATGGGCACGCGCCTCGCGTGCAACACCGCCGCGATGTGGCGCACCGACACGCAGGTGATGCCGGTGGCCCTGGAGACCGGCGGCGTGGTGGACCGCCTGCGCGCGGGCCTGTTGCTGGACGAGGCCGACCTGGACAACAACTTCGTGGGCTGGGATCGGCAGGCGCGCATCGATTGGCCGGCGCAGGGTGATTCGTCCGCGCGCAGCCTGAGGATCGACGCCGACCCGGTGCTCGATCACTTCGTGGTGTATGCCCCGCGTGGCGCCGACCATTTCTGCGCCGAGCCAGTGAGCCAATGTACAGACTGGCTCAATCTGCTGGACCGCTACGGCCGCGGGCCCCTGGGCGGCGCGCGCCTGGTGGCGGGCGAGCCGCTGGCCGTTTCGTTCAGGCTGGTTCCGGGCTGAACGACAATTGCCCGATGCACTGGCACACCACACGTCACCGGATCGACCTGGGCACGCCCCGCGTGATGGGCATCGTGAACCTCACCCCGGATTCCTTCTCCGATGGCGGCCGCCACGCCAGCGTCAGTGCCGGTATCCACCACTGCGAGCGACTGGTCGCCCAGGGCGCGGACATCCTGGACCTGGGGGCTGAATCCACCCGCCCGGGCAGCCCGCCGGTGCCCCTGGAGGAGGAGCGTGCCCGCCTGATGCCGGTGCTGCGCGAGGCGCTAACCCTGGGCGTGCCGGTGTCCATCGACACCTACAAGGCCGACGTGATGCGCGAGGTGCTGGACCTGGGTGCTGACATCGTCAACGACATCTGGGCGCTGCGCCAGCCCGGGGCGGCCGACGTGGTGGCAGCCCATGGATCCTGCGGTGTGTGCCTGATGCACATGCACGGCGAGCCCCAGACCATGCAGCTGGCCCCGATGGACGGCGAGGCGGTGCCTCAAGTGCGCGGCTTCCTGCGCGGCGTGACCGAGCCCCTGCGCGCGCGCGGCGTGGCCCGCGAGCGCATCGCCTGGGACCCGGGCGTGGGCTTTGGCAAGACGCCGGCGCAGAACTTCTCCCTGCTGGCGCGCCAGGACGAACTGCTGGCGGATGGTTATCCGCTGTTGGTGGGCTGGTCGCGCAAGTCCTCGCTGGGGGCAGTGACGGGCCTGCCCGTGTCCGAGCGACTGGTTCCCAGCGTGGCTGCGGCGCTGCTGGCTGTGGAGCGCGGCGCGCGTATCGTGCGGGTCCACGACGTGGCCCCTACGGTGGCGGCCCTGAAGGTCTGGGCGGCCGCGCGTCCGGGGGCCAGCGCACCGAGCTGACCCTCCCGGCAGGACCGACAATAGGCGCCATGACCAGAAAATACTTCGGCACCGACGGCATCCGCGGCACCGTCGGCAAGCCACCCATCACCCCCGACTTTGTCCTGCGCCTGGCGCACGCGGTGGGGCGGGTGCTCAAACGCACTGAGGCGCGGCCCACGGTACTCATAGGCAAGGACACCCGCATCTCCGGCTACATGCTTGAAAGCGCCCTGGAGTCCGGCTTCAATTCCGCCGGCGTCGATGTGATGTTGCTCGGGCCCCTGCCCACGCCGGGCGTGGCCTACCTCACGCGGGCGCGGCGTGCCAGCCTGGGCGTGGTGATCAGCGCCAGCCACAACCCCTTCGAGGACAACGGCATCAAGTTCTTCAGCGCCCAGGGCACCAAGCTGCCCGACGCCTGGGAGCGCGAGGTCGAGGCCATGCTCGACGAGCCGCCCGCTTGGGTGGACTCCGCCAGCCTGGGCAAGGCCAAGCGCCTGGACGACGCGGCAGGGCGCTACGTCGAGTTCTGCAAAGGCACCTTCGACCCCGACCTCACACTCAAGGGCTGCAAGGTCGTGGTCGATGCTGCCCACGGCGCGGCCTATCACATCGCGCCGCTGGTCTTTCACGAACTGGGCGCCGAGGTCCACACCATCGGCTGCGCCCCCGACGGCATGAACATCAACCGCGAGGTGGGCGCCACCCACCCGGATGCCGTGATCCGCGCGGTGCTGGAGCAGGGCGCCGATTTCGGCATTGCGCTCGATGGCGACGCTGATCGCCTGCAGGTGGTCGATGCCAAGGGGCGCCTGTACAACGGCGACGAGCTGCTTTACCTGATGGTCGACGACCGCCTCGCGCGCGGCGAGAAGATCGCGGGCGCGGTGGGCACGCTCATGACCAATATGGCGGTCGAACTGGCCCTGAAGCGGCGGGGCCTGGAGTTCGTGCGCGCGGCGGTCGGCGACCGCTACGTGCTCGAGGAACTCGAGCGCCGAGGCTGGCTACTGGGGGGCGAGGGCTCGGGTCACCTGCTGGCCCTGGACCAGCACACCACCGGCGACGGGCTGGTCAGCGCCTTGCAGGTGCTCAAGGCCTGCGTGCGCAGTGGCAAGACCCTCTCGCAGCTGCTCGAGGAGGTGCGCCTGTTCCCGCAGGTGCTGCTGAACGTGCGCCTGACGCCGGGGCAGGATTGGAAGTCCAGTTCGAAGCTGGCCGAGGCCACGCGCGAGGTCGAGGCCGAACTGGCCGGCAAGGGTCGTCTTCTGGTGCGCGCCAGCGGCACCGAGCCCCTGCTGCGGATCATGGTCGAGGCCGCTGACGCCGCGCAGGCCCGTGCCTGTGCCGAGCGGCTGGTGGCGGCGGTTCAGGCGGGCTGAGTCCTGTCCGCTCCGTGATGGATACCGTCACGGAACTGACTTGATTCCGACACGGCCGCGTCACGCGGGGCCGAAATACTGATGGGCATTCCTTTGATGGAGATGCCCCGTGAGAGAACTGCCCACGCCGACCTTCGCGCTTTCCCCTGTCAGCCTGCCCAGGGGGTCACTTCGACGCCCGGATCCGCAGGCTTCTGCGCTGGAGCGCGGCGCCATTTCTGTGGTTTGGGCAAGCCACCAGGACGAGGTCCGCGAGGCGCAGCGACTGAGGTACGACGTCTTCGCCCGGGAGATGGGTGCGCGCCTCGCTGGCGACCTGCCCGGTCACGACATCGACCTGTTCGACGACTACTGCGAGCACCTGATGGTGCGTGACACCGTCAGCGGCGCGGTGGTGGGTACCTACCGCGTGCTCACGCCCGCCCAGGCCCGGCGCGTGGGAAGCCTCTACACCGAGACCGAGTTCGACCTGACCCGCCTGCGTTCGCTGCGTGCGCGGATGGTGGAACTCGGACGCAGCTGCGTGCATCCCGACTACCGCCAGGGCAGCGTGATCCTGGCCTTGTGGGGTGCGCTGGCCGAGTTCATGGTGCGCAACGACCTGGACACCATGATCGGCTGCGCCAGCATCCCGATGCTGCGTGACGGCCTGCCCAGTGGCGACCTGGCCGCCAGCATCTGGCGTCAGGTGCAGCGCGATCACTTGGCCCCGATCGAGTACCAGGTACGCCCGCGCCTGCCCTTGCCGATCGAGCGGCTGGATGGCTCGCTGCAGGTTGAGCCGCCAGCCCTGGTCAAGGGCTACCTGCGCCTGGGCGCGCAGGTGCTGGGGGCGCCGGCCTGGGACCCGGACTTCAACACCGCGGACCTGCCCATGCTGATGCGGATCGCCGACCTGCCGGCGCGCTACCGCAAGCACTTCCTGGGGCGCTGACGATGAAGCCGACCTCCTCCAAGGCTGACGCCGTGGTTCGCGAGCCCTGGCTGGACCGCGACCACAGCATCCTGGCCTTCAACGAACGGGTGCTGGATTGGGCGCACCGCCCGGACGTCCCGGCCCTGGAGCGGCTTCGTTACCTGTGCATTGTCTCCTCGAACCTGGACGAATTCTTCGAGGTCCGCTTCGCTCCGCACCTCATGGCGGCGCGCACGGGGGAGGTCAGCGACCTGGGTTCGCCCGCATCTTTCGAGGCGCTGTCGGGGGCGGCGCACGCGCTGGTGGACACGCAATACGCCCTCTACAACGACGCGCTGATTCCCCTGCTGGCGCGCGCCGGAATCGAGATTCTCTCGCATGCCGACCGCAGTACCGAGCAGCGCCAGTGGGTGGCCGAGTACTTCGAGCGCCAGGTACAGCCGTTACTGATCCCGGTCAGCCTGGATCCGGCCCACCCTTTTCCGCAGGTGGCCAACAAGTCGCTCAATTTCATCGTGCGCCTGGGCGGTCGAGACGCCTTCGGGCGAGAGAACGACATCGCCATCGTCAAGGTGCCCCGGGTGCTTCCCCGTGTGATCCGGGTGCCCGCCCGCACCGAGGGCGGCAAGACCCGTCTGGTCATGCTCTCCAGCGTGATCCGCGCGCACCTGCAGGATCTTTTCCCCGGGCGCGAAGTGCTTCAGTTCTCGCAGTTCCGGGTGACCCGCCACTCCGATCTTTCGGTGGACGAGGAGGACGTGCGTAACCTGCGTACCGCGCTGCGCCTGGGCCTGCAGCACCGCCAGTACGGCGAGGCGGTGCGGCTGGAGGTCTCAGCGGGCTGCTCGGATTACCTGGCCGATTTCCTGCTGCAGCAGTTCCAGCTGCCGCCCCAGGCCCTGTACCGGGTGGCCGGGCCGGTCAACCTCGTGCGCCTGCATCAGGTGATCGACCTGGTGGATGCACCCCAGCTGCTGTTCTCGCCCCATGCGGCGAGCTACCCTCGCCAGCTGGTGCCAGGGCAGTCCTTCTTCGAGCGCCTGCGCCAGGGTGACGTGCTGATCCACCAGCCCTTCGAGCGTTTCGACGGCGTGATTGACTTCCTGCGTGAGGCGGTGGCTGACCCCCAGGTGCTTGCGATCAAGCAGACCGTGTACCGCACCGGCTCCGACTCGGTGATGATGGACCTGCTGCGCGAGGCCGTACACCGGGGCAAGGAAGTGACCGCAGTTGTGGAGCTCAAGGCCCGCTTCGACGAAGAGGCCAACATCAACTGGGCCGAAAAGCTCGAATCCATCGGCGCGCAGGTGGTCTACGGCGTGGTGGGCCTGAAGACTCACGCCAAGATGCTGCTGGTGACCCGCCGCGAGGGACGGCAACTGGTGCGCTACGCCCACCTGTCCACCGGCAACTACAACCCGCGCACAGCCCGCCTGTACACCGACCTGAGCTACCTCACGGCCGACCCTTCGCTCACGGCGGACGTTGACCACATTTTCAACCACCTTGCCAGTCAGGTACGTTTGCCTCGCCTGTCGCGGCTGCTGATCGCACCCTTCCAGCTGCACCGGCGCATGGTGGACAAGATCGACCGGCTGGCCCAGGCCGCGGCCCAGGGCGTGAGGGCGCGCATCGTGCTGAAGATGAATGCGTTGACCGATCAGCCGCTGATGGAGGCCCTGGTACGCGCAGGCCGCAGCGGCGTCTCGATCGACCTGATCGTACGCGGCGCCTGCATGCTGCCCGCCCGCGTGCCGGGCTTCACCGATAACATTCGCGTGCGCTCGGTGATCGGACGCTTCTTGGAGCATTCGCGCGTGTTTTATTTCCGCGCGGGTGACGACGAGGAGCTTTACCTGTCCAGCGCCGACTGGATGAACCGCAACATGCTGCGGCGCGTCGAGCTGGCTTGGCCGGTACTCGATCCCGATCTGCGCCAGCGTGTTGTCGATGAGTGCCTCATAGCCTATCTGCACGACGCGCGCGACGCCTGGGACCTGCAGCCCGATGGGCGCTACCAGCGCGTGTCTGGCGCGGGCGACCGCAGCAGCCCGGGCGCGCAGGGCGCCCTCATGGGTCGCTACCAGGTCGCGTCCCAACCCCAAGCACGAAGAAGGAGACGCTGATGGATCTGATCTTGTGGCGACACGCCCAGGCGCACGAGTCGCCCGGTGACGGCGACGACCTGGTGCGCGCCCTCACGCCGCGCGGCGAGCGCGATGCCCTGCGCATGGGGCAGTGGCTGAGCCGCCGCCTGCCGCGTGGCACGCGCGTGCTGGTCTCTCCGGCCCTGCGCTGCGAGCAGACCGCGCTGGGTCTGGGGCGGGAGTTCCAGTGCGTGCCGCAGCTGGCGCCGGGCGCCTCGGTGGAGGAACTGCTGGAGCAGGTGGGATGGCCCGACGCTGCGCGGCCCGTGGTGGTGGTGGGTCACCAGCCCACCCTGGGTCAGACACTGGCGCATTTGTTGGGGATGGCGCAGGCGAGTTGCCCGGTGCGCAAGGGCGCGGCCTGGTGGCTGCACCGGCGCGAGCGGGAAGGGCGCCCGCAGGTGGCGCTGGTGGGCGTGATGGCCCCTGACATGCTGGGGCACTGAGCCGCGCCTTACTCCTCCAGAAGGAACACGCGGGGCGTCTTCTGCCAGGCCACCACCTCCTCGCGCAGGAGGTGGGCCGACTGGGGCCAGGACTGCGCCCAGCCCGCAGGCAGCTGCAGCACCAGAGTCTCGCCCCGCCGTAGCAGACGAAGGCCCTCCAGCTGCGGGTCGCGCCGCGCGTGGCACAGGATCACGGCCAAGCGCAGCGAAAGCAGCTGCTGCACGAACACCTCGTCCTCGAAGTCCACGTCCAGCTTGCGCAGCTTGCCGCGGTGTCCCAGCACCAGCAGGCCAAGCCGGTGCAGCTCGGGCTGCGAGAAGCCGGGGGCGTCGGCATGCTCCAGGATGTAGGCCCCGTGCTTGTGGTGGTCACTGTGGGCGATCTGGCAGCCGATCTCGTGCAGGCGGGCGGCCCAGGACAGCTTGTTCAGGGCCCGTGTCTCGCGCCTCGCGTCGCCGCGCAGCTGCCGCAGTAGGCACCCCGCCACCTGCGCCACCCGGTCAGCCTGCGTGGTGTCCACGCCAAAGCGTGCCGCCAGGCCGACGACGGTGACCGAGCGCAGGTCGCCATCGCCGTCCTCGCGCTCGATCAGGTCGTACAGCACGCCATGGCGCAGCGCGCCCTGGGCGGGTGCCAGGGTCTCGATCTGCAGCAGGTCGAATACTGCGCGCAGCACCGACAGGCCACCGCCGATCACCGGCCGGCGGTCTTCCTTGAGACCTTGCAGGGTCACGCGCTCGGCGCGACGTGCCGCCACCAACTCGCCGAGCAGCCAGTCCAGGCTCTCGCGGGTGATGGCGCCCGATTCCCAGCCGCTGGCGACGAGCACGTCGGCCACCGCGCCGATGGTGCCCGAGGCGCCGTAGGCGCAGTCCCAAGCCTTGCGCGGGTAGGCCGCCAGGGCCTCGTCCAGGACGGCCTTGGCCGCTACCTCGGCTCGCTCGAAAGCAGACGCCGAGAGTTCACCCTGAGCGAAGTACTTCTGCGCCCAGGCCACGCTGCCCACCCGAAAGCTTTCCAGAGTTTGGGCGGTGAAGCCCTGGCCCAGGATCAGTTCGGTGGAGCGCCCGCCGATGTCGATGACGAGGCGGCGCTCCCTGGATTGCGGCAGCAGACGGGCGACGCCCTGGTAGATGAGGCGAGCTTCCTCCCGCCCGGCGATCACCTCGATGGGAAAGCCCAGGGCCGATTCGGCCTGCGCCAGGAAGGCATCACGGTTGCGGGCCTCGCGCAGCGTCTGGGTGGCAACGGCCCGCACATTGGCGGGCTCGAAGGCGGCCAGGCGCTCCCCGAAACGGGCCAGGCAGTCCCAGCCGCGGCGCATGGCTTCAGGGGTGAGGTTGCGATCCGCATCCAGGCCGCCGCCTTGGCGCACGGTTTCCTTGAGGTACTCGACCCGCTGGATGAGGCCGTGTTCGAAGCGGCCGATTTCGAGGCGGTAGCTGTTGGAGCCGAGATCGACGGCCGCCAGGAGGGATCCGTTTTCCATGTGGGGGCCAGCATAGCAAGGGGAGCTGATGGAAAAACGGCGGGCGCCGTGGGTGCGGCGCCCGCCGTTTCGGGTGGCGTTAGGGCCCGGGTTGGCGTTCAACGGCGAACCGGCGGCAGCAGCACGCGGTCAATGGTATGGATCACGCCGTTGGTGGCGGCGATATCGGCGGTCTGCACCATGGCCTCTTCTACGGTGACGAAGGTGCCGGCCTTGCCCAGGGCCAGGTTGGCTCCCTCGACGGTCTTGGCGTTGCCCACCTTGACCTCGGCGGCGCTCACGCGGGCCGGCAGCACGTGGTAGGTCAGGACGGCCTTCAGGCGCGCCGGGTTGGCGGCCAGTTCGTCCAGGGTCTTCTGGGGCACGGCCTTGAAGGCGTCATTGGTGGGGGCGAACACGGTGTAGGGGCCGGCAGCGCGCAGGGTGTCGGTCAGGCCGGCCTTCTGGACCAGTCCGGCCAGTGTGGACAGCTGGGGGTCGCGGGCCAGGGCGTCGGCCACCGGCACGGGGGCCTGGGTGGTGGCGCACGCGGCCAGGAGGGCGGTCAGGGCGCTGACGAGGACGAGGCGTCGGGTGGACATGGCAGGGGATCTCCTTGTGTTGAAACGTATCCGGCCTGCAGGTTAGGCATGGGCCGTGACGGGGTGATGACGTTCGTATGACAGATCTGTGACCCCTTTTTGTCACAACACTGTCACGTAGCCCCCCTAGAGTTGGCTGCAACACGACATTTCGCACCCTTCACACCTCAAGGACGTACCCATGAAGACCCTTTTCCAGACTGCCTCCATCGGCCTGATCTCCCTGGCCTTCGCCGGCGTGGCCAGCGCCCAGGAAGTCACCGGCGCCGGCGCCACCTTCCCCGCCCCCCTGTACGCCAAGTGGGCCTCGGACTACAACAAGGCCACCGGCGTGCGGATCAACTACCAGTCGGTCGGTTCCGGTGCCGGCATCCGCCAGATCGACGCCAAGACCGTGGCCTTCGGCGCTTCGGACATGCCCCTGAAGGACGACGAGCTGGCCAAGAAGGGCCAGATCCAGTTCCCCACCGTGATCGGCGGCGTGGTGCCGGTGATCAACGTCAAGGGAATAGCCCCGGGCCAGATGCGGCTGAACGGCCAGGTCCTGGGTGACATCTACCTGGGCAAGATCACCAAGTGGAACGACGCGGCGATCAAGGCCCTGAACCCCAGCTTGAACTTGCCCGACGCCGCCATCGCCCCGGTACGCCGCGCCGACGGCTCCGGTACCAGCTTCATCTTCACCAACTACCTCTCGAAGGTGAACGCCGAGTGGAAGTCCAAGGTGGGCGAGGGTACCGCCGTCAACTGGCCCACCGGCGCGGGCGGCAAGGGCAACGAGGGCGTGGCCGCCTTCGTGGGCCGCCTGCCCAACTCCATCGGCTACGTGGAGTACGCCTACGTGAAGCAGAACAAGATGACCTACGCGCTGATGCAGAACGCCGCGGGCCAGTTCATCTCTCCCGACGACACGTCCTTCAAGGCCGCTGCCGCGGGCGCCGAATGGAGTAAATCGTTCTACCAGATCCTCACCAACCAGCCCGGTGCGCAGTCCTGGCCCATCACTGGCGCCACCTTCATCCTGATGCACAAGGCGCAGGACAAGCCGGCCGAGGCCGCCGCCGCCCTGAAGTTCTTTGACTGGGCCTACAAGAACGGCGACAAGACCGCCGACGATCTGGATTACGTGCCCATGCCCGCCAGCGTGAAGCAGCAGATCGAGAAGCTGTGGGCCGCGGAGATCAAGGACGGCGCCGGCAAGCCGGTGGCTTTCCGCTGATTGCAGGCGCTTCGGGCTGCTGCGGCGGCCCGGCCACGGTCGACCACGCATCCGGCCCGCCCCGGGAAGCAGGAATTGCATGTCTTCTACACTCTCGGCCCATGAGGCCACTCTTGACCTGAACGGCATGCCCGCCCGATCCGAGCGCATGGACCTTCCTCCCGCTGGCCGACCGGGCCGCGCCGGGCCACTGATCGACCGGCTGTTCGGGTGGGCGGCCAAGGGCGCCGCCCTCCTGACCCTGGGCCTGCTGCTGGCGATCCTGGCCTCGCTGGTCGTGGGCGCCTGGCCCGCGATCACCCAGTACGGCCTGTCCTTCCTCACCAGCAGCGTTTGGGATCCGGTCACCAACGAGTACGGTGGCCTGGTGATGATCTACGGCACGCTGGCCACATCCATCATCGCGCTGTTGATCGCGGTGCCCGTGAGCTTCGGCATCGCCCTGTTCCTCACGGAGCTTTCTCCCGCCTGGCTCAAGCGCCCCCTGGGCACCGCCATCGAGTTGCTGGCAGCCGTGCCCTCCATCGTGTACGGCATGTGGGGCCTGCTGGTGTTCGGTCCCATCCTGGCCACCTGGGTGCAGCAGCCGCTGCAGTCGCTGCTCTCGGGCGTGCCCTACCTCGGCGCGCTGGTGTCGGGGCCGCCGGTGGGCATCGGTGTGCTGTCGGCCGGCATCATCTTGGCAATCATGATCATCCCCTTCATCGCCGCGGTCATGCGCGATGTGTTCGATGTCACTCCCCCAATGCTCAAGGAGTCGGCCTATGCACTGGGCTCCACCACCTGGGAGGTGATGTTCAAGGTGGTGCTGCCCTACACCAAGAGTGGCGTCATCGGCGGCGTGATGCTGGGCCTCGGGCGCGCGCTGGGTGAGACCATGGCCGTCACCTTCGTGATCGGCAACTTCAACCAGCTCGATTCCCTGAGCCTGTTCGCACCTGCCAACAGCATCACGTCGGCACTGGCCAACGAGTTCGCCGAAGCCGCCAGCGGCCTGCACCAGGCGGCCTTGATCTACCTGGGGCTGGTGTTGTTCTTCATCACCTTTGTGGTGCTGACGCTGTCCAAGCTGCTGCTGGCGCGCCTGCAAAAGAGCGAGGGTCGCAAGTCATGAACGCCGCGAGCCTGTCCAAGTTCAACCGCCGCAAGATGATCAACCGCATCGCACTGGCCCTGTCGCTGGCCGCCATGGCTTTCGGCGTGTTCTGGCTGGTGTGGATCCTGTTCGAGACCGTGCGCCTGGGGGTGGGCGGCCTGTCGCTGGCCACCTTCACCCAGATGACGCCGCCGCCCAACGAGGAAGGCGGCATCGCCAACGCCCTGTACGGCTCCTTCCTGATGGTGATGCTGGCCACGCTAGTGGCCACGCCGATCGGAATCATGGCCGGGGTCTACCTGGTCGAATACGATCCGAAGGGGTGGCTGGGGCGCACTACGCGCTTCGTCAACGACATTCTGCTGTCGGCGCCATCCATCGTGATCGGCCTGTTCATCTACGCGGTGGTCGTGGCCCGCTTCAAGCAGTTCTCCGGTTATGCCGGCGTGGCAGCCCTGGCCCTGATCGTGGTGCCGGTGGTGATCCGCACCACCGAGAACATGCTGGCGCTGATTCCCTCGGCGCTGCGAGAAGCCGCCTACGCCCTGGGCGCGCCCAAGTGGAAGGTGATCTCGGGCATCACGCTGCGCGCGGCGCGTGCGGGGGTGGTGACGGGCGTGCTGCTGGCCGTAGCCCGCATCGCCGGTGAGACCGCGCCCCTGCTCTTTACCGCCCTGAACAATCAGTTCTGGACGTCCAACTTGGGTGAACCCATGGCCAGCTTGCCGGTGACCATCTTCAAGTTCGCCATGAGCCCCTACGAGAACTGGCAGCAGTTGGCCTGGGCCGGCGTGTTCCTGATCACCCTGGCTGTGCTTAGCCTGAACATCCTGGCCCGCGTGGTCACTCGCAACAAGCTCTGAGAGGCCGCCTGACATGACGATCGCCATCGCCCCCGACGAAGTCTCCACCGCCGCTCGCGCCGAAAAGTCCAAGCTGTCGGTGCGTGACCTGAACTTCTACTACGGTAAGTTCCACGCCCTCAAGGACATCAACCTGGACATTCCCGAGAAGAAGGTCACAGCTTTTATCGGCCCCTCGGGCTGCGGCAAGTCCACGCTGCTGCGCACCTTCAATCGCATGTTCGAGCTGTATCCCGAACAGCGCGCCGAAGGCCAGATCCTTCTGGATGGCGAGGACCTGCTCACCTCGAAGAAGGACGTGGCCCTGATCCGCGCCAAGGTGGGCATGGTGTTCCAGAAGCCCACGCCGTTTCCGATGTCCATCTACGACAACATCGCCTTTGGCGTGCGCCTGTTCGAGAACCTTTCGGCCTCTGACATGGACGACCGCGTGGAGTGGGCGCTGCGCAAGGCGGCCCTGTGGACCGAGGTGCGAGACAAGCTGGGCCAGAGCGGGGCGGGCCTCTCGGGCGGGCAGCAGCAGCGCCTGTGTATCGCCCGCGGCATCGCGATCAAGCCCGAGGTGCTGCTGCTGGACGAGCCCTGCTCCGCGCTGGACCCGATCTCCACCGCCAAGATCGAGGAACTCATCGCTGAACTGAAACACGATTACACCGTGGTCATCGTGACCCACAACATGCAGCAGGCCGCGCGCTGCAGCGACTACACCGCCTACATGTACCTGGGCGACCTGGTGGAGGTCGGCGAGACCGAGCAGATCTTCTTCAAGCCCAAGCGCCAGGAGACCGAGGACTACATCACCGGCCGCTTCGGCTGACCGTCGCAGGGAACCCACCATGCCAGACAAGCACCTTTCCGCGCAGTTCGACAGCGAACTCAATGCCGTGTCCTCCCGTGTGATGGAGCTCGGCGGGCTGGTCGAATCGCAGATTCACCAGGCGATCTACGCCTTGTCCCATTTCAGCGTGGAGGCCGCCATGCAGGTGATGGAGACCGAAGCCCGCGTGAATTCCATGGAGGTGGAGATCGACCGCGACCTGTCGTCCATCATCGGCCGGCGCCAGCCCACTGCGCGTGACCTGCGCCTCTTGATCGCGATCTCCAAGACCACCGCCAACCTTGAGCGCGTGGGCGACGAGGCGAACAAGATCGCGCGCATGGTCAAGTCGATCATCGACAGTGGTACGGCTCGGTCGCTACCGACCACCGATCTGCGCGTGGCCTCCGACTTGGCCGCAGGCCTGCTGCGCAAGGCGCTGGACGCGTTTGCGCGCCTGGACACTGCGGCGGCGGCCTCCATCCTGAAGGAGGACGACCTGATCGACCAGGAGTTCGGTGGTTTCGTGCGCAAGCTGGTGACCTACATGATGGAAGACCCGCGCACCATCTCGGCCAGCCTGGACCTGCTGTTTCTAGCCAAGGCGGTGGAGCGCATCGGCGATCATGCCAAGAATATCGCCGAGTTCATCATTTACGTCGTCAAGGGCGCCGACGTGCGCCATGCGTCCCCGCAGCAGATCGAGTCGGTCCTGAAGTAACCCTGGCGCGCGTCCGTTTGCACAGAAATGAGAAAGCCACGCATCCTGATCGTCGAAGACGAACCCGATATCGCTGAACTGGTGGCGGTGAACCTGCGTCATAACGGATTCACGCCGGTGTGGGCGGAAGACGGCGTCGGCGCCCAGCTCGAGATCGATGCGGTGCTGCCCGATGCGATCCTGCTCGATTGGATGCTTCCGGGCCAGAGCGGTCTGGCACTGGCCCGCCGCTGGCGCGCCGACCCGCGGAGCAAGGCCATCCCCATCCTGATGATCACCGCCCGAGGCGACGAACCCGACAAGGTGGCCGGCCTGGACGCGGGTGCCGACGACTACATCACCAAGCCCTTCTCCACCCAGGAGCTGCTCGCCCGCATCCGCGCCGTGCTGCGGCGGCGTGCCCCCGAGCAGGCCAGCGAGCGCGTGACGGTGGGCCCGCTCGTGCTCGACGCGGTAGCCCACCGCGTGACTTGGGACAGCCAGCCGGTGCGCCTGGGGCCCACCGAGTTCAAGCTGCTCAATTACTTGATGCATCACCCCGAGCGTGTTCACAGTCGGGCCCAGTTGCTGGACAAGGTCTGGGGCGACCACGTGTTCATCGAAGAACGTACGGTGGATGTCCATGTCAAGCGCCTGCGCGAGGCCCTGGGCCCGGGAGGGGCGCTGGTGGAGACCGTGCGTGGCGCCGGCTACCGCCTGACCGCGCGACCCACAACCTCGGCGGCTGCCGTCTGAGCGCCGCGCGCCCCCCTCTACGTGCTGTTTCGCCTGGTGATCCTCGTCCTCCTGCTCCTTGCGGGAGCGGCGCTGGGCGCCGTCGTGGCGCCGTCATGGGGGGCGGCCGCGGGGGCAGTGGTGGCGGCCATCTGCCTGTTCGTGATCGACCTGGTCCGGGCGCAGCGGCTGGAGCGCTGGCTGCGGCGCGTGGATTCGGGGCGGAGTCAGGACGATGCGCCGTTTCCCGTCATGAACGGCCTGTGGGGCGAGATTGCCGACCGAGCCCGGCGGGCCCTGCGCGCCAGCGAGCGGCGCACGGCGCAAGCCCAGGCGCGGTTGAATGAATTCCTGGCGGCGATCCAGGCCTCGCCCAACGGTGTGACCCTGCTGGACCCGGAGGGCCGCATCGAGTGGTGCAACCAGACCTCCGCCGACCACCTGGGGTTCGACCCGCAGCGCGACTCGATGCAGCGCGTGGTGAACCTCGTGCGCGATCCGGCCTTCGTCGCCTATGTGCAGTCAGGAGACGATTCCCGCGAGGTGGTGATTGCCGGTCGCGGCAGTACCGCGGTGGCGCCGCGGCGGATCTCGGTACACCTGCACGCCTACGGTGAGGGCCGCCGCCTGCTCCTGTCACGGGACGTCACCCTGGTGGAACAGGCCGAGGCCATGCGCCGCGACTTCGTGGCCAACGTCTCGCACGAGATCCGCACGCCGCTGACCGTGATGTCGGGATTCGTGGAGACGCTGCAGAACCTGCGGCTGGACGACGCAGAGCGCGCGCGTTACCTGGCGCTGATGGCGACCCAGGCCCACCGCATGCAGGCCCTGGTCAGCGACCTGCTGACGCTCTCGCGCCTGGAGGGCAGTCCCCTGCCGCGGGGGCAGGAGTGGACGTCCGCCCAGAGCCTCGTTGCGGCCGGCGAACAGGAGGCCCGCGGCCTCGCGGCTGCCCTGCGCAAGGTGCAGGACCTGCACTTCGAGGTCGACAACGGCCTGGAGGTTGCGGTGGAAGTGCCGGAGTGGGGCAGCGCGATGTCCAACCTGGTGGCCAACGCGATCCGCTACACCCCGGCGCAGGGTCAGGTGCAGGTGCGCTGGCAGGCGCTGCCCGAGGGCGGCGCCGAGTTCAGCGTGCGTGACACGGGCGAGGGCATCGCCCCCGAGCACCTGCCGCGCCTGACCGAGCGCTTCTACCGCGTGGACCGCAGTCGCTCGCGCGAGACCGGCGGCACCGGCCTGGGGCTGGCCATCGTCAAGCACGTGGCGCAGCGGCATGGCGGCGAGCTGCGCATCGAGAGCACGCTGGGTGCGGGTTCCACCTTCAGCCTGCGCCTGCCCGCCAGCCGGGTCAGGACGCAGCCGGCCGGTGACGCCGGGACGCCAGCCACAGGAGCGTGAGGAAGGCGATGGCGGTGAGGGCGAGGGCCAGGGCCGCCGCGATCCAGAAGGCCGCGGGCGACTGCAGGGGCGCCAGGCCCGGCACGCCGCCGTACGCGAGCAGGTAGCCGCCGCCCAGGCCCACGCCCCACAGCAGCACGCAGTAGGTCACGAGCGAGGCGGTCGCGATGCCGTAGCTTCGCAGGATGAACACGCAGACCGCCTGCACCGCATCCGCCACGTGGTAAAGGGCCACCCAGGGCAGTAGCGCTGCGGCCAGGGCCACCACAGGCGCGTTATGGCCGGCGAACAGGCGTGCCAGGGGCTCCTGCAGCAGCCAGACCGCCAGCGCACAGGCCAGGGCCAGCCCCAGCGCCAGCTTCAGGCCCAGTCGCAGCACCGCGCGGGCCCGGGCCGGCTGCTGCGCCCCCAGCCAGTAGCTCACGCGCGCACTGGTGGCGATGCCCAGGGCCAGCGGCAGCATGTAGAGGCTGGCGCCGAGCGTGGAGGCCACCTGGTGGCTGGCTGCGGCCACCATACCCTGGCGGGCAATGAACAGGGCCATCAGGGTGAAGGAGGTCACTTCGACCATGACCGCCAGGCCCGTGGGTATGCCCAGGCGCGCGAATCCGCGCAGCGTGGGCCCGTGTGGCCGCTCCAGCCGCTGCCAGAGGCGGTAGGGCGCGTACAGGTCCTGCGTGCGCAGCATCAGCACGGCGATGCCCAGCATCGTCCAGTTCACCACCAGGGTGGCCAGGGCGCAGCCGGCCAGGCCCTGCGGCGGCAGGCCCGCGCCGCCGAAGACGAACCAGAGCGACAGCGGGATCTTCAGGCCCAGCGAGCCGATCTGGATCCAGGTGACCAGCAGCGGCTTGCCCAGGCTTTGGTTGAGGGTGCTGTAGAGGCGAAACAGCAGCGCGGGCGGCAGGGCCAGGGCCAGGATGGCCAGGTAGTGTTCGACCTCGCCGCGCAAAGACGCCGGCACGTCGGTCCATTCCAGCAGCGGGCCCGGCCACAGCAGTACGGCCATGCCGGTGGCGCTGACGATGGCGGCCAGGTACAGGCTTTGGCGCACCGAGCGTCCGAGCTCGATGGGACGGCCGGCGCCGCGCATCTCGGACCAGGTGGGCAGCTGCGCGGACAGCACGCCCAGCAGCGCGACGAAGATGCTGATGTAGGTGGCCGAGCCCACCGACAGCGCGGCCAGTGCCTCGCCAGAGTAGCGCGCCGCCACCATGGTGTCCGTGATGCCGAAGGCCATCACCGCGATCTGGCCCACGAACACCGTCCCGGCGTGCCGGGCGAGCAGCGACAGCTCGCGCATCAGCGCACCGCCCGGTACAGGCGCAGGTTGTCGCGCGGGTCGGTGGGCCTGCGGGCGGTGGTGACCAGTTGCCAGCCCTGGGGGGCAATAGCGCTGGCCACCGACGGGTCCGCACTGGTGACCAGCCAGGGGCAGGCAGGGCCCTGGGCGCCTGCGCGGCGCAGGGTCAGGCCCGCGTGGTACCGCAGGGCTACCAGTTGGCTGCGCGTGAGCCCGCTCACCTCCACACAGGCCGGCGCGGGGTCCTGCTGTCGGATGGCGCGCTGCACCGTGTCCACCACCGAGACGTAGCTGCGGGCGTAGTCCAGCACCGGCAGCCAAAGGGTCATGAGCATCAGCCAGCACAGGGCGGCGCCGCCGGCGGGCAGCACCAGGCTTTTCCAGAGGGCCGCGCGGTGCCGGCCCACGCGCCAGCGCACCAGGGCGGCCCAGGCCACGGTACCGGCCAGGGCGAACGCAAAGGCGGGCGCGGAGAAGCTGGGCTCGAAGCCGGTAGCCAGCTTGGCCACGTTGGCGGCGGGCTTGGCCGGCACACCGGTGTGCAGGGAGATCCAGACCACCCAGATGACCAGGGCGATGCCGCTGAAAAAGAGCAGGGTGAACCAGTCGATCAGGGCCGCGACCGAGCGGCTGAAGGTGGGCAGGGCGAAGGCCGCCAGCACCGCCAGCGCCGGCAGGGCCAGCAGCAGGGAGCGGTCGGCGTAGGGCGTGGTCATTGCGCCCACCAGGGCCACGCCGCCCAGCCACAGGGGCAGGGCCAGGTGGCGCTCCAGCAGGTGGTGGCGCCAGCGCCAGAGCGTCCACAGCGCCAGCGGCCAGGCGGGCCAGGTGAACCACACCAGCAGCCGGCCCAGGGCATGCCATTCACGGCCCTGGGCGTCCAGGCGCCAGTGCCACAGCTGCAGCGCGAAGGCCAGGGCGGCCGCGGCCGCGCCCATCAGGGCGATCCACAGGGCCATGCGGCGGTGTTCCTGTTGCAGGCGGGTGTCCTGGGGTCTTTGCAGCAGCAGCACGCCCGCGCCACCCGCCGCGAACAGCAGGGCCAGCGTGGGCGCCCCGCTCAGGGTCAGTCCGGCCAGGCCTGCGGCCAGGCTGGACAGGGGCCTGGCCAGGCGCAGCGGGCTGGGTGACGCGGCGGTGTCCTCCCTGGCGAGGTGGTGGTCCGGCCCGGGCACCCGGGGCAGGGCCGCCAGGCCGTAGAAGGTAAGGGCGGTGAAGGCCAGCTGGGCCAGTGAGGGCGTGGTCTCGTGGGAGAACTGGGCCAGCCCCAGGCAGGCGACCAGGGCCAGCAGGCCGGCGTCGGCCAGCGCCCGGGCGTAGTCCTTCGGGTCGGCCTCGCCGCCGAAGGCGAAGGCCACGGGCTGGGCCTGAGGGCTGCGTGCGAGCTGGTACGTGGCGTGCCAGGTGGCCAGCAGGGTCAGGGCCAGCAGGCCGATGTAGGGCAGGCGTACCGCGACGTCGGGGGCCAGCGCCGGGCTGGTGGCCAGGATGGCCCAGGCGCCCAGCCAGTACGGCAGCAGGGCGTCGAACTCGGGGGCGAGCCCCAGCAGGGTCGGGGCCAGCCAGTCTGTGGTACCCCGCGCCAGCTCGTACATGTAGCCGAAGCCTTGGAGGTCGGCGTTCTTCCAGGGGTCACGGCCGATGAAGCCGGGCAGGACGTAGGCCAGGCAGAACAGCCAGAGCGCCACCCGCGGCAGGCGCCGGACGGCGCTTTGCGCCACGATGGCGGGAGTGGGGGAATTCACGCGGGAATTATGGAGCGCGGCAGCGAGAGGGCCCGGCTGGAAAAAAGGGCAGCGCGGTTGCCCGGGCTGCCCTTGGTGGCGGGTGACGCGGCCGGCTTACTTGGCGGCGGTCTTGTTGAAGCGGTTGCGGAACTTCTCGACGCGGCCGCCCATGTTGTCCACCGACTTCTGGGTGCCGGTGTAGAAGGGGTGGGATTCGCTGGAGGTGTCCAGCTTGAACAGCGGCAGCTCGCGGCCGTCGTCGGTCTTGCCGGTTTCCTTGGTGTTCACGCAGGAACGGGTGACGAACTTGAAGCCGTTGGACAGGTCCACGAAGAGAACTTCGCGGTAGTCGGGGTGGATGCCTTCTTTCATGATCTTTTCCTAGTCAACTACGGCAGCCGCGCCAACCCATTTGGCGTACTTTCCGCGAACCCGAGATTATAAGGGGAAGTTAGGAGGGGCCTCATCCGCCAGGATGGGCCCCTTCCAGGATGCGCGGATCTGGCTTTGCCAGTCCGCTGCATCGCCCCCCAGTGGGGGGAGGCGGCCGTCGGCCGCCTCGGGGGGCGTCCCATCACCCCCCGCGCCGCATCATGTCGAAGAACTCCACGTTGGTCTTGGTGGCTTTCATCGACTTCAGGACCATCTCCATCGCCTCGATCTCGTCCATGTTGTACATGAACTGGCGCAGGATCCGGGTCTTTTGCAGGATCTCGGGGGCCAGTAGCAGTTCTTCGCGGCGGGTGCCTGAGCGATTGAGTTGGATGGAGGGGAAGACGCGCTTTTCGTACAGGCGCCGATCCAGGTGCAGTTCGCAGTTGCCGGTGCCCTTGAATTCTTCAAAGATCACCTCGTCCATGCGGCTGCCGGTGTCGATCAGGGCGGTGGCGATGATGGTCAGCGACCCGCCTTCCTCGACGTTACGCGCGGCGCCCAGGAAGCGCTTGGGGCGCTGCAGCGCGTTGGCGTCCACGCCGCCGGTCAGCACCTTGCCCGAGGAGGGCACGACGTTGTTGTAGGCGCGGGCCAGGCGGGTGATGGAGTCCAGCAGGATCACCACGTCCTTCTTCAGTTCGACCAGGCGCTTGGCGCGCTCGATCACCATCTCGGCCACGTGCACGTGGCGGGCGGCGGGTTCGTCGAAGGTGGAGGCGATCACCTCGGCCTTCACCGAGCGCTGCATGTCGGTCACTTCCTCGGGGCGCTCGTCGACCAGCAGCACCATCATGTGGACATCGGGGTGGTTGGCCGCGATCGCGTGCGCGATGCTTTGCATCATGACCGTCTTGCCGCTCTTGGGCGGGGCGACGATCAGCGCGCGCTGGCCCTTGCCGATGGGGGCGATGATGTCGATCACGCGGCCGGTGATGTTCTCCTCGCCCTTGATGCCGTCCCGCTCCAGGCGCATCTGCTCCTTCGGGAACAGCGGCGTGAGGTTCTCGAACATCACCTTGTGCTTGTTCTGCTCGGGTGGGCCGCCGTTGACGGCGTCCAGCTTGGTCAGCGCGAAGTAGCGCTCACCGTCCTTGGGGATGCGCACCTCGCCCTCGATCATGTCGCCGGTGTGCAGGTTGAAGCGGCGTACCTGGCTGGGCGAGATGTAGATGTCGTCGGTGCTGGCGGTGAAGCTGGTGTCGGGGCTGCGCAGGAAGCCGAAGCCGTCGGGCAGGATCTCGAGCACGCCGTCGGCGAAGACCTGTTCGCCCGCCTTGGCCCGCTTCTTGATGATGGCGAACATCAGCTCCTGCTTGCGCATGCGGCCGGTGTTCTCGATCTCCAGTTCCTCGGCCTGTTTGAGGACTTCGGAGACGTGCAGTGCCTTGAGTTCGTTTAAGTGCATGGCGTTGTGCTCGCGATGGCACCCCTTGCGGAGTTGTTGTGGTTCTGTGGGGGAGGTTCGGGGCGAGGCGCAGGACCTCTTGAACCGGGGGTTCGGCCTGGCCGCCACCCGGACGGCCAGTGAATGTCGCGATTATAGGGACGAAAAAGGGACCCGCTGGGTCCCTTGTGGCGAAGTGTTGCGCGCAAGCCCCAGCCGGGGGCGAGCGGCGTTCAGGCCAGCTGCTTGTCGATGAACTCGGTGAGCTGGGCCTTGCTCATGGCGCCGACCTTGGTGGCGGCGAGCTGGCCGCCCTTGAACAGCATCAGGGTGGGGATGCCGCGAATACCGAACTTGGCCGGGACGTCGCGGTTTTCGTCCACGTTCATCTTGGCGACCTGCAGCTTGCCCTGGTAGGCGGCGGAGACCTCGTCCAGGATGGGGGCGATCATCTTGCAGGGGCCGCACCACTCGGCCCAGTAGTCTACGAGCACCGGTTTGTCCGATTTCAGGACGTCGGTCTCGAAGGAGCTGTCGGAGATGTGCTTGATCAGGTCGCTGGCCATGATGTGGATTCCTAGGGAGGGTCGCGGGGTGAGCCCCACGGGCGGGTAAAGTGCCGGGATTGTGACAGAAACGAGCCGTCTGCACCTGCCGCGCCCGCTGGGGAAATCGCCATGACAGCGATAGCGCAGGCCGATGCGGCGCAGGGGGCGCCGGGTGTGCTGGGCGAGCTCGTGAGCCGCCTGGCCGGCTTGATGGCGCAGCGCGGCGCCCATGCGGCCCGCACCGTCGTCCTCGTGCCCTACGCGCAGCTCATGCCCCTGGCACGGCGCGCCTGGGCGCGCCACGCGCCAGACGGCTTCACCCCCCGTTTCGAGACCACCATGAACTGGGCCGCCCGTGGCGGATTCGCCCCGGGCCCGAACGACCTGGGCTTCGACCGCGGCCTGGACCTGCTCACCGCACGCGGCTGGCTCGAGCGCGCCAGCCTGGGCCGGCAGGCGCAGGCGCTGGCGCCCCACCTGGTGGACGCCGCCTGGCAGCTGGCCGGCGTGGCCGCGGCCGTCCCACCTGCGGACCGGGGCGAGTGGGCGGCCCGGGCCCGCGCCGTGACCGGACTGGGCCTGGACGATCCGGTGATGGCGATGGAGGCCGCGGTGGCCCGCATCGCCATCGAATGGGCCGCGGCCTCCGCCTACGCCACCGACGCCCTCTTTGAGCCGCGCACCCTGGACGCGATCGAGCTGCTGGTGGTGCTGCAGGGCCTGCAGCCCGAGCCGGTGGCGCAGGCCATCGCCACCGCGCTGGGCGAGCGCGCCGTGTGCTGGCCGCTGGACGACCCGGCGCCTGCGGGGCAGGTGGCCCTGCACGCCTGCCCCGACCCGTCCCACGAGGCCGAGCGCGCCGCCGCCTGCGTCATGCGCCACCTCGAGGCCGCACGCACACCGGTGGCCCTGGCCGCGGTGGACCGGGTGCTCACGCGCCGTATCCGCGCGATGCTGGCCGCGCGCGGCGTCGGACTGGCCGACGAAACCGGCTGGAAGTTGTCCACCACCCGTGCCGCGGCCCAGGTGATGGGCCTGCTGCAGGCCTGCGCCTGGGACGCTTGCAGCGACGAGGTGATGGACTGGCTCAAGAACACACCGGCCGTGCCTGCGGGGGCCCTTCTTTCTCTGGAGCGGCGGGTGCGCCGCGCTGGCCTGCGCGCGTGGGCCTCGGTACGGCCCGAGCGGCTGCTGTCACGCCCGGGCGAGGCGACCGGCGAGTGGGCGGGCCTGATCGAGCAGGCCAATGGCTGGCGCGAGCGCCTGCGTGCGACGCGTGCCTTGTCCCAGTGGCAGGAAGCGGTGCGCGAACTGCTGCAGTCGGGCGGGCAGTGGGAGGCCCTGGAGGCCGATGCGGCCGGGGCCCAGCTGATCGCCGCGCTCGGCCTGGACCTGGCCGGCCAGGCCCTGTGGTCGCAGCTGCCGCAGTCCGCGCGCCGCCTCTCGCAGGCCGAGTTCACCGCCTGGGCCAACGAGGCGCTCGAGTCCGAAAGCTTCGTGCCCGACCCCAGCGGCCCGGCGCAGGTGGTGATCCTGCCGTTCAACCAGATCCTGGGCCGGCGCTTCGCGGCGCTGGTGGTGCCGGGCTGCGACGAGGTCCGCCTGGCGCCTTCGCCCGAGCCGCCGGGGCCCTGGACCGCGGCCCAGCGCGAGGTGCTGGGCCTGCCATCGCGCGAGCAGCTGGAGCAGGCCCTGCGCGCAGGCTGGCGGCACGCCCTGCAGACGCCGCAGGTGGACGTGCTGTGGCGCCTGACCGACGAGGCCGGCGAGCCGGTGCTGGCCAGCCCCCTGGTGCAGCAGTTGGAATTCATTCAGGGCGCGCTGCGGGCTGCGGACGTGCGCGAGATGCGCGAGCTCGCGCACCAGCCCGTGCCGCGGCCCCGGGCGCAGGCGGCCGGCCTGCCGGTGGTGTCCCTCTCGGCCAGCGCCTACGACGACCTGCGCAATTGCCCCTACCGCTTCTTCGCGCTGCGCCAGCTGGGGCTGCAGGAGGCCTCCGAGATCGACCAGGACCTGGACAAGCGCGACTTCGGCAACTGGGTGCACGAGGTGCTGCGACGTTTCCATGAGGCCCTGCGTGACGATCCGCGGGCGCAGGCCCTGCCCAGGTCCGACCTGATGGACCGGGTGGCGCAGGAGGTAACCCGCGCCCTGGCCTTGCCGCCCGAGGAATTCCTGCCGTTCCAGGCGGCCTGGCCTCAGGTGCGCGAGGGCTACCTGAACGAGCTGGCCCGATTCGAGGCGGCCCACGGCGGGCGCTTCCACGAGGCGGAGGCGGACCGCGAAGTGGCCCTGGGCCCGGTGCGCCTGTTCGGTCGGATCGACCGCATCGACCACCTGCCCGACGGCCAGCGCATGGTGATGGACTACAAGACGGGAAGCTTTGCCGGCATCCAGGCCCGCGTGAAGCTGCCGTTCGAGGACACGCAGCTGGCTTTCTACGCGGCACTCCTGGGGGATGACACCGTACGCGCGGCCTACGTGAGCGTGGGCGAGCGCGGCGAGACGAAATTCATCGAACAGCCGCAGGTGCTGGCGGCGCGCGACGCGCTGGTGCAGGGCGTGCTGGACGACCTGCGCCGCATCGGCGAGGGCGAGCGGTTGCAGGCCCTGGGCGAGGGTCAGGCCTGCACTTACTGCGCGGCGCGCGGCCTGTGCCGCAAGGACTTCTGGGCGTCATGACGGACTACGCCTACGAGATGAACGGACAGCGCGTGAGCCGCGAGGCCTTCTACGCCGCCGCCTGTGACCCGCGGCGCAGCGTGGCGGTGGAAGCCTGCGCCGGCGCGGGCAAGACCTGGATCCTGGTGTCGCGCATCCTGCGCGCGCTGCTGGAGGGCACGACACCGCACCAGATCCTGGCGATCACCTTCACCAAGAAGGCCGCAGGAGAGATGCGCGAACGGCTGCAGCAATGGCTGCAGGCCTACGCCCGCGCCGACGACGCCACCCTGCTGCGCGAACTCGCCGCGCGCGGCGTGGCGCCCGATGCTGCGCACGCGCTGGTGCAGCCGCTGCGCGGGCTGTACGGACAGCTGCTGTCGGCGGGCCGGCCGGTGCAGATCCGCACCTTCCACAGCTGGTTTGCGGCGCTGCTCAAGACCGCGCCTCTGCTGACGCTCGAACGCCTGGGCCTGCCGGCGCGCCACGAGCTGCTGGAGAACGACAAGGACGCAATCGCGCAGGTGTGGCGCCGTTTCCATGACGCGGTGCTGCGCGATCCGCAGGCCCGCGCCGACTACGAGGCCTGCATCGCCGCCCACGGCCGCAGCCAGACCCTCAAAGCGCTGGGCGCGGCGCTGGAAAAACGCGTGGAGTTCACCCTGGCCGACCGCGAGGGTGTGGTGCAGCGATCGGTGCAGGCCTGGCACGAGGCCTATCCCGAGTTCGCGGGGCCGCAGGACCTGCAGTCCCTGATCCTGCAACCGGGGATCGTGCGCACCTGCCTGTCGGACGCGGCGCGCTGGCTGGGGCAAGCAAAGCAACCGAGCTTCGCGGCCTGCGGCTCGCAGCTCGAACAGGCCCTGGGCGTGGGTGACTGGGATGCGGCCCTGCTGGCGCTGCTCACGAAGGAGATGGCGCCGCGCAAGTTCAACGACACCCTGGCCGGCATCGCCGACATCCGCCAGGCGCAGGCATTGGCCCAGCGCCTGGCCGCGGTGCGCCACCAGGACGAGGCCTGGCGGCACCACCAGCGCATTGCCCGACTCACGCGCATCCTGGTGGCCGAATTCGCGCAGCTCAAACGCGACGAGGGATGGGTGGACATGAGCGACCTGGAGCAGGCCGCCCTCGTGATGCTGTCCGATCCGGTGCTCTCCGGCTGGATCCAGCAGCGGCTCGATGCCCGTGTCCGCCACCTGCTGGTGGACGAGTTCCAGGACACCAACCCGCTGCAGTGGCAGGCCCTGCACGCCTGGCTCAGCGCCTACGCCGGCGCGGGCGGCGGCGACGCGCCGGGGGTGTTCATCGTGGGCGACCCCAAACAGAGCATCTACCGCTTCCGCCGCGCCGAGCCGCAGGTGTTTCGCGCGGCGCAGGACTTCGTGGTCGAGGGCCTGGGCGGTGACCTTCTGGGTTGTGACCACACGCACCGCAACGCGCCTGCCGTGCTCGAGGCAGTCAACGCGGTGATGCAGAACGCGCAGCAGGCCGCCCAGTACGAGGGCTTTCGCGCGCACACCACCGAATCGCAGGTGGCGGGGCGCGTGCTGCACCTGCCCGCCATCGGCCGCGAGGCACGTGCCGCCGCGGATGCCGCCGTCAACGACGGCTGGCGCGACAGCCTGAACGAGCCGCGCGCGCTCCCCGAGGAAAAACTGATCACGCTGGAGTCGCGCCAGGCTGCGACCTGGATTGCGCAGCGTCTGGCCGCGGACCTGCCGCCGCAGGACCTCATGGTGCTGGCCCGGCGGCGCAAGAACCTGGTGGCCCTGGAGGACGAACTGCGCCTGCTGGGGGTGCCTGCGCAGCAGCCCGAGAAGACCGACCTGGGCGAGGCGCCCGAGGTGCAGGACGTGGTGGCCCTGCTGGACGCACTGGTCTCGCCCTCGCACGACCTGTCGCTGGCGCGCGCGCTGCGCTCGCCCCTGTTCGGCGTCGACGATAACGCGCTGGTGGCCCTGGCACGGCGCGCGCGCGCCGCGCCGCGCGAGGGCCAGGCGGTGCACTGGTTCGATCTGCTGCAGCAGCAAGACCCCGAGGACCCGCCGGGATTGCATGGCCTGGGCGCCACCCTCGCGCGCTGGAAGCGGTGGGTGGACCGCCTGCCGCCGCATGACGCGCTGGATGCGATCTACCACGAGGGCGACGTTCTGGCCCGCTACGCGCGGTCGGCGCCGCCGGCCCTGCGCGATGCGGTGCTGGCCAACCTGCGGGCCCTGCTCGGTGCGGCGCTGGAGGTGGGCGGCGGCCGCTATGCCACGCCCTACGCCTTCGTGCGGGCCATGCGCGCGGGCGGCGTGCGTGCCCCGGCCGTGGCCCAGGCGGCGGCCGTACGCCTGCTCACGGTACACGGCGCCAAGGGCCTGGAGGCGCCGGTGGTGCTGATGCTGGATACCGACACTGGCGCGCCCGCCGCGCAGACCATGGGCATGCTGGTGGACTGGCCGGGCCAGGACGCCGCGCCCCGGCGCTTTGCCTTCCTCGCCAGCGAGGCCCGGCCGCCGGTGTGCTGCGCCGACGCACTGGCTCGCGAACTGCAGGCGCGCCAGCGCGAGGAGCTCAATGGCCTGTACGTGGCGATGACACGCGCGCGCCACGAGCTGGTGATTTCCAGTGTCACGCCGCATGCGCCGGTCGAAGGCAGCTGGTGGCGGCGCCTGCAGCCCCTGTGCCAGGAGGTGCCGCTGGAGGCATCGACGCCCGCGGCAACACCGGCCGGCCCCGGTGCGGTGACGTGCCGGCTGGCGGTCGTGCCTGCAGGCCTGCGGGCCGACACCGAAGGGGCCCAGCCCGCTGCGGCGCCCGACCTCGATCAAGGTCACTCCCGATTCGGGCAGGCCCTGCACCGGCTGCTCGAATGCTGGCCGCAGGGGCAGGTCGTCTGCCCGCCCGCCTTGCGCCAGCGGGTGGCGCGCGAGTTCCGCCTCACGGGCGGCGCGCTGGAGGATGCCGCGTCCGTGGCGCTGCGCATCCTGCAGGGCGAGGGATCATGGGCCTGGGACCCGCAGGTGGTGGACTGGGCCGACAACGAGGTCGAACTTCACCACCAGGGGCAGCTGCTGCGCCTGGACCGCCTGGTGCGGCGGCGTGACGGTGCGCAGGAGGGCGCGCAGTGGTGGGTACTCGATTACAAGTCGGCGGCACGACCCGAGCTGGACGAAGCGCTGCTGGCGCAGATGCGCCTGTACCGGCAGGCAGTGGCGGCCATCCACCCGGGGGCGCTGGTCAAGGCGGCCTTCCTCACGGGGCAGGGCCGGCTGGTGGCGGTTGATTGAGCGCCGCGCCGATGCAGGCCGTCGTCATTGGCGCGGGCCCGGCGGGCCTCATGGCCGCCGAGGCCCTGGCGGCGCAAGGCGTGCGGGTGCAGGTCTTTGACGCCATGCCCTCGGCGGGCCGCAAGTTCCTGCTGGCGGGGCGCGGCGGGCTGAACCTCACGCACTCGGAGGCCCTCGACCGATTTATCACCCGCCTGCGCCCGCCCGCGCCGGCGCTGCATGCGATGGTGCGGGCCTTCCCGCCCGAGGCCTTGCGCGCCTGGGCCGAGGGCCTGGGCGTACCCACCTTCGTGGGCAGCTCAGGGCGGGTGTTCCCGGTGGACATGAAGGCCGCGCCCTTGCTTCGGGCCTGGCTGCACCGCCTGCGCGCGGCGGGTGTGCGCTTTCACATGCGGCATCGCTGGCTGGGATGGGATGCACAGGGCGAGTTGCGTTTCGAGTCGCCGGCGGGGGAGGTTCTGATGCGGGCCGATGCGGTGGTGCTGGCCCTGGGCGGCGCCAGCTGGCCGCGCCTGGGGTCCGACGGTGCCTGGCAGCCCGTGCTGCGTGGGGCCGGCGTGGCGGTGGCGCCGCTGGTGCCGTCCAACTGCGGCTTCGACGTGGCGGGGGGCTGGACGCCGTATTTCGCGCAGCGCTTTGCGGGGCAGCCGTTCAAGTCGGTGGCGATCGAGGTGGCAGGCACCACGCGCAAGGGTGAATTCGTGGCCACCGCCACCGGCATCGAGGGCAGCCTGGTCTATGCCGTGTCTGCAGATCTGCGCGAGCAGATCGCCGCACGCGGCGAGGCGCTGCTGCACCTGGACCTCTTGCCCGATCGCAGCGCCGAGCGGGTGCATGACGAAGTGGCCCACCCGCGCGGTTCGCGATCTCTCGCCAGCCACCTCAAGGGCCGCCTCGGTCTGGAAGGCATCAAGCTCGCGCTGCTGCACGAGGTGCTGGGACGCGATGACCTGCAGGACGCCGGGCGCCTGGCGCACGCGATCAAGGCGCTGCCGCTGCGGCTGTCCGCCACGCGCCCGATCGAGGAGGCGATCAGCAGCGCGGGTGGCGTGTGCTGGGACGCGATGGACGCGGGCCTGATGCTGCGGGCCCGCCCGGGCGTCTGGTGCGCCGGCGAGATGCTCGATTGGGAAGCGCCCACCGGCGGCTACCTGCTCACGGCCAGCATGGCCAGCGGGCGCGCGGCGGGCGAGGGCGTCCTGCAATACCTGCGCGCGCGCTGAAGGTCGGTGCCCCAGGACCGAGCCTCAGGTGCGCGAGCTACGCAGGAGGTTGGCGCTGCTCTGAAGCACCAGCGGCGCCAGTTCGGCGGCCAGCGCCGGGTCCTCGGGGTTCCACGACGACTGCAGGTCGTGGCTATCCAGTACCAGCTTGCCGTGAAAGGGCTTTCCTTCCAGCAGGTGGTCCACCTGTTCCTGCTGCGACGGTTCGGCGAAGACCAGCAGGCAGCGCACTGCGCTGCAGGCCTCCTTGAGCAGGCTCTCACCCCCGAACAGGTCGTCTACGCGCACCACGCGCGAGACGCCGACCACACCCTCGATGTCCCGCTGCAGCTGGCGCATGTCCTCGTTGGCCACGTCGCCAGAGACGAAGCTGATCACCGTGAGCGCGCCTTCGTGCGCGCGTTTGGCATCCACTCGCCGAAAGCCGGGGCGCGCGCGCGACCAGCTGTCGTCCAGGCCCTGGACCAGCTTGATCACGCCGAACACGGTGACCGCGAAGGACATGGTGGCCGAAAGGTCGATCAGGTAGTTCGTGTAGCTGGCGGACAGGTAGGTCACGCCGAAGAAACCCGACTGCGCCGCCACAAAGACCTTGGTGAGCGTGCGCGTCGGCAGTCGGCCCATGGCGATCAACACCAGCATCCAGATGGCGGCCAGGTTCAGCGCCAGGCCCAGCCAGGCTGGCATCACCCGCAGCCAGGTGCCGTGCAGCGCGTCGTCGATCGCGGTGGCCAGGATCTCGCTGTCGTCCTCGACCGACTTGACCGAGGTGGGCTTGGTGGGGCCGATGCCGGGCGCCGAGGCGCCGATCACCACGAAGGCGCCCTTGACCGCCTGCAGACGCGGGTCGTCCGGCGCGGCGGACAGCAGGTCCGCGAAGGGGATGCGGGTGTAGCGTCCCTTCTTGTTGCGCCAGTTCAGGGACATCTGCTCAGGCAGGCCCTGAACGCTCACGCCCCCGGCCTCGAGCGTGCGGCCGACCACGGTGGGCAGGGTGAAGCGGTCCTCCTTCCAGACCAGCGGGTACTTGCGCACGACGCCGTCGGTGTCGGGCCGTTGGTTGGCCACGCCCATGCGGTCATGCATGGAACCGAACATCGGCAGCAGGGCGGCGACCGTGGCGTCCGCATGGCCGGGCGCCGGCTGCGCGCCGGGCAGGGACGATACCTTGAGCTGGCTGCGCGCGTCGTTCTCGGGGTTCAGGCGCACCATGGGGAAGGCCATGGCGCGGTTCAACTGCACGGTCACGTCCAGCGCGGCGTCCGCCTCGGGGTTGCGCTTGTCGGGGTCGGCGGTGATCACGTTCAGGAGCACCGCGCGCGCGCCCAGGTCGGCGAGCTTCTGCGCGCCGTCGCCCAATACGTTGTAGGGCCAGGGCCAGCGGCCATGCTCGGGCGCCAGCAGGGCCAGCGACCGCTCGTCGATGTCCACGATCACCACGTCCCGCGAAGGCACGGGGCTGGCGTGGCGCATCTTCAGGATCGCGTCGTGTGCGGGAGAGGGCGCGTCGGGCGTGAGGCTGTTGCCCGCGAACAGGACCAGGGCCCACGCGGTGGCTACGGTACCCACCGCCAGCATCACCTTGCGGCCCCACACCCGCGACAGGCGTGCGGTCCATGAGGTGCCCAGGTTCTTGGCGTCCACGCCGCGCATGGCCAGCGCGTACAGCCGGGGGAACTGCTGTACGGACAGGACACCGGCCAGGATCTGCAGTAACTGCTTGAACTTCTTCATGAATCGGTCACGGCCTTGCGCGTCGTGTGACGGCGCAGTGCCGGGAGTGTAGTCGTGTGTTACAAATCAATTCGACTTTCATCTCGTGCCGGCCCGCGCGCCCGAGACCTTTCGTCTAAAGCCGTATGTCTCCTGCCCGCTGCCTGTGTGCCCCGATCGCCGTTCTGGCCCTGCTGGCCGCGGGACTCGTGGGCGCGCAGACCTTCGACGCCGACACGCCGGTGCTGGCTGCGCCCGACGCAGCGGCGCGCCCGGTGGCCCAGGCGCGTGGCGGCGCGGCGGTGCGCGTGCTGCGTCGGCAGGGCTTCTGGCTGGAGGTCGAATCGGGTAGCGCCCGGGGCTGGGTGCGCATCTCCGCGGTCAGGCTGGCCACCACCTCGACGACGCTGGCGATGGACACGGGGCGCCTGGGTGCCAACAACATCGTGGCCACTTCGGCCGCGCGCAGCGTCTCGGCCAAGGACCTGATCGAAGGTCGCAGCGACGACCAGGCCGTCGAGCGGCTCATCGCGTTCCGTGCGGACGCGACCCAGCTGGCGCAGTTCGCTCAGGCGGGCGCGCTGGTCGATGTCCGCTTCGCCCCGCTGGGGCCGCCCCTGGCCGCGCCTGCGGCCACGTCCGAGCCTGCTCCATCCCGGCCCAGCGAGGATTCGATCGGGCGCCTGTGGGTGGCGCGCATCATGGGCGTGGCGCCCCTGCACCCCTCGCAGGACCTGCAGCGGTACGTGAACCTCCTGGGAGGGCACCTGGCCTCCCGGGTGGACAACACGCGCACCTGGCGCTTCGGCATCCTGGACACCGATGCGGTGAATGCCTTCGCCGCGCCTGGGGGAGTGGTGCTGGTCACCGCGGGGCTGCTGCGGCAGCTGTCCTCGGAGGACGAACTCGCGGCGGTGCTGGCCCACGAGATCGCGCACGTCGCGCGCGAGCACCACTACCAGGTGATCCTGCGCGCGCGCCAGTCCGAGACGGTGGTGCGTGGCCTGCGGCCCGATCCGGGCCTGAGCCGAGCCAGCGCACAGCTCTATACCCGCGGCCTGGAGCGCGCCAGCGAGCACGAGGCCGACCTGGTGGGCGTGCAGTTGATGGCGCGCGCGGGCTATGACCCGTCGGCATTCCTGTCCGTGCTGGAGAAACTGGACGCACTGGGCACGGCCGATCCGCGTGTGGTGCTGTTCGCGTCCACCCACCCGCCGGCCCGCGAGCGCATGGACGCCCTGGCGCGTGCGGGCATCGAGCGGTTGCCGTTACCTGCGGCCAGCGCGCCGGCGCGCGGCACGCGCTTTGCAGGTGTCGTGCGCGCCGCCCTGAATCCCTGAGCCCCTGCACGGGTGACCCTCGGGCCTGCGGGCGCCCGCCGCGCCGCGCCGCTAAGATGTCCCGCATGATCGATCTGTACTACTGGACCACCCCCAACGGCCACAAGATCACGATGTTCCTGGAGGAGGCGGGGCTGCCTTACACCCTCAAACCTGTGAACATCAGCAAAGGCGAGCAGTTCGACCCTGCGTTCCTCAAGATCGCCCCGAACAACCGTATCCCGGCCATCGTGGACCATGCACCCGCAGATGGCGGCGCGCCGGTGCCGCTGTTCGAGTCGGGCGCCATCCTGCTGTATCTGGCGGACAAGAGCGGGCAGTTCATCCCGCAGGACCTGCGGGGCCGCCAGGCCTGCCTGCAGTGGCTGTTCTGGCAGATGGGAGGCCTGGGCCCGATGGCGGGGCAGAACCACCACTTCACGCAGTACGCGCCCGAGAAGATCCCCTACGCCATTGATCGCTACGTGAAGGAAACCTCGCGCCTGTACGGCGTGTTGAACAAGCAGCTGTCCGATGGCCGCAGCTTCATCTGCGGCGACGCCTATTCCATCGCCGACATGGCTTGCTACCCCTGGATCGTCCCGCACGAGCGCCAGCGTCAGGACCTCAAGGACTTTCCCGCGCTGGCCGGCTGGTTCGCGCGCATCCGCGAGCGGCCCGCCACGCAGCGCGCCTACGCCCTGGCCGCTACGGTCAACCAGGCGCCGACGGTGGACGAGAAGGCGCGGGCCATCCTGTTCGGGCAGGACGCCAAGACGGTGCGCTGAGGGCTCCGCGCCCTCAGGTGAGCGTGTAGTAACGCAGCACTACCCGGTCCGGGTGGCGCGCGCCGGTGCCCACGAAGATGCGCTCGTTGATCCAGGCCAGCGCCTTGGACGCCGTCTCGAAGCTGGGGCTGCAGCGGAAATACACCTGCGACGGGTCCACCGGCTCGCCGCGCAGAAGCTTGGCTGTCACCTCGGTCGAGGCGGCGCGCACCGCGCGGTTCTGGACGAAGATGCGGTCGCCGCCGTCGGTCTCGATGATGTAGCGGGCGTCCAGGTGGGCGACTGTGCCGCCCAGGATCCTCTGGAAGTCCGCGCCCCCGGGCAGCACGCGCCCGCTCCAGCCCTCGCCCTTCACCTCGCCGCCCAGGATAGGCACGACGCGGCGCAGGCCCTCCAGCGTCTGGCCCACTTCCTGGGGGCGGTCGACCGACACGCTCAGGTCGGCGAAGAACTCCAAACCGGGGGCGGGCAGCGCGAGGGACACGAGAGGCTCCTGGGGGTCAGCGACAAGGCCGTCACTGTAGCAACACGGCATGAACCAGATCGTGCTGTGGCAGATCCGGTGATCGTGCCAGCGCGCCCCCGAGCTGGCCGGGCATTGCGAATTAAGATCCGCAACGGCGCGCCGGACAGGGGAGCGCTGGCGTTGAACGGGTCTTCACTTCAGGTTTCTATGCTGAATCAACAACGGTCCGACACCGGGCGGCGGCGGCCCATCGCGATGACGCTGGCGGCCGCCTTCCTGGCGGTCCAAGTCGCAGGCTGTGCGCAGCTGGCCCTGCAGGCTGTGAGCATGGGCGCGATGGTCTCGGTGGACCGCAGGACCGCAGGCGCGCAGCTCGAAGACGAGACCATCCAGCTCAAGGCGGTCGCTGCACTCAAGCAGGCCCTGGGATCCAGCATCAATGTCCAGGTCACCAGCCACAACCGTCAGGTCCTGCTCACGGGCGAGGTACCCGACGCCGCCAGCAAGACCCTCGCCCAGCGCCTGGTCGGCCAGGTGGAGAACGTGCGCACCGTCTACAACGAGCTGGCGGTCGAAAACCTCACCACGCTGGTTCAAAGGGGCTCTGACGCCTACCTCACCGCGCGGGTGCGGGCGGCCTTCTTCGACGCGCCGGACCTGTCTTCGAACGCGTTCAAGGTGGTCACGTCGCGCAGCACCGTCTACCTGATGGGCCTGGTGACCCCGCGCGAGTCCGAGCGCGCGGTACGCATCACGCAGCAGGTGAACGGCGTGCAGCGCATCGTGAAGGTGTTCGAGGTGATCGGCGAGGAGGAACTGGCGCAGACCGGCCCGCGGGGGGCGCGGGGAGAGAAATAGCGACTGGCCCATGCCGGGTGCCCAGTGGGTTCTGTGTGCGACTGAAAGTCCGCAAGCGGACATGATTAAAACTTTTTAATTCCTGCGTAAATCTCGATTTGCGAGTGGATGAATCCCCGGTCCAATCCGCGGTTCCGACAAGAAGACAGGAGACAACCCCATGAAACAACTCACTCGCGCGGCGCTGGCCCTGCTCATGGCCGCCAGCGCGGTCACGTCCCTGGCACAGGCAGATTACCCGCGCCAGCCGATTCGTCTGGTCGTGACCTTTCCGCCAGGGGGCAGTGCCGACGCTGTGGTGCGGATGCTGGTGCCCAAGCTGAACGAGACACTGGGGCAAAACGTGATCGTGGACAACAAGCCCGGTGCTGGCGGAAACATCGGGTTGAGTCTCGTGGCCAAGGCGCCTCCCGATGGCTACACCATGGGCGTGGGCGCAGCCGGTGCGCTATCCGCCAACGGGAGCCTGTACGCACAGATGCCGTTCGACGTGTCCAAGGATTTCCGGCCGGTGGGCCTGCTGGCGGGCATCCCTTTCGTGCTGGTGGGCCATCCGTCGGTGCCTGCCAAGAGCGCCCGGGAACTTTTTGCCCTGGCCAAGGCGCGGCCCGGCCAGCTCTCCGTGGGCCATGGCGGCAATGGCACGGCCATGCACCTTTCGGCGGCGCTGTTCTCGCAGCAGGCCGGCGTGAAGATTGTCGAAGTGCCCTACAAGGGATCGGGCCCCGCTGCCCTCGACGCAATGAGCGGGCAGGTGCCGCTGGCGATGGTGGACCTTCCTGCATCCTTGCAGCAGATCAAGGCGGGCAAGCTCGTGGCCTACGCGGTCACCAGCGCGAAGCGCCTGCCGCAACTTCCGGACGTCCCGACCTTTGATGAAGCCGGCCTTTCCGGCTACGACTCGACCGGCTGGTTCGGCATCGTCACGCCCACGGGTACCCCGGCGCAGGCAATCGCCAAGGTCAACGCCGCCATCAACGATGCGCTGTCCGATCCGGCGATACAGGAGCGCATGCGTAGCCTGGGGGTCGAGCCCGCGCCTGGCAAGCCCGAGCAGTTCGGCGCCTTCATTCAATCGGAGACCCTCAAGTGGTCGCGCGTCATCAAGCAAGGGAATATCAAGCTGGATTGAGAAGGATGAACGACAACCTCGAGACCGATATCCTGATCGTGGGGGCCGGGCCGGTGGGCCTGACGATGGCCATGGACCTGGTTGCTCGCGGCGTGAAAGTGGTGATAGCCGAAATCCGCCGCTACGCCGAGCCTCCGAGCGTGAAGTGCAACCACGTTGCGGCGCGCACGATGGAGCGCTTTCGCACACTCGGCGTGGCGCAGAAGCTTCGAAACGCCGGCCTGCCCGCAGATTATCCCAACGACGTGGTGTTCCGGACCAGCCTTTGCGGCATCGAACTCACACGCATCCCCATTCCTGGTCGCGCCGAACGCTACACCTCGCGCCAGGGGCCGGATACCTGGTGGCCGACACCCGAGCCGCCCCACCGCATCAACCAGATCTACCTGGAACCCATCCTGCTCGAACACACGGCCTCGCTGCCGGGGGTGACGCTGCTCAATCGAACACAGGTGACCGCGTTCACCCAATCGGGCGAGCATCTGGATGCTGTGGCCCTCGACCTCGATACGCATAAGGAGTGTCGCATCCGTGCCCGATATCTGGTGGGATGCGACGGCGGCAGTTCGAATGTGCGCAAGGCCATTGGCGCCAAGCTCGAAGGCACGGCGGTGATCCAGCGAGTGCAATCGACCTGTATCCGCGCGCCGAAGCTGCGCGCCATGCTGCCGGGCAAGCCGGCCTGGTGTTATTACTCTGTCAACCCGCGACGCAATGGCACGGTGTTCGCGATCGACGGCCAAGAGACCTGGTTGGTGCATAACCACCTCAATCCCGACGAGCCGGAGTTCGACACCATCGATCGCGACTGGGCGATCCGACAGATCCTGGGCGTGGGACCGGACTTCGAATATGAAATCCTTTCCAAGGAAGATTGGGTGGGCCGCCGACTCGTGGCAGACCGCTTTCGCGATCGCAATGTGTTCATCGCCGGCGATGCCGCCCACCTGTGGGTGCCCTATGCGGGCTACGGCATGAACGCCGGCATCGCCGATGCCCTGAACCTGTCATGGCTGCTCGGCGCGCGCATCCAGGGGTGGGCCGATGAGGCCATCCTCGACGCCTACGAGGCCGAGCGCCAGCCGATCACGCAGCAGGTGTCGAATTTCGCGATGGACCATGCGGCCAAGATGATCAAGGCACGCCGCGCGGTACCGCCCAATATCGAGGCGCCCGACGAAGCAGGTACCCAGGCACGTCGCGAGATCGGGCAGGAGGCCTACGACCTGAACGTGCAGCAGTTTTGCTGCGCGGGTTTGAACTTCGGGTATTACTACGAAGGCTCCCCCATCATCGCGCCCGACGGCGAGACGCCGCCGGCCTACTCCATGGGCAGCTTCACGGAATCGACCGTGCCGGGTTGCCGCGCGCCCCATTTCTGGCTCGAGGACGGGCGCTCGGTCTACGACGTGTTCGGTCGGGGCTATACGCTGCTGCGATTTGACGGCGCAGTGGATGTCGATCGCCTGGTCGCGGCCGCGCGCCAGCGCCGGATGCCACTGGAGGTGGTCGACGCGCATGCAGCGCAGGTGCCTGAGGCCTACCGGCACAAGCTGGTCCTGTGCCGCGATGACCAGCATGTGGTCTGGCGCGCCGACGCGGTGCCGCCGGATACCCAGGCGCTGGTCGACTTCCTGCGTGGCGCACGCACCCAGCCGATGCGTCTCGCGGCCTGAGAGGGAAGACCCCGAAGAAAGTGACGAGCCTTACCCCCGGCACTGGCTCCACAGTTAGGGCTGCTTGGTTCCCCACCTGACCCGGTTGGCCGCTTCACCATGCGGGGAGGCCCGTCATCGTCGATTGTAGGCGAGGGCGGACCGCCGGGCGGGGCAGGGGCAGACCGGGCGCCCCGTAGAATCCGGCGGATGTCGTACCTGGTCCTGGCCCGCAAATACCGTCCGCGCACCTTTGGCGAGATGGTGGGCCAGGAGCATGTGGTGCAGGCCCTCACCAATGCGCTCACGCAGCAGCGCCTGCACCACGCCTACCTCTTCACCGGTACCCGCGGCGTGGGCAAGACCACGGTCTCGCGCGTGCTGGCCAAGTCCCTCAACTGCCAGGGCGCCGACGGCCAGGGCGGCATCACCCCCGAGCCCTGCGGCGTGTGCCAGGCCTGCACCGATATCGACGCCGGCCGCTTCGTCGACTACACCGAACTGGACGCCGCCTCCAACCGCGGCGTGGACGAAGTCCAGCAGCTGCTCGAACAGGCCGTCTACAAGCCGGTGCAGGGGCGCTTCAAGGTCTTCATGATCGACGAGGTGCACATGCTCACCGGGCATGCGTTCAACGCCATGCTCAAGACCCTTGAGGAGCCGCCCGAGTACCTCAAGTTCGTGCTGGCCACCACCGACCCGCAGAAGGTGCCCGTGACGGTGCTTTCGCGGTGCCTGCAGTTCAACCTGCGGCCCATGGCCCCCGAGACCGTGCAGGAGCACCTGGCCCGCGTGCTGCAGGCCGAGGGCGTGCCCGCGCAGCTGCCGGCGCTGCGCCTGCTGTCTCGCGCGGCGCGCGGTTCCATGCGCGACGCGCTGTCACTTACCGACCAGGCCATCGCCTTCGGCAGCGGCCAGATCGAAGAGGCCGCGGTGCGCCAGATGCTCGCAAGCGCCGACCGCGGCCACGTGCTGCGCCTGGTCGAGGCCCTGGCGGGTGCGGACGGCGCCACGGTGGTCCAGACCTGCGAGGTCCTGCGCCAGAACGGCCTGAGCGCTGCCTCCACGCTGGAGGACATGACCACCGTGCTGCAACGCATGGCCGTGATCCAGGCCGTGCCCTCGGCGGCCGAACGCGCCGACCCTGCCGATCCCGAAGCAGGAGAGATCGCCCGCCTGGCGGGCCTGCTGCCCCCGGACGAGACCCAGCTGCTTTACAGCCTGTGCCTGCATGGCAGCGCCGAACTGGGCCTGGCTCCGGACGAATACGCGGCGCTCACGATGGTGCTGCTGCGGCTGCTGGCCTTCAAGCCCGGTGCCTGGACCGCGCCTTCGGCACCCGCTGAAAAAAAAAGCCCGCCTGAACCCCTGAGCCGCCCGGCCCCCGCGCCGCAGGCCGCACGGTCTGCCCCGGTTGCGGCTGCACCACGAGCCCCGGCGCCGGCTACGGCTCCCATCGCCAACCTGACCGTTGCCGCTGTCCCTGCGGTCGACGCCCCCGCCGGCCAGGTCCTGCCCGTTGTCGAGCCGCGCCTGCGGCCCGAGCCCGCGCGTGCGCCTCTGGCCATGGACGGCCGCCCTGGCAGTCCGGTGCTGGGTGTGCCGGTGCGCGTGCAGTCCGAGTCCCCGCGCGAAGCCGCGGCGGTGCGTCCCGCCACTGGCTTCGTGCACACCGAGGAGGGCGACTTCTGGCATGCCACCGTGCAGGCCCTGGTGGCGACCGAGGCGGTCAACGCGCTGGTGCGCGAGCTGGCGCTGCAGTCACAGCTGGTGGGTCGCGACACCGACCACTGGCTGCTGCGCGTCGAGCGCGAATCCCTGAACCAGCTCGCCAATCGCGAGCGCCTGCAGGCCGCCCTGCACGCGGCCGGCCACCCGGTCACGCTGGGCGTGGAGGTAGGCCCCGTCACCGACTGCCCGGCCCGGCGCAATGCCCACGCCGCCTCCGAGCGACAGCGCGCGGCCGAGGCCTTCATCCTGGCCGATCCCTTCGTGCAGAAGATGATCCAGGACTTTGGCGCGAAAATCGTACCCGGAAGCATCAAGCCCGTTCACGCGAACGGCCCCCACAGCTAAAGGAAACCCCACATGTTCAACAAGGGACAACTGGCCGGCCTCATGAAGCAGGCCCAGGCCATGCAGGAAAACCTCAAGAAGGCGCAGGACGAACTGGGCACCATCGAGGTGACCGGCGAATCCGGCGCCGGCCTGGTCAAGGTCACCATGACCTGCAAGCACGACGTGAAGCGCGTGACCATCGACCCCAGCCTGCTGGCCGACGACAAGGACATGCTCGAGGACCTGGTGGCCGCCGCCTTCAACGCCGCGGTGCGCAAGGCCGAAGAGACCTCGCAGGAAAAGATGGGCAAGCTCACTGCCGGCATGCCGGGCCTGCCCCCGGGCATGAAGTTCCCCTTCTGAGCGGGCGATCCAACGCCGTGAGAGCGCAGCGCCGGGCCGCCCCAAGCAAGCTCGCACCCCCTCGGGGGGCAGCGATGGACACGCAGTGCCGAGCGTGGGGGCGCCATTGAGCCACAGCCTTCCCGCGCTGATAGAGGCCTTGCGCCGCCTGCCGGGCGTGGGCCAGAAGACGGCCTCGCGCATGGCCTATCACCTGCTGCAGCATGACCGCGAGGGCGCGCAGATGCTGGCCCAGGCCCTGCAGGTCGCCGCCAGCCGTACCCGCCACTGCGACCTGTGCCACACCTTCACCGAGTCCGAGGTCTGCGAGACCTGCGCCGACCCGGCGCGTGACCGCAGCAAGCTGTGCGTGGTCGAGACCCCGGCCGACCAGTCGGCGGTGGAGCGCACCGGGGCGTTCCGGGGCCTGTACTTCGTCCTCATGGGAAAGCTCAGCCCCCTGGACGGCGTGGGCCCGCGCGACATCGGCCTGCAGGCCCTGTTCGAGCGCGCCACTTCCGGGCAGGTGCAGGAGGTGATCCTGGCCACCAACTTCACCGCCGAGGGCGAGGCCACCGCCCACGTGATCGGTGAGGCGCTCAAGGCCCGGGGCCTGTCGGTCACCCGACTGGCGCGCGGGGTGCCCGCGGGCAGCGAGCTCGAGTACGTGGACCTGGGCACCATTGCCCACGCCCTGGTAGACCGCCGCTGACCGGAATCGCAAGAGAAGAAGGAGCCCGCGATGACCGTTTCCCATTTCACGATCTCCTACGCCTGCCTGCTGGTCGCGGCCCTGCTGCCCATCGTGTGCGCCGGACTGGCCAAGCGCCATGGCTTCGGTCGCTCGCGCCGCGAGGGTGGGTACGACAACGTGAACCCGCGCGCCTGGCTGGCGCGCCAGGAGGGTGTTTCCGCCTGGGCCCAGGCGGCGCAGGCCAACAGCTTCGAGGCCCTGCCGCTGTTCGTGGGCGCCGTGCTGGTGGCTCACCAGATGGGAGCCAACCAGGCCGTTGCCGACGCCCTGTCGGTCGCATTTGTCACATTGCGCGTCATCTACATCTGGACGTACCTGACCGGGCGTGCCTCGCTGCGCAGCGTGGTGTGGATCGCGGCCCTGGGCGTGAACGTGGCGCTGCTGTTCTCGGGCCTGTTCTAGGAAGGTTCCCGGTCTTCGGTGTAAACCCCGACGGGGATCGCCCCGATGCGGGCCGCGTGCGCCCGCCTTACCCTGTGGTTTCGCAAGGCAAGGAGAGACCCGCCCATGAACCACGGCCGCATCCGTCGACGCACCTTTGCGGCGGCCGTGGTCCTGGCAGCCTCGGTGGGTGTGGCCCTGCCCGTGCGGGCGCAGCCCCGCCTGGAAAAGAGCCGGGTCGGCATCGCCGTGCCAGGCAAGGGTGAACTGCCCTTTCTTCCCTTGACCATCGCCGACCAGCTGGGCTACTTCAAGGCCGAGGGCCTGGAGGTGGAACTGATCGACGGTCCCAGCGGCATCGCTGACATCTCCTGCGGCACCTTCGACCAGGTCATCGCGCTTCAGGCCCGCGGCCAGCCGGCGCAGTCTTTCGTGCTGCAGGGGCGGGCGCCGGCCATGGCGCTGGGTGTGTCGCTGCGCGCCGTACCGAATTTCCGCAGCATGTCCGACCTGCGCGGATTGCGTATCGGGGTGTCGGCCCAGGGCTCCACCTCCCACCTCATGGCCAGTCGCGTGCTGGCCCTGGGGGGCCTGAAGCCCGACGATGTCAGTTTCGTCAGCGTGGGCAGCGCCCAGATCGCGCAGAGCGCCTTGCGAGGCGGCCAGATCGACGCCCTGTGCAACCCCGACCCCGCCATGACGCTGCTGGAGCAGCGGGCCGAGGTGCGCATCGTGAGCGACGCGCGCACCCTCAAGGGTACGGAGCGCGTCTTCGGTGGCCCGATGCCGGCGGCCTGCCTGCACGCGCCGCCGGATTACGTGGAGCGCTACCCCCAGGTCTGCCAGGCGCTGGCGTATGCCACGGTGCATGCCCTGAAGTGGCTGCAGACGGCCGGGCCGCGCGACATCGTGAAGACCGTGCCCGAGGCCTACCTGCTCGGGGACCGGGCGCTGTACCTGGCGTCGTTCGAGAAGCTGCGCGAGTCGATCTCGCCGGACGGCATCCTCAGCCTTGAGGGCGCGCGCACCGCGCTGCGGGCGTTGTCGGCCTTCGACCCCGGCGTGGCCGCCAGCCGCATCGACCTGGCGCGCACCTACACCAACACATTCGCCCGGCGGGCCAAGGAGCGCTTTCGGGCCTGAGACCCCGGCCTGGGCGCCGCTGTGCCTGCGCGCTCAGCGCGTCGCCACGCGCGAGGTCGGCTTGGCGCCAGTCTTGTCGTTGCCGGCCTTGGCTGCGGGTGCCTTCGCCACGGCCTTCTTCGTGCCGCCGGCCTTGGCGGTTCGCACTGGCAGTTCCAGGGTCACGGTCTGTCCCGGGTTGAAGCGGGCCGAGGCTTCCACCGCGTTCCAGCGTGCCACGTCGGCGGCCTTCACCCGGTAGCGCGCCGCAATCGAGGCCACCGTGTCCTGCTTGCCCGCCTTTACCGTGGTACGCCGCGTGCCTGCTTCGGGGGTGAGACTCAGTTGCGCGGTGTCGGCGATTCGGCTGGTGACGTCGGCCACCACGGTAGCCGCGCGCGGGGCCAGCACGGTGGATCCGGCCCGTATGAGCATGCGCGGCGGGATGTTGTTGACGCTGCGGAAGTCCGCCTCGCTCATGCCCACGCGGCGCGCCGCTTCGGCCACGGTCATGGTGGCCGGGGCGGTCCAGGCCGTCCAGCTCGCGTAGCGGCCGGCGCTGTAGCCCTCGAAATTGCGCTGGAACACCGTGGCGTTGTCCCAGGGCAGCAGGATCTGCGGCGTGCCCGCGGCCAGGATTACCGGGCGGTTCAGGGAGGGGTTGAGCGCCTTGAAGTCCTCCAGTCGCACGTCGGCCAGGCGGGCGGCCAGCGCCACGTCGATGTCGCGGGTGATCGTGACCGTCTGGAAGTAGGGGTGGTTCTCGATCAGGGGCAACTCGGCCCGGAACTGCGCGGGGTTGGCCACGATATTCTTGACCGCCTGCAACTTGGGCACGTAGTGACGCGTCTCGTTGGGCATGTTCAGGTCGGTGTAGGCGGTGCCCAGGCCGGCGCGCTGGTTGCGCGCGATAGCACGACTCACGTTGCCCTGGCCCCAGTTGTAGGCCGCCAGGGCCAGGTGCCAGTCGCCGAACATCGCGTGCAGCTTCTGCAGGTAGTCCAGCGCGGCGCGCGTGGAGGCCAGCACGTCCCGGCGGTCATCGCGAAACACGTTCTGGCGCAGGTCGAAGTCGGCACCGGTGGCGGGCATGAACTGCCAGATGCCCGCGGCCCGCGCGCTGGAGACCGCCTGCGGGTTGAAGGCGCTCTCGATGTAGGGCAGCAGGGCCAGCTCGGCGGGCATGCCGCGCCGCTCCAGTTCCTCGACGATGTGAAAGAGGTACTTGCGCGAGCGCTCGGTCATGCGCTGGATGTACTCCGGTCGGCTGGCGTACCACTGTTCGTGCTGTCGTACCAGGTCGCCCTCGAGCGCCGGCATGGCAAAGCCGCGGCGGATGCGGTCCCACAGGTCGGGCGGCGTCTCCAGCATGGCCACGCCACTGCCGGCGGCCTGCGCCTCGGCCAGCGGCTGCAGGGGCCCGGCGGGTACGAGGGCTGTGGCGCCCGGGCGGGGGCTGGCCGAACTGGCAGCGTCGGCAGGCACAGGTGCCGACCCGGGAGCGGCCGCCAACGGCGCGGCCTGCATGTCCGGTGCCAGGTCCGGGCCACCGGCGCATCCCGTCAGTGCGAGGACCAGTGCCAGGACCAGTGCCAGGGGCGTGGCCGGGAGCAGCATGGGTTTCATCTGAATTCGTTCTTCCACTGGCGGATCGCGGCGAAGACGGCGGCCTCGTCGCCGGGGTCCGCGCCGTTGAAGGCCTGCGCGGCACGGACCACGGCGGGTTCGCGGGTGCGCAGGAAGGGGTTGACGTGCCGCTCCGTCGCGATCGTCGAAGGCAGCGTAGGCTCGTGCCGCGCGCGCAGGTCTTCGCAGTGCGACATGTAATGGATCAGTTTTTCGTTCGCGGGTTCCACCGCCCGCGCGAAGCGCAGGTTGGACAGGGTGTATTCGTGGGCGCAGCACACGCGCGTGGTGGCGGGCAGGGCGGCCAGGCGGTCCAGCGAGGCCAGCATCTGCGCCGGCGTGCCCTCGAAGAGGCGCCCGCAGCCGCCGGAGAACAGGGTGTCGCCGCAAAACAGCAGCGGGGCCCCGTCGACGTCGGGGCAGTAGTAGGCCACGTGGCCGGCGGTGTGGCCCGGCACCTCGATCACCGTCCACGCCAGGCCCAGGGCCTGCACGGTGTCGCCGTCACGCACCGCCACGAAGGGGCCGGGGATGTCCTCGCGCGCCGGGCCGTACACCACTGCGCCGGTGGCCTCGTGCAGCGCGCGCACGCCGCCCGTGTGGTCGCCGTGGTGGTGCGTGACTAGAATCACCTGCAACCGCGCCGCGGCGCTGCGCAAGCCCTCCAGCACCGGCGGCGCGTCCCCGGGATCCACCACCAGCGCCTGCGGGCCGTCTTGCAACAGCCAGAGGTAGTTGTCCTGGAAGGCCGGCAGGGGATGTAACTTCATGAGCGAGCGGATTATAGGAATGCAGCCCTGGTTCGAGTCCCCACCGGGAGCCTACCTATTGGGATGGGAACAGGCCGCCTTCGACGAGGCGGTGGCCGACCTGTTTGGCTATCACGCCATCCAAGTGGGACTGCCCGTCGTCGACGCGTTGCGTGCCAACCGCATGCCCCATCGCTGGCTGGGCCTGGAGCCTGGGGCCGATGCCTGCGGTCGCACGCCCGACGTCCTGCTGGACACGCACACCTTGCCCTTCGACGCCGCCAGCCTGGACCTGGTGGCCCTGCCTCACACCCTGGAGCTGAGCGTCGATCCGCACGCCACGCTACGCGAGGTCGAGCGCGTGCTGGTGCCCGAGGGGCGCGTGGTGGTCTGCGGCCTGAACCCCGCCAGCCTCTGGGGCCTGCGACAGCGGCGCGCGCACCTGTGGCGCCGCGTGGGTGTGGGCGAGCTGTTCCTGCCCGAGTCGGGCGAATTCATCGGCTACCGGCGCCTGCGCGATTGGCTGCGGCTGCTCAATTTCGAGGTGGAGGTGGGGCGCTTCGGTTGCTGGCGCCCCTCGTTCACCACGCACAAGTGGCTGGACCGCTTCGACTGGATGGACCCGCTGGGCGAGCGCTGGTGGCCGATCCTGGGTGCAGCCTACTTCATCGTGGCCGTCAAGCGCGTGCGCGGCGTGAAGCTGATGGGGGCTGCGTGGAAGCAGCGCACCCGCATCACCGCCGCCCCGGTGCCGTTGGCGAACCGGCGCCACCGCGCGCAGCGCCGGCGCGATACGTGCTCCTGAGACCTCCCCTCCAAGAAGAATCCTGCGTGAATCCCATCGAGATCTACACCGACGGCGCTTGCAAGGGCAATCCCGGGCCTGGCGGCTGGGGCGTGTTGCTCAAGGCCGGCGGCACCGAGAAAGAACTGTTTGGCGGCGAGCCTGCCACCACCAACAACCGCATGGAGCTGATGGCAGTGATCCAGGCGCTGTCGGCCCTCAAGCGCCCCTGCGAGGTGACGCTGTTCCTGGACAGCCAGTACGTCCTCAAGGGCATCACCGAGTGGCTCCCGGGCTGGAAGGCCAAGGGCTGGCGCACCGCCGGCAAGCAGCCGGTGAAGAACGTCGAGTTGTGGCAGCAGCTCGACGCCCTGGTGCAGCACGGCGGACACCGCATCGACTGGCGCTGGGTGCGCGGACACAACGGCGACCCGGGCAATGAACGCGCCGATGCCCTGGCCAATCGCGGCGTGCAGATGGCGCAGCGCACCTGAGGGCGCTCTCGCGCAGCGGCGTGCGCGCCGACCCAGCGGGGGACGCAGTAGGAGAGTAGGGCGCTGGGTTGCACGTGGTGACCCCGATGCGGTCCGGGTCAAGCGCTGATACATTGGCCGATTCGGTGGCGGCAAGCGCCCCGCGTATGTCATAAGAAAGTTCTCCCGCATGGCCTCCAAACCGCTGTACCTCGTCGTGGCCGTCGCCGGCATCGCCGCTGCCTCGGGCGCGGCGTGGTGGTACCAGAACCAGCCAGCCAAGCCCGCCGCCCCGGTGGCCGCGGACGGCAGGCCAGCTTCGCCGGTGGCTGGCGCGCCCGCATCGGCGGCCTCGGGCCCGCCGCGCGCGCCCGGGGTCGAAGTGGCCCAGGTCGCGGTCGCCCGGCTGGTCGACGACACGCAGACGGTGGGCACCTTGCGCTCGCGCCAGAGCGTGATGCTGCGGCCCGAAGTGAGCGGGCGCGTGGCGCGCATCAACTTCCGCGACGGTGACCGGGTGCAGCGCGGACAGGTCATGGTGCAACTGGACGACGAGCTGCCCCGCGCGCAGGTGGCCCAGGCCCAGGCCGAACTGTCCATCGCGCGCGCCAACCACAAGCGCAACCAGGACCTGGTGGCGCAGAACTTCATCAGCCAGCGCTCGGTGGACGAGAGCGGCGCGTCGCTGCAGGTGGCCGAAGCCAAGCTCGCACTGGCGCGTGCGCAGGCTGACCGGCTTCGCATCCTCGCGCCTTTCGACGGCATCGCGGGCTTGCGCAGCATCAACGTGGGTGATTACCTCAAGGACGGTGCCGACATCGTCAACATTGAGGACCTGGACGCCATCCTTGTGGACTACCGTCTGCCCGAACGCTTCCAGACCAAGCTGCGCCGGGGGCAGGTGGCGATGGTCGCCATCGACGCGCTGCCAGGTCGCAAGTTCACCGCCATGGTGCAGGCCATCGACCCGCTGGTTGATACCAATGGCCGTTCGGTGGGCGTGCGCGGGTGCATCGACAACCGCCAGCAGCAGTTGCGCCCCGGCATGTTCGCGCGGGTGACGGCGGTGTTCGGCGAGCGCGAGCAGGCCCTGGTCGTGCCCGAGGAGGCCATCGTGCCCCAGGGCGCGCGCCAGTTCATCTTCAAGGTCGTGCCTGGCACCGAGCCTGAAAGCCGTATCGTGCAGCGCACCGAAGTCAAGGTCGGCATTCGCCAGCCCGGCAAGGTCGAGATCCTCGAGGGCGTGAAGGCCGGCGACACCGTGGTCACCGCGGGCCAGCAAAGGCTGCAGCGCGATGGCATGGCGGTGCGCGTGATCGACGTGCCGCGGGGGCCAGGTGGTCCCGGCGGTCCTGGTGGCCCCGGTGCGGCCGCCGCCGCTTCGGGAGCCATGCCCGGCGCGTCCGGTGCGCGCCCCCCGGCCGCAGGCCCCGCGTCGGGTTCCGCGGCCTCCGTGGCGGCAGCTTCCAGGCCCGGCGGCCCGGGCCGCCCCGGTGCGGCCATGGGCGCACGACCCGGCGGCCCTGGCGGTCCCGCACCTTCGGGCCCCAACCCCTGCCTGCAGCAGGCCCAGGCCGGCGGCCGCGCCGCCAGCTGACCCTCTTCACGCGCCCAGGACCACGTCATGCAGTTGCCCGAGATTTCCATCCGCCGGCCCGTGCTGGCGACCGTGCTGTCCCTGCTGGTGGTACTGATCGGATTGGTCAGCTTCGACCGCCTCTCGGTGCGCGAATATCCCAAGATCGACGAACCCGTCGTCACGGTGGCGGTGAAATACCCCGGCGCGTCGGCGGAGGTGATCGAGTCGCAGGTCTCCAAACCGCTGGAGGACTCCATCGCCGGCATCGACGCGGTGGACGTGATCACCTCGATCAGCCGCGCCGACCAGAGCCAGATCACCGTCAAGTTCCGTCTCGAGAAGGATGCCGACGCCGCCGCCGCGGAGGTCCGTGACCGTACCGCACGCGTGCGCAACCGGCTGCCGGCCGCGATCGAAGAGCCCGTGATCTCCAAGGTCGAGGCCGATGCCTTCCCGGTGATCTGGCTGGCCTTCACCAGCGACACCCTCAGTCCGCTGCAGATCAACGACCTGATCAACCGCATCATCAAGCCGCGCCTGCAGACCGTCACCGGCGTGGCCGACGTGCGCATCTTCGGCGAGCGCAAGTACGCCATGCGGGTGTGGCTGGACGCCGATCGCCTGGCCGGCTACCGCCTGACCACGCAGGACGTGGAGGAGGCGATCCGCCGCAGCAACCTGGAGCTGCCGGCCGGACGGATCGAGTCCCAGCAGCGCGAATTCAGCGTCACCTCGCAGACCGACCTGGTGCGCCCGGGCCAGTTCGGCGACATCGTGATCCGCAACGTGAACGGGTTCCCGGTGAAGCTGCGGGACGTGGCGCAGGTGCGCGAGGGCCCGGCCGACGAACGCAGCGCGGTGCGCCTGAACGGCCAGTCCGCGATCTCCGCGGGCGTGATCCGGCAGGCCACCGCCAATCCGCTGACCCTGTCGGCCGGTGTGCGCGCGATGCTGCCGCGCCTGAAGGCCGACCTGCCCCCGGGCGTGAACGTCGAGATCGCCAACGACAACTCGCTGTTCATCGACCGCTCGGTCAAGAACGTCTACAAGACCATCGTCGAGGCGGTGGTGCTGGTGGCGCTGGTGATCTTCTTCTTCCTGCGTACCTTCCGCGCGTCCATCATTCCCATCGTCACCATCCCGGTGAGCCTGATCGGAACCTTCTCCATGATGGCGCTGGCGGGCTTCACCATCAACACGCTCACGCTGCTGGCCCTGGTGCTGGCGATCGGCCTGGTGGTGGACGATGCCATCGTGATGCTGGAGAACATCTTCCGGCACATCGAGGAGGGGCTCGATCCCTTCTCCGCGGCGATCCGGGGCGCGCGAGAGATCGGCTTCGCGGTCATCACCATGACCTTCACCCTCGTGGCGGTGTACGCGCCGCTGGCCTTCACGCCGGGGCGTACCGGGCGCCTGTTTGCGGAGTTCGCGCTGGCCCTGGCCGGCGCGGTGCTGGTCTCGGGCTTCGTGGCCCTCACGCTCACGCCGATGATGTGCTCCAAGCTGCTGCGGCACAACCCGAAACCGGGCTGGTTCGACCGCACCATGGAGCGGGGCCTGAACGCCGTGTCCAGCGGCTACGAGCGCCTGCTTCGCTGGATCGTGACCGCGCGCTGGACGCCGCGTGGCGGCGGTTCGGCCGGTGTGCTGGGTTGGGTGCTGCAGGCGCGCTGGGGCGTGCTGGTGGTGATGGCCCTGTCCGCCTGGGGCATCACCAGCGTGTGGCCGCGGATGAAGCAGGAGCTGGCGCCGCTCGAAGACCGCGGCACGATCCTGGCGGTCGTGAACGCGCCCGACGGCTCCACCCTGGACTACACGAACCGCTACGCCCAGATCATGGAGCGCATGGGCCAGAACTACAAGGAGTTCGACCGTATCTTCGGCAACGTGGGCAACCCCACGGTATCGCAGGCCAGCGTGATCTTCCGCGCAGTCGAATGGGAGAAGCGCGAGCGTACCACCTTGCAGCTGGCGCGCGAGATGGGCCCGCGCATGGCGTCCCTGCCCGGGGTCAACGCCTTCGTGATCACCCCGCCCTCGCTGGGCCAGGGTTTCCGCGAGCGTCCGCTGAACTTCGTGATCCAGACCTCGGACAGCTACGAGAACCTCAACCGCATCACCCGCCAGTTCCTGGACGAGATCGCCAAGAACCCCGGCATCATCCAGCCCGACGTCGACCTGCGCCTGAACAAGCCCGAGCTGCGCATCGAGGTGGACCGCGACAAGGCTGCCGACCTCGGTGTGAGCGTCGAGGTCGTGGCCAAGGCCCTGGAGACCATGCTGGGCGGGCGCAACGTCACCCGCTACAAGCGCGACGCCGAGCAATACGACGTGATCGTGCAGGTGCAGTCCAACGGCCGCAGCACCCCCGAGGATATCGACCGCATCCAGGTGCGCGGGCGCAACGACGTGATGATCCCGCTGTCGGCCCTGGTCAAGGTACGCGAGACCGTGAGCCCGCGCGAGCTCAATCACTTCGGCCAGCGCCGCTCGGTCTCCATCACCGCCAACTTGGCCCTGGACTACTCGCTGGGGCAGGCCCTGACCTTCATGGACGAGACCGCGGCCAGGATCCTCAAGACCGGCTACAGCACCGACCTCAACGGCACCTCGCGCGAATTCCGCGCTTCGCAGGGTGCGCTGGCCATCGTGTTCGTGCTGGCGCTGCTGTTCATCTTCCTGGTGCTGGCGGCGCAGTTCGAGAGCTTCGTCGACCCCTTCGTGATCATGCTGTCGGTTCCCTTGTCCATGATCGGCGCGCTGCTGGCGTTGCAATGGGCGGGCGGGTCGCTGAACGTGTACTCGCAGATTGGCCTGATCACCCTGGTGGGTCTGATCACCAAGCACGGCATCCTGATCGTTGAATTCGCCAACCAGCTGCGCGAGCAGGGGCTGGAGATGGTGGATGCCCTGGTGAAAGCCGCCTCGCAGCGCCTGCGCCCCATCCTCATGACCACTGGTGCCATGGTCCTGGGCGCCGTGCCACTGGCGATCTCCACTGGTGCGGGCGCCGAGAGCCGCCAGCAGATCGGGTGGGTGATCGTGGGCGGCATGTCGCTGGGGACCCTGCTCACGATCTTCGTGGTGCCCACCATGTACACGCTGTTCGCCCGCAAATCGGTGCCCGGCGCGAACAAGTCCGAGGCACGTGAGGAGCCGGCGGCCCACCACGCGCCCAGCGACCTCATCGCGAAATAACGGTGCCAGGGGCGGCGGGCCACACGGGGTGTGGCTCACCGCGGGGCGGGCCACGCGGCCTGCGCCGACAGCGTGGCTGCCCGGGCGCGCCTAGTCTCCTTGCCCACAAGGAGACTGACATGCGACAACTTCCCAAAGCCATACCCGAGCTCGATGGCGGCATCTTCGTGCCCCGCCCGGTACTGGAGCTGCTGGAGGCCGTGCTGCTGCATCACGAGCGGCTGCTGGGGCAGCAGACCCAGCAGGCTGACATGCAGATCGACCAGGCTGTCCTGACCGAGCTGCGTGCACTGCTGCGCCTGAACGGCCAGCGCCTGCCCGTGCCGCCCGCGCGTGAACTGCTGGAGCTGGCCGACCCGCGAGTGGAGATGGTCGGCCGCAACCTGCTGCGCCAGTGACCTAGATCGCTCCGTCGAATGGCATCACGTCCACTTCGTCGCCGGCGGCGACGGAGCCCTGGGCGTGGTGCAGCACGATCAGGCCGTTGGCCTGCACCATCGAGCTGAGCACGCCCGAGCCCTGGTTGCCGGTGGTGCGTACCTGCAGCCCGCCTTCCGCGGTGCGCGTGACGATGCCGCGCTGGTACTCGGTGCGCCCGGGCTTCTTGCGGATCGCCTCGGTGCTGCGGGCACGCAGCAGCACCGCAGGTTTGGGCCGCGCGCCCATCATGCGCAGCAGGGCAGGGCGCACGAAGGCCAGGAAGGTCACCATCACCGCCACCGGATTGCCCGGCAACCCGAACAGGATCGCGTGACGTCCGCCCGCGGCGATACGGCCCACCGCCATCGGTCGGCCGGGGCGCATCGCGATCTTCCAGAAGGCGACGTCGCCCAGCTCGCGCATCATGGCCTTGGTGAAGTCGGCCTCGCCTACGCTCACCCCGCCGCTGGTGATCACGGCGTCGGCCTGCGAGGCGGCGTCGCTGAACGCACGGCGCAGCAGCGCCGGATCGTCGCGCACCACGCCCAGGTCGATGACCTCGCATCCCAGTCGGGCCAGCAGGGCCCGCACCGTGTGCCGGTTGCTGTCGTACACCGCGCCCTCGCGTGGGGCCTCGCCCAGGGAGAGGATCTCGTCGCCAGTGGAGAAATAGGCCACCTTGAGCCGCCGGGTCACCCGCACCTCGGGCAGGCCCAGGCTGGCGATCAGGCCGCATGCCGCGGGCCCCAGGCGTTCGCCCGCGTGGAGCGCGGGCTGGTCCCGCATCAGGTCCTCGCCAGCCAAGCGGCGGTTGTCGCCGGCCTGCAGCAGCCCGGGCGGGATAGACACGCGCGTTGCGCCGCCGGATTCCTGCACCTTCACGAATTCCTGGGGCACCACGGTGTCCAGGCCCGCCGGCATGATCGCGCCCGTCATGATCTTCACGCACTGGCCCGCGCCCACGGTGCCGCGCCAGGCGGCGCCGGCCAGCGCCGTACCCACGACCTCCAGGTCCAGTGGCTGGCCCGCCTGCAGCGCCGCGCCGTGGAAGGCGTAGCCGTCCATCGCGGAGTTGTCGTGCGGCGGCACGCTCACGGGGGAGACGATGTCCTGCGCCAGCACCCGGCCCGGCGCGTCAAAGAGGCTGACCGTCTCGGCCTGCCCCAGCGGCGCCGCCAGGTGCGCCAGGAATTCGTCGACCGCCTGCGCGCTCAGCGCCTGCGGGTCGTAGCCTTGCAGTTCGCTCGCGATCTGGTCCAGGGTCTTCATCGCGGGCCGCCCTGTTCCAGCTGTCGCAGTTCATCCAGCGTGTTGGCGTTGAAGAAGGCCCGCGGGTCATCACCCGGCGCATTGAAGTCGACCAGCGCCGTGCGGTGCTGCGCGGTCCATGCGTCGATCTTGCGGCCACCGCCCAGGGTGAACCGGTGCAGGCTCTCCATCAGTTCGCGCCGCAGCAGGCAGAACACTGGTTGCGGCCGCAGCGCGCCGTCGGACTCGGGCGCGCGTGCCATGGCGATCTCTGCGTCCTGGTCCGAAGCCGCCTGCGCCAGGCGCGGCACCAGGTCCAGCGGAAACAGCGGCGTGTCGCAGGGGACAGTGACCAGCCAGGGCGTGTCGCAGTGCTCCAGTCCGGTCATGAAGCCGGCCAGCGGCCCGGCGAAATCGGGCAGGGCGTCCGGCCACACTGCCGCGCCGAAGGACTCGTAGGCCGCCAGGTTGCGGTTGGCGTTGACCAGCACCTCACCCACCTGCGGCTGCAGCCGCATCAGGGTGTGCAGGGCCAGGGGCAGGCCGTTGAAGTTCTGCAGCCCCTTGTCGGCGCCGCCCATGCGCGCGCCGCGGCCGCCGGCCAGGATCAGTCCCGTGATGTCTTGCGAGGGAATCATCCGCCGATGTAGCTCATTTCGACGCGCCGCTGGCCACTGCCCGCAGGGTCGGCGGCCGAGGCGGCGCGCAATTGGGAGTAGCGGTCGTCGCGCCCCTGCCAGATCGCCGCGATGGCTGCCTCGATCTGCGCGTCGCTGGCACCGCCGCGCACCAGCGCGCGCAGGTCATGGCCCTGGCTGGCGAAGAGGCACAGGTACAACTGGCCCTCGGTGGACAGGCGCGCGCGGTTGCAGTCGCCGCAGAAGGCCTGCGTCACGCTGCTGATCACGCCGACCTCGCCGGCACCGTCGGCATAGGCCCATCGCTGCGCGGTCTCGCCGTGCGCTGTGGCCTCCAGGGGCACCAACGGCCACTGCGCGTGCAGCCGCGCCACCACGTCGGCCGAGGGCAGCACTTCGTCCATGCGCCAGCCGTTGGTGGTGCCCACGTCCATGTACTCGATGAAGCGCAGCACGTGACCCGTGCCGCGAAAGTGCTGCGCCATCGGTACGATCTCGTGGTCGTTGGTGCCGCGCTTGACGACCATGTTGACCTTGATGGGCCCCAGGCCCGCAGCCTGCGCCGCATCCAGCCCCTGCAGCACCTGGGCCACAGGAAAGTCCACGTCGTTCATGCGCCGGAACACCGCGTCGTCCAGGCCGTCCAGGCTCACGGTGACTCGCCGCAGGCCGGCGTCTTTCAGGGCCTGGGCCTTGCGCGCCAGCAGCGAACCGTTGGTGGTGAGCGTCAGGTCCAGGGGCTCGCCTTCGGGGGTGCGCAGTTGCGCCAACTGCCCGATCAGGGCCTCGATGTTCTTGCGAAGCAGGGGCTCGCCGCCGGTGAGCCGGATCTTGCGTACGCCCAGGGCGACGAACTGCCGGGCCACGCGCGTGATCTCCTCGAAGGTGAGCAGGTCTGCGTGCGGCAGGTAGGGGTAGTCCTTGTCGAAGACTTCCTTGGGCATGCAGTAGCTGCAGCGGAAGTTGCAGCGGTCGGTGACGCTGATGCGAAGGTCACGCAGTGGCCGGCGCAGGGCGTCGGCTACCGGGGCGCCGTCCGCGCGCGGGTGTTGCGGCACCGCCACCGGCCGCGCGGGCGGACGGTGGGCGACCAGGGGGATCACGCGTTCAGACATGGCCCGATTGTGCCGCCGCCGGGATGCCCCTCGCACGCCCGCAGGCAAGCGGGGCGGCCGGCGGGCCGCGCGGGTCTAGCCGTGGCGGATCGCCACGGTCTTGAGTGTGGTGAACCCGAGCAGCGCCTCGAAGCCTTTCTCGCGCCCGTATCCCGAGGATTTCACCCCGCCAAAGGGCAACTCCACGCCGCCGCCGGCGCCGTAGTTGTTGATGAAGACCTGGCCGCTGCGGATGCGGCGGGCCATGCGCATCTGGCGTCCCCCGTCGCGGGTCCAGACCCCGGCCACCAGGCCGAAGTGCGTGGCGTTGGCACGGGCTACCGCATCGTCCTCGTCCCGGAACGGCATGGCGGCCAGTACCGGTCCGAACACTTCCTCCTGCGCCAGGCGGTGGTCCACCGGCACGTCGCGCAGGAGGGTCGGCGCCTGATAGAAGCCGCTCTCCGGGGCCTCGTCCACGATCTGGCCTTCGGCCACCACGGGGATGTTGGCGTATTGCGCGTCGGACAGGAAATCCCAGACGCGCTGCTGCTGGCTGGCGCGGATCAGCGGCCCCACGTCCAGGTTCATGGCCGCCGGGCCGACCCGCAGCCGGGTGAAGGCCTCGCCCAGTCTTTCGAGCAGGGGCTCGTAGATGGACTGCTCGATCAGCACGCGCGAGCCGGCCGAACAGGTCTGTCCCGCGTTCTGCACGATGGCGTTGAGGATGGCGGGTACGGCCAGCTCCAGGTCGGCGTCGGCGAACACCACCTGCGGGCTCTTGCCTCCCAGTTCCAGCGTGACCGGGCAATGCCGCTCGGCAGCCACCTGCTGGATCAGGGTGCCCACGCGCGGGCTGCCGGTGAAGCTGATGTGGTCTATGCCCGGATGGCGCGCCAGCGTATCGCCCACCTCGTGTCCGTAGCCGGTGACGATGTTGATCGCCCCCGCGGGAAAGCCGCACTCGGCGGCCAGCTGCGCCACGCGAAGCAGCGACAGACAGGCGTCCTCCGAGGGCTTGACCACGCAGACATTGCCTGCAGCCAGCGCGCCGCCCACGCTGCGCCCGAAGATCTGCATCGGGTAGTTCCAGGGAATGATGTGGCCGGCCACGCCGTGCGGCTCGCGCCAGGTGAGGACGGAGTAACCGTCCAGGTAGGGGATGGTGTCGCCGTGTAGCTTGTCGCAGGCGCCGGCATAGAACTCGAAATAGCGCGCGATGGCCACCGCGTCGGCGCGGGCCTGGCGGGTGGGCTTGCCGCAGTCGCGCTGTTCCAGGGCGGTGAGTTCCTCCTCGTGTTCGGCCAGCCTGTTTGAAAGGCGCATCAGGAGGCGCCCGCGCTCCGCGCCACTGAGCTTGCTCCAGGCCGTGTCGTAGCAGTGGCGGGCGGCCTGCACCGCGCGGTCGATGTCGTCGGCGTTGCCCCGTTGCAGGTGGTCGAACACCTGGCCGTCGGAGGGGTCGATGACGGGGATGGTCTCGCCCGAGGAACCGGGCTGCGGCGTGTTGGCGATGAAATGAAGCTGCATCCCGCCATTTTGCCGTCCTGACGAGCCCGGGCCAGTCGGCGTGGGGCCGGGCCGGGATCGGGGTGCGCTCAGGCAGCGGAGCGCGCCACGGCCTGGTACTGGTCGCCGTGGGCAGCCAGCCAGTCAGCGGCGGGCTGCGAGTCCTGCTGCTGTGGGTGGAAGGCGGCGCGCTTGTACGCCCGCCACGCCGGCAGGGTGTCGGTGACCAGGCCGCCTGGCCCGAACAGGAACTGCATGGCACTGCGCCAGGTCGACCAGCGCCAGAAGGTGCCGTCGCGGCGCAGGTTGCTCACGGTCTGGCGCAGGGCGTCGGTGATGAAGAAGAAGGTGATACGCCGGAACCACTTCAGGCGCCAGGCCTCGTTGCCGCCCAGGGCCCGGTACAGGTCGAAGGCGGTGCACTTGTGCTCCGATTCCTCGCACGCGTGCCACAGCCACATCGTGACGAGGCGCGGGTCCTGCTCGCCCAGGGCCTGCGGATGCCGCAGGAGCCAGTCGGCCAGGATGGCGGTGAAATGCTCGTAGGCGGCGGTGGCGGCCAGGGCGTGGCGCACGTCCAGGCCGTCCAGCAGTTGGCGCCGTCGCAGGGCGCGCGGACCCCAGTCATTGACCAGGCCCTGGCGCTCCAGGTGCTCGTTGTACAGGCCGTGCAGGCGCCGGTGCGTGGCTTCCTGGCCGATGAAGCCCTGGACCTCGGGTGTGAACTTCGCCTGCAGATCGGGGGGCAGGGCCTTCAGGCCGTCACGCACCGCGTCGATGAAGAACTGCTCGCCCACCGGGAAACTCATGGACAGGGCGTTCATGAACGCGGTGCGGAAGGCATCGCCCGCGCACCAGTGGCGGGGGATGGGGCGCTCCATGTCCACGAGCAGTCGGCGCACGACGAGGTCGGTCATGGGGCGGGATGGTAGCGGGTGCTGGTGATTGCCGCTTTTGCCAGGACTTTTCCTCTTTGTCGGGTTTCCTCTTTGTCTTTGTGTTCGGCGGTTTCTCTCCGGCTGCAGCGCGCCGCGCGCCTGGGGTGGCCGGGCTCCTCCCTGAGGCTTCGCCTCCAAAGGGAACCCTCCGCCCGGCCACCCCAGGCACACGGCGCTTCGGGCGTGCGGGAGATCGCGTGCCTGCGGGTCTGCGGACCCGCGGACGTCCGGTCTCGGTCTCACCGGTACTTTCTCGTTTTCCTGAGGTGGTGGATTGACATCTGGGCGTGAGGCAAGCGCTGGGTATTCGGCATGGGTCGACCCCCGCATCGAAGCCCCCGGGCCCGTGCCGCGTACCCGGCGCGTTCTCGGTCGAAGAGGCAATAGGCGCAAGCGAAAAACGCGAGCGAAAAAAAAGCCCGCCGACAGGCGGGCTTCCCTCAGGGAAGGGAGGTTCAGCCCCCGTGGAACTTCACCACCAGCGGCACGATCAGCAGCGCCACGATGTTGATGATCTTGATCAGGGGGTTCACTGCCGGACCCGCGGTGTCCTTGTACGGATCGCCCACGGTGTCGCCGGTCACCGCGGCCTTGTGCGCCTCCGAGCCTTTGCCACCGAAATTGCCGTCCTCGATGTACTTCTTGGCGTTGTCCCAGGCGCCGCCGCCGGTGCACATGGAGATCGCGACGAACAGGCCGGTCACGATGGTGCCCATGAGCAGGCCACCCAGGGCCTTCGGACCCAGCACCAGGCCCACCACGATGGGCACGATCACCGGCAGCAACGAGGGGATCACCATCTCCTTGATGGCGGCGGTGGTCAGCATGTCCACGGCCTTGCCGTACTCGGGCTTGCCACTGCCGTCCATGATGCCCTTGATGTCGCGGAACTGCCTGCGCACTTCCACCACCACCGCACCCGCAGCGCGGCCCACGGCCTCCATCGCCATGGCGCCAAAGAGATAGGGGATCAGGCCGCCGATGAACAGGCCGATGATCACCATCGGGTCGGACAGGTCGAAGCTGATCGCGCGCCCGTAGCTTTCCAGCTTGTGGGTGTAGTCGGCAAACAGCACCAGCGCTGCCAGGCCGGCAGAGCCGATGGCGTAGCCCTTGGTCACCGCCTTGGTGGTGTTGCCCACCGCGTCCAGCGGGTCGGTGACGTCACGCACGGCGGCAGGCAGCTCCGACATCTCGGCGATGCCGCCAGCGTTATCGGTGATGGGGCCGTACGCGTCCAGTGCCACCACGATGCCGGCCATGGACAGCATGGAGGTGGCAGCGATGGCCACCCCATACAGGCCCGCCAGGCCGTAGGCCGCCACGATGGCGGCGCACACGAACAGCACGGGCCACGCGGTAGAGCGCATGGACACGCCCAGGCCCGCGATGATGTTGGTGCCGTGGCCGGTGGTGGAGGCCTGCGCGATGTGGCGCACCGGCGCGTACTGCGTGCCGGTGTAGTACTCGGTGATCCAGACGAGTGCGCCGGTCAGGACCAGGCCCACGGCGCAGGCGCCGAACAGGCGCAGCTGCGAGCCGCTGGCCGCCACCGCGTTGTCGGGCATCAGCCACATGGTCACGCCGTAGAAGGCGATCAGGGACAGCACGCCCGCGATGGCCAGGCCCTTGTAAAGGGCGGGCATCACGTTCTTCATGCCGGGCGAGGCCTTCACGAAGAAGCACCCGATGATGGACGCGATGATGGATACGCCGCCCAGCGCCAGCGGGTACAGCACCGCGGCGGTGGGCGCGCTGGCCACCAGCAGGGCGCCCAGCACCATGGTGGCGATCAGCGTCACGGCATAGGTCTCGAACAGGTCGGCGGCCATGCCGGCGCAGTCGCCCACGTTGTCGCCCACGTTGTCGGCGATCACCGCGGGGTTGCGCGGGTCGTCCTCGGGGATGCCGGCCTCCACCTTGCCCACCAGGTCGGCGCCGACGTCGGCGCCCTTGGTGAAGATGCCGCCACCCAGGCGCGCGAAGATGGAGATCAGCGAGGAGCCGAAGGCAAAGCCGATCAGGGGGTTGAGCAGCGTGGCCAGCTTGCGGTCCGGCGTGAGGTTGCCGTTACCCACCAGGAACCAGTAAAAGGCGGTGACGCCCAGCAGGCCCAGGCCCACCACCAGCATGCCGGTGATCGCGCCACCACGGAAGGCCACATCCAGCGCCGGGCCGATGCCCTTCGTGGCGGCCTGCGCGGTTCGCACGTTGGCACGCACTGAGACGTTCATGCCGATGAAGCCGCAGGCACCCGACAGGATGGCGCCCACCGCAAAACCGATCGCGGTCTGGCCGTCCAGGAAGATGCCGATCAGGATGGCCAGCACCACGCCGACGATGGCGATGGTCTTGTACTGGCGCGCCAGGTAGGCGGCAGCCCCGGCCTGGATGGCCGCGGCGATTTCCTGCATGCGGGAATTTCCGGCGTCCTGCGCGAGGATCCAGCTGCGCGCCCAGATGCCGTAAACGACTGCGGCGAGCCCGCAGACCAGCGCGAGTATCAGCGCCGAGTTGCCTGTCATGAACTTCTCCTTGTGTTGTTTAGCTTGGAGAGGGCCCCGCAGGCGGGGCCCCCGCTGCGTTGCTTCCTCGTAGCTCCCCAACGGGCGGAGACGATTGGCCAACCGAATGAATATACAAGCGAAGTAGGGTGTCTGTGCGTGTCCGTTTCGGGAAAGCGACGTGTGGGAAACTAAAATCAGGGTTTTTCCTAGTCGCTATCCCAGTCACTACACCAGTCACTACAACTCCAAGCATCACCATGTCCCTCGACCAAGTCTCCGCTGGCAAGAACGTCCCCGCCGCCTTTAACGTGATCATCGAGATCCCGATGAACGCCGACCCCGTGAAGTACGAGGTCGACAAGGAGTCCGGCGCCATCTTCGTGGACCGCTTCATGAGCACGTCCATGCACTACCCGACCAACTACGGCTACGTGCCCAAGACCATCAGCGGTGACGGCGACCCGGTGGACGTGCTGGTGATCACCCCGGTGCCCCTGATCCCCGGCGTGGTGGTCAGCTGCCGCCCCATCGGCATCCTGAAGATGCAGGACGAGGCCGGTGAGGACGGCAAGGTGCTGGCCGTGCCGGTGGACAAGATCCTGTCCATCTACACCCAGTGGCAGAAGCCCGAGGACCTCAACCCGATGCGGCTCAAGACCATCGCCCACTTCTTCGAGCACTACAAGGACCTGGAGCAAGGCAAGTGGGTCAAGGTCCTGGGCTGGGAAGGCCCCGAGTCGGCCAAGAAGGAAATCCTGGAAGGCATCGCCAACTACAAGCGGCAGCGCGGGGGCTGATCGCGCCTGTCCCAGGCTAGCCAGGCTAGCCCGGTCCGCCCGCCCGCAGCGGGCTGCGGCGCTCCAGGTCGTCCAGGTAGCGCTCCACCCCCTCGCCTTCGCGCTCCAGGAAACGCGCTACCGCGTCGGCAAATGCCGGGTGCGCCAGCCAGTGCGCGCTGTCGGCCCGCACCGGCAGCAGGGCCCGTGCCAGCTTGTGTTCACCCTGCGCGCCACCCTCGAAGCGGCGCAGCCCCCGCTCAATGCACCACTGCAGCGGCTGGTAGTAGCAGGCCTCGAAGTGCAGGCAGTCCACCCGCTCCAGCGCGCCCCAGTAGCGGCCGTAGGCCACGCCGCCGGGCGCGGCGGCGTTGACGGCCACCAGGCTGCAGGCGATGCGGCGTCCCTCCCGCTCCCCCACGAACATCACCCAGTGCCTGGCCATGTCACGCGCCATGTGCCCGAAGAAGGCGCGGGTCAGGTAGGGCGCGTTGCCATGCTCAAGGTAGGTGCGCTCGTAGCAGCGGTAGAAGAAATCCCAGTCGGCAGGTGACATTTCCTCGCCCGGCACGGCGCGAAAGCGCACCCCGGCTTCAGCCACCTTGCGCCGCTCCTGCCGGATCTTCTTGCGCTTTTCCTGCGACAGGACAGCCAGGAAGGCGTCGAAGTCCAGGTAGCCCGGCTCGGTGTTGGTCCAGTGGAACTGCACGGTGTGCCGCGCCATCAGACCCTGAGCCTCGCAGGCCACCCGGTCCTCCTCGCCCAGGAACAGCAGGTGCAGGGAAGACAGCTTTTCCTGCGCGCAGAACCGCAGCACCGCCTGCAGCAGCGCGCGCCGCGCCGCTGCGTCGCGCGCCAGCAGTCGGGCGCCGGGCACCGGGGTGAAGGGCACGCCCACCAGCGCCTTGGGGTAGTAGGCCAGTGCGTGCTGTTCGTAGGCATTGGCCCAGGCCCAGTCGAACACATACTCTCCGTAGGAGTGGTCCTTCAGGTACAGCGGGCAGGCCGCATGCAGCGTGTCGCCGCGCCACAGCGTGACGAAGGCGGGCGTCCAGCCGGCGCGGGGCGTGGCGCTGCCGCTCTCGTGCAGCGCGCACAGGTATTCGTGGCGCATGAAGGGCGAGGCCCCGGGCGCCAGCAGCGCGTTCCAGGCCGCACGCGGGACCTGCGCCGGATCTGCCGACACACGGGTGACATAATCGTCCGAGTTGTTTTCCACTGCCGGTATGTCCCTGTCCCTCTGTATCGCCCAGCTCAATTTCGTCGTGGGCGACATGTCCGGCAATGCCCAGAAGATCATTGCCGCCGCCCGCGAGGCCTACGCCCGCGGCGCGCGCCTGGTGTTGACGCCCGAACTCGCCCTGTGCGGTTATGCCGCCGAGGACTACTTCCTGCGCCCTGCCTTCATGCAGGCCTGTGATGATGCACTGGATACGGTGACCCGCGAGCTCGCCGGGTTGAAGGGCCTGCATGTGGTGGTCGGCCATCCCCTGGGCGGCGACGAACGCAGCCGCTCGGTGCAGGTGCAGCGCCGCTTCAATGCCGCCACCGTGGTCTGCGAGGGCCGCGCTGTTGCCCGCTACGCAAAGCGCGAGCTCCCCAATTACCAGGTCTTCGACGAACGCCGTTACTTCGCGCCGGGCCATGACGCCGCCGTGTTCGAGGTCGCAGGCGTGCGCGTGGGCCTGCTCATTTGCGAGGACGCCTGGTTCGACGAACCCGCCCGGCTGGCACGGGACGCGGGGGCCCAGGTGCTGGCTGTGATCAACGCCTCCCCCTTCCACGTGGGCAAGGGCCAGGAGCGCATCGGGCGCATGGCCGAGCGTGCCCGGGCAGTAGGCCTGCCGCTGGTCTACGCGCACCTGGTGGGCGGGCAGGACGAGGTTGTCTTCGACGGCGGCTCCTTCGCCGTGGCCGCCGACGGTGCGCTGGTGGCCCGCGCGCCGTCCTTTCGCGAGGACCTGTGCCTGATGCAGCTGCAACCGGTACCCCAGGGCGTGGCGGTCAGCGGATCGGTGGCGCCCGCGGCCAGCGCCGAGGCCGAACTCTGGGATGCCCTGGTGCTGGGCGTACGCGACTACGTAGGCAAGAACGGCTTCCCCGGCGTGCTCCTGGGGCTCTCGGGTGGCATCGACTCGGCTCTGGTGCTGGCCATTGCGGTGGACGCACTGGGCGCGGACAAGGTGCGCGCCGTCATGATGCCGTCTCCCTACACCGCCGACATCTCGTGGCTGGACGCGCGTGAGATGGCGCGGCGCCTGCGCGTGCGCTATGACGAGATCTCCATCGCCCCGATGTTCGAGTCCTTCAGGCTGGCCCTGGCTGCCGAGTTCGCTGGCCGCCCCGAGGACGCCACCGAGGAGAACATCCAGGCCCGCATCCGCGGCGTGCTGCTGATGGCGCTGTCCAACAAGTTCGGCAGCATCGTGCTGACCACCGGTAACAAGAGCGAGATGGCCACCGGCTACTGCACCCTGTACGGCGACATGGCGGGCGGCTTTGCAGTAATCAAGGACGTCCTCAAGACCCGCGTCTTTGACCTGGCCCGCTGGCGCAACGCGCATGACACCTACGGCACCGGCGCCAATCCCATTCCCGAGCGCATCATCACCCGTCCTCCCAGCGCCGAACTGCGCCCCGACCAGAAGGATCAGGACAGCCTGCCGCCCTACGAGGTGCTGGACGCCATTCTGGCGCGCTACATGGAGGAAGACGAGGGCGTGGAGGCCATCGTGGCCCAGGGCTACGAGCGCGCCGTCGTCGAGCGCGTGGCCCGCCTGATCCGCCTGAACGAATACAAACGACGCCAGGCGCCAGTCGGGATTCGGGTGACCCACCGAAGCTTCGGCAAGGATTGGCGCTATCCTATTACTGGCCGTTTTCGAGCCTGAGCCTGCGGGCCCCCGCATTTCCCCGGAGACCGTTCCCCATGAAGCAAATCACCGCCATCGTCAAACCCTTCAAGCTCGAGGAAGTCCGGGAGGCGCTGGCAGACTGCGGCGTGACCGGCCTGACCGTCACCGAGGTCAAGGGCTTCGGCCGCCAGAAGGGGCATACCGAGTTGTACCGTGGCGCGGAGTACGTGGTCGATTTCCTGCCCAAGGTGAAGATCGAACTCGTGGTGCGCGATGAGGACGTCGACCGCTGCGTTGACGCGGTGGTCAAGTCCGCCCGTACCGGCAAGATCGGCGACGGCAAGATCTTCGTCACCTCAGTGGAACGCGTGGTGCGTATCCGCACGGGCGAAACCGACGAATCGGCGGTCTGACCGCTTGCAACAAACCGGCGGCCAGAGCCTGCGGCTGGAAGCCGCCGCGGCGGCATTCACCCCTAGATACGGGTGAGATCAGCTACCGGTGCCAGCCCTGCGCCCTGTACCAGTGACTGCAGCAAGGCCGGCACGTCCCGGTCCACTTTCACCAGGTCCATCTGCCAGTCGCTCATGAAACCCTGGCGCACGCTGGCCTGCAGGAACTGCAGCAGCGGCTGGTAGTAGCCGTCCACGTCCAGCAGGCCCAGCGGCTTGTCGTGGTAGCCCAGCTGGCGCCAGGTCCAGACCTCGAACAGCTCCTCGAAGGTGCCGATGCCCCCGGGCAGGGCCAGGAAGGCGTCGGCGCGCTGCGCCATCATGTGCTTGCGGTCATGCATGGAGTCGACGACGTGCAGCTCGGTGCAATCGCGCTTGGCCCATTCCTTTTCGACCAGGGCCTGCGGGATCACGCCGACCACGCGCCCGCCGGCGGCCAGCGCGGCGTCCGCGACCTCGCCCATCAAGCCGTTGTTGCCGCCGCCGTAGACCAGCTGCCCGCCATGGGCGCCGATCCAGGTGCCCACCGCCCGCGCGGCGGCCACGTAAGGAGTGGCAACCCCGTTGCGCGAGCCGCAGTACACGCAGACCGAGAAGCTGGGGGGCGCGGCCATCTTCGTGACGAAGAATTCAGGCAGCGAAGAAACGCTGCACCAGGGCTGCACCCCAGATACCCGCTGCCAGCAGCAGGCTCAGGAACACCGCGGCGCTACCCAGGTCCTTGGCGCGCATGGACAGGGGGTGCCATTGCGGCCCGATGCGGTCGATCGCGGATTCGATGGCGGTGTTCAGTAGCTCCACGATCATGACGATCAACACGGAGCCGGCCAGCAGCGCCGCTTCCACCCAGGTGCGTCCGAGCCAGAAGGCCAGGGGCAGCAGCACCGCCGCCGCCAGGGCTTCCTGGCGGAAGGCCTTCTCGTGCCAGGCGGCGCGCAGGCCCGCCAGCGAATATCCTGCTGCATGCCACAGCCGGGTCAGGCCGACCCGGTGTTTTTGCGGGTTTGCGGGGGAGAGGGTGTCTTCGGATACCGCCATACGCCACATTCTGGCGCAGAACGATTAGACGTCCGGGTCAGGCGGCCCGAGGGACGTGCACCAGGCGCGTGCCCGCGAGCGCGTCGTGCCAGAACTGGCGCTCGGGGTGGAAGCGGCTCAGGATGGCCCAGACCAGGATCCAGCCCACCGTCAGGACGGCGATTTCCGGTCCCGCCAGTCGCATTGGCGCCATCACCGCCAGGGGCGGCAGGAACCACGCCCAGGACAGCACATAGCGCCAGAGGGCGCGGGCCTGGGAGACGGTCCGGCCCTGGCGGTCGACCAGGCGGATGTCCCAGGTCTTCATGGCCAGGGTCTGGCCGCGGGACCAGAACCAGACGAAGTAGATCGCGAACACCACGAACAGGAAGGCCTGCAGCAGGGGGCGGCGCGCGTCCAGGCCATGGCGCATCTGCCCCAGAGTGCTGAAAAGCCAGCCGGCGATGAAGACCACCGCGAACATCAGCATGCCCTCGTAGAGCCAGCAGGCCATACGCCGGCGCAGGCTGGGCGCGCGCAGGCCGGGGGCGGTCGTGGCAGGTTCGGCGACGGCCGGGGTCGACGCAGGCGTCTGGCTCACGGGATACGGGTCAGTTCGTTGGCTCGACGGCTTCGGCCGGGGGAGCGGCCACGATGCGCGGAGGCTTGGCGTCTTCAGTGGTGGCCTTGGGCAGGGTGGCCAGCTTCTGGGGGGCCACCGGCTTGACCGCGGCGGCGGTGGTGGGCGGCTTGCGGTCGGCGCTCTGGGCCAGCTTGCGTTTTTCTTCGGGCGACAGCGCTTGGTAGGCCTCCCATTTGGCGCGTTTTTCCTCGGCGGACAGCTGCTGGGTCTCTCCGAAGTTCAGGCGGGCCTGAGCGCGCTGTTGCGGGCTCAGGGCAGCCCATTCGGTCATGCGGCTGTGCAGCTTGGCTTGCTCCTGCGGCGACATCCGCCCGAAGTTACCGGCCAGGGCGATCCACTTGCGCTTCTGGGCCTCGGAGATCTGTGCCCAGCTGCCGGCCAGGGGGGCCAAGGACAGGCGCTGGTCGGCGGTGAGCTCGGCCCAGGACGGGCCGCCGGGTCGGGCCTGAAAGCTGGCGGACGCGGAAGGCGGGGAGGGGACCCGGACCGCCGCTGGCGCATTGGGTGCGGGGGCGCCCTGGGCCAGACTGGGTCCGCCGGCCAGCGCGAGTACCAGAGGCAGCGCCAGGCGCAGGCAGGCGTCGAGGGTCGGTCGGCGGGAGAGCATCATGGCCCCGGTATCAGTCCCCGGACTGAAGGAAGCGCACGAAGCCCGGGTCCGTGTAGGCCGCGGGTGGCAGGTCGTCGGTCAGCAGGGCGGCGTCGACCTCGGCCAACTCGTAGGCGCGCAGGTCGTTCTGGATCAGGTGGATGGCCACAAGGCCCGCCGCCAGGACCACGCCGGGCAGCGCGGAGGCTAGGCGGCCCCACAGGCTCAGGCCCTCGTCGACCAGGCGGCCTGCACCTGCCAGGGCGTGGGCGCGCACCGGGACGGTGATCTCGCGCTTGCGCTGGGCAGTCGCGCGCACGCGGGCGGCGCGCAGCCGCTCGGCAATGTCGCGGGGTAGCTGCTCGGCCCCCTCGGACAGGCGGGCAGCCACGCGCCAGCCGAAGCGGTCTTGCAGGCGGGGAGTGGCGGGCGTGTGCGTGGTGACGTTCATAGATGGATTCCTCGTGCCTTCAGAGCATTGCTAAGGGCCTGGACGGCACGGAAACAGTGTGTCTTGACACTGCCCTCCGAGCAACCCATGGCCGCTGCCGTTTCGGCCACATCCATATCCTCCCAATAACGCATCAGGAAGGCTTCCCGTTGACGCGCGGGAAGCTCCCGGATCTGAGCCTCGATCTCCCGCAAGATCTGGGCCCGCCGGGTGGCGTCCTCGGCGCTCTCCACCCGGTCTGACTCGTCGGGAGCCCGGTAAGTTTCCAGGAGATCGAAATCTCCTCCGTCCTCGGCGTCGGTCTCGAAGTCAGCCAAGTTGGAAAACAGGGCGTTTCGGGTCTTCTGCCGCCGAAACCAGTCCAGGGTGCAGTTGGACAGGATTCGCTGGAACAGCATCGGCAGCTCCTGCGCCGGCTTGTCCCCGTAGTGCTCGGCCAGCTTCATCATGCTGTCCTGGACGATGTCCAGGGCGGCCTCTTCGTCGCGGACGTGGTACAGGGAGCGCTTGTAGGCCCTTTTCTCGACGCTGCGCAGGAAGTCGGAAAGTTCTCGTTCGGTGGCCAAGGGGGTTCGGCTCGGGCAGGGCGGGGTCGATTCGGGGGGCCGCCGGGGCCCCGGGAAACGCTCAGCGGTTTCGGATTATCGCACCGGCTTACCCGGGTTCCCGGGCACGGCCGTGCTGCGGTGCGATAATGTGCTCTGCAAGTCAAAAGGCAAACGAGCCCTGATCCGGCGGTCCATCCTGCTGCCCATGGTCAGGTGCTCCAAGTCCTGGCGCGGCCACACAAGGGCTGGCAAGGGGCACCCCACGTTTTTCGTCAGAGAAAAATCGAAAGGTTGATCATGGAAATCTCCAAGGCCGAAATCGCATCGGCCGCCGCCGCCACGGGCGAAGCCCAGGAACTGCGCGGCGCAGAAATTCTCGTCAAGGCCCTGCAGGCCGAGAACGTCAGGTTCATCTGGGGCTACCCGGGTGGCGCGGTCCTGCACATCTACGACGCCCTCTACAAGCAGGACACCATGCAGCACGTGCTGGTGCGCCACGAGCAGGCTGCGGTGCACGCGGCCGACGGCTACGCGCGCGCCACCGGCGAGGTCGGCGTCGCCCTGGTCACCTCCGGCCCCGGTGTGACCAATGCCGTCACCGGCATCGCCACGGCCTACATGGACAGCATCCCGATGGTGATCCTCACCGGCCAGGTGCCCACCGCCGCGATCGGTCTGGATGCCTTCCAGGAGTGCGACACCGTCGGCATCACCCGTCCCATCGTCAAGCACAACTTCCTGGTCAAGGACGTGCGCGATCTGGCCGACGTCATGCGCAAGGCCTTCCACATCGCTAGGAGCGGCCGACCCGGCCCGGTGGTGGTGGATATCCCCAAGGACGTGTCCTTCAACAAGACCGCCTGGACCGGCTACCCCGAGAGGGTGGAGATGCGCTCCTACAACCCGGTGCGCAAGGGCCATGGCGGCCAGATCCGCAAGGCGCTGCAGCTGCTGATGACGGCCAAGCGGCCCTACATCTACACCGGTGGGGGCGTGGTTCTGGGCGACGCGACGCCTGAGCTGCGTACGCTGACCGACATGCTGGGCTACCCCTGCACCAACACCCTCATGGGTCTGGGGGCCATCCCCGCCACCGACAGGAAGTTCCTGGGCATGCTGGGCATGCACGGCACGCTCGAGGCGAACAACGCCATGCAGAACTGCGACGTGCTGCTGGCGGTGGGTGCGCGCTTCGACGACCGCGTGATCGGCAACCCCAAGCACTTCGCGCAGAACGAGCGCAAGATCATCCACATCGACATCGACCCCTCCAGCATTTCCAAGCGGGTGAAGGTCGACATCCCGATCGTGGGTGACGTGAAGGACGTGCTCACCGAGCTGATTGCGATGATCCGCGAGTCCGGCCTGAAGCCCGACGCCGCGGCCCTGGCCCAGTGGTGGGAGACCATCGAGGGTTGGCGCAAGCGTGATTGCCTGCGCTACGACCGCAACACCCAGGATGTGATCAAGCCGCAGTACGTGATCGAGACCCTCTCGAACATGACCCGTGGCGCCGACGCCTACATCACCTCCGACGTCGGCCAGCACCAGATGTGGGCGGCGCAGTACTACCAGTTCGACGAGCCGCGCCGCTGGATCAATTCCGGCGGTCTAGGCACCATGGGCGTAGGCATCCCCTATGCCATGGGCATCAAACTGGCCAAGCCCGAATCCGAGGTGTTTTGCGTCACGGGGGAGGGATCGGTGCAGATGTGCATCCAGGAGCTTTCCACCTGCCTGCAGTACAACACCCCGATCAAGGTGCTGTCCCTGAACAACCGCTACCTGGGCATGGTGCGCCAGTGGCAGCAGCTCGATTACGAGGGCCGCTACAGCCACAGCTACATGGACGCCCTGCCCAATTTCGTGAAGCTGGCTGAGGCCTTCGGCCACGTGGGCATGCTGATCGAGCATGCGAAAGACGTGGAGCCGGCCCTGCGCGAGGCGCGCAAGCTCAAGGACCGCACCGTGTTCCTGGACTTCCGCACCGACCCGACCGAGAACGTCTTCCCGATGGTCAAGGCCGGCAAGGGCATCACCGAAATGTTGCTTGGGTCCGAGGACCTCTGACCCTTTCCTTCCACCCCTGAACGAATCTATTGACCGCCGAGCCCGCGCATTACCGTGCGCGGGGGAGGGCGGCGAGAAGAGGAGTCTTTCCCCATGAAACACATCATCGCGGTGCTGCTCGAGAACGAGCCCGGCGCCCTCTCGCGCGTCGTCGGCCTGTTCTCGGCCCGCGGCTACAACATCGAATCGCTCAGCGTGGCGCCGACCGAGGATCCCTCGCTTTCGCGCATGACGATCCAGACCGCCGGCTCGGACGACGTGATCGAGCAGATCACGAAGCACCTGAATCGCCTGATCGAGGTGGTAAAGGTGGTGGACCTGACCGAGGGTGCCTACACCGAGCGCGAGCTCATGATGGTGAAGGTGCGCGCGGTGGGCAAGGAGCGTGAGGAGATGAAGCGCATGGCCGACATCTTCCGCGGCCGCATCATCGACGTCACCGAGAAAAGCTACACCCTGGAGCTCACGGGCGACCAGGCCAAGAACGATGCGTTCCTGGAAGCGATCGACCGCACGGCGATCCTTGAAACAGTTCGCACCGGCGCCTGCGGCATCGGCCGCGGAGAACGCATTCTTCGAGTTTGATTTTTTAAAGAGAGAGACCCCATGAAAGTTTTCTACGACAAGGACTGTGACCTGAGCCTGATCAAGGGCAAGACGGTGGCGATCATTGGTTACGGCTCGCAGGGCCACGCGCACGCGCAGAACCTGAACGACAGTGGCGTGAAGGTGGTGGTGGGCCTGCGCAAGGGTGGGGCCTCCTGGGACAAGGTGGGCAAGGCGGGCCTGAAGGTGATGGAAGTGAACGAGGCGGTGAAGGCTGCCGACGTGGTCATGATCCTGCTACCCGACGAGCAGATCGCCGAGGTTTACAAGAACAACGTGGAGCCGAACGCCAAGGCGGGGGCCTCGCTGGCGTTCGCGCACGGCTTCAACATCCACTACAACCAGGTGGTGCCGCGCGCGGACCTGGACGTGTGGATGGTCGCGCCCAAGGCCCCGGGCCACACGGTGCGTTCCACCTACACCCAGGGTGGCGGCGTGCCGCACCTGGTGGCGGTGCACCAGGACAAGAGCGGCAAGGCGCGTGACCTGGCGCTGTCGTACGCGATGGCCAACGGCGGTGGCCGCGCCGGCATCATCGAGACGAACTTCAAGGAAGAGACCGAGACCGACCTGTTTGGCGAGCAGGCGGTGCTGTGCGGCGGCGCGGTGGAACTGATCAAGATGGGCTACGAGACGCTGGTGGAGGCGGGCTACGCGCCGGAGATGGCGTACTTCGAGTGCCTGCACGAGCTCAAGCTGATCGTGGACCTGATCTACGAAGGCGGCATTGCGAACATGAACTACTCGATCTCCAACAACGCGGAGTTCGGCGAGTACGTGACGGGCCCGGAGGTGATCAACGAGCAGTCGCGCGCGGCGATGCGCAATGCGCTCAAGCGGGTGCAGAACGGCGACTACGCCAAGATGTTCATCCTGGAAGGCCGCACGGGGTATCCGAGCATGACGGCGCGCCGCCGCAACATGGCCGAGCACAGCATCGAGGTGGTGGGCGCGCAGCTGCGGGCCATGATGCCCTGGATCGCCAAGAACAAGCTGGTCGACCAGACCCGCAACTGAGGAAGGCGCACGATGGCAGACAACACGACGCCGAGGGTGGCCCTGGTCACTGGCGCGGCCCGCGGCATCGGCCTGGCCACTGCGCGCTGGTTTCTGGCCCGAGGCTGGCGCGTGGCCGCGGTCGACAGGGACGCGCCCTCCCTGGCGGCGGCTCAGGCGCAGCTGGAAAAGGAATCACCCGGGCGTGTGATGGCGCCCGTGTGTGACGTCTCCGACCCGGCGCAGGTCCAGGCGACCGTGGATCGCGTGGATGGCACGTGGGGACGCATCGACGCCCTGGTGAACAACGCCGGTATCGCCGTGTTCAAGCACATGGTCTCGACCACCTTCGAGGAGTGGCGCCAAGTCATGGCCACCAACCTGGACGGGCCCTTCCTATGCAGCCAGGCCTGTGTCCCGGTGATGCGCCGCACCGGCGGCGGCAGCATCGTGAACATCGCGTCCGTCTCGGGCCTGCGCGCCAGCACCATGCGCGTGGCCTACGGCACCAGCAAGGCAGCCCTGATCCACCTCACCAAGCAGCAGGCCGTCGAACTGGCGATGTTCGGTATCCGCTGCAACGGGATCGCGCCCGGCCCGGTGGAGACCGACATGGCCAGGCAGGTGCACACGCCCGCCATCCGCGCGGACTACTACGACACCATCCCCCTGGCCCGCTACGGGACCGAGGAGGAGATCGCCGCGGGCATCGGCTTCCTGTGCTCGCCCGAGGCCAGCTACATCACCGGCCAGGTGCTGGCTGTGGACGGTGGTTTCGAAGCGGCGGGTGTGGGCCTGCCCACGCTGCGCCGTGAACTGGGAGGCGCCTGAGGCTGGCGCTTCGCTGCGGGCGGGCATGCTTCAGGCGGCGCAATCCCACAGGGCCGGCAACGCGCACGCGGCGACTGCCTGAAACCCCAACCCCTTCACCCAACCCACTCAGTGAGAGAAAAGAATCCCATGAAAGTTTTCTACGACAAGGACTGTGACCTGAGCCTGATCAAGGGCAAGACGGTGGCGATCATTGGTTACGGCTCGCAGGGCCACGCGCACGCGCAGAACCTGAACGACAGTGGCGTGAAGGTGGTGGTGGGCCTGCGCAAGGGTGGGGCCTCCTGGGACAAGGTGGGCAAGGCGGGCCTGAAGGTGATGGAAGTGAACGAGGCGGTGAAGGCTGCCGACGTGGTCATGATCCTGCTACCCGACGAGCAGATCGCCGAGGTTTACAAGAACAACGTGGAGCCGAACGCCAAGGCGGGGGCCTCGCTGGCGTTCGCGCACGGCTTCAACATCCACTACAACCAGGTGGTGCCGCGCGCGGACCTGGACGTGTGGATGGTCGCGCCCAAGGCCCCGGGCCACACGGTGCGTTCCACCTACACCCAGGGTGGCGGCGTGCCGCACCTGGTGGCGGTGCACCAGGACAAGAGCGGCAAGGCGCGTGACCTGGCGCTGTCGTACGCGATGGCCAACGGCGGTGGCCGCGCCGGCATCATCGAGACGAACTTCAAGGAAGAGACCGAGACCGACCTGTTTGGCGAGCAGGCGGTGCTGTGCGGCGGCGCGGTGGAACTGATCAAGATGGGCTACGAGACGCTGGTGGAGGCGGGCTACGCGCCGGAGATGGCGTACTTCGAGTGCCTGCACGAGCTCAAGCTGATCGTGGACCTGATCTACGAAGGCGGCATTGCGAACATGAACTACTCGATCTCCAACAACGCGGAGTTCGGCGAGTACGTGACGGGCCCGGAGGTGATCAACGAGCAGTCGCGCGCGGCGATGCGCAATGCGCTCAAGCGGGTGCAGAACGGCGACTACGCCAAGATGTTCATCCTGGAAGGCCGCACGGGGTATCCGAGCATGACGGCGCGCCGCCGCAACATGGCCGAGCACAGCATCGAGGTGGTGGGCGCGCAGCTGCGGGCCATGATGCCCTGGATCGCCAAGAACAAGCTGGTCGACCAGACCCGCAACTGATCGCCAGAGCGGCGGCGCTCTCGGGGGGCTGTCCGCCCCAGGCGCGCTGCGCGTTCTGGCCGGCGGCAGTCTCCCGGCAAGCCTTCGTTACACTGCCCGAATGCACGACGGACTCGATACCCGGCCTCCCAACGACGCCGAGGGCGCAACGCCCCCCCGCCGCCCGAAGGGCATCTATGTCCTGCCGAACCTGTTCACCCTCGCAGCCCTGTTCGGGGGGTTCTACGCCGTCGTCATGGCCATGAACAACCGCTTTGACCTCGCCGCCCTGGGGGTTTTCAGCGCCATGGTCCTGGACAGCCTGGACGGGCGGGTGGCCCGCATGACCAATACCCAGAGCGCCTTTGGCGAGCAGATGGACTCCCTGTCCGACATGGTGTCCTTCGGCGCGGCGCCGGCTCTGATCGCCTACGAGTGGTCGCTGAGGGGCCTGGGCCGCTGGGGCTGGATCGCCGCCTTCGTCTACTGCGCCTGCGCCGCGCTGCGCCTGGCACGCTTCAACGTGAACACCGCGGTGGTGGACAAGCGCTACTTCCAGGGCCTGCCTTCACCGGCAGCCGCCGCCCTGGTCACCGGCTTCATCTGGCTGATGAACGACTACGGGGTGGAGGGCGCGCAGGTGCGCTGGCTGATGTTCGCCTTCGCCCTCTACGCGGGCCTGACCATGGTCACCAACGTGCCGTTCTACAGCTTCAAGGACGTGTCCATGAAGAAGTCGGTGCCCTTTGCCGTGATCGTGCTGCTGGCCCTGGTGATCGCGGTGATCAACATCCACCCGCCGGCGGTCCTGTTCGGCCTGTTCGTGCTGTACGGCCTCTCCGGCTATGCCCTGTATGGGTGGCGCCGCTTCAAGGGGGAGCCCACCAGCATGATCAGTACGTCCACCGACGAACCCGACGAGGCCGGCCTGCACAAGTAAGGCCGGGCTGTGTTACAGTCATACGAATGAACCGCATCGCGCTGGCCCTACTTCTATCCTCCCACGGGCGGAGAAGGTAGCGTTCGCGTCACCCCCCTCACGGCCCGTGTGCATCCGCAGCGGGCCGTTTTGCTTTGTGGGTGCCCGGGTCCTGAATTCACCGAAAGCTTGAGGAGTTATCCATGGCAGACAAACTGATCATCTTCGACACCACCTTGCGTGACGGCGAGCAATCCCCCGGCGCGTCCATGACCCGCGACGAGAAGCTGCGGATCGCTCGCCAGCTCGAACGCCTGAAGGTGGACGTGATCGAGGCCGGTTTCGCGGCCAGCTCCAACGGCGACTTCGAGGCGGTGCAGGCCATCGCCAACGTGATCAAGGATTCCACCGTCTGCTCGCTCTCTCGAGCCAACGACCGCGACATCGCCCGCGCCGCCGAGGCGATCAAGGGCGCGGCCCGCGGGCGTATCCACACCTTCATCGCGACCTCGCCCCTGCACATGGAGAAGAAGCTGCGCATGACGCCCGAGCAGGTGCTGGAGCAGGCCAAGCAGTCCGTGCGCTTCGCCCGCAACCTGTGCGGCGATATCGAGTTCTCCCCCGAGGACGGCTACCGCAGCGAGATGGACTTCCTGTGCCGCGTGCTCGAGACCGTGATCGCCGAGGGTGCCACCACCATCAACGTGCCTGACACCGTGGGCTACGCGGTGCCGGAGCTGTATGGCGAATTCATCAGGACACTGCGTGAGCGCGTACCCAACTCGGACAAGGCGATCTGGTCGGTGCACTGCCACAACGACCTGGGCATGGCGGTGGCCAATTCCCTGGCCGGAGTGAAGATCGGCGGCGCGCGCCAGGTCGAGTGCACCATCAACGGCCTGGGCGAGCGCGCCGGCAACTGCTCGCTCGAAGAGATCGTGATGGCGGTCAAGACCCGCAAGGACTACTTCGGCCTGGAACTGGGCATCGACGCCCAGCACATCGTGGCCGCCAGCCGCATGGTGAGCCAGACTACTGGCTTCGTGGTGCAACCCAATAAGGCAGTGGTCGGCGCCAACGCCTTCGCGCACGCCTCGGGCATCCATCAGGACGGCGTGCTCAAGGCCCGCGACACCTACGAGATCATGCGCGCCGAGGACGTGGGCTGGAGCGCCAACAAGATCGTCCTGGGCAAGCTCTCGGGCCGCAACGCCTTCAAGCAGCGCCTGCAGGATCTGGGCGTGAGCATGGAGAGCGAGTCCGAGATCAACGCCGCCTTCACCCGGTTCAAGGAACTGGCCGACCGCAAGAGCGAGATCTTCGACGAGGACATCCTGGCCCTCGTCAGCGACGATGGCGTCCCGGGCGACCACGAGTCCTACGGCTTTGTCTCTCTGGCGCAACACAGCGAAACCGGCGAGCGGCCGCACGCCAAGGTGGTCTTCACCGTGGACGGACGCGAGGTCCGGGGCGAATCCGACGGCAACGGCCCGGTGGATGCCTCGCTCAAGGCCATCGAAAGTCACGTCAAGAGCGGGGCCGAAATGGTGCTGTATTCGGTCAACGCCATCAGCGGTTCCACCGAGAGCCAGGGCGAGGTGACGGTGCGCCTGCAGAACGCCGGGCGGGTGGTCAACGGGGTGGGGGCCGACCCCGACATCGTGGTGGCCTCCGCCAAGGCCTACCTCAGTGCTCTCAACAAGTTACAAAGTAAAGCTGATCGGGTGGCTGCACAAGGCTAGTTTCAATCCCTATAATTCGGTCACAGCCTGAAGAGTCAGGTCTAAGTGCTTGAATTCGTGCGTTTTTCGCCTATAACGGGCCGGCTGGGTGTGAAATTTGCATCCTACTGTCAGAAAATGCACACTGACTTCCCGCCGGGGTACCGATCGGAATGAACACTACGCTGCACCGCCTGCTTGCCCTCGTCGCGTCCGTCCTGATGGCGGGGGTCAGTGCACCTGCCCTGTCACAGGCCTCCCAGTCTCCCCAGGGGGCCCCCGCCCGCAAGGCGGCGGCCCCCCAGGCCAAGCCTGCCCCGAAGTCGGCCCCCAAGGTGGCGGCCAAATCCGCCCCCCAGAAATCCGCCGCCCGGAAAACCGCCCGCAAGGGCCCGGTGGCTGCCGCGGCTCCCCCGCGGCCGTCGTTCGGCCAGCTCGCGGGCCTGCACGAGACGCCCGACGAGCTCGAACTGCGCTCCAGCGTGGCGCTGGTGATCGACCAGGAGACCAACGAGGTCCTGCTTCAGAAGAACCAGACTGCGGTGGTGCCTATCGCCTCCCTGACCAAGCTGATGACCGGCATGATCATCAGCGAGGCCCGCCTGTCCATGGACGAGATGATCACCATCACGCAGGACGACGTGGACACCGAGAAGGGCAGCGGCTCGCGCCTGCGCGTGGGCACCCACCTGACCCGCGCCGAGGCGCTGCACCTGGCCCTCATGTCCAGCGAGAACCGGGCGGCGCACGCCCTGGGCCGCACCCACCCGGACGGCCTGGCGGCCTTCGTCGCCCTCATGAACGCCAAGGCCCAGGCACTGGGCATGCACGCCACCACCTTCGTGGAGCCTACCGGCCTGTCCAGCCGCAACCAGTCCAGCGCCCGTGACCTGGCGCTGCTGGTCAGCGCCGCGTCCAATGACGCCATCCTGCGCGATTACTCCACCTCTCACGGCTACCAGCTCGCGATGGGCAAGCGCACCCTGCAGTACAACAACACCAACCGTCTGGTGAAGAACCCCGAGTGGGACATTGGCCTTCAGAAGACCGGCTACATCTCCGAGGCCGGTCAGTGCCTGGTGATGCAGGCCCGGGTCGCCGGCCGAAAGCTCATCATGGTGTTCCTGGATTCCGCTGGCAAACTCAGCCGTATCGGCGACGCCGAACGCGTGCGCCGCTGGATCGAGACCCGCGGCCCGGGCCTCACACCCAGCACCACGGGCGCGGTCCGCCCTTTCAGCAGCTGAGCCACGGCGTATGAACGCAATTTGAACAAAGGGCCTCTCGGGGCCCTTTGTCATTGGCGTACGGCAAAGGCCGCTCAGGCCGCCCGGTGCCCCAGCGCAGACGAGATGTCCCGTGCGGTGGACTGCAGCTTGGGCAGCCAGCCCTCGTCCAGCCGGTCGGCCGGCGCGGAGATCGACAGCCCGGCCACCAGCCGGTTCTGGTCATCGTAGATACCGGCGGCCATGCAGCGCACGCCCAGTTCCAGTTCTTCGTTGTCCCGGGCGATGCCGTACTGGCGCGCCTTGGACAGCTCGCGCTCGAGCGCGGGCAGCTGCGTGATGCTGTTGCGGGTGTGGCCGGACAGGCCGGTGCGGGTGGCGTAGGCGCGTACGCGTTGCGGGTCGTCGGCCGCCAGGAACAGCTTGCCGGTGGAGGTGAGGTGCAGGGGCGCGCGCCCGCCGATGGCCCGTACCACCTGCATGCCGGAGCGCTCGCTGTAGGCACGCTCGATGTAGACAATCTCGTCGCCCTGGCGCATGGACAGGTTCACCGGCTGCTGGATCTGCTTGTGCAGCTCGCGCATGGGCGTGAGCGCCGCGTCACGCACGCTCAGGCGGCCCTTGACCAGGTTGCCTAGCTCCAGCAGTCGCATGCCCAGGCGGTAGCTGCCAGGCTCGGGACGGTCCACGAAACGGCCGATGGCCAGGTCGTTCAGGATGCGGTGGGTGGTGGAGGGGTGCAGGCCGGTGCGCTCGCTGATTTCCTTGAGCGGCATGGGTTCCTCACGCGAAGCCAGCACGTCGATGAGCGCGAACATGCGCTCGATCACCTGAATGGTGGGCGTGGGGGCGGCGGCGGCCTCGGTCTTCTTCATGGGCGAGTCTCGGATGGAGCTGCCCTTATTTTATCTGGTGAAACGCTATTCGGCATCGTGGCCGGCGATCCAGGTGCCGTCCTGCAACACCTCATAGGGCCGGAAACGCGCCTTGTAGTTCATCTTGGGGCTCTGGGCGATCCAGTAGCCGAGGTAGACGTGGGGCAGACCCAGCTGGCGCGCCTGCTCGATCTGCCAGAGCACGCTGTAGGTGCCATAGCTGGCCCGGGCGTCCGGTTCGTAGAAGGTGTAGACGGCTGACAGGCCGTCGCCCAGGACGTCCAGGATGGAAACCATGCGCAGCTCGCCAGCGCTCCCGTCGGGGGCGGTCTCGCGAAACTCGACCAGGCGTGAATTGACCCGGCTTTGCAGCAGGAACTGGGTGTACTGGTCGATGCTGTCGTGGTCCATGCCGCCGCCGCAGTGGCGGCCAGTCTGGTAGCGCAGGTAGAGGTGGTAGTGCTCGGGCACGAAGCACAGCTTGAGCACCCGGGCCTGCAGGCTGGCGTGCTGCGCACGGGCGCGCCGCTGGCTGCGATCCGGCTTGAACTCGGCGGCGCGCACCCGCAGGGGTACGCAGGCGCGGCAGCCGTCACAGTAGGGCCGGTAAGTGAACATCCCGCTGCGCCGGAAGCCGCTGGTGACGAGTTCCGAGTAGGCGTCGTTGTGTATGAGATGGCTGGGGGTGGCGACCTGGGATCGCGCTTGCCGGCCCGGCAGGTAGCTGCAGGGGTAGGGCGCGGTAGCGTAGAACTGCAGCGTCTGGAGCGGGAGGTCCTTGAGGTGGGTCACGCTGGAGGAGAGTACGGCAGGAGTTCGCGCCAGTATAAGGAATCGAAGCGCCATGCCAGGGGCGCCTGCCCGGCATGACGCTCGACGCGGGTCACGAAGTCGCTGCGCGGGATCTCGCGCGCGCCCAGGGAGGCCAGGTGTCGGGTGTTCTGCTGGCAGTCGATCAGTTCGACATCATGGGCGCGGCAGAAGGCCACGAGGGCCGCCAGCGCGATCTTGGAGGCGTCGGGCACGCGGGTGAACATGGACTCGCCGAAGATCGCCCGGCCCAGGGCCACGCCGTACAGGCCGCCCACGAGGGCGCCGTCTACCCAGGTCTCGACGCTGTAGGCCGCGCCCGCGCGGTGCAGGGCCTGGTAGGCCTGCACCATCGAGGGCACGATCCAGGTGCCGTCCTGGCCCTCGCGCACGCTGCTGGCGCAGGCGGTGATGACGCGGTCGAAGGCGCTGTTGAAGCGCACCTCGCAGGACGGATCCTGAACGAAGCGCTGCAGAGTCTTGCGCAGCGAGCGGTGCAGGCGGAATTCGCCGGGGAAGAGCACCATGCGTGGATCGGTGCTCCACCACAGGATGGGCTGGCCGCGGCTGAACCAGGGGAAGATGCCTGCGCGGTAAGCGCGGCACAGGGTGTCGGTGTCCAGTTCGCCGCCGGCGGCCAGCAGACCGGGTGCAGGAGCGTCCGGGCCCCAGGCCAGATGGGTGTCGGGAAAAGGCTCGCCGGGCTCGAGCCACGGCAGGGGCGGTTCGCGCCGGGTCATGGGGGCATTATCATCCCCGAGTTTGGCACCGCAGCGCGGCACATTAACGACACCAGCGACACCAACGACACGGAGACCCCCGATGAAGAGATTTGCCCTTTCCCTGGCGGCGGCCGCCTGGCTGGCTGCCGCCGGCGCGCAGGCCCAGGCCGTCGACCCGCTGCAGGCACGCAGCTGGGCCGCCTCCTGTGCGAGCTGCCATGGCACCCTGGGTCAGGCCCAGCCCGGCATGGAGTCATTGGCCGGCCAGAGCAAGGACGACCTGGTGCGCAAGATGCAGGACTTCAAGACCGGCCGCCGCCCCGCCACGCTGATGCACCAGCTGGCCAAGGGCTACACGGACGAACAGATCGAAGCCATCGCCGCCTATTTCGCGGCGCAGAAGAAATAAGCAGGGAGACGCACATCATGCAACGTCGTCAATTCATCCAGGCCGCTTCGGCGGCCGGCGTGCTGGGCCTGGCCGGCTGCGCCACGACCGGGGGCGACTCCGGGCCGCACGTGGTCGTGGTCGGCGGAGGTTACGGCGGCGCCACCGCAGCCAAGTACGTGCGCATGTGGTCGGACTACGGCATCCGCGTGACGGTGGTCGAGCCCAATGCCTCCTTCGTCTCCTGCCCCATTTCCAACCTCGTGATCGGCGGCAGCAAGACGATCGCTGACGTCACCAGCTCGTACGAGAACCTCGAGCGCCGCCACGGCGTACGCATCGTGCGTGACCGCGTGAACGCGATCGACTCCGACAAGCGCCTGGTCACCCTGGCCGGCGGCGCGCAGCTGGCGTATGACCGCCTGATCCTCTCGCCCGGTATCGACTTCATGCTGGAGACGCTGCCGGGCCTGAACCAGCCCGGCGCGCAGGACCAGGTGCTGCACGCCTGGAAGGCGGGCCCCCAGACGGTGGCCCTGCGCCGCCAGCTCGAGGCCATCCCGGATGGCGGTGTTTACGCCATGACCATCCCGCAGGCGCCTTATCGCTGCCCGCCCGGGCCCTACGAGCGCGCCTGCCAGGTGGCCTCGTACTTCAAGAAGGCCAAGCCGCGCAGCAAGGTCCTGATCCTGGACGAGAACGACGACGTCACCTCCAAGGGCGCGCTGTTCAAGAAGGCCTGGGCCGAGCGGTACGCCGGCATCATCGAGTACCGCTCCAAGCACAAACTGATCGACGTGGACGTGGCCGGCAAGACGCTGAAGTTCGACTTCAATGACGACGTGAAGGCCGCGGTCCTGAACGTGATCCCGGCCATGCGGGCTGGCGACATCGCGGTGCGCACCGGCCTGGCCACCGCGAACAAGCGCTGGTGCGAGGTGGACTTCCTGACCTTCGAGTCCAAGGCCGCCCGCAACGTGCACGTGCTGGGCGACGCCACCCAGAGCGCGCCGGGCATGCCCAAGTCCGGCCACATGGCCAACCAGCACGGCAAGACCTGCGCCGCTGCGGTGGTGGCCCTGCTGACGGGGCGAACGGTGAACGCCATGCCCGTCTACAACAACACCTGCTACAGCTTCGTGAGCGACACGGACGTGGTGCACGTGGCCAGCGTGCACCGCTACGACGCTGCGCAGAGGACGATGGTGACGGTGCCGGGCTCCGGCGGCCTGTCCACCGCCGCCAACGAGCTTGAGGGCTACTACGCCATGGGGTGGGCCCGCAACATCTGGGCCGATACGCTGGCCTGACGCCATCTGCGCGCCGAAGCCGCGTGTTGCGGTCCGGCCGCGCCTTCAGTCCACGAGTCGGCCGGTGACAATGGCGCCCGCCGCCATCGACGCCAGCGTGAGCCAGGCCGTGAGCGCGAAGAGCGCGCCGCCGGTCACGATGGCGCCGACCGCGCAGCCCACGCACAGCACCGCGCCCAGCCCCATCAGGACGCCGCCCGCGAGGTAACGCAGCATCGAGGGCGCATCGTGGAAGCCCTCCAGTCGCAGCTCGCGGCCGGCCAGCCCTCCGAGGAAGGCGCCGAGCACGGTGCCCGGGATGAGGCCGAATTCGAAGCCGATCTTCGGGGCCGGCGCCTGCAGCACCCGCATCAGCCATTCCGCCGAGGGCGCGCTGAAGTTCAGGCCGTGCACCTGCAGCGGCTCGAAGGAGGCGCGCGCCATCGCCTGGCTGAAGGCCCAGGCCGCGGTGACTGCCAGGCCCACGCCCACGCCGCCGATCCAGCTCCAGCCGCGGTTGGCGCGATCGCGCTGGCCAGTCATGAGGGCCACCGCCAGCACCAGCAGCACGAGGCCGAGCGCGAGGCCGACGCCGTGACCTGCGCCGACCGCAGTGAGCAGGCTGCGCGAGGGGCCGGGGTCGACCAGCCACCAGCCGCCGATGCCGGCGCGCAGCGGCGCGAGCCAGCCGGAGATCGCGGCCTGCACCGCCAGCGCAAAGACGAGGCCCGAGACCAGCGCGCGCAGGTTGCCGTTGGCAGCCAGCACGAGCAGGCGCGCCGGGCAGCCGCGCGTGAGGACCATGCCAGCGCCGAAGAGGAGGCCGCCCACCAGGACGCCGGAGAGGCTGGCCTGCGCGGCGATCTGGCGCACCGCCTTGACGTCCAGGCCGCCCGCCAGCGCCAGGGCCTGCACGCCGATCACCGCGGTGGCAAAGGCCAGCAGCCAGACCGCGATCTTTTCACCCAGGATGCCGCGCCCCGCCTCCAGGGCCGCGGCACGAAAGCAGAAGCGCGAACGCTGCGCGAACAGTCCGAAGGCCAGGCCGATGACCAGGCCGCCCGTGGCGAGCAGGGCGGGCTCGCCCCAGCGGTCGATGAGGTCGGTCAACATCGAAATAACAGTGTGGCTGATGGGTGGAAACTGCCGATAGTAATATGCAAGCGAAAGCCACGAGAAAACTGCCATGCCCACACGACGTGACACGCTGCGCCATGCCACGGCCCTGGCTGGCCTGCTGGCGGCCAACGGTCTGCTGGCGCCCGCGGCCCAGGCGGCCTACAACAAGGCCGCTTTCGACGCCCGCACGGTGCAGGATGCCGTGAAGGCCCTGGGGTCGGGCGCGCTGGTGGAAAGCCGCGACGTGCTGCTGTCCACGCTGGACATCTCCGAGAACGGGCAGGAGGTTCCCCTGGGCGTCAGCACCGCGCTGCCCGGCGTGCGCCAGTTGCTGCTGCTGGTGGAGAAGAATCCGGCGCCGCTGGTGGCGGCCTTCGCGCTGACCGACGCGGTGGAGGCCAACCTCGCGATCCGCACGAAGATGGCCCAGACCTCGGACGTCTACGGCGTGGCGGTCATGGCCGACGGGCGCACGCTGTTCGCGCGCAGGAACGTGCGCGTGACCGTCGGCAGCTGCGGCTGAGGCAGGAAGATCCTCATGTCCGAACCGACCCGTATCCGTGCCCAGCTCGCTGGCGACAAGGCAAACGTGCGCGTGCAGATGCGCCACGAGATGGAATCCGGCCAGCGTAAGGACGCGTCCGGCCGCACCATCCCTGCCTGGCATATCCAGGAGGTGACCGTGCTTCACAACGAGCGCCCGGTACTGACCGCGCAGTGGGGGCCCGGGGTGTCCAAGAACCCCTACCTGCAGTTCACGCTCAAGGGCGCGAAGGCGGGTGACCGTGTCGCCATCGTCTGGAGCGACAACCGCAGCACGTCGCGGCGTGACGAAGCGGTGGTCGCCTGATCACAGGCGCATGTTCGCGGGCAGCCAGGTCACGATGCCCGGTACGAAGTAGATCAGGAACACCGCACCGACCATCAGCAGGAACATGGGCGCAGAGACCCGCGCGATGTAGGGCAGCTGGCGGCCGGTCATCCCCTGCAGCACGAACAGGTTGAAGCCCACGGGTGGCGTGATCTGCGCCATCTCCACCACCAGGACGACGAAGATCCCGAACCAGACGGGATCGATGCCGGCCTTCTGGATGGTCGGCATCAGCACGCCCATGGTGAGGACCACCATGGAGATGCCATCCAGGAAGCACCCCAGGACGATGAAGAACACCATCAGCGCCATGATCAGCGCGAAGGGCGTCAGCCCCAGGCCCCCGATCCACTCGGCCAAGTGGCGTGGCAGCCCGATGTAGCCCATGGACAGGGTGAGGAAGGCGGCGCCCGCCAGGATCAGGGCGATCATGCAGTACAGGCGCGTGGCCGACATCAGTGACTCGCGGAATACGGCCCAGGTCATCGATCCCTGCGCCAGGGACAGGACCAGCGCGCCCAGGACACCGACCGCTGCGGCTTCCGTTGCCGTGGCGATGCCGCTGTAGATCGACCCCAGCACCGCCGCGATCAGCAACACCACCGGGATCAGGCTGCTGGAGGCGCGTAGCTTGTCGCGTAGCGAAAGGGGAGGATCGCGTGGCGGGACCTGGTCCGGGTGGCGCAGCGCCCACAGCGCGATGTAGCCAGAGAACAATGCCGCGAGCAGCAGGCCTGGCAGGACGCCGGCGATGAACAGCTTGGCGATGGAGACGTCGGCGGCAACGCCATAGACGATCATGATGATCGAGGGCGGAATCAGCAGGCCGAGGGTTCCGCTGCCACAGAGGGTGCCGATCACCATGTGGTCGGGGTAGCCGCGCCGCTGCAGCTCGGGCAGCGTCATCTTGCCGATCGTGGCGCAGGTGGCGGCGCTCGAGCCCGAGACCGCGGCGAAGATGGCGCAGCCCACCACGTTCGTGTGCAGCAGTCGCCCCGGCAGGGCCTGCATCCAGGGCGCCAGGCCCTTGAACATGTCCTGGCTCAGGCGGGTGCGGAAAAGGATCTCCCCCATCCAGACGAACAGGGGCAGGGCGGTGAGTGTCCAGCTCGAGGCTGAGCCCCAGATGGTGACGGCCATCGCGTCACCCGCGGGGCGCGACGAGAACAGCTGCATCCCGACCCAGGCCACGCCCGAGAGGGTCAGGCCGATCCAGACGCCGCTGCCCAGGATCAGGAACAGCGTCAGGACCAGCAGGCCCGTGATCATCAGGTCGTTCATCGGGCCCTACTCGTTGCGCAGCGCCTCGGCCGAGCCCGCGCTCGCGCGTCGGCCCGAGACCTCGAGCAGCCACTCGTCGGCGAAGGCGATGGCGAAGACCACGGTGCCCACTGCCATCGCCAGCTGCGGGATCCACAGGGGCGTGGCGTCGTTGCCGGTGGAGATGTCGTTGAACGCGAGGGACTGCCACACCAGCCGGCAGCTGTAGAAGGCGAACACCCCGGACAGCAGGCAGGCCAGGCCCAGGCTCCAGATCTCCAGCGCCCGGCGGGCGCGCCCACCCACCGCCTCGAGCAGCAGGGTGACGCGTATGTGCTCGCCGCGCTTCAGGGTATGGGCCAGGGCCAGGAATCCGGCGCCTGCCATCAGGTAGCCCGCGTAGGCGTCGGTGCCCCGCACGTGCACGCCCAGTTGCCTGCTCGCGATGGACAGCAGGACCATCAAGAGCAGGCCCACCATGAACAGGGCCGCCAGGGCGGCGGCGCCGTCGTAGACGGCGTCCAGGAGCTTGCGCATGGCGGCGCGCTGGCGTTCAGCGGTTGAACGCGTCGATGATGGCCTTGCCCTCGGGGCCGGCCTTGTCCAGCCATTCCTTCATGATGGTATCGCCCACCTTCTTCATGTCGGCCTTGAGCTGCGCCGAGGGGGGCGTCACGGTCATGCCGTTGGCCTTGAGCGTCTCCAGGGTGGAGGTGTTGACCTTGCGGGCTTCGGCCCAGCCCCGGACCTCGGCATCGGCCGCGGCCTTGAGTACCGCGTCCTGCGTGGGTTTGTCCAGGGCATCGAAGGCGCGCTTGTTGGCGATGACGGCATTCTTCGGCAGCCAGGCCTGCACGTCGTAGTAGTACTTCAGGTGCTCGAACAGCTTGCTGTCCACGCCGGTGGCGCCCGAGGTCATGGTGGACTCGACGACGCCAGTGGCCAGCGCCTGCGAGAACTCGGCGGCCTGCACCGTGACGGGCTGCGCGCCGACCAGTTCGGCGATGCGCGAGGTGCTGGGGCTGTAGGCGCGCCACTTGATGCCCTTGAGGTCGGCGGCGCTGTTGATCGGTTTCTTGCTGTAGATGCCCTGGGGAGGCCAGGCCACGGAGTACAGCAGGATCATGCCTTGTTCGGCGAGCTTTTTCTCCAGCAGCGGCTTCTGGGCCCGGTACAGCTTCATGGACGTGTCGAAGCTGTCGGCCAGGAACGGCAGGCCGTCGGCGCCGAAGGGGGCCCACTCGTTCTGGAAGTTGGCCAGCAGGATCTCGCCGGCCTGGGCTTGACCGCCTTGCACCGCGCGTTTGATTTCGGGTGCCTTGAACAGCGATGCATTGGGGTGCACCGTGATCTTGAGTTTGCCGCCAGAGGCCTTGTCCACATCGGCCGCGAATTGCGCCAGGTTGACACTGTGGAAGTTGGTGGCGGGGTAGGCGGCGGGCAGGTCCCATTTGGTTTGTGCAAAGGCCGACCCCGTCAGGGCCAGCACGCCGGCGACGAGGCCGAGGTGGAAGTGACGACGATTCATGGACAGTCTCCTACTCGAGGGCGTTGCGTTCGGAAGGCGGCCTCGGGGCCGTGGGGCACCAAGTGACGCATACTCTACAGGAGAGCCGTCGCCATGAGGGGTAGAGAGAATCCCCGAGGCGCGGGGACGCACCAGAGAAGGGCATACACCGATGCATCCGTCGGGCAAGTGGCAGTTTTGGATCGACCGGGGCGGCACGTTCACCGACATCGTGGGCCGTCGGCCCGATGGCGCGCTGGTGACGTACAAGCTCTTGTCGGAGAACCCGGAGCAGTATCCCGATGCGGCGGTGGCGGGCATCCGCCACCTGCTCGGGCTGCGCGCCGACGCGCCGGTGACCCCCGACCAGGTGGCCTGCGTGAAGATGGGCACCACCGTGGCCACCAACGCCCTGCTCGAACGCAAGGGCGAGCCCACGCTGCTGGTCACCACGCAGGGCTTCGGCGACGCGCTGCGCATTGGCTACCAGAACCGCCCGCGCCTGTTCGATCGGCGCATCCTGCTGCCCGAGTTGCTGTATGCGCAGGTGGTGCAGGCACAGGAGCGGGTTTCGGTGGACGGCGAGGTGCTGCAGCCCCTGAACGAAGACCACCTGCGTGGCGAACTGGCGCGCGCGCACGGGCAGGGCCTGCGCTCGGTGGCGATCGTGTTCCTGCATGGCTGGCGCCATACCGCACACGAGGCGGCGGCGGCCCGACTGGCCCGGGCGGTGGGCTATAGCCAGGTCAGCACCTCGCACCAGACCAGCCCGCTGATGAAGTTCGTGAGCCGAGGCGACACCACGGTGGTCGACGCCTACCTGTCTCCGATCCTGCGGCGCTATGTGGACCAGGTCGCGGCGCAGATGCCCGGGGTGCCGCTGCTGTTCATGCAGTCCTCCGGCGGCTTGACCGATGCCCAGATGTTCGCGGGCAAGGACGCGATCCTGAGCGGACCGGCCGGTGGCATCGTGGGCATGGCCCGTACGGCCCAGGCGGCAGGCCATGCGCGGGTGATCGGCTTTGACATGGGCGGCACGTCCACCGATGTCTCGCATTTCGCTGGCCAGTTCGAGCGCGAGTTCGAGACGCAGGTGGCCGGGGTGCGCATGCGCGCGCCGATGATGAGCATTCACACCGTAGCGGCGGGGGGCGGCTCGCTCCTGACCTATGACGGTGCGCGTTTTCGGGTCGGGCCCGAGAGCGCGGGGGCCAACCCGGGGCCTGCGAGTTACCGGCGCGGCGGGCCGCTGGCCGTGACCGATGCCAATGTCCGGGTCGGTAAGCTGCAGCCCGCCTATTTCCCCCGGGTGTTCGGGCCCCAGGGCGATGCGCCCCTGGATGCGGCGGCGGTGCAGGCGGGCTTCGAGACCCTGGCTGCACAGACCGGGCGGGCCGGGGAGGAGGTGGCCCATGGCTACATCCAGATCGCGGTGCAGCAGATGGCCAACGCGATCAAGAAGATCTCGGTCGCGCGGGGTTACGACGTGACCCGATACACCTTGCAGTGTTTCGGCGGCGCCGGCGGGCAGCATGCCTGCCTGGTGGCCGATGCTCTGGGCATGACGCAGGTGCTGGTGCATCCGTTGGCCGGCGTGCTGTCCGCTTACGGCATGGGCCTGGCCGACCAGAGCGTGATGCGCGAGGCCTCGATCGAATGCCGCCTGCAGGCGCAGGCCCTGCCGGCGATCGAGGCCCGCCTGCAGGACCTGGGCGAGCAGGCGCGGCAGGCGCTGGGCCAGGCGACAGGCCAACTGGCGGGGGCGGCGGCGATTCAGTTGCGATCGCGCGTGCACCTGCGCTACGAGGGGACCGACTCGGCCCTGGTCGTGCCCTGGGGCGACCTGGCCGCCATGACCCAGGCCTTCGAGGACGCCTACCGACAGCGCTTTGCTTTCCTGATGGCGGGCAAGGCCCTGGTGGTCGAGGCGGTCTCGGTGGAGGCGGTGCTGCCGGGCGAGGCGGCGCAGGAGCCGCAGCGGCCCGAGCACCCGCCGCGACCGATTCCCCCGCGCGAGGTGGTGCCGGTCTACACCACGGGCGTGGACGGCCAGCCCCGATGGCACGACGCCGCCCTGGTGGTACGTGAGGACCTGCGACCCGGCGATGTGATCGCCGGGCCTGCGATCGTGGCCGAGCGCAATGCGACGACCGTGATCGAACCCGGATGGCAGGCCCGCCTGACCGACCGCGACCACCTGCTGCTCACGCGCGTGGTGGCCCGACCCCAGCGACAGGCCGCAGGCACGCAGGTCGACCCGGTGCTGCTGGAGGTGTTCAACAACCTGTTCATGAACATCGCCGAGCAGATGGGACTGCAGCTGCAGAACACGGCCTACTCGGTGAACATCAAGGAGCGCCTGGATTTTTCCTGCGCGCTGTTCAACGCGCAGGGGCAGCTGATCGCCAATGCGCCGCACATGCCGGTGCATCTGGGGTCGATGGGCGAGAGCATCCAGACGGTGATCCGGGACAACGCCGGGCGGATGCGGCCCGGCGACGTGTACGTATTGAACGACCCCTACCACGGCGGCACCCACCTGCCAGACATCACGGTGATCACGCCCGTCTACCTGCGGGACCACCCGCAGCCAGTGTTCTATGTGGGCTCGCGCGGGCACCACGCCGACGTGGGCGGCACCACGCCCGGATCAATGCCGCCGTTCTCGCAGAAGATCGAGGCCGAGGGTGTGCAGATACGCAACTTCAAGCTGGTGGAAGGCGGTCAGCTGCGCGAGGGGCCGATTCTCGAGCTGCTTCGAAGCGGCGCGTACCCGGCGCGCAACCCGCCGCAGAACTTGGCCGACCTGCAGGCGCAGATCGCCGCCAATGAGAAGGGCGCGCAGGAACTGCGTCGTATGGTTGAGGAGTTCGGCCTGGAGGTGGTGCAGGCCTATATGCAGCATGTGCAGGACAACGCCGAGGAGTCGGTGCGGCGGGTGATCACGCGTTTGCGTGACGGGCGCTTTTCTCTGCCCCTGGACAACGGTGCGCGCATTGAGGTGGCGGTGCGGGTGGATCCGGTGCGCCGCGCGGCGCAGATCGACTTCACCGGCACCAGCGCGCAGCTGCCGAACAACTTCAACGCCCCGCGAGCGGTATGCATGGCGGCGGTGCTGTACGTGTTTCGCACGCTGGTGGACGACGACATCCCGCTCAATGCGGGGTGTCTGAAGCCGCTGGAAGTGATCATTCCCGAGGGCTCGATGCTCAATCCGAACCCGCCCGCCGCGGTGGTGGCCGGCAATGTGGAAACCTCCAGCTGCATCACCAATGCGCTGTTCGGCGCACTGGGCGTGATGGCCAGCAGCCAGCCGACGATGAACAACTTCACTTTCGGCAACGAGCGCCATCAGTACTACGAGACCATCGCTGGGGGCAGTGGTGCAGGCGGCGAGTTCGATGCGCAGGGACGTCTGGTCGGCGGATTTACCGGGACCTCGGTGGTGCAGACCCACATGACCAACTCGCGTCTGACTGACCCGGAGGTGCTGGAGTTTCGTTTTCCGGTGCGACTGGAAAGCTATGCGATCCGTGCGGGTTCGGGCGGTGGCGGGCGCTGGCGGGGCGGTGATGGCGGCGTGCGGCGGATACGCTTTCTCGAGCCCATGACCGCGAGCATTCTGTCCAACGGACGCACGCATCCGGCCTTCGGAATGGCCGGCGGCGACGCGGGTCAGCCCGGGGTCAACCGGGTGGTGCGCGCGGATGGCAGCGTGGAGGAACTGGGACACATCGGACAGGTGCAGATGCAGCCGGGCGATGTGTTCGAAATCCATACCCCGGGCGGGGGCGGATTCGGGTGAGCCGACTGTGCCCCGCCGGGCTCAGTACTGGTTGATGTCGTCCTGCTCCAGTCGCTTCTGGTCGGATTTTTTCCGGAAGAGGCGCCGCAGGGCGAGGATGGCGATCCGGGTTCGCGGGTGGCTCCGATATCGTGCATTCGGGCGGCACCTGCGGTTCATGGGTCTGATGCGAGGCGCTGGCCCCGCGTAAGCTCCGAAAATAATGCTGACCGTGCAGTCCGAGGAGTTCCAATGACCCGTTCACAGATTCTTGTCGCCGCCCTGGCCGTGGGCGCCGCGTGTGCGTCGGCCCAGAACGTGGTCACGCCTGCCACCGCGACGCAAGACCTTGCGGCCGGGCCCGGCGTGTGGCTGGTGACGCCTGAGGAGGCGCAGCGATTCCGCGGCGAGGACGCCTTCAACGAGCTGGCGGCGCTGCGACCACGCGCCGCGGTGCCGGTGATCGACATCGTCAGGCCCGAGCTCGTGGGGGACCTGAAGGTCAAGGCCCCGTTTCCGATCACCGTGGTGTTTCGCGGCCAGGCCGATGCAGCCATCGACCCCCGGACCTTCAAGGTGATGTACGGCGCCCTGAAGATCGACATCACCAGCCGCCTGACCGGTTTCGCCCAGGTAACCCGGGAAGGATTCACCCTGGACCAGGCCAACATCCCTGCGGGCAGGCACCGCCTGACCCTGCAGGTCATGGACGAAAAACAGCGCCTGGCCGAACGCGAACTGCGCCTCGTGGTGGAGTGAGGAGCCGGGTCGAGCTGCGGGCGAAAATCAGGCTATAATCGCGGGCTTGTTCCCCGATAGCTCAGTCGGTAGAGCGCCGGACTGTTAATCCGTAGGTCCCTGGTTCGAGCCCAGGTCGGGGAGCCAAAATACCGAATGAAATCAAGGGGTTACGTGAGAGCGTAGCCCCTTTTTCTTTGCCAAACCACTAAGGTCAAAACTTTAGTGGTTTTCAGCCGCTCTTTCAGCTCTGAGCAGCACGTCCTTGACGCCCATGAAGCTCATCCTGAAGTTGACCCACTTTCGCGGACACCTTACCGTTCAAGGCATTGCGGGTTTTTCGGAAAGCGCGATCCAACTTGGGAAACCCGATCAAGTCGCCCTGCGCCGGCAAGCCAAAGAGCCGCCCACCCTCCGGGCGGTCTTGAAACTCCACGCCACCGCTGATGCCCGCTTCCACGAACACGTTCTCCCCGGGTAGCTCCAACCCCTTGGACGCTGCGTAGCTCATGACCTGGCGGCGTTGTGCCTCCAGGGATTCGCCCTCACGAGCTTGGGTGACCGTAGAGACCCGAACGTAACCGTAAACCGCCATCATCACACCTTTCCGACAAAGACCACTGGACTTGACCGCTGCCCATGGACAGCAACCCTTATCAAAAGTATGATCAGACAATGAATCAAAGTAAAGTTTTCAAATCAAGAGCTTACGAACCCCAACGGGTATCGTATGTCTTGCCGCTGCAAACATTACTCGGCGTATGGTGCGCTGTAACGTGGATTACTAAAAGGGATTGACAAATGGCTACCTTAAGAGCGCTTTATCGCAATGGCGCATCTACTCGTATAGATACGAGAATGGCAGATATATCCGGAAATGGCGATCAAGGTATTTGGTCACAAAAACCAGGATTACCAAGATTAGATTTAATAGACACGGTTTTTGATAGTGCTTTTTTAACCTCAAATACTCTACGCCTAACAATAAAAAACATTACAAATCCATCCATTAAAAAGCGAATGATTTTTTATGGGGATTTTTATGGCGCAGAGGAGGAGTTGAGCTTAAATCAGTTAAAAAGCCCGTACTTCACTGGGAGCATCAGGGTGGTTTATGAAGGTGATATGAATAATCCGCATTCCATGAGAGAGGAACTTTCGGGAATTAATTTACCACTTAATAATCTCTGGGATGCAACATGGGAAACACTATTTCGAGGGAATGATAAATTGATCGGCGGAAGCGCTAGTGATTATATTTTTTCATATGCGGGAAATGATATCCTGAAAGGTGGCGCCGGCAATGATATTCTTGACGGCGGAGATGGAATGGATACAGCCGAATATTCAGATAAGACCACAGCAGTCAGAGTTACCTTAAACAAAGCATCTAATGCAACAGTTTATGTCAACGGTGTAGCAGAAGATACCATCAAAAACATTGAGAATATCACCGGTGGCTCAGGTGCAGACCAGCTAACTGGAGATGAATTGTCCAACACCATTAAGGGTGGCGCGGGTAACGACATGCTCGACGGCGGTGCCGGCAATGACACGCTCGACGGAGGTCTCGGAAAAGATAAGTTGATTGGAGGTCTGGGTGACGACACCTTTATAATCGATAATGAACTTGATACAATCGAAGAAAAAATCAGCGAAGGAATTGATCACATCAAAACTTCGCTTATTTTTATTGATTTAATAGATTATGGTAATGTTGAAAATTTAACTTATACCGGAACAAGCCATGCCTCACTAATCGGCAATGACATAAATAATAAAATTTATGGCGGATCTGGCTCTGATATTATAGAGGGCGGTGGTGGTTCTGATGAGCTTTACGGCGGTGACGGCATGGACCTGTTTATTGGATTCTATCTTTATGAAGATGATGAAATTGACGGCACCTACTCAGATTTAACGACAGAAATACTAGAATATGAAAAAAACAACTCCATCGATAAAATGTATGGTGGCAAAGGCAATGACATTTACGCCTTAGATTCCTGGGTTAATATTGCAAAAATTTTCGAGAATGAAAATGAAGGAATAGATACAATTTTAGGCTCTGTAACACAGTTCGAACCCGCATATACAATTCCTGCTAATGTGGAAAATTATATAAACGATACCAGCATATCAACTAATGGCATTTATCAATACATAACAATCAACGGCAATAACTTAGACAATATTATACAAACAACTCCTGATTGGTCCAATTATCCTGAAAGTGATAACTCTGAATTAGCATTGAGATGGATTCTTGGCAATTTAATGCTCCTTAGCGTTGATGAAACATGGGTGTCGTACGAGAAATTTTTTGGATTCGACGGTAACGACACATTGCTAGGAGGGGCAGGTAACGATTTTCTGGATGGTGGTAACGATAACGATGTCCTCAAAGGCGGTCGTGATAAAGACATTCTGGATGGCGGTACTGGAACAGATACAGCTGACTACTCTGATAAAACAACAGAAGTTAAAGTAACGCTCAACAAATCTACAAATGCCACCGTCTTCGTCAACGGTGCGACAGAAGACACCATCAAGAATATTGAGAACGTTACTGGTGGATCGGGCGCTGATCAGCTAACTGGGGATTCTCTTGCCAATACCCTGAGTGGCGGTGCAGGCAACGATACGCTTGACGGCGGTGTCGGTGCAGACGTGATGTGGGGCGGCGCGGGCAACGACGTCTACTACGTTGACAATGCCGGCGATCAAACCAACGAAGCCATCAGCGCCAGCAACGCTGCCGATGCCGGTGGCACCGACTTGGTCTACTCCTTCGTCACCCGTACGCTGGGCAACTACTTGGAGAACCTCACCCTCACCGGCACTGCCGCCATCAATGGCACTGGCAACAAACTTAACAACACCCTCACGGGCAACTCTGCAGCCAATGCCTTGAACGGGGGTGCGGGTAATGACACCCTGAACGGTGGTCTAGGAAACGACATCCTGACTGGCGGAACTGGCATCGATTACTTCGATTTCACCTCAGTTCTCAACGGCACTACCAACGTCGATACGATCACAGACTTCAACAGAGCGGATGATTTCATCCGTTTGGACAATGCAGTGATGGCTGGGCTTGGTGCAACAACTGGTGCATTGACTTCCGCTGCATTTGTATCTGGCGCGGGTCGAGAGACTGCTGCGGATGCTTCTGACCGAATTATCTACAACACGAGTACAGGCGATCTTTACTACGACGCCGATGGAACAGGCAATTCCGCTGCAATCAAGATTGCATTGATCGGTACTTCGTCGAGTCGCCCGGCTCTGGATCACACGGACTTCCTGATCATTTTGTATTGACCCAGTGCTTTCCTGCACAGGTGTTAACGTTGAAGGAAACGACGATGAGCACCGTGATGGACGACGACATCAAACGCTGGACGGCCAAGCGAAAGACGGCCCTGGTTCTGGACATCATTCAAGGCAAGACCACTCGGGCCGAGGCCAGTCGGTCTTATGACCTGAACCCCTCCGAGTTAGAGCAGTGGGTTGAGGAGGGCAAGCGCGGGATGGAGAACGCCCTGCGCTCCAAACCCCTGGAGGTCAAGGAGCACTACGAAAAGCAGCTGCGTGAGCTGCAGGAAGCCTATGGGGAGGCCATGCTGGAATTGCGTGCCCGAAAAAAACTTTCGTCCCTGCTGGGCCACGAGGACGACAAACGATCCTCGATGTGCAGCAGGGACTGGCCCAAGACGGGTTCAAGGTCAGCCTGGTCGAACTGTGCCGGTGGTTCGAGCTACCCCGGCGCACGCTGTACTACCGCGCGACCAAGGCGACACCGCAGGTGCAGGAATGCTTCGCGCGGCCCATCAAGGCCATGATTGAGGAGAACCCGTCATTCGGGTACCGAACTGTGGCGCACCTGCTGGGGTTCAACAAGAACACGGTGCAGCGCGTCTTCCAGATCAAGGGCTGGCAGGTGCGCAAGCGGCCCGTCGGGTTCCGCCCGCGCATCCAGGCGTTACCCTCAGTGGCCAAGGCCCCCGACGAGCGCTGGGCCACCGACCTGTGCAGGGTCTGGACGGGCCGTGATGGCTGGGTGTCGCTGGCGCTGGTGATCGACTGCTACAGCCGGGAATTACTGGGCTGGCACCTCAGTCGCAGTGGCCGCTCCAAGACGGCTGAGGCCGCCCTGGAGCAGGCCCTGATCGCCCGCTACGGCTGCCTGGGGCGGGTGCAGCGGCCGTTCCTGCTGCGCTCGGACAACGGGCTAGTGTTCACCAGCCGCAGCTACACGGCGCTGGTCAAGAGCTACGGGCTACAGCAGGAGTTCATCACGCCCTACAGCCCGGAGCAAAATGGCATGGTCGAGCGGGTGATCCGCACCCTCAAGGAGCAGTGCGTGCATCGCCACCGCTTTGAGACCCTGCAGCACGCCAGTCGCGTGATCGCCGACTGGATCGGCTTCTACAACCATCAGCGCCCGCACCAGGCGCTGAACATGAGAACCCCCGCCGAAGCTTATGCTTTAGCGGCCTGACCTGAGCAGAAACCGCTGGGTCAATACACCTGGCTCAGAACCGGAATCCCGCCGACACCCGGGTCTGGTCGTTCTGCGTGAAGTTGACGTTGCGGTCCCGCGCGATGCGCACGAACAGGTCCCGGTGGTCGTAGCCCACGGACAGCATGTTGGCCGTGAGCCGGTCAGACTGGGCATCGGGGCGCCCCTGCTTGCGACCCAGGTCCACGGTCAGGCGCTGGCCCTGTGCGAACTCCTTGCGCCAGACCAGGTGGCCCACGGTCTGCCCGGTGGAGAGGCGGTCGTCGCGCACGACGTAGGCGGAAACCAGCGCCTTGTCCGGAAGGCGCATGCCCACGCCGAGAGTGAACGCATCGTTCGGGTCGAAGTTCAGGTTGTAGTAGGGCCGCAGGTTGCTGCGGGCAAAACCCACGATGGCGTACAGCTTCGGGCTGCCGACCTGCGCGGTAAAGCCCCCGAGCCAGAAGCCCCCCGATGCCACCTGCAACGAGGGCGTGACCTGGCCGAAGGCCGTGGGCAGCACGTATTCGTAGCCGGCCCGGGTCTGGCGCATGGCGTCGTTGTCCGCGCCCATTGCCTGCCGGTAGTGGCCGATCCAGGCGATGTGGGGGCCCTGGTTGGCGCGCAGGTTGTAGTCGGCCCCCGAGGGCTCGCGGCTGTTGGCGTAGTGCGAGGCAGTGAACTTGAAGGCCACCGGCTCGTCCTTGGCCTCGGCCGCGGCCTGAGCGCCCGCCTGGTTGGCGGACACCGCCCCGGCGCAGGACAAGAGCGCCGCAGCGGCAACCTTGGTCAATATCATCAGCTTCATCGTCATGGGCGCAGTCTAACAAGCTCGGCGCTACCCCCTTCCACACCGGGCAAGGGCAGAAAAAAGCCCGCACGTGGCGGGCTGCGGCGTGCGAGAGAACTCGGGCTCAGTCGAACACCGGCGACTCCACTCCCAGCACCTTGTGTAGCTTGGGCGAGGTGGTCGTGTACTGCAGGTGGATCTTGCCCTTCTCGGGGAAGACGAGGGCCGCGGCGGCGAAGGCGGCCAGCGCGCACTCGTGGAAGCCCGAGAGAATCAGCTTCTTCTTGCCGGGGTAGGTGTTGATGTCCCCCACCGCAAAGATGCCCGGGATGCTGGTGGAGAACTTCTCGGTGTCCACCACCAGCTGCTTACGCTCGATCTCCAGTCCCCAGTCCGCAATGGGCCCGAGCTTGGGCGACAGGCCGAAGAAGACCAGGATGACGTCCGTGGGCACGACGCGGGTGACGCCATCACCGCCGGTGACCTTCGCGCCGGTGAGCCTGCCGTCTTTTTCTTCGTAGCCGGTGACCTGGCCGACGATGAACTGCATCTCGTACTGCTCGCACAGCTCCTTCATCTTGGCGACGGATGCAGGGGCGGCCTTGAAGCCGTCACGGCGGTGCACGAGGATGACGCTTTCGGCCTTGTTCGGGCCTTCGGCGGTGAAATTGAGCGTCCAGTCCAGGGCGGAATCACCGCCACCCACGATCAGCAGGTTCTTTCCGGCGAAGTCGGCGGGGTTCTTGACGCGGTAGAAAAGCTGCTTACCCTCGAAGGCGTCCAGGCCGTCGACCTTGAGCGTGCGCGGCTCGAAGGCGCCCACGCCGGCGGCGATGAAGATGGTCTTGGTCAGGAAGCGCGTGCCCTTGGAGGTCTCGACCAGGAAGCGCCCATCGGCCTGCTTGTCGACCACGGTGACGGTCTGGCCCAGATGGAAGGTGGCGCCAAAGGGCTCGATCTGTTTGAGCAGGGCGTCGGTGAGTTCCTTGCCGGTGCACACCGGGATGGCCGGGATGTCGTAGATCGGCTTGTCGGGATACAGCTCGATGGGCTGGCCGCCCGGGTAGGCCAGGGAATCAATCACGTGGGCCTTGATCTCGAGCAGGCCCAGCTCGAAGACCTGGAACAGGCCCACGGGGCCCGCGCCGATGATGACGGCATCGGTCTCGATGGGGCCGTCGTGGGCTGCAGCGGTCTTGATCACTTCTTGGTTCAACAGGGGATCCATGAGGCAGTTTCAGCGCACCAGCTCGGAGAGCTTGTCGGTCTTGTCCTTCCAGTCGTCGGCGTCGGGCAGGGCGGGCTTGCGCTTGGTGATGCTTTTCCAGCCCGGGGAGCGCGCCAGGTCGACGTTGAGCTTGATGAAGGCCATCTGCTCGGCCGGGACGTCTTCTTCGGCGTAGATGGCGTTGACCGGGCACTCGGGGATGCAGACCGCGCAGTCGATGCACTCGTCCGGGTCGATCACGAGCATGTTGGGGCCTTCGCGGAAGCAGTCGACGGGGCAGACGTCCACGCAGTCGGTGTACTTGCAGCGGATACAGGATTCGGTGACAACGTGGGTCATTTGGTGTCGGGGCCGGGGCAAAACCTCCGATTTTAGCGGTTGTACCTCAGGCAAAAAGACAGGTAGTCCGAAGGTATTGCTCCGGGCTCAGGCAGCGGCCCCGGGCTGGCGCACGAGGACGGCGCCCGCGGTCTTGTGGGTGGCGGTGTCCACCAGCACCAGCGATCCCAGCGCACGCGATTGCGCGAAGGGCAGGGTGGCCAGGGGCTCCTGCAGGGCCAGTTCGACGTGGCCGATGGCGTTGGCCTCGAGCTGGGTGGCGTCTGCTTCCTGCAGGGTGTGGATGTCCAGGCGGTGGACGATGCGGCTTACCTTGGCCTTGACCCAGCGATGGCCATGCAGCGCCCAGTACACGCGCCCCGCCACCAGCGGCTCGTCGTCCAGCCAGGCGACGGTGGCCGAAAGCGTCCTTTTGGCCACGTCGGAATCCGGCCCGAGCAGCCAGTCGCCGCGCGAGACGTCGACCTCGCGGTCCAGGATGATGCCGGCGCTATGGCCGGCAGGCACCTGTTTCGGCTCGCGCACGTGGTCCAGGACCTGGGCCACGACGGCGCTCTGTCCGCTGGGCATCACCTTGACCGGCTGGCCCGGCTGGATCGTGCCCGCGGCGATGCGGCCCCAGAAGATGCGCCGGCCCTGCGAGGTGTCGGCCGAGTCGTGGAACTTCTCGACCCACTGCACCGGGAAGCCGAAGGCCTCCTGGGTGTCGGCCGCGGTGACGTCCAGGGTCTCGAGCAGTTGCAGGAGCGATGGGCCGTTGTAGCCGCACCAGCCCGTTTTCGGGGTGACGACGTTGTGGCCCTTCAGGGCGGATACCGGGATGGTGGCACGCACCGTGACGCCGGCGTCCTGCGCGAAGCGGGTGAGGGCGCCGGCGATGTGGGCATAGGCCCGCGCCGGATCGTCGACCGCGTCGAGCTTGTTGATCGCGAAGACGATGGAAGGCACCCGCAGCAGGTGCGCCAGCAGGGTGTGGCGACGCGTCTGGGGCAGCAGGGTGAGGCGCGCGTTCTGCCAGGGCAGTTTGGTGGCGTCGACCAGCACCACGGCGGCATCGGCGCTGGAGGCGGCGGTGACCATGTTGCGGGTGTACTGCTCGTGGCCAGGCGCATCGCCGATGATGAACTTGCGCGCGGGCGTGGCGAAGTAGCGGTAGGCGACGTCGATGGTGATGCCCTGCTCGCGCTCGGCCGACAGGCCGTCGGTCAGGAGCGCGAGGTCGGTCTCCCCCGATCGCGAGACGCTGGCGAGCTGGTCTTGCAGCACGGCGCGCGCGTCCACCAGCAGGCGGCCGATCAGGGTGCTCTTGCCGTCATCGACGCTGCCGCAGGTGATGAAGCGCAGGGCGGTGGCGTGGTCGCCGCCGGCCTCGGCGGGAGCTTTGAGGGAGACTGCGGTCGTCATCAGAAATACCCGTCCTTCTTGCGCTTTTCCATGGAGGCTTCGGAGGTCTTGTCGTCCATGCGGGTGGCGCCGCGCTCGGAGACGCCGACGGTGAGAGTCTCCAGCACCACGTCGCGCGCGTTGGCGGCTGGACTTTCCACCGGGCAGGTGCAGGTGATGTCGCCCACGGTGCGAAAGCGCACGCTGCGGGTCTCGACCTGCTCGCCCTCGCGCGGCGGGGTCAGGGGCGTGACGGGTACGAGCAGGCCCTTGCGCTCGACAACCTCGCGCGGGTGTGCGTAGTAGATCGAGGGCAGGGCGATGGCCTCGCGCTCGATGTACTGCCATACGTCGAGCTCGGTCCAGTTGGAGATGGGGAAGACGCGGAAATGCTCGCCGGGCTGCAGGCGGGTGTTGAACAGGGTCCAGAGTTCGGGGCGCTGGGCCTTGGGTTGCCACTGTCCGAAGCTGTCGCGGTGGGAGAAGATGCGCTCCTTGGCGCGGGCCTTCTCTTCGTCGCGGCGGGCGCCACCGACCAGGGCGTCGAAGCGGAATTCCTCGATCGCCTCCAGCAGTGTGACGGACTGGTGCACGTTGCGCGACTCGCCCGGGTGGGCCAGGCGGACGGTGCCGCGTTTCATGGAGTCTTCCACGCTGCGAATGATCAGCTCGGCGCCAAGTTCGCGGGCACGCTGGTCACGGAAGTCGGTGACTTCCGGGAAGTTGTGACCGGTGTCGATCATCAGCAGCGGGTAGGGAATGCGCCCGCGGCCGAAGGCCTTCTCAGCGCACTTCAACAGCACCAGCGAGTCCTTGCCGCCGGAGAACAGCAAGGTGGGGCGCTCGAAGGCGGCGGCGACCTCGCGCAAGACAAAGATGGCTTCCTCTTCGAGGGCGTCCAGGTGGCGGTTGCTCAATTGCCCCAGAAGCTGGGGTTCGACACGGGCGTTCATGCAGGGGCTCCCTCGGTTGTCTTCACGTGCAGGCCGCATTCCTTGGCCGCTTCATCCTCCCACCACCAACGGCCCGCGCGGAAGTCCTCGCCCAGGCTGATGGCCCGTGTGCAGGGCGCGCAGCCGATGCTGGGATAGAACTGGTCGTGCAGGGCGTTGTAGTCCACGCCGCGCGTGGCGATGTAGTGCCAGACGTCGCCCCAGGTCCAGTCGGACAGGGGGTTGAACTTGGTACGGGCTTCGGACGTGTCGATGGCGGGCACCTCGGCACGGGCGGCGGACTGCTCGCGGCGCAGGCCGGTGATCCAGGCTTTCTTACCTTCGAGCGCGCGGGCCAGCGGCTGCATCTTGCGGATGCCGCAGCAGGCCTTGCGCAGTTCGATGCTGCGGTACATCGCGTCCTGGCCCTCTCGGGCGACGAACTGCACCACGGCCTCCTGCACCGGCCGGTACACCGTGACCGGTGCGCGCGAAGTGGCGCGGGTACGCTCCAGGAGCGCCAGAGTCGCGGAGTGCAGCGCACCGGTCTCGAGCACGAAGACTGGGATGTCCAGTGCCAGCGCGTTGATGACGTGCGTGATGACCACGTCCTCGGCGCCCAGGCTGGAGGCCTGGGTGACGGGCGCGAATTCGGCGGCGGCCTGTCGCAGCAGGTCCTGCGTGCGGGCCAGCTTGGCGTCGAAATCGGCGCTGGGGCGGGCGTGCAGCTGCGTAGCCCGGGCCGTAGCCGGTGCCTGCAGGCTGCTCACGTCGGCAGGAGCGTTCATGCGCCCACCGTTTCCTTGAACAGGGGCTGCGCGGTGACCGCATCGCCCTGGTAGTACCGCGCATAGCGCTCGAACTGGCGGGCCGCATGGGCCGGGTCCTGGTCGGCGCGCAGCACCGCGCTGGAAAAGCCGGTGCGCTGCATCTGCACCAGCTGGTCGATCAGTACGTCGCCGGTGGCGCGGATCTCGCCGTTATAGCCACGGCGCCGCCGCAGCATGAAGGCCTGGCTGAAGGCGCGGCCGTCGGCGAAGCCGGGGAAGTGCAGGTCAATGCGGGTCACGCCCTCGAGGGAGACGTCGGCGAGCTCGGCGTCGTTGGCCAGGGCCAGCACGCCGGGCGCGCCCGCCTGCGCCTCGTGGTCGGCGACGGTGATGAGTTTCAGGCTGAAGTCCATCACGCCACCTCCTTCGCGGCGTCTTCCGTGGGGGCGAAGCGCGCGCCGTTGGCGGCGGCCTTGAAGGGGTCCAGGCCCACGCGGCGCAGGGTGTCGATGAAGGTCTCGAAGTGGTCGCCGGCGCTCACGCGCTCGCGGCGGTAGGCCTCGAGCACGGCCTCGATCACCTCGGGCACTTCGGCTGCCGAGAAGGAGGGGCCGACCACCTTGCCGGGCGTCGCCGCACCCGAGAGGGTGGAGCCGTCCGAGCCACCGAGCGTGACCTGATACCACTCCTTGCCGTCCTTGTCGACACCGAGGATGCCGATGTGGCCGCTGTGGTGGTGGCCGCAGGAGTTGATGCAGCCGGAGATGTGCAGGTCGATCGCGCCGATGTCGTGCAGCTCGTCCAGGTCCTGGTAACGCTGGGTAATGGCCTCGGCGATCGGCAGGGACCGGGCATTGGCCAGGTCGCAGTAGTCGCCGCCGGGGCAGGCGATCATGTCCGTGAGCAGGCCGATGTTGGCCGTGGCCAGGCCCAGCGCACGGGCTTCCTTCCACAGCGCAGGCAGGTCGGACACGCGCACCCAGGGCAGCAGCAGGTTCTGCGCGTGGGTGACGCGGGCCTCGCCTGCGCAATAGCGGTCCACCAGGTCGGCGGCCGCATCCAGCTGGTCGGCGGTGGCGTCACCCGGGGCCTGGCCCAGTCGCTTGAAGGACAGGGTTACCGCGCGCAGGTGCGGGTCGCGGTGGGCGGCCACGTTCTGCTGCAGCCAGCGCTGGTAGGCGGGCGCGAGGTCGGTGTCGGGCAGTTCGGTGGGCGCGGCGGATTCGATGGCCGGCGCGCGAAAGAAGGCGCTGACGCGAGCCAGTTCGGCGGGCGTGACGGTGTGGGGGGCGCCGTCCTGTTCGAGGATGGCCTTGTATTCGGCCTCGACCTCGTCGACATAGCGCTGGCCCTCGGCCTTCACCAGGATCTTGATGCGGGCCTTGTACTTGTTGTCGCGGCGGCCCCAGCGGTTGTAGACGCGCACCACCGCCTCGAGGTAGTTCAGGATCTGGTCGGCGGCGATGAATTCGCGGATCACCGGCGCAATGACCGGGGTGCGGCCCATGCCGCCGCCGGCCAGTACCCGAAAGCCCAGGGTGCCTGCGGCGTCCTTGACGAGGTACAGGCCCACGTCATGCCAGGTCACCGCGGCGCGGTCCTCGGCGGCGCCGGAAATGGCGATCTTGAACTTGCGCGGAAGGAAGGCGAACTCGGGGTGCAGGGTGCTCCACTGGCGGATGATTTCGCACCAGGGGCGGGGGTCGGCCACTTCGTCGGGGGCGATGCCGGCGAGTTCGTCGGTGGTGATGTTGCGGATGCAGTTGCCGCTGGTCTGGATGCCGTGCATGTCGACGCTGGCCAGCAGGTCCATCACGTCGGCGCTCTTTTCCAGCGGGATCCAGTTGTACTGCACGTTCTGGCGGGTGGTGAAGTGGCCGTAGCCCACCGTCAGGCGCGAGTGCGCAAAGCCGCCACCGGGCAGGGGTACCGGGCCGAGCGAGTCCTGGCGCTGGCGCGCGCCCTCGAAGACCGCGGCCGAGGGCTGGTCGTATTCGCGGGCGATACGGGCCAGCACGCGCAGCTGGCGGCTGGCGATCTCGCCGTACGGCACGGCCACGCGCAGCATGGGCGCGAAGCGCTGGACGTACCAGCCGTTCTGCAGCCGCAGGGGGCGGAATTCCTCTTCGGCCAGCTGGCCGTTCAGGCGGCGTTGCAGCTGGTCGCGGTACTGGGCGGCGCGCGCGCGCACGAACTGCCGGTCAAACTCGGTGTACTGGTACATGGGCCGCGACTGTAGGTTCGCGGCTTATGGAAACAAACTAACTTTTTATTCGCGGCTTATGCGGATATGCATATTCGCCAGGATTGGCGCGGGCTTGCGGGCGATTTGGCGTGCAGTGCGGATAAGGCGCGTACGGTCCCTGAGGGACGCTCAAGGGCGGCCAGGACGCTGGCGGGCCAGGTCCAGGGCCGCTGCCAGCGGCTGCGGCAAGGGCAGGGGCTCGCCGTGCAGTCGGGCCACCAGCAGGTCGGCGCACAGGGCGGCGAAGGTCAGCCCGCGCGAGCCCATGGCGGTGGACACCCACAGCCCGGGTTCGAGCTCGCCCACGAGCGGACGGCGGTCGGTGCTGGCGCAGCGCACGCCAGTCCAGGCGCGCACGCGGTTCGCCGCGAATTCGGATGCGAGGCGCTGCGCGATCTCGGGCACTAGGGTGCGCAGGCGCGCGAGGTTGTCGGCGTGGTCCTGCGGGCGTTGGTCGGTGGCGGCGTCGCCATGCCCGTAGCTGGAGCCGGTGATCCAGGCCAGTCCCTCCGTGGTCGGAATGTGGGTCAGCAGGTGGCCGTTGCCGTTGACCGGGAAAGGGGGCAGGGCCTGAGTGGGGGATTGCAGGCCCCAGGAGACCTGCCCGCGCACGGGCTGCAGGGCGAGCCGGTGACCCGCCAGCGGCCCGGACCCGAGGGCTGCTGCGACCACCACCAGGGGGGCCTGCGCGGCCTGCCGTCCCTGTTCATCGAACAGTCCCCAGCCCGAGGGCGCGCGCTCAATGCGCGTGACGCGCACGCCGCCGCGCCAAGTGATGGCGGGGTGGGCCAGCCAGGCGCGAACCAGTGCCGCGGGCCGGATCCAGGCGGCCTGCGGGTGCCAGACGACGGGGGCGTCCTGCGGCAGGCAGGCCTGGGCGCGTTGGCTGGGGCTGGCCTCGCAGCGCCAGCGGGCGCCGGGATCAGGGTGCGGGCCCCGGCGCGTCCGCACGCGGTGCTCCAGCGCGCCGGTGGCACCCCAGTCGGTGCCTTCGCGCAGTAGGACCTGCGCGTGCCGCCAAGTGACCTGTACGCCGTGCCGGGACAACTGGGACAGGAGGTTGTCGTCGCCCGAGAGGTGAGGGGCCATGAGGCCCGCGGGCAGGGCGGAGGCCCCGCTGGCGGGGTCGGGCGCGGCATCGAGCACCTGCACTTGCCAGCCGCGATGGGCGAGGGCTGCTGCTGCGGCCGCACCCGCGAGGCCGCCGCCGATGACGAGGGCGTGCCCGGGCGCGGCAAACGGCGGTGCCCCCACCCGCGTGGTCCCCGCGTCAGGCGCTGGGCGGGACGTAGCCGGCAGCCTGGTCGGCGCCGCCGCCGAAGAAGTGGGCTTCCATCTGCCGCTTGAGGTACTCACGCGCGCGCTGGTCGGCCAGGTTCAGGCGGTTCTCGTTCACCAGCATGGTCTGGTGCTTGACCCAGGCGGCCCAGGCTTCCTTGCTCACGCTGTCGAAGATGCGCTTGCCGATCTCGCCGGGGTAGGGGGGGAAGTCGAGGCCCTCGGCCTCGCGGCCGAGTTTGATGCATTGGACGGTACGGGGCACGGGGAGGTCCTGGAAGTTTGGAAAGGGGCGCCGCGTCAGCCTGCGCGGGGGCAAGGCCCGGGACTTTATCAAGATTCCTGCGCCCCCTCGGCCGGCGGGGAAGACGGGCGCAGCTGGCGGTGTTCCCCCCAATGGTCGGGGCCGCGCGGCACGGGCATGATGTCCAGGACCCCCATGAAGGAGACCCGGATGCAACGCAGACACTGGATCGCCGCCGCCCTGGTGTCGATGACCCCTTTCCTGGCGCCCGCCGCCCTCGCGCAGGACTGGCCGGCCCGGCCGATCAAGCTGGTTGTGCCTTTTCCGCCTGGCGGACTGATCGACAACATGGCGCGGCTGGTCGCACCCAAGCTTTCGCAGGAACTGGGGCAGCCGGTGGTGATCGACAACAAGCCGGGCGCCGGGGGCAACCTGGGCGCGGCCGAGGCGGCGCGCGCCGCACCCGACGGCTACACCCTGCTCATGGCCTCGCCGCCGCTGACGATCAGCCCTGCGCTGTACGCCAGGCTGCCGTACCGGCCCGAGCAGATCGTGCCGATCGGGCTGATGGGCCGCGTGCCCAACGTGCTGGTGGTGAGCCCCTCGGCGAACATCAACTCGCTGGCCGATCTCACCACGCTGGCGAAGTCGCGGCCCGGGCAGTTGAACTACGCGTCCAACGGACAGGGCACCTCGCTGCACCTGAGCGCGGAGTTGTACAAGAGCCAGGCCGGGCTGTTCATCACCCACATCCCCTATCGCGGGGCGGCTGCAGGCCTGAACGGCGTGATCGCGGGCGAGGTGAACCTGATGTTCGACAACCTGCCCTCGGCGCTGGGCCTGATCCAGGGCGGCCGGCTCAAGGCGCTGGCAGTGACCACGCCGCAACGAAGCAGCGTGCTGCCCAACGTGCCCACGATGGACGAGGCGGGCCTCAAGGGCTACCAGGTGTTCGCGTGGTTCGGGCTGGCCGCGCCCGCAGGCGTGCCGGCGCCGGTGATGCAGAAGATCGAGCAGGCGCTGGAGCGCGTGGCCGGCCAGGCCGAGGTGAAGGCGGCAATGCAGCGTGCGGGCGCCGAGCCGACCTGGGCCAATGCGCAGGCGATGACGGCCTTCATGCAGGCCGACTCGGCGCAGTGGAAGAAGGTCGCGGCGTACGCGAAGATCTCTCTGGAGTGAGGTGCCGCGCGCCGCGCCTGCGAAGTGCCCCTTCCGGGGCCGGCCTCACACCCCCAGGTGCTGCTCGAGGATCTGCGGGTTCGCGCGCAGGTCCTGCGAGCTGCCCGCATACACCACCTCGCCCTTGACCAGGATGATGTTGCGGTCCGTCACTTGCGTCACGTGCTTCCAGTTCTTGTCCACGATGACGCTGGAGATGCCGCTTTGCTTGATCAGGTCGCAGATGCGCCAGATCTCGCGCGCGATCAGGGGCGCCAGGCCCTCGGTGGCCTCGTCCAGGATCAGGACGTCCGGGTTGGTCATGAGGGCGCGGCCGATGGTGAGCATCTGCTGCTCGCCGCCCGAGAGCTGCTGCCCGCCGTGGCCCAGGCGCTCGGCCAGGCGCGGGAAGGTCTCGAGCACGCGCTCGTAGGTCCAGTCACGCTGGCCGCGGGTGCCCGGACGGGCGGCCATCTTGAGGTTCTCGACGACGCTCAGGTTGCCGAAGATGCCGCGGCCCTCGGGCACGTAGGCCACTCCGAGCTGCGCGATCTCGTAGGGCGCGGCGCCGGTCATGTCACGCCCGCAGATGGCAACGCTGCCACCGCGCGGCTTGACCAGGCCCATGAGGCTTTTGAGCAGGGTGCTCTTGCCCATGCCGTTGCGGCCCATGAGGCCGATGGTCTCGCCGCGCCCGACCTGGAAGTCGATGCCGCGCAGGATGTGGCTCTGGCCGTAGTAGGTCTGCAGACCGCGTGCGTCGATCAACAAGTCAGACATTCGCTTCCTCACAGTGGGGCGCTTTGCCGCAAACGCCGCCAGTGCAATGAATCCATCCGTGGGCCAGCGCGGAACCGGCTTTGCCGGGCCGCAGGTGGCGCCCCCTTGAGGGGGAAGCGCCGAAGGCGCTTCGGGGGTGGGCCTTCATCCTAGTGTTCCTCGCCGAGGTAGGCGGCCTGCACGTTCGCGTCGTTGCGGATCTCGTGGGGCGTGCCGCTGGCGATCACCTGGCCGTTGACCATCACGGTCAGGCGGTCGGCCAGGGCGAAGACGGCGTCCATGTCGTGTTCGACCAGCATCACCGCGTGGTCGGCCTTCAGGCGCTGCAGGAGTTCGACCATGCGCTCGGCCTCCACGGTGCCCATGCCCGCCAGCGGTTCGTCCAGCAGGATCACCTGGGGTTCGGTGGCCAGGGTCATGGCCACTTCCAGCTGGCGCTGCTCGCCGTGGCTGATGGCGCCGGCCGCCATGTCGCGGCGATGCGCGAGGCCGGCCAGTTCCAGCGCGCGCTCGGCGCGGGCGTTGGTGTCGGCAAAGGACGTGGCGCGATGCAGCCAGCGCGCGGCACGTGGGGCGCGCGATTGGGCCGCCAGACGCACGTTCTCCCAGACGGTAAAGGGCAGGAAGATGTTGGTCTTTTGATAGCTGCGGCCCAGGCCGTGGCGCGAGATGCGCTCGGGTGTCCAGCCGGTGATGTCGGTCTCGCCCAGGTGGATGGTGCCGGTCGTCGGCGCGAGGTCACCTGAGAGCAGGTGGGCGAGGGTGGACTTACCCGCACCATTGGGGCCGATGACGGCATGGATACGTCCGCGCCAGAGGTCGACCGAGACGTCGTTGACGGCCGCCAGGCCGCCAAAGCGCTTGGTCAGGTGGCGCGCGGAAAAGAGGACGGTGTCACTCATGCCGATCTTCCTTGCGGCGCAGCGCGCGCGCCGCCAGCCCCAGCAGGCCGCGCGGCGCGAGGATGATGACCGCCACGATGAACAGCCCCATCCACAGCTGCCAGTGCTTGCCGGTGTTGAAGCCACCGATGGCGGGCAGGTCCTTGAAGGCGTGCAGCAGGTACTCGAAGGCGAACGCGCCGACGATGGCGCCGGCGAAGTTGCCGATGCCGCCGAGGATCACCATCATGATCGCGTGCGCGCTCAGGTGGAAACCAAGCAGCTCGGGGTTGACGAAGCCGGTCTGCATCGCACCCAGGAAACCCGCCAGCCCCGCCAGCGCGCCGCCCAGGGTGAAGGCCGCCAGCTTGTACCCGAAGGTGCCGTAGCCCATGGCGCGCATGCGGTGCTCGTTCACGCGGATGCCCGCGAGCACGCGCCCGAACGGGCTCCACAGCAGCCGGCGCAGGAAGACGTAAACCGCGACCAGACACAACAGTGTGAAGTAGTAGAAGACGCGCTTGTTCTCAAGGTCGAACAGGCCGGCTTCTGGGCGGAAGTTGATGTACAGGCCGTCGGAGCCGCCCAGCGGCTTGTTGTCGAAGAAGATGTAGAACACCATCTGCGCGAAGGCCATGGTGACCATGATGAAGTAGATGCCGTGGGTGCGCACCACGAAGAAGCCGATCACCAGGGCCGCCAGGGCCGAGGCGCCCACCGCCACCGGCAGCGTCCACCACAGGCTGGCGGGGCCGGTCTCGGGCGTGAGGAAGGCCAGCGCATAACCGGCCAGGCCGAAGTAGGCGGCATGCCCCAGCGACACCAGCCCGGTGACTCCGAGCAGCAGGTCCAGGCTCATGGCGAAGATGGCCAGGATCATCATGCGCGCCACCATCTGCGCGTAGAACTCGGTGCCGAAGAAGGGAAAGGCGGCCAGGGCCACCAGCCCCAGCACCAGGGCGACCTGCACGCCGGCGGGCAGGGTCTCGAGATGGGCTTTGGCGGCGCTCATTGCTTGAACAGCCCTTCGGGTTTCCACAGCAGCACGGCGGCCATGAGCATGTACACCAGCATGCCCGAGAGGGCCGGCGCCAGCACCTTGCCGAAGGTGTCGACCAGGCCCACCAGCAGCGCGGAAATGAGCGCGCCGCGCACCGAGCCGATGCCGCCGATCACCACGACGACGAAGCACATGATCAGCACCTGTGAGCCCATGTTCGGGTAGACGCTGGAGATGGGCGCGGCGATCATGCCAGCCACCGTGGCCAGGCCCACGCCCAGCGCAAAGACGATGGCGTGGATGCGGCGGATGTTGATGCCCAGGGCCTCGGTCATGTCGCGGTTGAAGGCGCCGGCGCGGATCTTCATGCCCAGGCGGGTGCGCGAGATCAGGAAGTACAGACCCAGGGCCAACACGATGCACACGCCCGACATGAACAGGCGATACACCGGGTAGGACAGGTTGTCGGTGAGCGGGATGGAAGCCGCGAGCTGCGCGGGGATCTCTACCCCGTGCACGTCGTCACCCCACAGCAGCGAGCGCGATTCCTCGAAGATGTAGATCAGGCCGAACGTGAGCAGCACCTGGTCCAGGTGGTCGCGGTGGTAGAAGAACCGGAACAGGAGCTTCTCCAGCAGCAGCCCCAGGACGATGGCCAGCACCGCGCCGACGAGGATCGCCAGGGTCAGGCTGCCCAGGTTGCGCGAGAGCCACCAGGCCAGGTAGGCCCCCAGCATGTAGAAGCTGCCATGGGCGAGGTTGACGACGCCCATGATGCCAAAGATCAGCGTCAGGCCTGCGGCCAGCATGAACAGCAGCAGTCCGTACTGCACGCTGTTCAGGAGCTGGATCAGGAAATTCTCGAGGCTCATGTGGTGTGCACAAAGAAAAGCGGCGGAGGGTGTCCGCCGCTTCGTGCGTCGCGCGATCGAACGGGATCGCGCGACGATCAGCCCATACGGCAGCCCGCGCCGGAGTCGGCCAGGGCCTTGGCGGCGATGCCCATGACCTTGTTCTCCTTGTTCTCGACGCGGCGCAGGTAGAAGTCCTGGATCGGGTTGTGCGACTTGCTCATGCTCCACTTGCCCCGCGGGCTGTCGATCGACTGCGATTCGAGCGCGGCGTACAGGGCCTGCTTGTTCGCGATATCGCCCTTGACCGCAGCCATGCCTTGCGCGAGCAGCAGGCCGGTGTCGTAGCCCTGGACGGCGTAGACGTCGGGCTGCATGCGAAAGCCCTTGGCGTAGTTCAGGCGGAACTGCTTGTTGCGGGCGGTGTCCAGCGAGTCGCTGTAATGCAGCGTGGTCATGACGCCTTCGGCCGCGGCGCCCGCGGCATCGAGCACGCCCTCGGTGAGGAAGCCCGAACCCCACAGCGGGATGCGGTCCTTCAGGCCGGCCGCGGCGTAGTCGCGGATGAACTTGGCCGCGCCGCCGCCGGCGAAGAAGCAGGCCACGGCGTCGGGCTTGATCGAGGCGATCTCGGTGAGGAGCGCCTGGAACTCGACGTTGGGGAAGGGCAGGCTCAGCTCCTTCATGATGGTGCCGCCAGCCTTGGTGTAGCTGTCCTTGAAGCCTTCGAAGGCTTCGTCACCCGCGGCGTATTTCCAGGTGATCCAGACTGCCTTCTTCAGGCCCTTGTCCACCATGGGCTTGCCCAGCGCCATGGTGGGCTGGCTGTTGGAGAAGGAGGTGCGGAATACGTTGGGCGAGCACAGCGCGCGCGTGGCGGCGTGCACGCCGGCGTTGGGGATGAGGTTCAGGACGCCGGATTCGCGGGCGACACGCTGGATGCCCATTTGCACGCCGGAGTGCACGGTGCCGATCAGGACATCGACCTTGTCACGCTGGACCAGGCGGTTGGCGTTCTCAACGCCTTTGGGGGGTTCGGATTCGTCGTCGACCTTGAACCATTCGATCTCGCGGCCGCCGAGCTTGCCGCCCTTCTCGTCGATGGCCATGCGCACGCCGTTCTCGATGGCCACGCCCAACTGCGCGAAGGTACCCGTGTAGGGCAGCATCAGGCCCACCCGGATCTTGTTGGATTGCGCGCGCGCAATCTGCGGCAGCAGCAGGCCGGCGGAGGCGGCGCCCACCAGGGCGGCACCACGGGTCAGGACGAGGCGGCGTGAGGTCATGGAGGTCTCCTTCGTTCAGTCGTTTTTCCGCGTGGGATTTTGCATGAACACCCCTGTGGGCAGGCCCATGGCTTACCCTCGGTCGGCCAAAGGCCTGGCGGGCGGTGCGGGTGCGCGGATTCGACACTGCGCGTGCGGTGCGCCCGCTAGAATTGGCGGGTCGGAGCGTAGCGCAGTCTGGTAGCGCATCTGGTTTGGGACCAGAGGGTCGTAGGTTCGAATCCTATCGCTCCGACCACAGGCTTCGCGCGCAACGCGCGCAGACCCCGCACCTCTCGGATCCCGCGCTGGATTCCCCGCCGCACCCTCCTCACCCGCCTGCTTCAGGCGGGTTTCTTCTCGGGCCGCCAGCGCCCGCTTTCCCATCGTTCAGCCCTCGGATACCGCTGCGGTATTCGCATCGCGCCGCATGCCCGCCACGGGCGCACTGATGCATCCCAAAGCTCGCTTCGCCAGACGGTGAATGTGAAAAATAATAACCTAGGTTGTACCTTTCAGAAAACTGAACTAGCATGACTTACGCAATGTTGCCGATGTATCGACAGCGCTGCGAAGCGATGGCATGCCACGCAGTCCGGTGGACGCCGTCTCCCCCTCAGACCAGCTCTATCGAAGGACTCGAATGTCAGACAGTCTTCAAAAGTGGATGGGCCGCAACCGCCCGCCCCGCGTGCAGATCACCTACGACGTGGAAACCGGCGGCGCCGTCGAGAAAAAGGAATTGCCGTTGGTGGTGGGCCTGCTGGCCGACCTGTCGGGGCAGCCCCTGGTGGCTCCGCCCAAGCTCAAGGAGCGGCGCTTCGTCGAGATCGACCGCGACAACTTCAACGAGGTGATGGCCAGCATCGCGCCGCGCCTGGACCTGTCGGTGCCCGACATGTTCAAGGGCGAAGGCAACCTGAAGATCGAACTCAATTTCAACGACTTCGACCAGTTCCACCCCGAGTCCATCGCGCGCCAGGTGCCGCGCCTGGCCAAGTTACTCGAAGCGCGCCAGCAACTGCGCGACCTGCTCGGGAAGCTCGATGGCAATGACGAACTCGACGCGCTGCTGGAAAACGTCCTGCAGAACACCGAGGACCTCAAGGCGCTCAAGGGCGCCGAAGAGCCCGCTGCAGAAACCGCCTGACCCCCATCCACATAGCGAGAGTTCACGCCATGTCCACTGAAACCGAAATGGAAGCCGGTGGTGTCGCCACCGCCACCGAAGAACTGAGCCTCCTGGACCGCATCGTCCAAGAGGGCAAGATGGCCGTCGAGCCGTCACAGAGCGACTACGCCAAGAAGCTGCTGGGGCAATTTGCCACGCAGATCCTCGACGAGGGCATGAAGGCCGCCCCCGACAAGGGCGTGGTGGCCATGATCAACGAGCGCGTAGCCGCCATCGACAAGATCCTGAGCGACCAGGTCAATGCCATCCTGCACCACCCGGACTTCCAGGCACTGGAGTCTTCCTGGCGCGGGCTGCACGATATGGTGTACGGCACCGAGACCGGGCCCCAGCTGAAGCTGCGCCTGCTCAATGTCTCCAAGAAGGAACTGCTCAAGGACCTGGAGACGGCCGTCGACCATGACGCGAGCGCCCTGTTCAAGAAGGTCTATGAAGAGGAGTACGGCACCTTCGGCGGCAACCCCTATTCGCTGCTGATTGGCGACTATGCCTTCGGGCGCCATCCGCAGGACATGGCGTTGCTGCAGCGGATCTCCAAGGTGGCGGCTGCGGCCCACGCGCCCTTCATCACGGCGGCCAGTCCGTCGATGTTCGGCCTGAGCAGCTTCATGGAGCTGGGCCTGCCGCGTGACATGTCCAAGGTCTTCGACAGCGCCGAGATGGCGACCTGGCGCAGCTTCCGCGAATCCGAGGACTCGCGCTACGTCTCGCTGGTGCTGCCACGCTATGCCGCCCGCCTGCCCTACGGCCCCAACACCAACCCGGTGGACGGCTTCAACTTCGAGGAGGACGTGGACGGCAAGGACCACGGCAAGTACCTGTGGGCCAATGCCGCCTACCAGCTGGGCCTGCGCATCACCGACGCTTTCGCCAAGTACAACTGGACGACCGCGATCCGCGGGGTCGAGGGTGGCGGCAAGGTCGAGAACATGACCGCGCACACCTTCAAGACCGACGAGGGCGACGTGGCGCTCAAGTGCCCGACCGAGGTGCTGGTCACGGACCGGCGCGAAAAGGAGCTGAACGACCTGGGCTTCATCGCGGTGGTCAATTCCAAAGGCTCGAACTTCGCGTCCTTCTTTGGCGGCCAGACGGTGAACAAGCCCAAGGTCTACAACCTGGATTCGGCCAATGCCAATGCGTCGCTGTCTTCGCGCCTGCCCTATGTGCTGGCGGCATCCCGTTTCGCCCACTACATCAAGGTGATCATGCGGGACAAGATCGGAAGCTTCCAGACGCGAGAGAGCATCGATGTCTATCTGAATGAGTGGATCAGCAAATACGTGCTACTGAGTGAGAGCGCGACTCAGGGCGAGAAGGCGCGTTTCCCGCTCGCGGAGGGGCGCGTCGACGTGACCGAGGTGGCGGGCAAGCCTGGTGCGTATTCGGCCACTGTATTCCTCAGGCCGCACTTCCAGATGGAGGAACTGACCACCTCCATCCGCCTTGTCGCCGAGTTGCCCGCACCGGGCGCTGCGGCCTGAATCCCATCAAACGGCCCCGTGCGCCAGACGCGCGCGGGGCTTTCAAAAATCCAGGAGTTGAAACATGTCGGACGTCATCATTCTCGAGTATCCAAGCATCGCGGGAAACTGCCAGATCACCGGGCACACGGGCCAGATCATCATCCTCAGTTATTCGCACAGCGCCGCGCTGCCCATGCAAGGGGACATCGCCAACGCCGAGCGGACCGCAGGACGCCCCATCCTCTCCGAGATCTCCCTGCAGAAGATGTCGGACCAGTCCACCACCGAGTTGTACAAGCACTGCACGCAGGGCAAGAAAGCCGTTGAAGCGAAGCTGTACGTAGGGCGGGTGGAGGAGGGAACCCTCAAGAAATTCTTCACCTACACCATGAAGAACGCGATGGTTTCAAGCATCAGCACGTCGGGCGGCGGCGGGCTTCCTTCCGATTCCTTCACCATCAGTTTTTCGTCCCTGCAGTGCGACTTCGTGGGGCAGAAGACCGACTCCACCGAGGGAGGCCAAAAAACCTGGAACTGGGACCTTGCGGAGATGAAGTCGGTCTGATGTCCCCGGCGCTGCAAGTGCCGGCGATCGAGACCGTCCCAACACGCAGTCATCGGGCAGTACCGTGGCCACCTTCACCCGGGCGTCGCACGTCCCCCTCTTTGACCGGCTGTGTGCGCCGGAGTCCCCGTCGTCGTCGGCGCTGCTGCTGCAAGGCGCCGACCTGAAGGCCTCGCTCGCCCACGACCTTGAGCGGCTGCTCAATACACGCAACGGACTGACCGTCGGCGAAGCAATCGGTTGCGAGGCGCCGGCCCTCAGGTACGGGATCCCCGACCTTCTGGGGATGGACCTGCAGCCCGGCGGCGGCCTGCAGCTGCTGGCCGATCTGGTGCAGCGCGCCATCGCCGTATTCGAGCCCCGCCTGCGCGAGGTGAGCGTCCAGGCCCTGCCTGATGACCGACATCCGGACCGCGCGCGGCTGGTGATCGGGGGCGCGGTGATGGTGGGACGCCAGTTGCAGCGGGTGGACTTCGATATCGCCCTGGATGAAGGCGGGACGACGCGGACGGTTGCGGAATGAACCTGCAAGACGATCTGCTGGAGTACTACCGTCGGGAGCTGGCCTACCTGCGGGTTCAGGGGGGGGATTTCGCCGCACGCTACCCGAAGGTGGCCCAGCGCCTGGACCTCGCGGGGGACGAGTCGCCCGATCCGCACACCGAGCGGCTGATCGAGTCGGTCGCCTTCCTCACCGCCCGGATCCACCGTGACCTGGATCGGCAGTTCCCGGCGGTGGCCACCAGCCTGCTGGAGAACCTGTGCCCCAGCCTCACTCAGCCGGTGGCTGCGATGACCGTGGTGCAGATGACCCCGGACCCGTCCGCAGGTAAGGTCACTTCGGGCCTGCGGGTGCCGCGCGGCACGGCGCTGAGCACGACGGCGGTCACGGGACAGACCTGCCGCATGCGCACCGCCTGGGACCTGACCCTGTGGCCCTTGCGCATGGCCGGTGTGCACCTGGAGGATCCGCGCACGCTGAGGCTGGACCTGCGCTGCGAGGACGGCGTGCAGGTCAGCGAGCTGGAGATCGACGTGCTGCGGCTTCACCTGGGGGGTGACCTGCTCACGACCATGCCCCTGCATGAACTGCTGGTCACAGGCCTGGAGCATGTCGAGGTGCAGGCCGAGGACGGCAGCTGCGTGCGGCTGGGGGCTGACTCCCTGGCCGAGGTCGGCTTCGACGAGGGACAGGAGGTGCTGGCGCGGCCGGCGCACGCCCACCCCGCCTACGGATTGCTGCAGGAGTACTTCGCGTTTCCTCGAAAGTTCCAGTTCTTCGATGTGCGGGGCCTGCGAGGCCGGCTGGGTGCCGGTGGCGGGTTCGCACTGCGCCTGGTGTTCAACCGCAGCGCCCGAGTGCTGTCGCTGCTGTCCGCGGACAACTTCGTCCTGGGCGGCGTACCGGTGGTCAACCTGTTCGAGCAGACCAGCGAGCCCGTGGTGATCGATCACCGCCAGCACGAGTACCTGTTGCTTCCGGACCTGCAGCGCGATGCCTGCACCGAGGTGCATTCGGTGCAGGCTGTGATCGCCTCTGACCCGCAGGCCGACCGTCCGATCGAGATTCCCTGCGTTTACGCCGAGCCTGATCCGCAGGAGTCCATGGATGCCGACCTGTTCTGGACCCTGCGCCGTGAGATCAGCCTGAGGCGGGATATGCCGGGCACCGACGTATTCATCGGCTTCGTGGACCGCCGCGACGTGCGCGCCGTCCCGCGTGAGCCGGTGGTCTACGCCCGGCTGCTGTGTACCAACCGCAGGTTGGCCGAGCAGCTCACGCCCGGTACCCGGTTCTTCGGGCAGGGCGTGCCCACCTCCACACGGATCCGTGCGCTGTATGCGCCCAGCGCGCCCCGCGATCCGGCCCTGGGCAGCCAGGCGCTGTGGGCGCTGGTGTCGCTGCTGCGGCTGAACCACCGCTCCCTGGTGGACGGCACCGACGGGGTGCACACCCTGCGCCAGGTGCTGATGCTGTTCGCGGGCGAGAGTGCCCGCGACCAGATGCAGGTGCGGGGCATCAAGGCCCTGCACACGACCCTGGCGACGGCCCGCATGGGCGGGCAGCCCTGGGGCGGTCATTGCCGGGGCACCGACATCACGCTGGACATCGAGCCCGAGGCCTTCGTCGGCAACTCGCCCCTGGTGCTGGCTGGCGTGCTGTCGCGGTTCTTCGCCCTGTACACCACGGCCAATTCCTTCGTGCGTCTGACCCTGCGCCAGGGGGGGGAGACCGTGAAGCGCTGGCCTGCGATGACGGGACGCCAATGCCTGATCTGATCAGCCGTCTGCTCGAACAGCCCGAGGGCTTCAACCTGTTCCAGGCGCTGCACCTGCTGGAGCGGGCTGAGCCGGCGCGCCGGCCGGTGGGCACGTCGCTCGGTGTGGATGAAGCGGTGCGACTTTCGGCGCCGGTCAGCCTGACCTTTGCGGCCAGCGACATCCAGGCAGTGACCCGCGGCGGCGGATCCGGGCCCGGGCCCGCGATGACGCTGTCGTCGCCGGTCATGGCCCTGGCTGGCGCGCAAGGTCCCTTGCCCGTGGCCTATACCGAGACGCTGCTCGAGGGCGTGCGCCATCGCAATCCGGCCGGCCTGGCGTTCCTGGACATCTTCCAGCAACGTCTGCTCGCCTTTCTGCACCGGGGCCGGCGCAAGCACCATATCGCGCTTTGCGCGGGCCCGCTGCAGGACGCGCCGCTGATGCGCGTGATCGACGTCGTGGCAAGCCTGGGGCGCAGTGAGGGTGCCCGGGCTCCGGGCGGTCAGGCCGCGTGGCCGCTACATGCGGGTCTGCAGGGCGGCGCGCCGCGGTCGATGGCATCGCTGTTGGCGATGCTGCGGGATCGCCTGAAACTTCCCTTCACCGGCCAGTCCTTCGTGGGCACCTGGCTACCACTGGCGCACGAGGAGCGCGCCCGCCTGGCGGTTCGCGATGCCGGCGCGCCGCGTCTGGGGCGGGGTGCGGCCCTGGGCCAGCGTGCCTGGGACCCGGCCGCCGGCATCGCCCTGGGCCTGGCGGGCCTGGAGCCGCGGCGCCTGGACACGCTGCTGCCGGGAGGAGCGCGCAACGGCCTGCTGGCGTGGCTGGTGACGCGTCACCTGCAGCAGGACCTGCGAGTGCACCTGCAGGTGGATCTCGCAGGCGTCCCCGGGACGCGATTGCGCGCCCGGCCAGACACCGCGTCGGAACTGCCTGCGCGCCTGGGCCTGTCGGCCTGGTTGACCGGTCCTGCGGGTTCCCCGGCACGGCCCGTGCAGGGGCCGCGCTTCGTCCTCACACCGCATGCGAGGGCCCATGGACATTGACATCCGCACCCTCCTGGCCCGCCTGAACCCCGAGTGCAAGCGGGCGATGGCGCAGGCCGCCGAGCTGTGCGTGAAGCACACGCACTTCAACGTGGAACTCGAGCACCTGCTGTGGGTGCTGCTGCAGGGGCCCGCGCCCGACGTGCAGCAGGTGCTGCGCCGCTTCGGCATCGAGCCGGCGACGGTGGCCACGCAGCTGCAACAGGGCATGGACCGCTTCAAGCGGGGCAACGGCCGCACCCCGGCGTTGTCGCCGCATTTCGGGCCCCTGTTCCAGGAAGCGTGGCTCCTGAGCGCGATGCTGCTGGGGCAGCAGCAGGTGCGCTCGGGGACGGTGCTGCTGGCGCTGCTGGAGGTGGACAGCCTGCGCGGGCTGCTGCTGGAGATGGCCCCCGCGTTGCTGGAGATCCCGCGCGAGACGCTGCGCCAGGAGCTGGCGGGGCTGCTGTCGTTTTCTTCCGAGGACGCGGGTGGCGTGCCCGGCGTGGGTGCAGCGGGCACACCCGCAGCGCCGGGTGCGGAACCCCTCGCGCGCATGCCGCAGGCGCCGGCCGCCGCGGGCGGCGCCACGCCCAACCTGGACCAGTTCACCATCGACCTGACCGCGCAGGCCCGAGAGGGCCGGGTCGACCCGATCCGCGGGCGCGACGCGGAGATCCGCCAGATCATTGACATCCTGCTGCGGCGTCGGCAGAACAACCCGATCCTCACCGGCGAGGCAGGCGTGGGCAAGACCGCGGTGGTCGAGGGCTTCGCGCAGCGCGTGGTGCAGGGGCGGGTGCCGCCCGCCCTGGCTGGCGTGACGGTGCGCACGCTGGACCTGGGCCTGCTGCAGGCGGGCGCGGGCATCAAGGGGGAGTTCGAGAACCGCCTGAAGTCGGTGATCGCCGAGGTGCGCGCCAGTGCCACGCCCATCATCCTGTTCATCGACGAGGCGCACCAGTTGATCGGCGCCGGCGGGGCCGAGGGCCAGGGCGATGCAGCCAACCTCCTGAAGCCCGCACTGGCGCGCGGCGAGCTGCGCACCATCGCCGCCACCACCTGGGCCGAGTACAAGAAATACGTGGAGCGTGACCCGGCGCTGGCGCGGCGCTTTCAGGTGGTGAAGGTGGAGGAGCCCGCTGCCGAAGTGGCCGTGGAGATGCTGCGCGGGATGACGGCGACCCTGGAGCGGCACCACGGCGTGGAGATCCTGGACGAGGCGGTGCAGGACGCGGTGCGCCTGTCGCACCGCTATATCTCGGGGCGCCAGCTCCCGGACAAGGCGATCAGCGTGCTGGACACCGCCTGCGCCCGCGTGGCGGTGGGCCTGTCCGGCGAGCCCTGGCAACTGGAGGCGGCGGGGCGTGACATCGCGCTGTGCGGGGAGGACCTGCGGCTGGCACGCCAGGCCCACGCCCGCGGCGAGGACCGCGGCGCGCAGATCACCGCACTGGAATCGGACCTCGCACGGCACCAGTCCCGCCAGGCCCGGCTGCAGGAGCAGCTGGCGCAGGAGCGCCGCGCCGTGCAGGAGATCCTGGCCCTGCGCCGCGAGATCGCCGCGGGCGCACAGGAATCGGCAGCCGACGACGAGGAGCGTGCCTCGCGCGCCGCGCAGCTGCAGCGCCTGCGCAAGGGCCTGGAGGCGATCCAGGCCGACGAGCCGCTGGTGCCGCTGCATGTCGACGCGCACGCGGTGGCCGACGTCATCTCCGGCTGGACTGGCATCCCAGTGGGAAAGATGATGGCCGACGAGATCCACACCGTGCTGCACCTGCGCGAGAAACTGACCGAGCGCGTGGTCGGACAGGACGCGGCACTGGACGCCATCGCGCGGCGCGTGCGCACCTTCCGCGCCGACCTGGACGACCCGGGCAAGCCGGTGGGTGTGTTCCTGCTGGTGGGCCCCAGCGGCGTGGGCAAGACCGAGACCGCCTGCGCGCTGGCCGACACCCTGTACGGCGGCGAGCGCAACATGATCACGATCAACATGTCGGAGTTCCAGGAGGCGCACTCGGTCTCCAGCCTCAAGGGCGCGCCGCCCGGCTACGTGGGCTATGGCAAGGGCGGGGTGCTCACCGAGGCGGTGCGCCGGCGCCCCTACAGCGTGGTGCTGCTTGACGAGATGGAGAAGGCCCACCCCGACGTGCTCGAGCTCTTTTTCCAGGTGTTCGACAAGGGTGCGATGGAAGACGGGGAGGGCGTCACCATCGACTTTCGCAACACCCTGATCCTGCTCACGTCCAATGCGGCGCAGGACGCGATCACCCAGGCCTGCGAGGGCGGACGCCGCCCCGACCCGGCCGAACTCGTGCAGCGCCTGCGCCCGCACCTGCTGCGGCAGTTCAGCCCCGCCTTCCTCGGGCGGCTGGTGCTGGTGCCCTACTACCCCCTGGGTGACGAGCAGGTGCGCCGTATCGTGAACCTGAAGCTCTCGCAGCTGGCGCAGCGCTTTGCGGACCACCATCACAGCGCCTTCACCTGGGACGAGGCGGTGAGCGCAGGGATCACCGCGCGCTGCACGGAGGTGGACTCGGGCGCGCGCAACATCGACTTCATCCTCACGCAGACGGTGCTGCCGCAGCTGTCCACCGGCGTGCTGGAGCGCGTGTGCGAGCAGCGGCCCTTCGACGCAGTGCACATGGCGCTGGGCGCTGACGGCCAGTTCACCTACACCTTCCATGACGCGCCGCTTGGCGCGGGCGGAGCCGTCGCATGAGGACCGGCTTCAAGCAGACAGGACACCTTGTGACGGTGAGCACGCCTTTCGGTGCAGACGCCCTGTTGGTGGACGAGATGGAGGGCCAGGAGGGGCTGAGCGAGCCGTTTCGTTTCACCCTGGTCATGCGCTCCGGCGATCCCGGACTGGATCCGGCATCCATCGTGGGCAAGGACATCTCCGTGACGTTGCAGACCGGAAAGGGCGCCAGGCGTTGCCTGCATGGCATGTGCAGCCGCTTTGTCCACAGCGGGTTCGACCGCGATTTCGCCACTTACGAGGCGCAGGTCGAGCCCCGCCTGTCGCTCCTGCGCTGGTCGCGTGACCGCAGGATCTTCCAGAGCCAGTCGGTGGACGCCATCGTCAAGTCGGTGCTCGGTGAGTTCCATGTGGCGTGCAGCGTGAAGCTGTCCCAGACCTATCCGTCGCTCGAGTACTGCGTGCAGTACGACGAAACAGCCTTTGATTTCGTCTCCCGGCTGATGGAGCAGGCCGGCATCTTCTACTTCTTCACCTTCGGTACGGGCAGCCACACGATGGTGCTGGCCGATGCGGGTTCCGCGTTCGCTGACTGCGCAGACGCTGCGTCGATGCGTTTCATGCCGCAATCCGGAGCGAGCCGGCCTTTGGATGCGGTGACCCGCTTCGAGCGCGAGAAGCGCCTGGCGCTGAAGAAGGCGACTGCCGACGACTACGACTTCGAGAAACCGGGCACCTCGCTCGCCGGCAGCCATGCTGCAGTGTCCGGAGAGGGTGATTTCTACGAGTTTTCCACGGGACACGGCAGCGTCCCGGCGGGATCGTCCCGGGCCCGCCTGCGGGTGGAAGCCAGCCAGGCGCAGGCTCAGGTGCTGCGTGGCGAGAGCTTCGCCTACCCGTTCACCGCGGGCACCCGCTTCACGCTGAAGGAGCACTTTGTCGCGGCCCTCAATGCCGCCTATGTCCTTCGGCGCGTGAATCACCGCGTGAGCGGTGACCTCTACACCAACCGATTCGAGGCCATCGCCGCCACGGTGCCTTATCGCCCCGAGATGGTCACGCCCCTGCCGCGCGCTGCAGGCTGCGAGACGGCGCGCGTGGTCGGTCCGTCGGGCGAGGAGATCTGGACCGACAAGCATGGCCGCATCAAGGTGCAATTTCACTGGGACCGACTGGGCAAGAAGGACGACCAGAGCTCCACCTGGATCCGCGTCGCGCAATCGGTGGCCGGGGGCGGATTCGGGGTCCTGATGCTGCCGCGGGTCGGCCAGGAGGTGGTGGTGAGCTATCTCAATGGAGACCCGCAGCGGCCACTGGTGATCGGCTGCGTCTACAACGGCGAGAACGCGCCCCCGGTCGGCCTGCCGGCCAACCAGACGCAGACGGTGCTGCGTACCCGCTCCTCCAAGCAGGGCAACGCCGGCAACGAGCTGCGTCTTGAAGACAAGAAGGACGCCGAGGAGGTGTACCTGCACGCGCAGAAGGACCTGAGGTTCGAGGTGGAGAACGGCTGGTCCACCACCCTCAAGAAGGGGGGCGAGCTCCATGTGCTGGAGGAGGGCGATCGCAGCCTGGAGCTGAAGAAAGGCAATGAGACCCACAAGGTCAAGGGCACGCGCGCCGTCGACGTGACCGGCGACGAGACCCATCACAGCCACGCCGCCTTCCAGCACACCGTGGACGGCGACTACGCGCTCACGGTCAAGGGCAAGCTCACGATCAACGTCACCGGTGCGCTGGTGATCAAGACCGGTGCCGAGGGCCAGTTGCAGGCCGGTTCCACCCTGGTGCTGAAGTCCGGCACCGACCTGACCACGCAGGCCGGCACGAATCTGGTTCAGAAAGCCGGCGCCGACATCACCACCAAAGCCGGGGCGAACCTGCAGCAGCAGGCGGCGGCGCAGATCAATCTCAAGGCGCCCGCGATCACCAGCAAGGCCGATGCCAATCAGACCGTGCAGGCGGGTGCGAATCTGGCCCTCAAGGGCGTCATGGTGAAGCTGAACTGACCATGGACCCACTTCTGTCTCCCCCGGTGGACGAATCCCCGGTGCCTCAGGCGGCCGGGCCGCAGGCCATCGAGCAGTTCGATGAACAGGGGCGCCTGGTGCTTCGCTGCACCCGGGTGGACGACGTGCTGCACGGACCCCTGGAGCAGGCCGACCCGCAGAGCGGGGGCCGTCTCAAGGCCCGCTTCCACGAGGGCCGGATGGACGGCCCGATGTTTCTGTATGACGCGGGCGGAGCCCTCGTGCAGTCCTGCACCTACCGGGCCGGCCACCTGCACGGGACGATGAAGGTCTTCGACCACGGGCGTTGCATTTCGCAGCAGGACTACCTGAAGGGCCAGCTGCACGGGCCGTCCCTGGCCTTCGACGACGCGGGGCGGCCGTGTGCGCGTCTTCATTACGTCGCGGGCGCGCGGCAGGGGCCTGCCGAGTTTTTCCACGAGGGCCGCTGCGTGCGGCGGTCGCACTACCACCAGGACCTGCTCGAGGGGGAATCCACGGATTACGCGCCCGATGGCGCCGTCGTGCAGACCTGCACCTTTCGCGCCAACCTGCTGCACGGTCCGCTGCGTCGCTTCTGGCCCGACGGCCAGCTCATGGAGGAGGTCCTCTACGAGCAGGGCGCACCGGTGGCAGCCCCGATCCGGCGGGATCCCCGTGGGCGTGAGGTCCAGGACCCGAAGGCCCAGCCGTCGCTGGGCGAGCGGCTGCAGCGCCTGGTGCGAGGAGGCTGAGATGGGACAGCTGGTCTGCATGGGCGCCCTGACAAGCTGCAACTACGGCGCGGCCCCTTCCTCGCTGATGGTGGCGCCGTCGCGGCATGTGGACGCCATCTTGCCGGTGGCTACCGTGAAGGACAGCCAGCCCTTTGTCAACGTGCTCCCCTTCGGCCTGTGCCGATCCTTGAGCAACCCGGCGGTCGCCGCCGCCACCGCGGCAGCCCTGGGCAGCCTCACGCCCATGCCCTGCGTCCCGATGACCGCCGGCTCCTGGAAGCCCGGTTCGCCGACCGTGCAGGTCGGCGGCCAGCCGGCCCTGAACAAGGACTCGCAGCTGCGCTGCAGCTGGGGGGGCGTGATCACCATCACCATGCCTGGCCAGTTCACCGTGGCCGTTCCCTGACCGCGCACGAGGTGCACCCCATGGACTATCGACTGAGCCTGAGCTCCCGCCTGGTCTTCCTGGGCGGACTGGGCTTGCTGGTGCTGATCGCCCTGATGTTCATGCTCGGGGTGCAGGCGGGACGAGGCCTGCCGCATGAGAGCGCTGAAGGCCCGCCGTCCGCCTTGCCCGCGCTCGCGGCTAGCCACGCGGCGCATGCCGCCAGCATGGCCACCCGCACGGCAAGCCAGGCCGCCCGCAAGGCGCTCAAGTCAGTCCAGACCGACCTGGCGAAAGGCAAACCATGAGGCACCTTCGTCCGCAGCCCGTGCACCGGCGCGCCCTTGTCGTGACCGCAGCCCTGGGCCTCGGCGGTTGCAGCTCGCTGGGCAAGCTGTCCGAATCCATCGTCTCCATGGGGGCCACCCTGGTGGGGCGCGACAAGCCTCACCCCAAGCCCCCGCTCTGGAGAAGCGTGACCGTGGTCGCTTCCTCGGACGCCAACCAGGACAGCCCGGTGGCGGTGGACCTCGTCTTCGTGCGCGACCCGGCGCTGCTGACGGTGCTGCACACCATGCCCGCCGGTAAATGGTTCGCCACGCGCACCGACCTGCAGCGCGCGTTCCCCGAGGGCGTCGGCGTGGTGTCGCTGGAGGTCGTGCCGGGCCAGACCCTGCGCCTGACCGACCATGCGCGCATCCACCAGCTGGCCCTTGAGGTGCTGGCTTATGCCGACTATCCGCCGCCGGGGGAACACCGACTGCGCGTGCAGCCGACCTCCGGCAACTACCTCCTGCAACTGGGCCCGAAAGGCTTCCTGGGCGCCCAGACGCCAGACCCTGCCAAGAAATGACGTACGCCCCCATGCCCGCTCACTTCACCCCTCGCATGCCTCCACACCGCATCCAGTGGCACGAGGGGATGCTGCTCAGCCCCCAGCATTTCCAGCAGGAGGGTGCGCGCCTGGACGCGCTGATCGCCTGGCAGCACCTGGCGGCCCACCCGCTGGCCTGGGGCTTGCGCCGGCTGGAACTGGACGAGGGGCTGCTCGCCAGCGGCCTGGTGCGTCTGCATGCGCTGGAGGCGGTGATGCCCGACGGCATGGCCGTGACCTGGTCCTCGAAGGAGACACACGCGCAAGAACTGCAACTGGACCTGGCCCCTTGGGCGGCTCAGCTCGAGGAGGGTGAGGTCCCGGTCTATCTCACCGTCGGCCAGACGCGTTCGCTGCGCCAGGCTGGCCAGCCTTCGCGCTTTCGTCCCCTGCCGGGCCAGCTTGAGGAAGACGAGGTGTCCGAGGCGCTACCGGTGGATATCCCGCGGGCTGCGCCCAACCTGGCGCTGGCGGCCGGCGCCTTGCCGTCCTCCGTCTTCGTGAGCATGCCCATCATGACGGTGCGCAAGGACAAGGAGGTCTTTCGCCGCGGGCTGTTCGTGCCGCCGTCACTGGTGCTGCGCGCAGACGGTGAGCTGCGCCAGCGCGCCACCGCGCTGGCCGCGCAGATGCGAAGCAAGGCGGCCTTCCTGGTCAAGCAGACCTCGGATCCTTCGTCGCGGGTGGAGGATCGGCTGGCCCTGCTGGAAAACAAGGCGCGCCTGGGCAGCCTGGTGGCCTCCCTGCCTGTGCTCGAGGCCCTGCTGCAGGAGCCGGGACTGTCGCCTTATGCGCTGTACCTGTCCCTGTGCGCCCAGCTCGGTCCCCTGGCCACCTTGCGTCCCGGGGCGGTGCCGATGATGCCCGCGCCCTGGGTGCAGGCGGACCCGCGCGCGGCGATCGCTCCGGTGCTGGACGCGCTGGAGGACCTGGTGGGTGAGGTCAACCAGGAGTGGCGCGCCACGCAGTTCACGGTTGAAGCCGGCCGCTACAGCCTGGCGCTGGACCCGGCCTGGATCGGCGCACGGCTCGTGGTGGGCCTGCGCGGCAAGCCCGAGCGCGAGCTGGTGGACTGGATGACCGGCGCCGTGATCGGCTCGCAGGCCGAGTGGGAGTCGCTCACCGACCGTCGCGTGCTGGGCGCCGCGCGCCAGCGTATCGAGGACGCGCCTGAATTGGGGCTGCGGTCCAGCTCTGGCTACATCCTGTTCAGCATCGAACAGGGCGAGGAGAGCTTCGCGCCGGGCCAGCCGCTGGTCATCGGAAACCTGAACGAGACCGATGTTCAGGGTAGGCCGCACGAGATGGTCATTTTCGTCAAGGGCTGAACCATGGCTGTCGCGTCTACCCCGGCCCTGTTGCCAGGATCCACCCTCACGGCTGCGGGTGACCTGTTCTCGTCGCAGCTGCGTCACTTCTATGCCGTGCTGCAACAGGCCCGCCAGGCCTTGCCACGGGTCGACGAGAGCCAGGCTGCCGGGGCCGCCCAGGGGCTGGCCGACCAGCTCACGCAGCTGATCGAGCTGCAGACCCTCGAAGCCAGCCGCATCGCCGGACTCGCCGGTGCTGACATCGAAATGCACGCCCGCTATCTGAAGGCGGCTCTCGCTGACGAGTTGTTGCTCACGACCGACTGGGCGGGCCGTCTGCATTGGCGTCAGACCCTGCTGGAGTCACGCCTGTTTCGAACCAGCCATGCCGGCGAGAAGGTGTACACCGACATCGACGACCTGCTCTCGCAGCGGGATCCGGTCCATCGGCCGCTGGCGCGCCTGTACCTGAGCGTGCTGTCCCTGGGCTTCCAGGGCCGCTACCGGGGCAGCGAGTCCCTGGAGCGGATCGTCATCTACCGGCGCGACCTGTTCCAGTTCATCTTCCAGCGCGCGCCTGACCTTCAGGGGCGCGACCGGACCCTGTCTGCTGCCGCCTACGCCAGCACGCTGTCGCACCTGCAGGCCCGGCGCGTGCCCCGGCTCGCCCGCCGGTGGATGCTCATGCTGTGTGCTCTCGCGGGCTTGCTGCTCATTTCCCAGGCGCTGTGGCTGTGGCAGTCCTGGCCGGTGCGCAAGGCGATCGATGGGACGGCCCTTCTGGCCACGGGGGGAATGCAGTGCTGAGTTACCTCTCCGACCTCCTGTCACCCTGGCTGCTGCTGGTGCTGATGCTCGTCGCGCTGGGGCTGCTGGCCCTGGTGCTGTGGGCGGCGCGGCGCGGTGCCGAGCGCGAGCGCCAGGCCGCCACCCGACCCGCGATCCATCACGGGAGCCTGGACACCCTGCGTCAGTCCTTCCGCCACGCGGTGGACCTGATCGAGGCGAACCTCGCCTCGCATCGCGATCGTTACAAGAACAACTGGACCCTGGTCCTCAACACGCTGGACAGCGGTCATCTGCTCGCGCTGGAGGCCTCGGGTATCCCCAGTGCGCTGGCCGGAGAAGGCGCTCTCAGCGTCGAGGCGCACGGGCTGCACTGGCATTTCTTCGACAAGGGCGTGGCCATCCAGGTGCAGGACGGCTCCCTCGAGGCGCAGGACAGCCCTCAGGCCACGACCGCACTGGCCTGGGACCAGGTCCTGGGCCTGTGCCGCAAGTACCGGCCGGATCGTCCCTTCGATGCCGTGGTTGTGGCCGTTCCGGCTGCCGCGCTCATGATGGCCGATTCACAGTCTGGCGCGGCAATCGCGGCGCGTGCCAAGAGCGTGCACCACCGCCTCTGGCTCGCCCAGAAACGCTTTGCCATGCAGTTTCCCGTGTACCTCGTGATCGCCGAGTGCGAGCAGGTGCCCGGCTTCACGGCCTTTGCCCGGGCCGTGCCGGACAGCCTGCGGCGCAGCATGCTGGGATGGTCCTCACCCTTCGAGCTCAGTGCCCCTTTCCAGCGCGCCTGGATCCACGCCGGGATGGACGCCATCACCCGCGATGTCCAGGATGCCTGCGCGGAACTGTGTGCGCTGGCGGTGGCCGGCGGGGACAGCGCCGACTACTTCCTGCTGCCGTCGCAGCTCGAAGCCTTGCGCGGCGGTGTTCGGCTGTTCGTCGAAGAACTGATGCGACCGAGCACCTTCCAAGAGCCCTTCCTGCTGCGAGGGTTCTACCTCACGGGGGACTGCAGCGAGGCTGCAGCGCTGCGCGCGGGGGCACAAGCCGAGCGTCAGTCCGCCGTACTGCCGCAGCCTGGGGCCGGCGGCAACGAGGCGGTCCAGCCTGCGGCGCAGGCTGCTGCACCGGACGAGGGTGTCCCCGTGCCCGTGACGTCCTCCGGCGAGTCGGCGGAATCGCCGGTCTCACTGGGTCCCGAACCCGCATTCCTGCGCGACCTGTTCGAGCTCAAGGTCTTTGCCGAAATCGGGCTGGTACGCGCTTCGCGAACCCAGAGCCTGTCGCGTCCCCGGGTGGGCCGTGCCCTGCGCTGGACTGCAGTGGCCGTTCCCGCCGCCTGGGCGGTGGGACTGGCGCTCTACGCGTTTCACCTCTCCCGGCTCACCCCGCAGATCGTCCTCACGCTGCAGGAGCTGGACCACCATGGGCGTGCCCGGGGCGAACCTGTGGATCTGGCGCGGGACCGTGCCCGCGTGCTGGGCACGCTCGCCCTGATGGAGCGTATGGAGGGAGGGCAGCTGGGGGCCATCCTGATGCCAGGCTCCTGGCCGATGTTCGACGACCTGCATGCGCGCTTGCGCGACCGCCTCGAGCGCGGCTTCATCGACAACGCCATCGAGCCCCTGCGCATGGGGGCCTATGCGCGCATCAGCGAACTGACTGGCGTGCCCACGGATCCGGCCAGCGGCACGCTCATCGCTGGATATGCGTGCACCCTCCCGGCGGGGTGGGCAGCCCAGGTCCAGGCATCCCCGCGGGCCAGCCTCAATGTGGAAGACCTCGCAGAGTTTTCCGCCCTGCTGGACTACGCAGCCAGGCTGGAAGAGCTGGATCAGGGCGTGAAGGCGCTGGAGCGCCTGACGCACCCGAAGGGCCGGCCCACCGGCGAGGAATTGCGCGTGGCCGTGCGTGTCTTCCTGGGCGCGGAAGTGGGCGCCAAGCTGGACCGGGCCGCGTCCCTCCTGCGCACGCAGTCAGCCCGCATGGCGCCGCTGGCGGTGGGGTCGATGCAGCAGGCCTCGGCATGCGCCTTCGAGGCCGGGATGAAGGCGCTGCATACCCGCCTGTTCGACAGGAACGACCTGCTGCTCCTGGAGAAGGGCGTCGACGCGGTGGCACGGTCCCTGGCGGGCGCCGGCAGCAGCGTCGAGCGCGCCCTGTTGCAGCGGGGTTGGCAATCTGTCTTGGACACCCTGGTGCGGCAGGAGGCCCTGATGGCCAGCGGCAAGGGCGAGTGGATGCGTCATCCTGAGCTGTCACTGGGCCAGGCCCTGGATGGACTGATGCAGCGCATGCAAGGCCTGGCACTCGTGGGCGCGCCTGCGGTGGCGGTCGCCGAGCAGCAGGCCCGGGAGGCCTTCGGACGGTTTCGCGCCCTGTGGTCCCCGTTGCTGCAGGCCGACTCGCAGCATGCGCTGGGGGCGAGCTTCCTCTGGCAGGAGAAGGAGGCCCGCTGGAGCCATGCGCCCGAGCGTGCTGCCCTGCGCGAAGCGCTGGCCAGCCTGATGGCACAGCCCTTCATGAAGTCCGCGCATCGTGCGCTGCCCGAGCCGGCCGGTGGCCAGGCCGTGGCCTGGGACTCCGCGCGGCTGGACCAGGCCCTGGCCCTGGCCGAGTCACGCCGCAAGCTCGAGGCCGAGATCCTGCCCAAGGTCCCGCCATCCGTTCGGGAAGACGTGCACGCGATGGCGCGTGGCGCGCTGGCCGAAGGGGTCGTCGACCTGCTGGCGCAATCGCTCATGTTCGTGCCGGCGGCATCGGCGCCGGCCGTGGCCGAGGCTGATCGCCTGCGCCTGGCCCGCCTGGGCAGTGCGCTGGCCGATCTCGGTGCCCGCAACGCGCTGACCCGCCTCTCGCAGGTCCTGGGCCGCGATGCCATGGTGCGCCTCAAGCGCCTGGACGACGCCCTGGCCCAGGGCGACTTCTACCGGCCGCGTGACCCGGACTTCCGCAGCTGGGCAGGGGACAAGTCGCCCATGCCGGCCGCCTTCGGGGCGGGTGATGCGGCGGGTCTGGCTGCCTACGTGGCCACCCAGCAGGCCTTTGTCGACGCGCTCGCCCGGGAGGCCGAGGTCCTGCTGCCCGCGCTGGAAGGCAGCGGCAGCGGCCTGATGGTCCAGCGCTGGCGCGGCATCACGGCCGACATGGCGCGCTACCGGCTCAAGAGCGCAGCCAGCAGCCTGTCGCAGCTGGAGCAGTTCGTCGTCTCGACCACCGCCGATGTCGACATCCTGAACTGCGCCGACAAGATCCGTCCGGCTGCGCGGCGGGTGGGTGACTTCTTCTCCGACCAGCTGGTGGCCCTGCAGTCCGCCCTGGCGGCACGCTGCCAGGACCTGCGCCGCACCGAAACCCGCGAGGCCTGGAGCCGCTTCGCCGACGCCTTCAACCGCGAGCTGGCAGGCCGTGCGCCGTTCCGGGCCGCGGCAGGCGGCGGCGCAGACCGGCCGCCGGCCGACGTGGAAGAGGGCGCGGCGGTCTTGCAGGCATTCGAGAAGGCGCAGCGGCTGCTCGGTGCGCGTGCCGCAGCCGCCGAGCCGCTGCGCCGCTTCGCCGAGCAGATGGACAGGGTGCGTGCCTTCATGGCACCGCTCTACCCGACGCAGCCCGATGCAGCCACCGGCTATGACCTCTATGCCGAATTCCGGGCCAATGCCGCCAACGAGCACCAGGGCAACAAGATCATCGACTGGAGTCTCACGGTCGGCGCCCAGACCCTGCGCGCCCGCGAGCCGGTACGTCCCCTGCGCTGGGAGCCGGGCCTGCCGATCGAGGTGCGCCTGCGCCTGGCGCGGGACGGCCCGGTCGCGCCACAGGCGGAAGCCGGCCAGCCCGCCTTGTCGGTGGAGGAGCCGCGCGAGGCGCGTTTCCGCTTCAATGACCCCTGGGCGCTGTACAGCTTCATTGCCACCCAGCGTGAGCCGGAAGGCGCAGGCCGTACCGAGGCCCGTTCGCAGCTGCTGCGATTCGAATTCCCGCTGGTTCCCGCCCATGCGGCGGCCCTGGCGGATGCGCAGGACCTGCGCGCACGGGTGTTCCTGCGCCTGACCGTCAGCCCGGCGGGCAAGCGCGCGCCACTGGCGTGGCCGGGCGCCTTCCCGGTGCGGGCCCCCGAGTGGAGTACGCCATGAGCCAGATGCCCCCTGATTGCCCGGTCCTCGAGGACCGGCTCCTCGATCCGGCGCTGATGGAGATGCTGGCGCCGTTGCCGGGCTCGGATCCCTGCGGCAGCTCGGTTCGCGCAGAGTCCCTGTTCACCGAGATCCGCCTGGCGCGTGAGGAGGACGACCCGGCCCTGCCGATGCGGCAGTGGGAACGCCCGCTCAAGAAAGCCGATTGGCCGCTGATCGAGTCCCTGTGCCGCGACACCCTGTCCACGCGCAGCAAGGACCTGCAGCTGGCCGCCTGGCTGACTGAGGCCTGGACTCGCCAAGCCGCGGGCGTGGCCGGCCTGGCGCGCGGCCTGCTGTTACTGAAGGAACTGGTCACGCGCTACTGGGACGGTTTGTACCCGCGCATGGATCCGCCCGAGGAAGGGGGAGGGTGCGAAGCACGTGTTGCCCCGCTGGACTGGCTGGGCGAGAGCCTCGCGTACACCTTGCGGGTCCATGTGGGGATGCTGCCCCTGACCGATCTCAAGCTCACCAGCGTCAGCCTCGCGGACTGGGAGCGGCTCATCAGGCGTGAGCTGTCGGACGAACCGGGTGGCAAGACCGCCACAGACACCAAGCAGGACCTGGTCCTGAGCCGCGAGGAGATCGTCGCCAACGTCGTACGGTACCGGTCCGAGGAGGTCACTGTGCGCCTTGCGCAGGTGCAGGAGTCGCGCACGCACCTGGCCGCCCTTCTGGACCTGCTCAGGTGCCATCTCGGTCCCGAGGCCCCGAACCTGCGCAAGCTCGACGCGGCGCTTCAGGCACTCGAACGTGTCCTGTCGCAGGTCCAGGCGTCCGTGCCCTTGAGCGCGGCGATGGCCGCTGGTGAAAGCGCCCCGGATGTGGAGGAGGATCTGATGACAGCCGCTGAATCGGCAACCGCACAAACCCAGGACGCCGGGCCTTCGGCACAGGGCTCTTCGGCGTTGCAGACACCTTCGCCTATCAGCACCGCCGGATGGACCAACCGGGATGACGCCTACCGGACGCTGGAGGCGCTGGCGACTTACCTGAGCAATATCGAACCACACAGCCCCACGCCTTATCTGATCCGCCGGGCCGTGAACTGGGGGCGCCTGCCCCTGCCCGAATTGATGGCGGAGATCATGCGGGAGGAGGGGGATCTCAACAGGATGGTGCACCTTCTGGGGCTACGCCATCCATGAGGGATAGGAAAGTGGCGCTAACCCTTCATTCGTCCCTTTGAGGAGCAAAACATGCAATCACAGAACTCTCCCCTTTTTACTCGCCAGTTTGTGCCCACAGGCGCTGTCATGGAGGGCATTGGTAATAACTACCTCCAGGGGCTGTCCATCGAGCGATGGATGAAGGACACCTACATCGCCCTGGGCCATCGAGGTGAAGCCCTGCAAGCGCTTGACCGGGCAATCCGTGACTACTGCGTCCAGTCCCATGACAACGAGAGGTGCCTGGAGACGACTCTGAATCTTCAGGATGCGTTTGCCCGGTGGGCGATGCGCAAGGCCGGTGACTACGGAATCGTCAATCCCGCGTCGATCCATGACCCCAGGAAAATGGCCATCTGGACGAAGGATCGGCGCAACCACAGCGGCGCGATGACCAAACTCTATGACGCCCTCTATACCGATGCCGACAAGCAGCGGGCGAACATGACACAGCAGAACCTGACACGGGCCGAGCGGGAGGCGATTGCCTACCTGGAGGAATGCACCAGGAAGCTCGCGGCCAAGCTGTTTGCGGGAAAGACCTGCGAATTCCGCTTCCTTGCCAAGAAGGCGTCGGTGGCCATCACCCAGTATGAGGACACCCTGGGCTCCAGGGACCTGGCTCTGCGGTCATCTCTGGACCGGGTGAGCGCCTCGGGCGGCTGGAACTGGAGTTCACTGATCAGCCGGGCCGAGGCACTCATCGAAGCCAACAGCGAACGCGCGCATTCAGCCTATGCTGTGGCATCGTCCGTCAAGGACGGATTCGGGGGAGTTCATGAACAGACGGTCTTGCTGATCGAGAGCGCCTCGAACATCGACATGAGTGGCAGCAAGAATCTGCTGTCGGGTGCGGCTGATCGGGCATCCACGTTCCTGATGTCGGCGCTGTTGCGGCTGGTCCCTGACCGTACCCAGAGCGGTGCGATCGAACTCTTCTGCAAGTTGAATTCAACCGTGTTCGCGAAGACCGTCAGTTCGTTGATGCCCGTACTTGGCCCGGTGCAAAGTATTGGTGAAAGCGTGATGAAGGTGGCCAAGGGGCAGTTGCAGATCCGGTCCGCAAAATCGATTGAGACTCACCGGTTTACGAAGGACGAATCCGCAGCGCTTGCCATCGAAGCTGTGACCCGGCTGATGCGTGAACAAGGCGAGAGCAAGCGCAAGGAGGGTCTGCGTCAAGCGGCCAGTTCCGCTGCAAACACCATCATTTCCGCGATTCCTGGCGCTCAGGCTGTAGGGGCCGGTGTGAGTCTCGCCAGCGCGCTGGTCGAACTCCTGTTCCTTTTCAAGGGCTTCATGGAGGACAAGGCGACCCGTGATGCGATGACCGCCTATCTCTCCAAGATAAAAGACCCGGAAACCTCAGGTGGCCAGACCGCCGACATCGAAACCGGACGCGAGCTTTTCACGAAATTCCCGCTGCTGGGTGCCTATTGGGTCATGCTTGCGGACACCTCTTCGATCATCGGAATCTGCGCAGAAGACCTCACGGCTTCCAATTTCATGGAGCAGGTCGAAAAGATCAATCGGACACACCTCCAGGCCTTGCGCAGTGCCGCGGCCGATCTCATTGCGGAAAGCTCCTTGGTCATCCCGGAGTTGTCGGCACACCGGCTCATCGCGAACCCCAAATCAGACACACCCTACAGCAGCAATATCTCCAGCCTGAGCGAGTCGATCAAACGCTCGATCCGAGGCCTCAGTGTCCTCCGACGTGCGAAGGGCCTCTTCCCGCCCCCGACTTGGAAGAGCCGCGTGGTCGGCATCAGCAGTGACGAGTACCTCGCTACCCTGGATGTGCAGGGTAAAGGGTGAGCCCGGCTCAGGTTGGCCTAAACCCGGCAGCGCGCGGTTTGGTGCGAGAATTCCCGACTGTTCGCACCTGCCCGTAGCTCAGTTGGATAGAGCAACAGCCTTCTAAGCTGTGGGTCGGGGGTTCGATTCCCTCCGGGCAGGCCACTTTCCCCGGGGCGGTCAGGCCGACACCGCTCCCACCGCCCCCAGCACCGCCTCCAGCCGCTGCGGGTCCGCCGGCTTCACGAAGTGGTGGTCAAACCCCGCCTCGCGTGAGCGCAGGATGTCCTGGGCCTGGCCGTAGCCGGTCAGCGCGATCAGCATCGCCTGCCGGTTGCGCGGATCCTCCCGCAGGTGCCGCGCCAGTGCGTTGCCGTCCATGCCGGGCAGGCCGATGTCCAGCACGTACACGTCGGCCGGCGCGCGGCGCGCCTCCTGCAGGGCCTCCACAGCATCGGTCTTGACCGTGACCGCATGGCCCTCGGCCTGCAGCCAGGCACCCAGGCTTTCGCCGGCATCCACGTTGTCGTCCACCACCAGAACGCGCAGTGGCCGCACCCCTGCGGGGGGCGACAGGGCGGGCTCAGGCGCCTGCAGGGGCGAGGGCTGAGAGGTCTGCAAATCTTCCGCCAGCGTCAGGGGCAGGCACACGGTGAACGTCGACCCCAGCCCCCGCCCCGGGCTGCGTGCCCGCACCTGCCCGCCGTGCAGGTCCACCAGGCTCTTGACCAGCGCCAGCCCCACGCCCAGGCCGCCCTGGGCGCGGTCGGGCGTGCGCTTGGCCTGGGTGAACAGGTCGAAGACATGCGGCATCAGGTCGGCATCGATGCCGCTGCCGTTGTCCTGCACCTCCAGCGCGCCCTGGCCGCCTTCGCATCGCAGCCGCACCTGGATACGCCCGCCCTCGGGCGTGTACTTGGCGGCATTCCCCAGCAGGTTGGCCAGCACCTGTACCAGCCGGACACGGTCACCGTCCACGCGCACCGGCGCCGGCGTAAGCTCAAGCACCACCTCGTGCCGCCGCGCCTCGATCTGCGGCCGGGTCTGCTCCAGGGCGTCATGCACCACCTGGTGCAGGTCCACCGTCTCGTGCTCGATACGCACCAGGCCCCGCGTCACCCGCGACACGTCCAGCAGGTCGTCCACCAGCTCGGTCATGTGGGCCACCTGCCGGCCGATCAGTTCGCTGGCGCGCAGCACCCGCTGCGGATCCGCGGGCGCCATCCGCAGCAGGTGCGCGGCGGTACTGATCGGGGCCAGCGGGTTGCGCAGCTCGTGCGCCAGCATCGCCAGGAACTCGTCCTTGCGGCGGTTGGACTCCAGCAGCTCCTCCTGCGCGCGCTTCTGGTCCTGGATATCGGTGCAGGTTCCCATCCAGCGCAGGATCTCGCCTTGTTCGCCGCGCGCCGGCAGCGCCCGGTTCAAGGCCCATCGGTACTCGCCCGAGTGGTGGCGCAGGCGTGTCTCCAATTCGTAGGGCTCACCATGGGCCAGGCTGTGCCGCCAGGCCTGCTCGGTGTGGGCACGGTCATCCGGGTGGTGTACTGCGATCCAGGCGGCAGTGTCGCTCGAGCCCTCGGGCAGGCCGGTGAAGTCGTACCAGCGTTTGTTGAAGTAGTCGTGCACGCCCTGGGCCGTGGTGGACCAGACCATCTGCGGCATGGCGTTGGCAATGGTCTGGAAGCGGGCCTCGCTCTCCTGCAGCGCCCGCTCGGCCCGCACCCGTGCGCCCAGGTCGCGCTCGCTTTCCCGCAGCAGCAGCACGCTCACGATCCCGCGTGAGAGCGCCACCAGCAGGTCGCGCGTGCGCGCATCCAGCCGACCCGGCTTGTCGCCGATCACGCACAGCGTGCCGATGCGCTCGCCGCCCGGCATGACCAGCGGCGATCCTGCGTAGTGGGCGATCTTCGGCTCGCCGCGCACCAGCGGGTTGTCCGCGAAGCGCGGATCCTGGCGCGCGTCCTCCACCTCGAAGAATTCGTCGCTGCAGATCGCGTGATGGCAGAACGCGATCTCTCGGGGGGTCTGCGCGCCCTGGGGCAGGCCGATCGCCGACTTGAACCACTGCCGGTCGCTGTCGATCAGGGAGATCAGTGCAATGGGCAGGTCGGTCAGGCGTGCGGCCAGCTGGGTGAAGTTGTCCAGGACCGACTCTGCTTCGGTATCGAGCAGGCCAAGCCGGTGCAGACGGCGCAAGCGTCGGATCTCTGTCTCCTGGATGTTGACGCACTGCATCGGGCCACTCTGCGGCGTCCCTGGGGACGCCCGAAGGGCAGGCACGTTAACACGCCGCGGCACGCCATCGCGCGGGGTTTTACAACGGGTTGTTAATGCGGCTCATGCGGGTGACCGCACACCCGCATGCGCACGATCACCCGCCCCGCGTCACCGGCGTCGGCTCGTGCTGCCCGTAGGTGCCGTACTTGCCAAGCTCCCATTTGGCGATCGCGTTACGGTGCACTTCGTCGGGGCCGTCGGCAAATCGCAGGGTGCGCGCGCCCGCATAGGCATAGGCCAGCGGGAAGTCGTCGCACATGCCGCCGCCGCCGTGGGCCTGCATGGCCCAGTCGATCACCTGGCAGGCCATGCTCGGCGCCACCACCTTGATCATTGCGATCTCGGTCTTGGCCACCTTGTTGCCGGCCACGTCCATCAGCCAAGCGGTCTTGAGCGTCAGCAGGCGCGCCATGTCGATCTTGCAGCGCGCCTCGGCGATGCGTTCCTGCGTCACGGTCTGCTGGGCCACCGTCTTGCCGAAGGCTACCCGCGAGGAAGCGCGGCGGCACATCAGCTCCAGCGCGCGTTCGGCCAGCCCGATCAGGCGCATGCAGTGGTGGATGCGCCCGGGGCCCAGCCGCCCCTGCGCGATCTCGAAGCCGCGGCCTTCGCCCAGAAGCATGTTGCTCGCGGGCACGCGTACGTTCTCGAAATACATCTCGACATGGCCGTGCGGTGCATCGTCATAACCCATCACGTTCAGTGGCCGCACGATACGGATACCCGGCGTGTCGGCGGGCACCAGCACCATGCTTTGCTGCGAGTGACGCGGCGCGTCGGGATCGGACTTGCCCATGGTGATGAAGATCGCGCAGCGCGGGTCGGCTGCGCCGGAGATCCACCACTTGCGGCCGTTGATCACGTACTCGTCGCCGCGCCGCTCAATGCGGGTCGAGATATTCGTCGCGTCTGACGACGCCACCTCGGGCTCGGTCATCGCGAAGGCCGAGCGGATCTTTCCCGCCAGCAGGGGTTGCAGCCAGCGCTGGCGGTGTTCGTCGGTGCCGTAGCGGGCGATGGTTTCCATGTTGCCCGTGTCCGGGGCGCTGCAGTTGAAAACCTCGGGTGCCCAAGGCACGCGCCCCATGATCTCGGCCAGCGGGGCGTACTCCTGGTTGGTCAGGCCCGCGCCCTGCACCCCGGCGATCTGCGCGGTGTCCCGGGGCAGCCACAGGTTCCACAGGCCCGCGGCCTGGGCCTTGAGCTTCAGGTCCTCGATCACCTTCAGCGCTGTCCAGCGCTTGCCGGCCGCGGTATTGGCCGCCAGTTCGTCGGCGTAGGCCTTCTCGCGGGGGTAGATGTGGTCGTCCATGAACTTGAGCAGGCGAGCCTGCAGTTCCTTGGTCTTGGGGGAGTAGTCGAAGTCCATGGCGTCCTCGGGTGAGCGTGTGGGAGGGATGGTGAAAAAAAGGGGCGGGTGACGGGCGGGCCGATCAGCCTGCGCGTGTTGCGAAAAGCCAGGCCATTTCTGCCAGCGCCCGCGCGCCCGCGCCCGACGACGCGGCCTGCGCGCTGGAGGCGATACCTTCCTGCGCGCGCTTGGCGATGCCTTGCAGGATGGCGGCCAGCCGGAACAGGTTGTAGGCCAGGTAGAAATTCCAGTCCGCGCGCAGCATCTCTGGCGAAGCCAGCCCGGTGCGCTCGCAGTAGCGGCGCACGTAGTCGTCCTCGGCGGGGATGCCCAGCGCCGCATGGTCCAGCCCCGCGATGCCGCGGAAGGTGCCCGGCGGGATGTGCCAGGCCATGCAGTGGTAGCTGAAGTCGGCCAGCGGGTGGCCCAGCGTGGACAGTTCCCAGTCCAATACCGCGATCACCCGTGGCTCGGTGGGGTGGAACATCAGGTTGTCCAAGCGGAAGTCACCGTGCACGATGGACACCTTGCTCTCGTCGCGTGCGCTCTCGGGCATGTGGGCCGGCAGCCACTCGATCAGGCGGTCCATCTGCGGGATCGGCTCGGTGATAGACGCCAGGTACTGCTTGCTCCAGCGCCCGATCTGCCGCTCGAAGTAGTTGCCCGGCTTGCCGTAGCCGCCCAGGCCCTGCGCCGCGAAGTCCACGGTGTGCAGCGCCGAGATCACGCGGTTCATCTCGTCGTAGATCGCGCCGCGCTGTGCCGGCGTCATACCGGGCAGGGACTGGTCCCACAGCACGCGGCCCTGCATGAACTCCATCACGCAGAAGGCGCGCCCGATCACGGACTCGTCCTCGCACAGCACGTGCATCTTCGGTACAGGCACGTCGGTGCCGGCCAGGCTCTTCATCACTGCGAACTCGCGCTCGATGGCGTGGGCCGAGGGCAGCAGCTTGGCCACCGGTCCGGGCTTGGCCCGCATCACGTAGGTCGCGGCGGGCGTGAGCAGCTTGTAGGTGGGGTTGGACTGACCGCCCTTGAACATCTCCACCGTCAGCGGTCCGGTAAAGCCGGGCAGGTGGGCCTGCAGCCAGGCGGACAGGGCCTCGGTATCGAAAGTGTGCGCGCCGGCCACTGGCCGGGTTCCTTCGAAGACGGAATAGTCGGTGGTCATTCGGCGCGGGTCCTCCAGGGAGTGCCGGGCCGGGATGGGCTCAGCCCTCGGTGTCGGCGTCGGCGATGCGTATCAGCGCCTGGCGGTCTCGCACCACCAGTCCGCCGGGTTCGATGCGGATCACGTTCTCGCGCTCCATGGCCTTGAGCTCCTGGTTCACGCGCTGGCGCGAGGCGCCGAGCAGCTGTGCCAGTTCCTCCTGCGCCAGTTGCAGCCCGATGCGCATCTCGCTGCCATCCGAGAGGCTGGAGACGCCATAGCTGCGCACCAGATGCGTCAGCTGCTTGGCCAGGCGCGCGCGCAGGGGCAGGGTGTTCAGGTCCTCGACCAGACCGAACAACTGGCGGATGCGCCGCGCCTGCAGGCGCAGCAGCGCCTCGTAAAGCTCCACGTGCTCCGACAGGATCTTGCGGAAATCGGCGCGCGCAACGCACAGCATGGTGGTCTCGCCATGCGCATAGGTGTCGTGCGTGCGCCGGTCGCCGTCCAGGATGGCCACGTCGCCGAACCAGATGCCCGGCTCCACGTAGGCGAAGGTGATCAGCTTGCCCGACACCGAAGTCGAGCTCACACGCACCGCGCCGCGCGCGCACGCCATCCACTCCTCGGCCGGATCGCCGCGGGCAGCGATCAGGTCGCCGTCCTTGTAGCGTTTGACGTAGGCACATCGCAGGATGTCGTGGCGTAGGGAGGGGGACAGGGAGGAGAACCAGCGACCTGCGTTGATCGCCTCTCGTTCCTCGATGGTAAGAATCGGATCGTCCATGGCGTGTCCTGTCAGTGACTGCCGCGGCCTTTTCTGTCGCCTGGGGGACGCGAGGGCCGCAAGCGGTGTCTATTCGTAGCGGGGCGTGCGTTTGGCCAGGAAGGCCTCGATGCCGATGCCGGCATTCGGGTGGTGCAGGTTGCGCACGAAGTGGTCACGCTCCTGGGCCAGCTGCGCGGTCAGCGTCGTGCCATTGGCCTCATTCATCAGCTCCTTGATGCTGGCCAGCGCATTGGGCGCCTTGGCGTTCAGGCGCGCGGCCAGGACCAGGGCCTCGTCCAGCGCGGCGCCGGTGGCGCTCAGGCGGTTCACCACACCCAGTTCGTGCAGGCGCTTCGCGCCGATGCGCTCACCGGCCATCAGCAGTTCGGCTACCAGCTGGCGCGGCAGCGACTGCGTCAGCCCCCAGGTGCCGCCACCGTCGGGCGACAGGCCAACGTTGGCGTAGGCCATGATGAAGATCGCGTCGTCGGCGGCCACGATGAAGTCGCAGGCCAACGCCAGCGAGAAGCCGGCGCCCGCGGCCGCGCCTTCCACGGCAGCGATCACCGGTTTCGGAAAGGTGCGGATCGCCTCGATCCAGTTATGCAGGCCTTCCACGCTCTGCGCCTGTACCTCGGGCGGCTGGCGCCTGCGCTCCAGCAGGCGTTGCAGCTGCCCGCCGGCGCAGAAGGTCGCGCCTTCGCCGGTGATGACCACGCTGCGCACCTCGGGCAGGGTCTCGGCCACGCTCAGCGCCTCGACGCCGGCGGCATAGATCTCAGGCCCGAGTGCGTTACGGTACTCGGGGTTGGACACGGTCAGCACCAGCGTGCCGTCGTGGCTCGTGCTCTTGATCTCGGCGGGCATGCTCAGGCCTCTTCCTGTTTCAGGGACAGGCCGATGGCGCCGCGCCGGCGCAGCCAGGGGCTGGGGCGGTAGCGCGGATCGCCGTACACCGTCTGCAGGTTGAACAGCACCTCCAGCACGTTGGACGGGCCCCAGCGGTCACCCATGGCCAGCGGGCCCATGGGGTAGCCCAGGCCCAGCGTCACCGCGGTCTCCAGGTCGGCGGGGGTGCAGATGCGTTGCTGGCAGATGTCGCTGGCGATGTTCACGATGGCGGCCACCACGCGCTGCGTCACGAAGCCGCCGCTGTCGCGGATCACGCTCACTGCCTTGCCGTCGCGCGCGAAGAGGGCGTGCGCCGCGTCGCGCATGTCGGCGCGGGTGGCCGGGTTGGTGGCCAGCACGCGGCGCTTGGTGGCGGAATCTTCGACCAGCAGGTCGATACCCACCGTGCGCGCGGGGTCCAGGCGCTCGACCACGGCCACCGTGGTCACGTCAAAGCCCAGCGGCGCCACCAGCGTCAGCGCCTGTGGGGAGGGCGACTGCCCTGTCTCGATGCGCGCGCCCAGGTCCTTGAGCAGCTGGTACAGCTCGGCGCGGCGCGCGGCTCGGGTGGAGACCCACACCGGTGGCAGCTCGCCCACCTGCGGTACCGGCGGCTCGGCTGGTACCTGGGCCTTGTCGCCCTCGTAGCGGTAGAAGCCCTCGCCCGTCTTGCGTCCCAGCAGGCCGCCCGCCAGGCGCTGCGCGGTGATCACGCTGGGGCGGTAGCGCGGCTCCTCGTAGTACTGGTGGTAGATCGATTCCATCACCGGGTGCGACACGTCCAGCGCGGTCAGGTCCATCAGCTCGAAGGGGCCGAGGCGGAACCCCACCTGATCACGCAGGATGCGGTCCACCGTTGCGAAGTCGGTCACGCCTTCGCTCACGATGCGCAAGGCCTCGGTGCCGTAGGCACGGCCCGCGTGGTTCACGATGAAGCCGGGCGTGTCCTGCGCGCGCACCGGGGTGTGGCCCATCGCGCGTACCAGGGCATCCAGCGCGTCGCAGATGGCGGGGTCGGTGCGCAGGCCGGGGATCACCTCCACCACCTTCATCAGCGGCACCGGGTTGAAGAAGTGCAGGCCCGCCAGGCGCTGCGGCTGCTGCAGGCCCGCGCCGATGGCGGTGATGGACAGCGACGAGGTGTTGCTGGCGAGCACCGCCTGGGGTCCCAGCAGCGTCTCCAGTTGCGCGAACAGCTGCCGCTTGATATCCAGCCGCTCGACGATGGCCTCGATCACCAGGTCGCAACCGGCCAGTCCCTGCAGCGTGTCGGTCGTCCTCAGGCGGGCCTTGTGCCCGGCCACGGCATCAGCCGCGAGGCGGCCTTTTTCCTGCAGCTTGTCCCACTGGTTGCTGATCTGCTGGTGAGCGGCTGCGAGCGCGGCAGCTTGGGTGTCGTGCAGCCGGACTTCGCAGCCGGCCTGGGCGGCCATCTGGGCGATGCCGCGGCCCATGGCGCCGGCGCCCACGACGCCGACGATCTTGAACGTGTTGTGCATCCGCCAATTATCGGGGCGTCGCCGGCTCGGCTGGGCTGGGCCCCGCGGCCGGGGGCGCTGCCCGGCTGGCCAGCACGCTCAGGCCCATGGCGCACAGCACGCCCAGCAGGGCGGCCCAGCTCAGGGCGGCAAAGTCGCCCAGGGCGATCAGCACCCCCCCGATCGCCGCGCCCAGGGCCTGCCCTGCGTACAGTGCCGAGGTGTTCAGGGCGACGGAGGCCGAGGCCAGCGCGGGCGCTAGCCCGACCAGCCGGGCCTGCTGGGCCGAGTTGGTGGAAAAACAGCCCAGCGCCCAGGGAATGTTCACCAAGGCCGCCAGCAGCAAGGTGGCCCCCAGGGGCCAGACCAGCAGGCTCAGGGCGATGCCGCCCAGGCCCAGCATCACCGCCCGGTCCGCCCCCAGGCGGCCGATGTACCGCATCATCAGCACGTTCCCCAGCAGTCCGAAGCCGCCGAACGCCAGGAACAGCAGGCTCAGCTCGCCCGGTGTCACGGCCAGGTGCTGGTGCCAGTAGGGCGCGAAATACGAGAAGACCACGAACTGCCCTGCGGCCGACAGCACCGTCACGGCCACGCACAGCATCAGCGCGCGTGAACGGAAGGTCTCGCCCCAGGCGGCGCGTGACAGGGCCGGCGGCCGCACGCCATCCGGCAGCGTCCTCCAGACCCAGGCCGCCCCCGCCACGCTCATCATGGCGACCAGCATGAAGGCATGACGCCAGCCCAGGGTGCCGCCGACGAAGGAGGCCAGCGGCATCCCCAGCACCGAGGCCACCGACCAGCCCAGGAAGATGAAGGTGATGGCCCTGCCGCGTTGCTCGGGCGGCACCAGCAGGCCCACGATGGCCGCGGCCTGGGGCGTGAAGATGGCGGGGGCCGCCAGCGACAGCACGCGCAGCGGCAGCAGGGTGGCCAGCGCATCGGACAGGGTGCACGCCGCATGCATCAGCCCGTACCACAGCAGGGCCAGCGCCAGCAGGCGCCGCCGGTCCCAGCCCGCCACCACGGCAGCGAACAGCGGGGCGGCCACCGCCATCATGAAAGCCCCCGCAGAGATCAGTTGGCCGGCGGACGCCGCGCTGACCTGCAGCGAGGTGCTCAGTTCGTTGAGCGTGCCCGGCACCACCATCACCCCGGTGCCGATCACGAAGTTGCCGAACAGCAGGGGCCAGAGCACGGCTGGCAGGCCCGGGCGTGCCAGTGACATCAGCGCACGACCTGCAAGGCGGCCGGGTTCACCACATGGGTGGGTGTGCCCTTGATGAAGTTCACCACGTTGTCGAAGGCGACCCCGAAGTACAGCTCGTAGGAGTCCTGCTCGACATAGCCGATGTGCGGCGTGCAGATGCAGTTCTCCAGGCGCAGCAGGGCGTGGCCCTGGAGGATGGGTTCGGTCTCGAAGACGTCGATCGCGGCCATCCCGGGCCTTCCGCGGTTGAGTGCGGCGATCAGCGCATCCGGCTCGAGCAGCTCGGCGCGCGAGGTGTTCACGAACAGCGCGGTGGGCTTCATGCGGCCGAGGTCTTCCAGGCGCACGATCCCTTGGGTCTCCTCGTTCAGCCGCAGGTGCACGCTGAGCACGTCGCACTGCTCGAAAAGGGATTCACGATTGGCCGCGATCTCGTAGCCGTCGGCCAGCGCCCTCTGCAAAGAGGCCTCGCGGCCCCAGACCACCACCCGCATACCGAAGGCCTTGCCATAACCGGCCACCAGCTGGCCGATGCGTCCGTAGCCCCAGATGCCCAGCGTGCGGCCGCGCAGTACCGTGCCCAGACCGAAATTTGGCGGCATGGACGCTGACTTCAGGCCCGACTGCTGCCAGGCGCCGTGCTTGAGGGTGCCGATGTACTGCGGCAGGCGGCGCGAGGCGGCCATCACCAGCGCCCAGGTCAGCTCGGCGGGAGCGATGGGCGAACCTACGCCCTCGGTGACCACGATGCCGCGCTCGGTGCAGGCCTGCACGTCGACATGCGCGCCGATGCGTCCGGTCTGCGCGATCATCTTCAGGCGCGGCAGCTTCTCGATCAGCTGCCGTGTGATGTGGGTGCGCTCGCGAATCAGGACGATCACGTCGGCATCGCGCAGGCGTATCGACAGCTGGCCGATACCCTTGACCGTGTTGGTGTACACCTTCGCCGGGTAGGCTTCGAGCTTGCTTGCGCACTGCAGCTTGCGGACCGTGTCCTGGTAATCGTCGAGGATCACAATGTTCATCCGTCGATTGTGCCTCGCCCTTGAGGGCCGGTCTGTCCCCAAAAGGGCAGATCCCTCGCTCGAGCCGATTCGGTGCCGGGTGCCCGGCGGCGCAGCCTCAGTGCCGGGTTTCCAGCTCCGCGAGCCGGTCCAGTTCTGCGCAGACGTCGGCCATGCGACCGGAGATCACCATCCGCCCGGCGCCGGAACAGCCGGCAAGCCCCTCGACCAGGCGGACCACGCGCAGCGGCCGCTGGGCCGGTGCCAGACGGGTGGGGCCGCCCCAGCTGCGCTGGGGCCCAGTGGCCGGTGGCGCCGCCACGGGGGCGACCATCGAGCGGGGGGCGCAGCCCTGGAGCGACCGACTGCGCGGGGGATTGCGCGGAGTGTTGGGACGCAGGTCCAGTGCCCGGTCGAACAGGTGAGCGAACAGGGGAAGCGCGAATGCCATGTGGGACTCCTTGAAAAGCGAGGGTTTCGACACAGGCAGGATTTCGGAAAACAGGAGCGGCTCAGGGTGATGGCACCACGCCATACGCCCGCCACCTGGGGCCACTCCGTGTACGTGCGCTACATGAGCATGGTGTTGCGGATCAGGCCGACCGCCAGGCCTTCGATCTCGAAGGGCTCTCCGGGCTCGACCACGATGGTGGGGTAGTCCGGGTTCTCGGCGTGCAATTCGATGAGATGCTTGTTGCGGCGAAAGCGCTTGACGGTGACGTCTTCGCCCAGACGGGCCACCACGATCTGGCCGTTCTTGGCGTCCTTGGTGGCCTGCACGGCCAGCAGGTCGCCGTCCATGATGCCGGCGTCGCGCATGGACATGCCGCGCACCTTGAGCAGGTAGTCGGGCTTACGCTGGAACAGGCTGCTCTCCACGTAGTAGGTCTGGTCCACATGCTCCTGCGCCAGAATCGGTGAACCGGCCGCAACCCGGCCCACCAGGGGCAGGGCCAGCTGGGCCAGACTCTGCAGGGGCAGGGAGAACTGCTTGACGCGGGACTCGTTGATGGAGCGCAGGGTGTCGCTGCGCAGGCGGATGCCGCGTGAAGTGCCGCTGACCAGCTCGATCACGCCCTTGCGCGCCAGCGCCTGCAGGTGCTCCTCGGCGGCGTTGGGTGACTTGAAGCCCAACTCGGCGGCGATCTCGGCTCGGGTCGGGGGCGCACCGGTGCGCGCAATGGCGCTCTGGATCAGGTCCAGAATCTGCTGTTGGCGGGCCGTGAGCTTGGGGGTTTCGGTCATGCGGGCGCTCCTGCTACTGTTTTCATATCCAGTAACTGTATTTTTAACCAGCTTTTCAGGAAATGCAAGTGGGGCAAGAAAAAATCGTGGTGCTGGGAACGGGTGGCACCATCGCGGGCACTTCGGCCGCGTCCGGCCAGCACCTGCGCTACACCAGTGCCCAGCTGGGCGTGACGCAACTGGTCCAGGGCCTAGCCCCCGCGGCAGGCCTGCCCATCGAGACCGAGCAGGTTGCGCAGCTGGACAGCAAGGACATGGGCGAATCCGTGTGGCAGCGGCTGGCCGCGCGCTGCGCCTACTGGCTGGACCAGCCGGAGGTGGCCGGCCTCGTCATCACCCATGGCACCGACACCCTGGAGGAAACCGCCTTCTTCCTGGACCGCGTCCTGGCCCCAGCCAAGCCGGTGGTGCTGACCTGCGCGATGCGGCCGGCCGACGCCCTGGTGCCCGACGGCCTGCAGAACCTGATGGACGCGATCGCGGTGGCTGCGACACCGCACGCGCGCGGTGTCGTGGCCGTCTGCGCGGGCGTGGTGCACACGGCCCGCGACGTGGCCAAGGAGCATCCCTACCGCCTGGATGCCTTCACCTCCGGCGAGGCCGGGGCCTTGGGCATGGTTGAAGAGGGGCGCCTGCGCCTGCTGCGTGAGTGGCCGGTGCCAGCCGCGGGCGCGGCTGCCGCGCGCTACGCACAGGCTGTTTCCCGGGCCACGCGCTGGCCGCGGGTGGAGATCGTGCTCAATCACGCCGGAGCCACGGGCGCGCTGGTGCAGGCCCTGGTGGCCCAGGGCGTGGATGGACTGGTGGCTGCAGGCACCGGCAACGGCACCCTGGGCGCGACCCTGCAGGCGGCTCTGCTGGAGGCGCGCGCGCAGGGCGTGGCTGTGGTGCGTACGACCCGTTGCGCCCGCGGCCAGGTGCTGCCGCATGCGGGTGACCTGCTGCCGGATTCGGGCGGCCTGCCGCCCGTCAAGGCGCGCGTGGCCCTGATGCTGGACCTGCTGGCGGGACGCGCTGCCTGAGGCCCCGGATGTTTGACGCGCTCCAAGCCCACCCCTGGGCCTACCCGGTGCTCGAGATGGTCCACATCGCCGGCATCGCGCTGCTCCTGGGCAATCTGGTGCTGCTGGAATTGCGCGTGTTCGGCCGCGGCGCCGACCTGCCGGTGCAGTCCCTGGCCCGCCTGAGCCTGTCGGTCGCGGTGTCGGGCTTTACGCTGGCCGCCGCCTCGGGCCTGCTGATGTTCGCGTCCCAGCCCGCCGAGCTCCTGGCCAATCGCGCCTTCACCCTCAAGATGCTGCTGCTGTTCGTGGCGGGAGGCAACGCGGCGTGGTTCCATGCGCGCCGATCGCTGCAGCGGCTCGATGGCATGGCGCGCGCGCTGATGCTGCTGTCCACGCTGACCTGGCTGGCCGTCATCGCCTGCGGCCGCTGGATCGCCTACCAGTGAACGCCGTCCCTCCTGTTTTTCACGTTGACCCAAACCGAGGAACCTTGCCATGCAAAGACGACTTTTCCTCCTGGCGCCGCTGGCCGCTACCGGCCTGGCCCGTGCTCACCACGGCTGGAGCAGTTTCGATACCGACCGCCCGGTCTGGCTCGAGGGCCGCGTCGCGCAGGTGCGCTGGCGCAATCCGCACGCCGAGTTCGAACTGGAAGTGCCGCCCGGCCTGAAGCTGCCTGCCGATCTGGCGTCACGCAACGTGCCCGCGCAGGCGGCTGCGGTGGATGGCAAGTCGCTGCTCGCGCGGGCCGTGGTCCCCACGCGCAGGGACCGGCGCTGGCAGGTGGAACTGGCACCCCTGACCCGCATACAGGCCTGGAGGATCGAGCCGCTGCAGGCCGGTGCGACAGTGGGAGTCTTGGGCTTCACCTTCCAGGAAGAGAAGGGCGAACCGGTGCTGCGGGCCGAATATCTGTTCGTCGGCGAGAAGGTCTACGGCCTGCGCTCCGGGCCGGCCTGAGCGCGCCCGGCCCCGCGCGGGGTTTCAGGCGGCCAGTGCGGCGAGGGCGCGCTGGGTGATCTCGTCCACCGGGCCTACGCCGCTGATCGCGCGGTACTTCGGTGCTGCGCCCGGATCGGTCTTGGCCCAGGCGGCGTAGTAGTCGACCAAGGGGCGCGTCTGCGAGGCATAGACCTCCAGCCGCTTCTTGACGGTTTCTTCCTTGTCGTCGTCACGCTGGATCAGCGGCTCGCCGGTCACGTCGTCCATGCCGGCGACCTTGGGCGGGTTGAACTTCACGTGGTAGGTGCGGCCCGAGGCAGGGTGCGAGCGGCGGCCGCTCATGCGCTCGATGATGGACTCGAAGGGCACGTCGATCTCCAGCACGTAGTCCAGCTTCACGTCGGCTTCGCGCATGGCCTGCGCCTGGGGAATGGTTCGGGGAAAGCCGTCGAAGAGGAATCCCCTGGCGCAATCGGGTTGGGTCAGGCGCTCCTTGACCAGACCGATGATGATGTCGTCGCCCACCAGCGCGCCGGAGTCCATGACCTTCTTGGCCGCCAGGCCCAGCGGGGTGCCTGCCTTGACCGCGGCGCGCAGCATGTCACCGGTGGAGATTTGCGGGATGCCGTATTTCTGGCAGATGAAGGTGGCTTGGGTGCCTTTGCCCGCGCCCGGCGCGCCCAGCAGAATCAGTCTCATGGATGTCCTCGGAATCGGTGGTTGCAGCCGGCCGCCCTGGCGATCGCCGCGTGCGCTCGGGCGCATCTGCGGTCGAGGATAGCACGCGCCCTCGTGCGCCGGCTCAGGTGCCGCGGGCGTGGATTGCGCGTACCCGCGCCAAGTCCTCGGGCGTGTCCACCCCCGGGCCGGGCGCTTCCTGCGCCAGGTGCACCGCGATCCGGTGGCCGTGCCACAGGGCCCGCAGCTGCTCGAGTGACTCTGTCTGCTCGATGGGGGCGGGCGCCAGCACGGGAAAGGCCTTCAGGAAGCCGGCGCGATAGCTGTAGATGCCGACGTGGCGAAGCGGCCGGGGTTGCGGCAGGTCCGTGATGGCCCCGGTGTCCGCGCCGTAGCCGTCGCGCCACCACGGAATCGGCGCGCGGCTGAAATACAAGGCGAGACCGCGCGCATCGGTCACCACCTTGACCACGTTCGGGTTGCGCGCGTCGGCCGCTTCCTCGATGACATGGGCCGCCGTGCCCATGTCCGCCTCGGGGTGGGCCTCCAGCAGCGCCGCCACCGCGTCGATCAGCCGGGGGTTGATCAGGGGCTCGTCGCCCTGCACGTTGACCACTGTGTGCGTATCGGGCAGCTGCAGCACTTCGCAGGCCTGCGCAAGCCGGTCGCTGCCGGAAGGATGGTCGGCGCGTGTCATCACGCTGCGCACCCCGTGCGCGTCGCAGGCGCGGGCGACGGCCTCGCTGTCGGTGGCGACCACCACCGCGGATGCCGCGGACGCACGCGCGCGTTCGGCCACCCGTACGACCATGGGCTTGCCGCCGATGTCGGCCAGGGGCTTGTCGGGAAGGCGCGTGGACGCGAGCCGCGCCGGGATCAGGACCGTGAAGGCGGCGCTCATGATGCCCCCACGCTCGCCCACTGCGTGTGGCTCACTGCCCCCCGAGGGGGCTTCGCGCCTTGGGACGGCCCGGCGGCGCTCATGATGCCCCCACGCTCGC